>Ga0196964_10001382_pt1 | contig 12398 bp, 19 predicted proteins | sample S1_10metaG_FD_148615 | JGI IMG/M metagenome (GOLD analysis project Ga0196964, IMG submission 148615) | Soil microbial communities from Anza Borrego desert, Southern California, United States - S1_10 | ecosystem: Environmental > Terrestrial > Soil > Desert | place: USA: California | collected...
CCACAGCATCAGCGTCGCTCCCTCTCCATCACATCCTCAATCTCCCACCGCTCCTCGTCGCTGAACGCGCTCAGCTTCGCCGGCACGCCGCGCTCAAACACGAGCAGCCCGTCCCCATCCCAACACGCCGCAACCTCGCGGCCCGTCGGCGTACATTCGCGCTCGCCCAGGCGGATGCGCTTGCAGGTGTGCGTCACAATGCGCCCGTTGGGGCGCGTCTCTGAAATCTCGGTGTACTGCTCAAGCCAGTCTTGCAGCGCGCGGTAGGACTCGGCTTGCGCGCGCGCGGCTTGCCATCCTGTATCAAATGCCATCTTGGCGACGGGGTGCATCGCGCGCCGATTGCGTTCATTCTCGGGTCGGTTGGAGGGGGTTTGCTGTGTGGTTGTCATAGGTTTTCCCGTTTGACACTTTTGTGGTACTGCGACCGAACCGACCCGAGAGTTAACGGCCCCGTTTCGCGCGCTCTTTTTCCGCCTTTATTCGCGCTCGAATGGCTTTCGGACTAAAGTCCAAGGCGTCCTGAATGCGGGCCCATGCTTCTGGCGAGATTGCATCTAGGACTCTAACAACGCCTTCACCGCTGGAACCGCCGCCTTGTGAACTCGCAACGCTGTGTTGATTCCGCCCAGCCACGTTCGCGCCGATGACGTGATGGCGTTCGCTGTTTTCGGCTCCATCGTTCCCGATGCCAAGCCCGCCTGCACGTCCTCCAGGCGTCGCATCATTTCCGCAAATGGGCTCGGCTTGTTTTTTGGCGTCCTCACCTCGTAGCCTCCTTCGAATTTGCATGTCGAGAGTCAGCATCCATTTCCAATCTCCCGCACACGCATCACATGGTTGAAGCGGAGTGTTCTGTCCGCACAGTTTGCATGGTGCCACCGAAGCGGTTTGCACTGGACATGCAATGCCCTCTGCAACGTGAATGGTGTAGTTTCTGTAAGTGCCTCGAAATCGCTGTCTGTGCCGTTCCGCTTTCGTCTGCATCATCCCGCCCGCCTCTTCGCCGTCGCGCGCACGGTCAAACTGCTTTCTTGCAGACCACCTGCACGTACAACTCCCCCATCACTCGCTTGAGCCGCTTCAACGTCTCGTCCGTCGCTTCCTGTCCCGCCTCGATGTTGCGCACCGTGTTGGGGTGCACGCCGGCCTTCTCCGCCAACTGCTCCGTTGTGAACCCGCGATTGATGCGCATCGCCCGTGGCGTCAGCGCGTACAATTGCGCCAACTTCTCGTCTATGCGCGCGTCAATGGCGCGGAGGAAGAGGTCTTGGGGGCTCATGCCTGCCTCCAGATGCGGCGGATGCGCTGCTGCATTCGGTCGATTTCAGTTTGGCCGAGCACCGCAGCCTCTGGGTACAACCACGCCATCTTCCCGTCCGTCTTGTTGTCGATGTTGGGCTGCGCGAAGAGGGGAACGTCCGCGGCGGCGGGCCGGCGGAGGGCGGCGGTTCGTGCCGTGTTCTCAATCAGCCGCACAAGCTCCTCCTCCGAATCCATCAACTCGTAAGCCTTCAGCAACGGCTCGCGGTTCCAAGGGCGGGGAAGGTGCCCCGTCCTTTCCACCATGCTTATCCATGCCTGCGTCTTCTTCGCGCGCCGCGCTACTTCCGTCTGCGGCAGCCGCAACACTTGCTCGCGGTACTCACGAAGAGTGCTGCACTCCTGCGACGTTCTTTTCACTGCCCCCTCCCACATGCGCGCGGAACTCTTCGACGCTCAGACGATAGGCGCGCGCGAGCCTCTCGTAAGCCCACACTGGCGGTCGGTATCCGCGCTCAATCGCCCCGATGTAGCTCGTGGAATAGCGCGAGCGCTGGGCGATTTCGCGAAGCCTCCAACCGTGGCTTTTGCGGTGTTCGTTGAGGGTCATCTGTCCTGAGCCTCTAAGTTGTAGGAATAATTGTTTCTTACGTAGCTAAACTTACTTCGTTTATAACTAAAGTCAATTTAGTTTTACAAAAAATTATTGGCTATTTCGCACTAAGTGGCGGTAGTTTCATAAGTTATGCTCGATGCGGAAACTTTGCGGCGGCGACTTTTGGTCGCGCTGGCGATGCGTGGATGGGAATTTCAGGACCTAGCGTCGCGTGCAGATATTAGCCCAACAACCTTTTCGGGATGGTGGCGCGGCAAACAACCAGAGTTAAGTACGCTTCAGAACGTGGCCGATGCTTTGGATGTTCCGCGCGACTACCTTGTCTCTGAAAGTCGCGAGGTGGAGCGCAAGATCAAAGAAGCACTCGGCATGGGGCGGGCAGACGTGGGGGAGAAAGAGGATGCAATGCCTAGGAAGCTGACGGTGGAGGATGTGGTAGCGCCAAAGAAGTCAAACTATCAACGAGTGGAGATACCGCAGATGCACAAACTACCAGTGGTCAACAAGATCGCCGCCGATGAAAAGCCAACCTTCGCCAGGGCCGAAGGCACCGAAATGGTGGATGTGCGCTACAGCCGGCAGAACCATTACTGCCTGCGGGTTATCGGCCAATCCATGAAGCCCACAGCCAATGAGGGTGACATCTGCGTTGTGGAGCATGTCCATCACGTACTCGACGCGCTCGACGTGGTAGGCCCCGCCGATAAGAAGTTCTGGAAGACACTTCACAAGAAACTCGTGTGCGCCAGCGTCAACGACGCCGATCCGGTGCTAAAGCGAATGATGGTGTACGACCGCCCGCCGCGCGCGAAGTCCAATTTCAAAATCATTCTTGTTGGTGACAACCGCAGCGCCGAATCAATCGAGGTGACATCTGAGGACCGCCTGGTGGTGGTAGGCATCGTGAGGAAGATAATGAAGGACCCAGACAATTTTGAATAGGAGGTGTACTATGCTGGCCACGTCTCTCGTTGCGGTGCTGTGCTTCGCGGCCACAGAATCGAAGGAGGAGCGTCAGATTCGCGACGCCCTAATAGATATTAAGATTGCGGAGGAGTCCCTTAGGAAATTGCTACCAGAAGAGCGTCGGCTAATTCAGAGGCGAGATAAGTGCCGCGAGTCATACGATGCTGCTCTCGATTACAATCGTCGCATCAAAGACCCAAAAGAGCGTGCCGAGAATGCCAAGTGGGGCGTCAACATGAAGGCAGACGCCCTAACTAAAGCATCCGATGAACTGGCCGTAGTCACTGCGCAGATTAACAAGCACCGCAAGAGCGTCTCCGATGCTCGCACTGCCATTGCGCGCGCTGAGCGCCGCCAGAAAGAGCTATTAGCACATGCTGAGCGTCAGGCTGCACGAGCCGAGCGCGAGGCGACAACGAATGTGCCTCAAGGCGAGGAGGCGACAACACAGCAGGACGCTACGCCGCTAATAACAGTCCTCTTCCACGACGGCACTGAACTACAGGCCCAGCGCGACATGTTAATCAATGGCGAGTATCTATTTCAGGACGTTGCGGGCAAATGGCGCAAATTCCCGAAGGACAACGTGAAGGAAATTGTGCGTGGTGACGACGCCAAGCCCGTGGAGATACAAACGGACGCGGAGGCGACGAAGTAGCCATCAAACAGAAAAGGGTGTCGCTACCGAAGACACCCCTTGCTGCTGAGACAGATTGAGACCCCACGCCGATTATACCATGTCGTTGAACTGCTCGATTGGAAGTCCGATGTCAGCGCAGATTTTACGAAGCGTGCCAAGCGGAATGTCGCCGGGATGATACGCAATGACCGTCCATCTGCCGTCTGGGTGTTTCCACCGAACATGAGAGCCGCCGCGTTTTTCGGCGGCGGCAAATCCAAGTTTTCGGAGAACCCGCTCAACCGCAGCGGGCGTGCTAGGCTTTGGTCTCAGACGGCAACCTCTTGTTCGGAGTGTTCCACGTCTTGTGGGATAGGTTCTTTCGACGCCTTCATATCACGTAGCACGCACAGAATGGCATCGCGCGCGTTGGCGATCGCCTCTTCGCGCGAGCGCCCCCATGAGTGGCAACCCGGCAATGCTGGCACCTCAGCCAAGAACACGCCCTCTGTTTCAGGATCGGGCCTGAGCGTCACCATGTATCTGTATTTCATTGCGTCGCCCCTTATGCCTCTAATAATACGGCTAGAACGCCTGCGCATTCCACCGGAAAACGAACCTTTTTTCACAGTTTGTGCACGCCCGCGCCTCGTTTTAGCCATTTATGCGGCACCTCCCTTGTGCAATGTACCACTATTCAAGGGGCATGCCGCATGACCTCCTTCCACGTCCACACCCCGCGCAAGCGCGTGCGCGTGATGCTCTACCGCAAGCACGCCGCTAGCCCTTACTACGCGCGCTTCTCATTCAAGGGCAAGCCATACCATCGCGGCACAGATGCGGACACGGAGACCGCCGCCCGCGCAGTCGCCCGCCGCATCGTTGAGCAAATGGCCGAGGACCAGCCCGCCAAGTTCACCGAGCCGCTGTCGGCGCTGGTGGAATCGTACATCACGGAGCGCCCGCCAACGCAGAGCGCCCGCAGCCGCCTCCGCAAGTTCGCCGCGCACTCTGCGGATGTGGTATTCGCCACTCTGCCACGCCGCGAAGCGTCCGCCACGGTTCAAGCCTACCTTGGCACGCGCGCCAGTAAGTCGGCGCTGACGGTGCGCTCCGACCAGCTCGCGATAAGTCGCTTCTGCACGTGGCTCATCAAGACGGGCAAGGCGCACTGGGAGAGCAACCCGGCGGCGGCGCTGCATATGGATCTGCCGCCCGTCGAGTCGCGCACGAAGCCGCACCTGAACGACAAAGAGGTGCGGGCTGTGTTGGCCGAGTCAGCCGGTGACTTGCGGCCCGTGATTCTGCTGTGCCTAGGCGCTGGATTGCGTCCGCGCGAAGCCACGCGCGCGAAGCCCGAGGACCTCGACGCAAAGACGGGAACGATGAAGGTATTCGGCAAGCGCCGCGAGCGCACCATCCACCTCAACGAATGGCTACGTCGCGAACTCGACGGCTTGCTACCGTACCGCTTCAACTACTACAGAGCGTTCGAGCAGTTCGGCGAACTGCGAAAGGCGAACGGCTGGCCTATGCACGTCAGCCTACAAGCACTACGACGCACCGCCGCCCGCGCAGCCGCTCCAAAAATGTCGATGATTCAGTATGCAAATTATTTCGGCCACTCGCTGGAAGTCGCGCACCGCCACTACATCGGGTACGGGCTCATCGGCAACAAGGCGGCGGTGAACGCACTAGACTTCAGCGGGCTGGAGAGGGGTAAGCGCAAAAACCGGACACAAAACCGGACACGCCGAAAGCCGCAAAAGAGGCGTAAAAAGTGACGATTTTCATAGGTGTTTTGGGAAAGCCATCTCTGGGATTTGAACCCAGGACCTATGCTTTACGAAAATATACCCTACGCATATCGTCATACATCGCCGTACAACGTTCATAGGTAATGGCGGCGCGCCGCTGTGCGCCGTTGTCCTTAACTGGCAGAAAAACCGGACACGGAATGGACACGATTACGGGGATGGAGATTTTGAATGTGGCAGCGCACGCTACGTTCCCGCCTGTTGCTGGTAGAACACCCCTTCCGGCCCCGTCGCCGCCGTGGACATAATTACGTGAGAGCAAGAGAACGATGACGGAGTGCCAGTCACCTGCCCCTTCGCGTCGAAGACGAAGCCGTAAATCGTAAGTCCGCCAGTCGTGATGAAGCCGTGCAACGTCCATAGCAGGGTGTCGCACGTTAGTGAGTTGCCTATAGGGCATGTGCCCGTGTTGGTGGCCGAGGCAATGACTATGGAATGCGTCGCTCCAAAAGTTAATGATGAGGAGTGATTTGTCCACGTGATTGTGGAGGCGTCAAAATCCGCCGTGATGAAGCGGAAGCGCGGAATCAACGTTGCTCGATGGCTCGCCGCATCACTGAACGTGACGACCGTTCGAGCTTGAAGGGTCGTGTTTGTGTTGCCCGCAAAGGTCCACAGCAGATTGTTGCGGTAACCCGTTCGCGATGCTATAGGCTCGGTAAACTTCACGAGAAGTTTCTTGCCGCCAGCCGAGCCGTCAAAGCTGTCCGCTGTATCGGACTTAAACATGGGATTGAAAGTTGTAGGCTTAGACGTTGGCACCGTACTAGGCGCGTCTTGGTCTAAGATGCGCCAGTCCGAGCACGTCACTCGTGTGTAGCCGCTCTGTAGTTCCCTGAACACATCCCGCGTTGCCATTAGCTCACCGCAATCGTGTACTTGCCGCTCGCGTCGTTGAGCGTCGTGATGGTAAGGACTGAGCCGTCAGCCTTCAGCGTGCCGCCGTGGCCTGCCGTTGAGTTGAGGTTCAGCGTCGTCACAGTGCGCGCGCGGTTGCTCTGCTGGAAGTCCGCAGTGCCGCCGTTGAGGTTCAGCGTTGTGATAGTGCCCGTGCTGTTACTTGTTAGCGTGCCGCCGTTGAGCGTCGTTGTGGTGACGGCGTAGGAACCTTCCGTTATCAGTGAGCCGCCGTTGATAGTGTTCGTCGTCACGCCTGCGGCGGCCTGCTGGATGTTGTTCCCGCCGTTCTGCGCCCACGTCGTTAGCGTCGTGCCAGCGCCAGTGAAGACGCGGCTTGCCGTCGTTGTATCGGAAACGGAGACGAGACTGACGGTGGATGTTTCGCCGGGCGCATCCACGGCGATGCCGACGCCGCCAGGAGCCGAGCGCACGTAGACGGCTGTGCTCGCGTGGTTGGCAAGCAACCGCACCGCCGGCAACCCAGTCTCAGACGAGGACTGCGCCGTGCCGTAGATTTCCGTGGTTGATGCGTTGGAGCCCAAGTTAATCTTGATGCGCTGCGAGCCGTTCGGCGTGCTCTGGCTGTAGTTCTCGCCGATCTTGAGCGTGGTTGCCGAAATCTTCAGGTACGTGTCGCGGTACTCCGGCTTTGCCGTCGCGCTAGACGTTTCACCATCCGCGCTCGTGGCGAACACGGTGCGGTCAAGGCCAATCTTCCCCGTGTAGCTCTTGTGGATGTTCAGCAGCGTCAGCGTGACGCTCGACTGGTCCAGCCCATAGACAATATTCGTGTCGATGTCCTTGATGATGACGGTATCGGAACCGGTCGGCACCGCGCCATCACTCCAGTTACTTGCCGTGCTCCAGATGTTTGGGCCTGCGGCTGCCGTAGTGGTCGTCATCGCGCCGCTGTCGGACACGGTGCCCGTGCCGCCGCTCACCGCGCCCGTCATCACGAACGGCACGCCTGCCGTGTCGGCTGTGCCCGTAATCTGCGTGGCACTTGAACTCCACGTGATGGCGGAGAAGTAGGGGTGCGTGCTGGCGTTGAGATCTGAGGCCAGCGACGTAAGCGCGGCTGTAAGCGTGCCGCCAGAGTCAGCCCTACTCACTGACACGCCGCCGATAGTGATGCTGCGTGTGGTTGATGTGTCGTAGGTGCCGAACGTAATGGTTGCGACTTGCGCAACGGTGGTCGCGGTGCCCAAGAAGTATTTCGTAGCCATCGTTACGCCTCCTCAACGTCGTCGCGCGTCACCATGTACTGCGTTGGCGCACTATCACCTTCCCAAATCGAAATCACGGTTCCGTGCTCGTAGACGGGCGCTTTGTCGTTGCCATGGTCCGCATTCAACTTCCCCACTCGCACCCACAACGCCGCCTCTTTGACCTGATACATCCCGTCTGCATCGTCATCCGCAGTTCTTAGCACATAGTCGCCATCCAGCGCCGTCTCGCCATCAACCTCTATCTCACCAAACATCGCCGTATCTGCGTCGGTCAGCACGAGGCGCGCGCGCGTAGGGATTGCGTCCGCGCTAGTCCCCGTGCGCTTCTTAATAATCTGTTGCGGCGGTTTCACGCCGTTCGACGCGCGATTCAGCGCGCCAGTAAGCTGGTTGTACTTGTTCGCTGTCAGCGGCTCTTTCGGCACGGCGCGCTGTACGCGAGTAATTGGCGTGGTGGCGTCGCTCATACAAGGTTCAATCCACTGAAATCAACCTCTTCGTAAATCTGGAACGTTTCTTTCCAGCTTGTCTCACCCTGCCCTGGCACCACGTCTGCCGGGTCCGGCGGTTGGTCAGTCTGATCGTCGATACCAACTATCGTCACATCCCACGTCGAGGCATTGCGCTGGAACTCATACTCCACCTGATAAGTCAACCCGCCATCATTCGATGTCCCCTCAATGCGGGTGCAGAGCCAGTAGCGTGGCGGGTCGCCCAAGAATGCGTTAGAGTTCATCTTGCCAACATAAGTCTTAGACTTTGTTAGCGGCGCAAAGGGCTCACGTCGTGAAAAGCGCGCCACCGTCTGCGGATCTTGCTTGGAAACGGTGCCCGTATATTCCACCTGGCGATAAAATACGTTGCCGTTCTCGTCTGGGTCGGCTACGAAAAAGTCCAGCTTCATAGCGTTACCATCAACATCGAGGTTGGTTTCAACCCCCTGCACCGTAGAGCCAACCGTGACTTGTGGCGGAGCAGACTCGTCCGGCGGATTCAAAGTGACATTGTAGACACCATAGGTAATGGTGACGCGCGCCTGGCCTGCACCCACTGGCACGGCGGACACGCTCGCCACGGCCAGCCCGGCAATAGAGGGATGGAAATCACCGCGACGTGGAATGCCGGTAACGGTTATGGCTTCCAGCATGCGCTCGTCGGCGTTACTGGTAAGTCCCTCCACCAAAGCTACGCGCGTCAGCGTCAGCCCGTCGGGGCCGCTGGTGATCTGGCCATCTACAAGGTCATTCGTTATCGTAGCCATTACGCAAACACCGCCGTTCTGTCCGCGCCCTGGTCGAGAATCTTCTGAAGTAGCGTGTTAGACTTCTCAATCTGCGGCGATTTAACTTCCTGCACCTCTCGCGTCTGACGGCGCAGCCCCTCGACGCTGATTAGGCGTTCGTCCACCGCGCGGAATGAGCCGCCAAAATCGCGCTCCTTTGTCTTCTTTTCCTTTTCTGCCGGCGCGTTCATGTCTGCGAGCGCTGTTACTGCGCCAACATCAACCTGTGATTGTGCTTTCGCTACGCTCGCCACCGCCGTTGCGGCGGCATCGGCGCGGGTCTGTACGCCCTTTAGAAACTCGTCTACGGCCTTTGCATTATCGCCACGCCTAAAACTCTCGAACATGTCCGCGGCGGTATCGAAGGCTTTCTTTGCCTCGATTTCCAAGCCACTACCCATTTCGTCAAAGAACGAGGTGATGCTATTCGCAAGGTCGGAGTCCACGAGACTGATGATTTTAGCTATGCCGCGCGCCAATAATGCAAGTGGCTCCAACATGCCTGCAATCGCCGTGGTGGCGATCCCGCGTACTGAATAGAACACCGCCCCCAATAAATTGACGTAATCCGACAGTTGCGCAACGGTGCGAAGAATCCACCCGAAGGCCGTTGACACGGCTGCGCCAGCACCCTCCCCAGATGTTGCAAATGCAGTAATGCGATTTGCTGCCTCTTCAATGAACGGCGACAGTTGCACGGCTAACACATTCGCCACGCCGGAAATTGCAGAGCCCACGCGGGTGATGGCATCATTTGCCGCCTCAACCTTCGCGGCGTCCACGCGATTCAATGATAGTCCAAGCTTGTCCGCGTCCTCCCCAGCTTGTTTCAGCCCCTCGCTACCAAGTGCTAGAACGTTAATAAGCTCCGCTCCAGACTTGCCGAAGATGTCCATGGCTGCCGCGGCACGGGCTGCTGGTGATGGAAGTTTATTTATCTGGTCGGCAATGGCGCGGAATGCTTGCTCTGGAGACATCGCCGCAACCTGGTTGACGCTAAGGCCAATCTGCGTGAATGCTTCGATAGCGCTCTTACTGCCGAACACGGCGTTGCCAATCGTGGCGTTCATCTTTTGCAGCGCCATGTCGATTTGTTCGCCACCGCCGCCAGCCAGTTCGGCGGCGTGTCGGAGCCTAATCAGTTCTTCGGTGGCGATGCCTAGGCGGTCAGACACTTTCGCTGTGGCGTCCACCGCCCTCATCGCGTCCTGCACGTAGGACACGAGTCCGCTGGCCGCTCGCCCGAGCGCATTGAACGCAATGTCCACAACCTTGTTGATGACAGCGAATTGCGCCGCAAATGCAGTGAGGCTAGAGCCTGCCGAAGCGAGTCCACTTTGAAACTTAGACGTGCTCGCCGAGATTGAAACGTTGAGATTGGCAACGGTAGCCATAGCTATTTCTTCGTCTCACCCAAACGCGCGTTGTGCGAGCGCGCGAACAAATCAAAGATTGCGCCCAACTGCGCTGGCGTCTTCTTTTCGGGACGGTCAAACTGTGGGATGAAATCTTTGGCTTTGAACGCTCTCGCGCCGCGGCCTCTGTGTGCATTCGCCATGACTGCCGCCGTGATTCCGTTTCGCAGATCTGCGCGCCACTCGCCGAAGGGATTGATTTGGTAGTATGCCATCCACTCAGAAAGTTCTGCGCTGTCGGTGCGTGCCAGTAGTTCCTCTCTCGGCATCCCCAGCGCCAGCGCCAGCTCAAACGTGAACTTGCGCCAAGGATGCTCAATCAGTTTTTTGTGAGGTTCTCCACGTCCGCATTACTGAGCTTGTTTAGCTTCAGCGCCACCTCGAACACGCGGTCAAGAGCCGCGCCAGACTTCGCGCCCACAAGTTCGACATCACTATCGGCAAACAAACGCTTGCCCGATTCGTCCACAAGGCAGCGCACCACAAGGGACGCGCGGAAATTCGTGAGAACCTCTTCAACACTCCGACCAAGGCGTTTTGCGCTGTTGCGCGCGCCGGCCATCTCAGACTCGAAGGCGTCTCGCGACTTGCCATTCATAACGGAGACGTAGCAGGAGCCGCCCCACTCTGGCACTTCCACCAGCTGCCGCTTAATGTCATCCGCCCCCAAAATCGCATCCTTCGTCAACACTCCCATGCCTCATCTCCCGATTGAGTTTCCCGATTACTTCTCATCCAACAGCAGCAGTTCGATGCGCAGCAAGGTGACATCCTCGAAGCCCGTCACCACCTCGCACTTGCGAACGCCATACAACTCTTCACCAGTCTCGGCGTCCACTGGAACAACTGCGGGCACACCCGGAATAAGCGGGTGCTCGCACAATTTGATTGCAACGCGGCGCGTCTTCTTGTCGTTGGCCGCTGTCTTGTTGTGCGCGCGAGCGTACATGTCTACGATTGCTCCCATTTGCTGTGGTGTCTTCTGTGCCATCCCGAGTCTCCCGAATACCTGATACGAAAACTTTTCGTGCCAGCCCTAGCGCGTCGGTTCTGGCAACGGCGGGTCCTTCGGCGGAGTCCGCGTCGCCTTCCTTGGCTTGTCACTAGGTGCCCGCCCATGATCCAACACGCTCGCCACGCCCATCCCGATGAGCGGATGCCCCACCTTGTCCTCCACGTCCAGCACGTCGCCCTTGCTGTACGTGTCGTAGTCCATGTCGATGCGGATGCGCATAGTGTCTCCACGTCCTTCGAAGCCAGCGCCCGATTGCGCTGGCGACTGCGGCTACGGCTCAGCTTCCAGCCGTCCTCGTGATGTTTCCGCTGAACTTCAGCGTGGCCGTGAAAGTCATCTTGTCTTCCAGCGGCATCCCAACCTCAAAGTTGGTCATGAACGCGGAGCCCGCCCACGTTGCCGGCGTCGCGCTGCCAGGGATGCTGACGGTGCAGGTCTCAGCCGCACCATCAATTGGCGGGAGCGTGTCGGGGTTGAAATGCCCCTCCACCTGCAACTCGCCGGGGTCCGACAGGTCGCCCGGAATGAACGTGTCATTACCGAACTTGCCGGCGGCGGGCGCAGCGGTCCCCATGTGGCTGGTCTTGATGGCTGGTCGAGTGATGCCAGACCACTGCACATCAGTAATCTGCGCGAAGAAGCCGGAACTGAACGTAATCGTCAGCCCCGTCGAAACATTGCAGGCTAGTGAAGCCATGAGTCACCCCTTATCGGAGCGACTTTCCCGTGAGTCACCGTTCCCGAAAACTTATGGACTTGGCAGGCGGTCGGGATTCCGCTCTTCGGGTTGCAGGCCCTAGCCAAGTCAACTAAACACCCAATCTCCTACGTGCGCAACCCTTGCGCGCTTAGAACTGCGGCGCTACCGTCCTGTACCACACGCGATACGTCACCGTGGACTGATACACGCCTTCCTCACTGCTATTCGTCGGCTGAACGTAGGTGCTGAACGGCGCACCGTCCAACAGCACGGCTCGCACCTCTACCTCGTTCGAGCCAGTGCCCCATGTGCCCCGCCGATAGCCTAGGAGTTCCGCCCGCAGTGCCTTTGCCACCGTCTCGCGGCTGATGCTGGTGGCCGCAAAGACGCTGAACTGCACCAGCACGTTCGCTAGCCCAGCCGCGCCGCCATGATGCTCAAGCTCTGCCCCTGGTAGCTCCTGAAAGACGACGTATGGGAGCGCCGCGCTCGTGGGCGCAACGTCGGGATAGATGCGTGGACTATCCGCGCCGCCGAGGTTGCCCGTTAGCGCGCCTTGGCTCCAGAGGTAGGCTT
>Ga0196964_10001383_pt1 | contig 12382 bp, 15 predicted proteins | sample S1_10metaG_FD_148615 | JGI IMG/M metagenome (GOLD analysis project Ga0196964, IMG submission 148615) | Soil microbial communities from Anza Borrego desert, Southern California, United States - S1_10 | ecosystem: Environmental > Terrestrial > Soil > Desert | place: USA: California | collected...
TCTTGCTGGTGCAGAAGATGCTTGCTAAGATATTTGCTAATTTTAACTAGGCGAGAATTATTCATTCCCAAGGCTAAAAAGTGTATTAACTACCTGCGTGCAAGCCGCTAGAGCAAAGCGTCCATCGCTGGGAAGGAACTCCGCCGGTGAGTTATTACACACTCTTTAAAGGATGGCTACTTTGAAGCCTACCTGCCGGTTTCTTCGCGCCTACCTCGCTTCACGCCCGACGCTTGTGGCGTCGGTACAATTCCTCTCGTACTAAGTATGTATGCTCTAGCGGTTAGGGCACGCAAGTATTTGTATTATATTATAATACACCAAGGTTATCGTTGGTGATGGGTGATTGGTGATTGGTGATTGGTGATTGACAACTGACAACTGGCAACTGACAACTAACCACTAACCACTACCATTTAGTAGACATCAGTGTAGTCCCAACCATCAACATAACCCAATGCACCAGGCGTCGTGCCTGGGACAACAACTTTGTACCACTTGCCCCTAAACTGGTTTTCATCCCCATGAAAGTCTAGTTTTGTACCAGGTGCTACGGTTTTTATAATTTTTCCTGAGCATGGGGCAGACCTAATATTTAGGGGAGTCTTAGTGACACGAGCCTTTCCAATTGAAGGAGATAGCCCATTGACAATCATCCAGCCTTTATATGCAGTGGTTTCACACGCTTTATTTGATGCGTAACCATAAGTAACGCGCACCCAAGTGTAGCCATTGCCAGTTTGAGTACCTCCAGTTGGGTCGTTTTGAACATCAGCACCAGGGTAAGCAACGCGCAAAATTTTACATTTGGTACTGGGACAGCTACGAATATTGACGGTACTAAATACGTTGTATACTCTACCATCATCAGATACCTTGGATGGATAAGACGTGGAGTTACCAACCGCAGCGCTGGCTATGTTCCCATTAGCTTTGATAGCTTCGCGAACCGTATCTGCTTCACTGACTGTTTGTTTAGCTTGCTCTGGTGCAACCGTTTTTGGAGCAAAAGTGTTACCAGCATCAGAGGACTCAGCAACACTTTTAGATACTGTACAACCTGATGCACTAAATAGGAGAGCTAAAGCTGCTACAGATACGCCAATGTTTTTTATAGATGTTAGCTGCATGGGAGTTTTCTTCCTTTAAGTAAGTCTGTTTAGGTGTTGTTTTTTCAGCCACTTAATAGACACAACTCCACCAAGGCTTATTCCGTATTCCAAAACATTTAATTTTCAAGAATTTTCAGAGATACGAAAAGCTTAAAGCAGACGATAATAAGGAAAAAATGTTCCCACTGCCTAATCTCAAAGAACCCCACCCCCAACCCCTCCCCGCGCACGGGGCGGGGAGCCGCTTTGATAATTTTGGTTGAAATATAGGCTAATGGAGTTCAGTACCGTCTTTGCGGAGTAGGTAGCGATCGCTTATCAGTTTAAGCACCACCCGCCCAATTTCTGGATGCGTCCTCTCAACCACAGGCTGTACCACAACCCCTTCCATCATGCAGTCGTCGCTGAGTACGCTATTAGCATTATTAAACTGAGCAACTGCTTCCCAACTGTAAGCGCCAGTATAAAGTACAGGCACTCTCGGCAAAGAAAAATCATCACAAAAGCCTATAAAATCGTCGTAACTCAGGAATTTGCCGTTTCTCTTCACCGCAAATAAAGCAAACTCACTTTTACCGTTTCTTAAGCCATATTTAATGTCCTGTACGCCATATATCTCCCCAAAAATCTGAGTATCAGCGGGTAGTTTATGCAGAATTGGATTTTCATTGTAAGTCCGAACATAAACTAGAGTTTTGTTATTAATGTTGTTTTTCCAGAAGTAATGGTGACTGCCTATATGCGGCGTTCCCTCAGTATCCACCATGACAGTGAATAAAGTGCCGTGCAATTTTTCCGTCACCACCACTTCTTCCCCATAATTGAGGACATCCCGATAGCGCTTCAGGTTTTCTGGACTAGGAAACTTGTACTGTCCAATAGGAGCTTCCATATCCCCATTCATTAGTTGAGGGATAGGGTATTCGTACTTAGTCACCCCGAAATGTTGGGTATAGTCATCTCCTACATTCCCTGGAAAATTATCCCCTACAGGAATAAGTAGCCCTTCGGAAAAGATACCACGCAGTTTTGCTGCCCGTAGCTTCTTGGAATAGTAAGGACGAATCCCAAATTTATCTAGAAACTCATCGGGGATAACGCTGTCAATAGGGAAGTAGAACGCCAGATCACCAGAAGTGAAGTTACCTTTGGCAGTTACGACTTGATACGCCATACCTTCAAAAGTGGCAATGTCTAATCTATCCGCATTGGGATGAGGCTTGACGCTGCTGATTTTGACAACTTCTACTTTAAAGATGCTCATGCTCAATTCTGTGAATTCTGAAACTGCTGTAATTTTTTTTGCCCTTTGCCTTTACCCGGCGCATGGGTTCTAGCGCTGTTAAGCTGTTGGGATGCTGTTCGCTAACGATTTGCCATACCGCCAGGGCTACCACTTTATAAGCTGTCTGCATTTCGTTCATAAAAAACTGTTCGTCGTACTTATTTCATGTGAAGGTTCTGTTGCGATCGCTGATAATCCCAGTTTCTTTGCAACATCAGGCTGATTGACGGAATACATCGCCTCATAAGGTGTGATCAAGTTTGCCCAGTCACCCCCTCGGACATATTGGTATTGTTGCTGCACGAACTCAGAGATATCCTCGATATTTACTATCCAATCGCGGGCATATTGCGATAGCACCTCATGTTGCAGTCCTAGTTGAATAGCGCGTCGTTCTAGCTTTGCACCAGATGGATGATGATCCGGGTCCCACTGCAACCGAACTGATGAACGGGCAACAGCTTGTTTCCAGTTTGTTTCATTTGGATACACTTCTGGGACAAAGCTGGAATGAACTGCTGCTGCCAAGATGCGATCGAAAGCCGCACGTTGAATCGAAATAGCTAAAATTACCTCTTGTCCTGGTTTAGTACCCCAGCCTGATCGATACATCATCCATAAAAAGTTAGGCTTAATCCAACTCATGCGGTTTAAGCTGAACTCGTCGCCAAAATAGCCGTGTTTGGCAGCAAAATGACCAATGGCAGGGCGGAAGGCTTGGTAGACAACCACCGATGTGTCGTCAAACTGAGCCAAAATGTGGCGACCAGCTTTAGGCCAGCGTTTTACTTGTGTTAGATAAGTTTCTGTTACTAGCTTCACGCAAACCTCCGCTTGTCTGGTAGTTATGAGTTGTTATTAATGACAAACTACTAACTACTGACAAAAAACAATTAACCTATTTAACCCCTAACCCACCCTCACCAAATGCAACAGACCAGTACGCGGTAGTAACTTTAACAATGCCTTGTACGCTTGTAACAATACTGGGCTTAACTTGTTAGTTTTTAGCATGACCCATCATGCCAGCTTAAAAGGCTGTTGCCAACTTAACCCAATTGGCAGGGTTTGTACTCGCTTCTGCTGAATTGGCTACCAACTTAGCCTTCCAATCAATTAATTAATTGAGCATTAAACCCCTAACCCACCCTCACCAAATGCAACAGACCAGTACGCGGTAGTAACTTTAACAATGCCCTGTGCGCTTGTAACGATACTGGGCTTAACTTGTGCGTGGGAGTCGAACCCAGGCATGGCCCCTCATGCCGCCAAGTAGTAGCTTCAGCCACTAAGCCCAACTTGACCCAGTTGGCGGGTTGTACTCGCTTCTATTGCCTTGACTACCAACTTGCTCAATCCATTAATTCAGTATTCCAGTTTGCTGCTTGAATTTTAGTATCTAACTCTCGGTACTCTCTAGATAAGCGATCCATTTGCGTTTGCAATTCAGCAACATTTATGGTACTAAAATACTTGATTTCAGTCCTGCTATATCGATTTGAAGTCACAGCCGCTGCATTAACTAGAGAATTATATACACTGCGTTTGAGCAAGAGAGTATCTCTCTGAGCCAAAGCATCTGTAATAGTCATGTTATCATGCAGCGTGGTAAGCGAATTAGTCTTGTTGATTCTTTTGATCAAGTCAGTTAGCTCATCCACTATTGCGTCTAACTCTGCAATCAATGCTTGCGGATTTTCTGGAGGTTCTTCTCCCTCTTGAACTTGTGCGCTTCTGAGCAATCTTTGCCTCAACTGTTCAATCCGCTTTTGACAATCTGCTCTCAAAATTAAAGCTTCTGCTAATTTCATAGAGTTTGACAACCTTATAGTTGATTTTTGATAACCTACAATTTTGCTGTTTTAAGGGATTTTGGCAGATTGTTTTTCGGGTCTATATCACCCTTGAAATTCTCGCCGTAGTAAGCTGCAACAACTGAAATACTGCCAATGATATGGCGGTTGAATTCTGCCAATTCTTCAGCGGGAACCCACAATTCCTGATGAATTCGGCTGCCAACCACATGAACATCAAATTTGTGTCCGTAATCGTCTTCAACCTCAAACTTAGTCACGAAGCCAGCAAAACTATTGCTTTTGGTATTCCAGTCCCGCGCGATTTGCTCTGCATACTCAAAATTAAGAACTGGATAAAAAATGGGCTGCTCAGGAAGCCGAGGTGGAAATGCCTTAAAGTCAGCTTGGGCTATTAATTCGAGTTCTTTTAATCCGACAGGACGATAGAGTATCATTGTCTTCCTAGCATTCTATAGAATTGTGAGCAATTTAAAGAAAGCTGTGGTACTCCACCACTGCGGAGGGATTGCCCACCTTACTTGTCATCCCGCACTGGTAGCGGTGTCTCCAAAATCTCCATCAGCAATTCCAGGCGCGAAGGACGAGTTAGAAGTGGGATGAGATTTGGGAGCGAGTAATAGTCCCCAGCAAAGGTGAAGGTATCTACTTGTACTTGTCTTTGCTGTAACTTACGCTCCAAGGTATCGTCGGAATAGCCTACTTTAACGATGAGGATGCTTGGTTCAACTTGGCGATCGCGCTTGTAGGCATCATAAGTTTCAGCAAAATAGGGCGCTGTGTTTTCCCCTTCATCTGTCACAAGGATGATTTGCTCAACCAATTGCTTTCTCAGGCGCATGGCTTCCAACGCGCAACCGATGCTGGTAGCACCCCCTGCTTGCAAGTGCTGGAATGCCCGCTCCCAGTCGCTCATTTGGCTACCAGACGCCTTGACGGGGTAAGGCATTGTGTCGAAGGCGTAGACAAACAAATCTGCCGATGTTATGCCGGAAATCATGGCGGCGATGCGCTTACCGACTTCGATCGCACTCTCCATAGAAGCAGATTTATCAATCATCAAGGCGGTAGGTTTGGTGATTTTGCCCCGCTTTTTCACTTGCTCATCCATGACGCGCTCTAATCTTGCTGCTGTCTCGGTGTCGAGTTCAGCCGCATCTGTCGCCACTCGCGCTTTTAAAGCTGAAACGCGGACATCGCCTCGCGCCTGCTGCAATTTCTCGTCGATAAGTGCTTTTACTTGGAGGTTTTCCATCGCACCGCGAGTTTGCAGCGACTTGAGGTTGTTAATTACCTCTTGAGGGGACATGGAATTAATCAGCGCCACTAGCACTGTAGGAGTCATCTGTTTAATGGCTCCCACTGCAACTGTGTAGGGAATTTTGTGTTCTACAATTAGCTGCGCTTGTTCTAACGCTGAGGAAGCATGAGCCAACAACTTCAGTGCAAAGGCGAGGCTATCTTCTGGCGGATTATCTTTGAACAGCACAGCATCGGCGCGATCGCTCGGTTTAATATGCAAGCTAGCATACAGGTGCTTCATCGCCTTACGTGCCCGAAGTGCCGCGCGATCGAATAACAAGGGATTCTTTTCCCGTTCCTTCAGATAGCACCGAACTGCTGTACGCGCCGAACGTGGCAATTTGTCCCGCTGTTGCTTCATAAAGTCCACTATCCGCGCCACCTGATAAGGGGGAAACTCTTGCAACAGCACAAAACCAGCCTCGCGGTGTTCCGTTAAGCTGCTAGTAAGCAAATTGCCGATAAACACTTCCTTATGGTCGCGGACATCGCCTTGATGTTGATACCAGGCTGCCAAGTGTCCATAGAAGATCGGGTCGCGTTGTACCATCTCCTCATGCACTTTGGCGACCTGCTCTAGTTGCCGATGTGGCGTTGTTAGCAGGCTATTGAGCATATCTAAACGCAGGTCGCGCTCGGCAGCTTGCATAAAAATCACCTCTATATTCACTCGTGCAAGTCTAGAAAGCCTTTGCTACTTTTTCAGAGTATGTAAGCTTTCTAGGTTAGGACACGCAGTGGAAACCTGAAAAACTGGAAATAATATTGTTTCCGGTTGATTCCGTCTTATTTATACTACTTTTATACTACAAAAGATGTCAATGGGCTGGCAAAAATATTTTTTGCTCTTAAGTCAGAAAGTTCCTAGATATAGAGGACACTGACGATAGGTAAAAATTCTCCCCCTACCAGCAGGCGGGACGCCTGCGCTACGACCTTTACTCTTGTAGGGGAAAGGTTAAAGGGAAATGCGTAATGGAATTTTCTTACCCCTTCCCCCTTCCCCCTTACCCTTTCAAAATGCCTAAGTCATCAAATTCCCGTCGTCGCCCGATCGCTATCGATTTATTTGCTGGCGCGGGTGGATTTTCCTTGGGAATTGAGCAAGCTGGGTTTGATGTGGTGGTAGCGGTTGAGCAAGATCCAGTCCACGCGGCAGTTTATGCCTTCAACTTTCCCCACGCTGAGGTTATATGCGCTGATGTTGGCACTTTGTCTGCTCAAGCAATTCGGGAGGCGGCGGTGCGAGGATGGATGTACCACAACCCGAAGAAACGAGCAAGTTGGAATGGTGAGATTGACTTAGTGTTTGGTGGCCCACCTTGCCAAGGGTTCTCGCTGATGGGTAAGCGTCGCTTAGATGATGAGCGTAACGACTTAGTGTTTCATTTCTACCGCTTGGTTAAAGAACTCCAACCCCGCTACTTTGTGATGGAGAATGTACCAGGCATGAATCAGGGGGAACACGCTCTTTATCTTCAGCGGTTGCTGGCTGAGTTTGAAACCGCTAAATACCACATTACTCAGCCAGTGCGGGTTTTAAATGCGGCAGATTTTGGAGTGCCGCAGAAGCGACGGCGATTGTTTTTACTGGGTAGTCGTGATGGGGAACCGCCTCTAGAGTATCCCGATCCTCAAATGTGCCCGAAGCCAAAAAGCGTGACAGTGAGGGATGCGATCGCAGACTTACCCAACCTGGATAACTTCCCGGAACTGAAAAAGACCGATGAAGTTTTGCTGACACCACTACAGCTAGAGCAATTAGAGGCATCAGCCAGTCTATATGTTAAGAAGCTGCGGGGTTTAGTACGCGATCGCTATAATCTTGCCTATCCCAGGCTATGGCACCCCCGACTGCTGACAAGTTCGATGCAAACTCAACACACCACTGCTGCAATTGGACGGTTTGAGGAAATGCAGCCTGGACAACTAGAAATGGTTAGTCGCTTACGCCGCTTGGACTCGGACAAATGCTGTCATACCTTACGTGCAGGTACTGGATCTGAACGCGGTAGCTATACTTCTCCCCGTCCTATTCATCCGATATATCCTAGAGTCATTTCGGTACGCGAGGCAGCCCGACTACACTCTTTCCCCGACTGGTTCCGCTTCCACACCACCAAGTGGCACGGGTTTCGACAAGTCGGCAACGCTGTACCACCGCTACTAGGGCGGGTGTTGGGTAGCCAAATTGTTGCTACTCTGGACATTGTGCCACCACTACAAACAGAACCACTAGAACTCGGAGACGCGCAACTAATTCGGTTGAACTTCTCAAAGGCAACGCAATACTGGGAAATATTAAGAATTACTTCTTAAAAACTTCTGCTGCACTAACCCCTTTCTCTCGTGTCGCCAGTAATCAGGGTTTGCAGCATAGTCCAGAGTGTCCAGAAAAATGCCGACCCTAAAACGACGACCATCAACATTGCTAGGGCTGAAAAAGGAGCCACCATTGCCATCAGTAACAGTCCCAACAGCAGAATCGTCAATACTGACTTTTTCATAATTGACTGTTTATATCAATAGAGTTTATTTTCTTAATATATGCCGTAATCATCAGTTTCACCTCTAGCGATGGAGGCATTTTTTGATAAAACTCATGGCAAGCAACAGCAATATATTCCTATATAGCCACTATGTCAATAAATATATTTCCTCGGTTCTTTATTAGAAAATTGCTAGTAGCTTATTGATAATTAAATACGTCTTTGCTACTTCGGATATCAGTAATAACCTAAGCCTGTTTATTGCAGCTTCTATCTCCAGGCTGAAATCCCAATTGTTTTTTCTGTACTTCAAGTTATATTTTTTTAGATCACTTAAATTATTACACCAAAGATAGATAACCGTATAGAAAGTTACAGCTTAATCTGAAAATTGTTGTATCTTATCGAATTTTATGGTTACGTCTTACAAGCCGTTAAATGATGTATTTTTCTGCCCAGAAGAGTCTAATTTCTATTCTCAATCCTTAGAAACATTAGTTTTAAATCACTGTAATGGTTCAGAAGTGATAGTTGAGTTTGGCTCAGGCGATGGTAGCCCAGTCATTAATTCTTTGCTAAAGACGACATTTGAAGGGTCAATACATGGGTTTGAGCTAAATACATCAGCATACAAACTGGCTAAGGCAAACATAGAGGAATACAATTTAAGTAAAAAATATATAATTCATAATCAATCTTTCTTCGACTCTTCTAACATTAAGGCTGACTACTTGATATCAAACCCGCCCTATCTACCTGCAGCAGATCAAAATATATATCAGCCATTATTACACGGAGGAGCAGATGGTTCTAACATCGCCAGACAGCTTTTGTCATTGGATTATAAAAATGTTTTGCTGATGCTCTCCAGTTATTCTAACCCAGAGGGGTTAATTAATTATGCCAAATCAAAAGGTTACTACATTCCTAGTTTTATAGTTTCACCTCTAAACTTTGGATATTATAGCTCTGATCCCAAAGTTCAAGAGATGATTGGGCATCTCCGGAAAAACAATATGGCTTTTTATTCCAAAAACATTTATCTATTAGCAGGTGTTTTGTTTAAAAAGCGGCATAGCTTTATGGTGGATATATCTACTGAATTAGTGCAATTGATGACCGCTTTATAAACAGAAAGCGATCGCACGGGTAGCTTTGCCTGGTTAGTCGCCCCGAAAATGCCCCCTAGCTCAAAATAGGGGGCATTTCGCATCAGAATTAGTAAACTTTTTCCAGGTTTCTGAAATCTGTCTCCTCAATTCTAATGATTTCGGTTCTACTTAGAAGATTTGGATGCGATTTTTTCAGCTTCGCGAACCGATCTCGCTACAGCTGCACCCGCGCGATCGCCCATAAGTCGCTGTTGATCGTACCCAAACAACATTTCCCAGGCATCACCAGGGTACTTTTCTACGAGTGGTAGAGCAGCATCATCTAACATCCAGCGGCCATGCAGTTCATCTACCTTAATATGCAGATTCCAATACGCCATTGCTTCTTGTGATAGTCCCAGACGCTCACCTGCTGCTTGGTAATTACGAAAAGCTGCTGGTACAGAAAGCTCTCCGTAAAGCAGTCCGCCAATGTAGCGTAGGAAATAGCGCTTGCACTCGGTAAGTAGGAAGCTATGGTTAAGAACTGCCAGGAGTTGCCAAGGAACTAAATCAAAGTATGCTTCTGGTTCAGTCTGCATCCCCAGGTCAGTAAGCATTGTCGTGAAATATGTAGAGTGTTTGCGACCAATGCGACCGCCACCATACTCTTCAAGCAGCAACCGCGTCAATACGCAATGAACTTCATTACTGACGCCACCCAAAGTTCGGGAAAGCTGGCTTGCTTCGACTAAACCATCAAGGGAGGCGATCGCTATTAAGCGGCGGTAGCCTACCTCAGTCATGCGATCGCGGAAAAACAGACCATTCTCAGATATTGGCGGATCGACATCAGCTGCCACCCGGTTAATTAACCCCTGCCTAACATCCTCTTTTTGCAGTGCCTCTACGTCAATTTGGGCAAGTTCCCACTCCTGCCACTTTGACTCAATGCGATCGCGGATCTTTCGCAAGTAGTTAGAACGCTCATTAGTGTAACGTCGCAAGTCGTCATACCAAAAAAGCTTGAGCCGATTAATCCGATAAAGCACACGTTGCAGAAACAAGTGTGCGGCATCATCAGCAGGTGATTCTTCGTAAGCAGCTTTAAGCGCCCTAGACAAAGGCTTTTCAAAGCTATTCGCCAGCGAGGGTTGTGCAGCAATTTTCTCGTCTAGCTCCTCCAATTCCAGCAAACTTATGAATTTTTCCTCAGCCTCATAGTAATTTGTGGCTGTTATTTGATTTTCTAGTCTATTCTTTGCTGCGGTGTCAGTGCTTGGGAAGTTAACTATGTTGCTGTGCATCTAATCTTATTACTCTAATCGACCTGTTCTTGGTTAAAATCTTATTAACCAAAGCCATTTTTACGTCAATAGCTGTATTTAAGATAACTGCTTTTATCTTTCCCAACTTCCATCTGAGGAATGTGCCTAATAGTTAATTTGGTCTGTCTGTGGAATGATTCTAATGGTAAATCAGGCTGCTATTATTATTAGCTAATTACTGGAAAGCGTGCATAATAGCAGCCATGAAATTAATCCACAAGCAGTAGCCTATTTAAGATATCCGCCATTAGCAAGCAAGGACAGCCCAAACAGCGTTGTCGCAGCAACCGAGGAAATCATCATCAATCCAGATGGCATGAAAGCGCGGGTGCGGACAAAACGCATCACAAAGACAACGAAGAGAACCGCCGAAATCACGGTTGCCATTCCCAGTCCTGCCACTGGTGTATTTCCAGAAATGAACCAAGCGACAATTAGCGCTATGCCACTTACCAGACCCATCACCAGAGACACTTGACTTTTTGCTTTGACATAGCCCACAATGCCACCCAGCGCGACAAGTGAACCGTAGATTAGAATGAACCAGGGCGCAATTTGGAATAAATTGTTCATTTTAGGTATATTAACGACGTAGCAAAGTAGTTTACCAGCTAAGGCGTTAGGAGATTAAGCTTTATGTCCACCCACGATTTGTTAACGTTAGTGATGCTACTTACTCCTGGTCTTTTACTCTCGCTTTTCGTTATGCTGGCCTTTGCTGCTGGTGGATAACTGGTTGATTTGCCAGCATGACGCGGACGAATCGAATACTCGAAATCGCTTCGTTCGCATAAACGTGGCGACAACCTGCATATAAAAATCCAGCTAATCGCTGGTTGTCGCAGCGAAGCTCCTTAGCTATCTATGTTATTTTTACAGACAGTGGACGTCAGCGCACAGCGACGCCTACTTGTCACTTTGTTTAGAGGAATCCGACTTGTCGCTGGCAGTTGGTTTTGCAGGCATGGAAACAGAGCTGATCATGGTTTCCTCTAGCTCCATGCGTTGTTCCATCTGGCGCAAGAAATAGCCAGTCATCATGGCTGAGGCGAGCATACCCGCTAAATTTTCCCGGTCTGTAGTAATTTGGACGTTAAAATTCTCTGATGGCAGCATTCCTACCAGTCCCTGAACGTTCTGCGAGATGATTTGTTTGATTTGGGGACTAGCAGATTTGGCAACTCGCTCTAATACCTCAGGGGGTTGATGTTGAAGATATTTCAGCAGTTGGTTGACTTGCGAATCTTCAGTAGTTGAATTGGGAAAGTCAGGGTTAAAAGCCATTAGAATTCTGATGGTTGACTTGCTTAGTTTCTACTTTAGACGATTGTGGTCAGAGGTGGCTTACGCCCAAGGTGTAACAGATAATCTCTGTTTAGGAAGTTTGCTCCAATGGTGGTAAAAGTTCTTGCAATTCAAAGTTCTGGTGAAATTTGTCTGTAACTTGTACCCAGTAGGATCTACCACCCGACTGTCGCCGTTTACGGACAAAACCTAGATGGACGAGTTCTTGGACGTGCTGATAAGCACCGCTGCCGCGTAAATCTACTAGGTCGGTTTGGGAGATCGGACCTTTGAGGGCGATCGCAGCTAAGGTTCGCAATGCGCCAGTACCCAACTCGGCGGGAATCATTGTATGTAACAAGTTTTGAAAAGATGACCGCAGCTGCAAACTATAGCCAGCTGGTGTCTCGACTACTTCTAGGGCGCTGTCTCGGTGGGCATAGTCTGCCATTAGGTCGATGAGGGCAACTTCTGCGTCCTCGCGATCGCATCCAGCATACTCAGCAATCGCTGCCAGATCGAGAGGTTGTCCCTTCAAGTATAAAATCGCTTCAATTTGGGTTGCTAGACGACGCATTTACAGGCTATATCCAAACTTTTGCGAGAATATGAAAAGCCACATGGCTGATCTCGTAGACATAGTACCAAGTTCGAGCCGTATCTAGGGCAGAGCAAAT
>Ga0196964_10001384_pt1 | contig 12380 bp, 11 predicted proteins | sample S1_10metaG_FD_148615 | JGI IMG/M metagenome (GOLD analysis project Ga0196964, IMG submission 148615) | Soil microbial communities from Anza Borrego desert, Southern California, United States - S1_10 | ecosystem: Environmental > Terrestrial > Soil > Desert | place: USA: California | collected...
TCGGTACGGCGGAAACGGTTTTAAAAACGGAAATCCGTGATATTCAGAAGTTCTATTCCAAAGAATATCACCCGGCGAATATGATTGTGTCGGTCGTTGGCAATGTAAAACGCGAGCAGGTGGAGCGCGAGATTGAGGCGCTTTTTAAAAATGTTCGCGCATACGAACCGCGCAATGGCCGCAAAAAACCGCACCTATTAAAAGCATCGCGGCTGGAAATATCAAAGCCCGTGCAGCAGGCGCATTTCATGGCGGCGAATATCGTTCCCGGCGTGAAGTCGGCGGAGCGGTACGCGCTCGCAGTGCTGAATACGCTGCTCGGCGACGGGATGAGTTCGCGGCTGTATCAGCGCGTGCGGGAGCGCTGGGGTCTGGCGTACACGGTGTATTCGTCGCTGCAGCTCATGACGGATATCGGCGTGATGTCGGTGTACGCGGGCATGGATGACAAAAACGTTGCCAAAACGGAAAAGCTCATCCGAGAGGAGTTTTTAAAACTGTGCGAAAAACCCGTGAGCAAACCCGAACTGCAACGTGCTAAAGAGCAGCTGAAATCCAGCATTATCATGTCGCTCGAAAGCATGTCCGAGCGCATGCAGATGATGGCAAAAGGCGAACTGGAAGAAGGCGGTTATGAAGATGCCTCAGCGACGATTGCCGCGATAGATACCGTCAGCGCGGACGATTTGCTGCGACTAGTGCAAGAATACGGGGATTTTGGGGATTGGAGTACGGTGGTGATTTTGCCGGAGTAGGAGTTTTTAAAAGAGAATAAAACAATGGAATCCCTATTCCACTTCATATTTGAGATTGTAAAAATATCTCTATTGGGCTGTCTTTATGCTACTTTGTCAGTCAAAATATTTTCAAGGATTGCTACTCATAAACCGAAAAGTTGGGTGACTAAACTTACACAAAAACAGCTTTGGTGGATAAGTGGATTTATTATTTCAGTTTTCTTATTTTTCTTCATGTTTACATATTGGGGAAACCACGGGCTTGGCGACAGTGCGAGAGTCCCGATTGGAAATTTTAAAACTGTTCGTCAAATCAATGGAACAAGCACATATATTGAAGAGGATAATGGTGAATCAATAGGAATTGAAAGTTTTACAGTTAAGGATAGCAAGTTGTTTGCCGAGTTGGATGATTATACGGATAAAGGAACGTATATAATCTGGAATTTAGAAAGTGATAAATGGTACTTTTATCAAACGAAAAATGAATATTTGAAACTGGCGAAGCAAAAGAAATATCCTCTACCCGACACTTTTAAAGATTTTCAGTATCATTATAGCGATTATTGGCATGGTTGGCGATTTTTCCTTCTGCCTTAAAGCAACTTCGCCTTATGGCATCATCTCATTCGTCATTGCGAGCGTAGCGTGGCAATCTGATTTGGGATGTCATACAGCTTTTTAAAACGCAGATTGCTTCGCCCGACCTTCGCACAATGACGCTTTGTGGGAGTTTTTAAAAGAATCCTTTAAAAACAAACCTTTAAAAACCAGTTACGCAAATAAAATCCCCGATTTATACAGCAACCCGATAATGAACGGAAGGAGCGCCGCGCAGCCGAGGAGAATCGCGATTTCGTTGATGACTTGTTTTGGTTTTTCCGCGCCGGACACTCTTTTAAAAAGTACCAGAACCCGTAAGATTATTGAACCGCCGATTATACCCGTTAATATTGATAGCATCGTCTTTACCTTTTTAAAAATTTTAGGCGAATGACGATTGGTGTTGAAACATATTTAATTTGAATTTCTCTTCGTAGGGGCGTGGTTTCAAACCCGATCGTCGTCAGAAGTTCGCGAGAGAAGAGGGCGGGTTTGAAACCGCGCCCCTACAAGATTCAGAAAATTTAATAGCAAAATATAGATGGAAAATAGGGACGAAATTTTGAGCGAAAACACGACACGCAAAACGCATTTTACGCGGGAGCAGATACTGGCGCAGGGCGTGGACAGGCACCTGGCGGTGACGGCCAATGCGGGCTCGGGGAAGACGGCGGTGCTGGTGGAGCGCTATGTGAACCTGCTGATGGGCGGTAATGACCCGCGCAATATCGTGGCGATTACGTTTACGCGGAAGGCGGCGGCGGAGATGATGGTGCGCGTGGCGAAAAAGCTGGAGGAAAAGCTCGACAAGGCGACGACGGCGGACGAATTGAAGCTGCTGAAAACGGTGCGGGAACGGCTGACGAGCGCGCGGATTTCGACGATTCACAGCTTTTGCAGCCAGCTGCTGAAGGAATTTCCGATTGAGGCGGGCGTGGCGCCGAATTTTACGGAGATTTCGGAGAGCGAGCTGTACCGGATTCGTCGTGATGCGGCGATGTGCGTGATGGAGGACTGGCTGGAAGATGACGGTGAGAAAGGCGATAGCGCACGGCTGATTTTCCGGGCGCTGGGGCGGAAAAAAGTGGAGGAATCGCTTGATAAGCTGCTGCGGAATGCGGAGTTTTTGATGACGTTGCGCGCGCTGTATGAGACGCATGGCGACGAGCAGGTGATGGCGGTGCGCGACCGGATGCTGAGCGCGGCGGCGATTCCGCACATGAATTCGGTTTTAAAAAATCTGCGGAAGCTGTGCGATGTGATGAATCCGGCGCTTTTAAAAGGGAAAACGGCGGAGCATTATGACGCGGCGGTTTTAAAACTGAGCACGTGGCCCCAGTATATTTCGCCGGAGGAGGTTTTCCCGATTCGCGAATTGAGCCAGAAAATTTTTGGGATTTTGGAAACGCAAAAGAGCTTTTGTACGGGCGAGGGAACGGTTTCGGCGGCTTTTAAAAAAGCGGTGGAAGGCGGTCCGATAGCGGAAATTGACATGGAGCTGGCGGATTCCATTAAGACTTTTAAAAACCTGGAAGACGTTTTAAAATATGCGCAGGAGGATTCGGAGCTTTTAAAACTTGCGCGGATTTTGTGCCAAATGGCGGTGGAAGCGCAGGAACTGGTGGACGCGGACAAGGCGGCGCTAAACGGGCTGGATTTTGACGATTTGCAGTTGAAAGCTCTCGCGCTTTTACAAGATGAGGAAATCCGCCGAAAGCTGCGCAAAAAAATCGCGTACCTGATGATGGATGAATTCCAGGATACAAATCAGCTGCAATACGACATCGCGCGGAGCATCGTGGCGGCGCTGGAAACGGCACAAAGCGTGGATGAGCCGGCGACGAATATTTTTATCGTGGGGGACGCGAAGCAGAGTATTTACGGATTTCGCAGCGCGGATGTGCGCGTTTTTGAAAAGGCGCGGCAGGATATTATGACGGCGAATGAGCGCGACGAAAGTGAGCGAAATCTGGACGAAATCCCGACGTTGTGGAGCGAGCTTTTTGAAAAACCTTCGACCGAAGAAAAGTACGGAAATGTGAAATTGTCGGCGTCGTTTCGTTTGCTGCCGCAAATTGCCGCGTTTGTAAACCGGATTTGCGCGCACGCGATGAGCCACCAGCAGTCGGACTATGATGTGCAGTACGAACCGCTCGTGTACGGCGCGCCGCCTGACCGCCCGCAGGATATGGAAGGCACGATAACGCTGCTGCTGGCGCGGAAATTTAAAAAAGGCGACGATGATTTTGATGAGATTGAGCCAGAACAAACGCTGACGGAATCGCAGCTTTTGGCGAGTCATATTCAGAAAATTGTTGACTCGGACAATCCTTTAAAAATCTGGGACAAGGACGAAAAAGCGCTGCGAAACCTGCGCTACAGCGACATCGCCGTTCTCGCGCGGAACCGTTCGGGTTTTGAAGAACTTGGCGCGGAGCTGCGCGCGTTGGACATTCCGTTCGTGATTCACGCGGGCTCGGGCTTTTTTGAAACGCCTGAAGTGGTGGACGTGTATTCGTACCTTTCGTTCCTGCACAATGCGACCGACGATATTGCGCTGGCGGGCGTGCTGCGTTCGCCGTTTTTTGGTGTGACGGATACGGAGCTTTTGAGCATTAGCCACGCCGCGCACAATGTGAGCTTGTGGGAAAAATTCGGCGCGCATTATGAAGAAGGTTTTAAAAGTAATTTTAAAAATTATCCGCCGATGTGCCGCCGCGCGTATGAAATTCTGACGGACATGATTCCGCTGTCGGCGCGCTTGCCGATACCGCTTCTGCTGCGCACGATTTTAGAACGGAGCGGCTGGCGCGGGAGTATTGCGGGACATCAGCGGCAGGCGCAGATGGAGGCGAATATTGAAAAACTGCTGCAATACGCGCGCGATTTTGAAAATAAGGGTTTTAAAAACCTGTATGATTTTGTTGAGGAATTGACGCTTTTAAAGGCCTCGTCGGCGAAGGAAAGCGAAGCGGCGGTGATTTCGAATGCGGACGTGGTGAATATCATGACGATTCACGCGAGCAAGGGGCTGGAATTTCCTGTTGTGGCGGCTTTTAAAATGAATAAATCCGGCGGGCATTACGACGCGCTTTATACTAATCGGGAATTAGGTTTGGCGTTCCCCGTTCCCGTTCATTTTGAAGAAGCTGACGCGCGGGCGCTTGTGGCAACGCCGATTTCCTTTGCCGCGCGAACGCAAAAGGAAAACGCTGAACGCGCCGAGGAAAAACGCCTGCTCTACGTGGCGCTCACCCGCGCGCGCGAACATCTCGTGGTTTCAGGCACGATTTCTTTTAAAAAAGACGGCACGCCGGACAAGCCGAAAGGAATGCTCGCGATGATTTTTGACGGGATGAATTACAGCGCGGCGGATTTGCAGTTTAATCACGACTGGTCGCCTGAGTCTACTGACTTTTTAAAAACTCTGCGCGGTGAAAATGTGGTGGAAGAGCCGATAGATTATGGCGTTCACGTTGCAATTACACCAGAAGAATTCACGCTCAACCGACAGCGCGAAACGCCCCAAATCAAGCTGCCGCAGGTGCTTTTAAACACGCTCGACGGCACAATCCGCAATGAATTCTACTCGGCCTCGCAAATCATGCTCTACGAAAAATCCGAGCGCGAGTATATTCACCGCTACCGGCTGGGCTTTCCGGCGGAAGACGACGAGCAGATGAACGGCACGCTGGCATCCGTCGAAAGCGGCGATGACTCGATACTGGGTTCGCTCGCGGGCACGATAATCCACGAAGTGCTGAGCAATATGACGTCGTGGCTGGACGAGGACGGCGTGATAGATTTGGGCGTTTTAAAAGAGGAAATCCGCATCGCAACGGGCGAGCGTGTCATCGGCGACGAGCTGGAAACGCGCATCATCCGCGAGGCAAAAGCAATCGCGCAGAGTGAGCTTGTACGCCGCTACGCCCCGCATTTTGCCGCCGCCGAGCGTGAAGTGATGCTGCACCTGCCCATCAACGAAGACTTCCTCGTCGGCGCCATAGACATGCTCGTGCCAAACGACGCGGGCCAATGGGAAGTGTGGGACTGGAAGTCAAACCGCGTTGCCACGCCCGAAGAAATGGACGCGCTCGCTGACTATTACCAGCTGCAAATGCAGGTGTACGCATACTTTGCCGCGCACATGTTCCAGAGCCAGGAGAGCTTTACCGCGCGGCTGCTCTTCACGCGAAAGGCCGGCGCCGACGCGCAGGAAGCCGACTGGACACGCACCTTCACGTGGAGCCGCAAGGAAATAAAAGCCTTCGGTATAGCCATAGAGCGAAGTTCTGCAGAGATATGTAAGCGGAGTTATAATATTTTTAAGAAGACGAGGTAAGTGGGTTTTTAAAAGGCCGGTTTTTGTGGAAACCGGCTTTTTTGTTTTTAAAAGATTCTGAGGTAATTTGCTAAATCTGTAGAATTGACTTTTTAAAAGGATTTATATGAAATTTCATTTTGTAATTGTACTCGTAAGTCTTCTGGCTATTTCTTCCTGCGAGAAAAATAGTGATGAAGCAATTAGCCAAAAAGCTAAAAACGATACGATTATTGGCACGAGGGAGATTAAGAATGAAATAGCCGGAGGTGCGTATCGAATGCGAGCGAGAGGATATTTTCTGATTGTTAATAATGATACATCGAAATTTATGCCGATTGCAGTTGAATCTAACGGACATTATTTTACAGATACCGGTGCAGTTTTCATCGAATTGGATTTTAAAAAAGACAAATTTTATAGCCAGCAAATGCAAGAGCTGTCACGACTCTTGCCTACAATAGCTAAAGATTTTGAGCTTGATTCTTTAAAAGGGATTTGGTTGGGAAGACTAGTACAAACCGGGGATTTAGCTGTGAGAATCACAAATGAATTAGGCGGAAATGTCAAAACCACTCCAACCGCAAAAAATTATAACCACGCATCTAAGCTTTTAAAAAACTCGTCATTGGGTATTAGCTTTAACAAGTTACTGAATGAATATCACTTAGAAGTAGATAAGATTCAAATTGAGAAACTTGACTATTGGAAGAAAGAAATTTTACTACAGGAAAGTAAGGTTAATGTTGATACAAGCTCAATTCCTGATAAAATACTTGATTGTATGACTACAGTTAGAACTATTCAAAGGGCAGTGCGATAATTAAAATAAAAATTTTCAGCTTCCTAACCCAGCTAAAAGCCAACCATTTTAAAAAGCACCTTCGCTTTATGCCGATATTTGCCGTGTGGCATGAAGCGGTCTTTTTAAAAACTGTTTTGCGGTGATGTGCGTTTTTAAAAAGTGATGGTGACTTCGAGCGGTTTGTTTTATATTGCGGAAAGTTTTTAAAAGAAATAACTCATGCCATACATCAGCCGCTTTTTCGGGATTGTAATTTACATGTATGCGCGTGACCATGCGCCGCCGCATTTTCATGCTATTTACGGTGATGAAGAGGCCGTGATAGACATCCACACTGGCGAGATAATACGCGGTAGACTTTCGCGTCGTGCTATGCGGCTGGTACAGGACTGGACGGAACTCCATCAGCAAGAACTTTTACATAATTTTGAAGAATCGCAAAAGCCGAATCCGGTTTTCAAAATGATAGAGCCATTGAGGTAAAAAATGAAGCGCATAGTCCGAATACTCTCAGCCGAGCCGTTTCGCGTTACGTGTGAGTGGTCTGACGGAGAAATCCGCGAAACTGACCTTTCGGAAAAGCTCCGCGAATGGGCGCAGGAAGACGGGAGCGTTTTTAAAAAGCTGCTAGATGAAACAGCTTTTTCGCAAGTGCAGATTGACCCTGTTGCTAAAACGCTGTCGTGGGCGAATCTTTTAAAAATGAAAGATATTGATGGAAATGAAGTTGATGCTCCACTGGAAATCTGTCCGGATGTGCTGTATGATTTGAGTCGTCCGGCACACTCTGCTTTAAGGAAAAGTGCATAGGTAAAAGTTTTTAAAAGCCCGGTTTTTAAAAAGAAACCGGCTCTTTCTTTTTCAAAACCGCGCCGACATCACCACCATATCCCGCTTTTTAAAACCACACTTTTTAAAAATTCCTCATTCTGCGGCATTGCCTCGAGGAAAATTGCTGTTGAGCCGAGTTGCTTTTTGGCTTCTTCTATCAGTGCTCGTCCGACGTCGGACTTTTGACAATCAGGATGAACCACGATGTCAGCGATGGTGGCGTAGAATGCGTAATCGGTGAGAATCCTAATAAATCCAATCGACTTTCCTCCTTCATTTTTAGCAGCAATAAAAATCTGCGTGTTGTCGAAAGCGCGGCTGACGGTTTCTTCCTTATAGTCAGCTGCTTTTCCCCAGCCGATGGCGGCATACAGCTCAATTGCTTCGCGTGGTGAAATCGAGATGTCCTTTAAAAGTTTATATTCATTCATGTTTTAAAAATAATGTGAAACTTTTGGATATTAAATTCCGTTTGCCTATTTTAGAATTTAGCTAAGACTAAATTATTAATTAAAGGTTTTTAAAAATGCTCAGTCAGGCAATTGAAGATTATTTAAAAACAATATACAAACTTGAAGAGAAATCTTCTGCAACAACGAACGAGATAGCCCGCGCTATGGGTGTTGCTGCGGCCTCTGTGACGAATATGCTAAAGCGGCTCGCCGAGCTGAATCTCGTGGAGTACACTTCGCACAAAGGCGTAACCCTCACAGAGCCGGGCCGCAAAGCTGCGCTTGAAATAATCCGTCATCACAGGCTGATCGAGATGTACTTGCACGAAGCGCTTGGCTATTCGTGGGACAAAGTGCATGATGAGGCCGAACATCTGGAGCATCATATTTCGGAGGAATTCGAGGACAAAATTGCGGAGTTCCTCGGACACCCGACGCATGATCCGCACGGCGATCCAATTCCTACCAAGGATGGAAAACTTCCTGACATAAAGCATGAAACGCTTTTAAAGACTGACATCGGGGTGGAAGTCGTGGTCCAGCGTGTGCCGGACAGCGATTCTGAGCTCCTGCGCTACCTCGCCGAAATTGGTTTAAAGCCCAAAGCAAAAGTCGAAGTGCTTTTAAAAGCTCCGTTCAACGGGCCGATTACGCTGAAAATTGCTGAAAAGGAAATAATCATTGGCTGCGAAGTTGCAGAAAAAGTGCAGGTTGCAGCTTTTAACAATAAAAAGAATAAATCAAAATAAGACACCTTTTAATGAGAAAATGATGAAAAAATTGGTCCTGATTATCACACTAATGTTTTTAAAAACCACACTTTTTGCGCAGAATGAACCTGGTGATATTGAAACTGACCGCCCCGACCAGACAGAAACTCCGTCGCTTGTACCACCAGGGTATTTTCAGGTGGAGCTTGGTATTCAATCGCAGTATGATGAGCGCAATGATATTTATTCGACTGATGCTGTGGAGTTCCGTGAATTTCTCTATCCGACAGCGCTGCTGAAATACGGTGTTTTGCCCTGGCTAGAGCTGCGATTCATAGCTGAATATGCTGATAATCGCGCCTATCTAAATGGTAAGGAAGTTGAGCAGCATCACGGCTTTAATCCGCTTGCTGTTGGAACAAAGATCGCTTTCTGGCAGGAGAATGAGTGGATACCAAAAACGTCGCTTATTGCGCATATTACATTACCAAAGACGGGCGCAGATACTTTTCAGATTGAAAATCCTGTCATAGATTATCGTTTTGTAATGAGCCATTTGCTGCCAAATGATCTGGCTCTGTCCTATAATCTTGGTGGTGAGATCAATACGGCATCTGGCACGTCACCAGTGTGGCTCTACACTCTTTCACTTGGCTGGAATATGACGGAGCAGATAGGACTTTTTGCTGAAACGTACGGATTTTATAGTACCGACGAGCGAGCGCAGAATCTGCTCGATGCAGGCATTACTTACAAACTTTTTAAAAATGTACAGTTCGACCTTTCTGCGGGGCTGGCCATAAGTGATGCATCGCCGGATTCATTCGTGAGCGCGGGTGTTTCATTCCGCCTGCCGAGATAGTTTTATAACTTTAGAATTTTTTTTAAAATGATGAAAAATAGTACATTAACTTTAGCACTTATATTTTTACTGACGGTTACGGCATGCCAGAAAGAGCAGGCAAATACCAACGGAAAATTGCAGATTATCACTACAACCGGAATGATCCAGGACATCGTGCAGAATATCGCAGGTGATAAAGCCGACGTCGTCGCGCTTATGGGGACGGGCGTCGACCCGCACCTGTACAAAGCTACGGCTAATGACCTAACGCGGCTTGGCCAGGCTGACGCGGTTTTTTACAACGGACTGCACCTCGAAGGAAAAATGTCAGAAGTGCTGGAAAAGCTGGGCCGTAAAAAGCCTGTTTTTGCAGTTACGGATGGAATAGACAAGAGCAGGCTCCGCAGTATTTCTGAAACGCAGTATGACCCGCACATCTGGTTTGACGTGAAGCTGTGGGCGCGGGCAGCGGAGTTTGCTTCAAAGAAATTGCAGGAAGTAGACAAGCCAAATGCTGAATATTACAAAGCAAATGCCGAACAATATCTTTTAAAACTTGATTCGCTAGACAGCTGGGTCCGCCAGGAGCTCGCGCAGATTCCCGCACAACAGCGCGTGCTTATCACAGCACATGATGCGTTCGGCTACTTTGGCCGCGCGTATGATGTTGAGGTAGTAGGGCTCCAGGGCATTTCGACTGTTTCGGAATTTGGCGTGCAGGATGTGATACGCCTTACGGATATGATTGCACAGCGCAATATTAAGGCAATTTTCGTTGAGTCGTCGGTACCAAAACGATCTGTGGAAGCGGTTGTCGCCGGAGTGCGTCAGCGTGGCGGCAATGTAAACATCGGCGGGGAATTATACTCAGACGCAATGGGCGCGCGCGACACGCCTGAAGGCACGTATATCGGCATGGTTTCGGCGAATGTGCGGACGATTGTGAATGCGTTGAGGTAGTAATTGAATGCGGTGAATGTGCGGATGTTTTAAAATTTGTCATTCCGGCTTGTCCGGAATCCTTCTTCAATCGCCGTCAGATCGCGTCATGCAACTGCATTCGGACGCGCCCAACTGATACAAAAGAAAGATTCCCGACACGCTTTCGCTTGCGGGAATGGCAGATACTAGCATGAGACATTAAAAAATCAAGATTTTAAAAAATACAAATGATAACACATAGTGAAAATCCTGCTATCGAAGTGCACGACGCCACTGTTAGCTATAACCGCCGTCCAGTGCTCTGGAGCGTTGACGCAACGGTGCCGCAGGGAAAAATGGTCGCCATCGTCGGGCCGAACGGCGCGGGGAAATCGACACTTTTAAAAAGTATGATGGGCTTGGTGCCCTTGGCGAGCGGGCACATAGAGTTTTTCGGGAAGGCGCTGGATGATGTGCGCGGGCGCGTGAGCTATATGCCGCAGCGCGAAGCCGTGGACTGGGATTTTCCGACAAGCGTATTCGATGTAGTACTCATGGGGCGCTACGGCAAACTCGGCCTTTTTAAAAGGCCGCGCGCAGCGGATAAGCAGGTAGCGATGGAATGTTTAAAAAAAGTAGGCATGGAGCAGTTTGCTGAACGGCAGATCTCGCGTTTGTCGGGTGGGCAGCAGCAGCGTGTTTTCCTGGCGCGGGCACTGGCGCAGGATGCGGATATTTACCTGATGGATGAGCCATTCGCTGGTGTGGATGCGGCGACAGAAGCAACGATTTTGCAGCTGCTGGCAGAGATGCGTTCAGTGGGGAAGACGATCGTGGTAGTGCATCATGACCTGCAGGCCGTCGCGCAGTCGTTCGACTGGGTGCTATTGCTGAATCTGCGTCTTGTAGCATCGGGGCCGATAGCTGAGGTGCTGACAGAGAAACTGCTCCAGGAGACATATGGCGGGAAGCTGAATCTGCTGGCGGAGGTGAGCCAGATCTTGCATGAGGAGAAGAAGAAATCCCGCGAGAAACGCAAAGTATAATCTTTTAAAAAGGGTTTTTAAAAATTGGAAGAGTTTTTTAAAATATTGATGGACCCGAACTTCCGGTACTCGGTGCTGGGGGCTATGCTGTTGGGCGCGGGTGCTGCGGCGATCGGGTGTTTTGCATTTTTAAAAAAACAGTCACTGGTAGGTGATGCGGTAGCGCATGCAGTGTTGCCGGGGATTTGCGTGGGCTTCCTGCTGGCGGGTACAAAAAGTACATTGGCGCTGTTTGCGGGTGCGCTGGTGACGGGCTGGCTGTCGCTGGAGGCGATCCGGATAATCCGGCAGCGGACGCGGCTGAAGGAGGATGCGGCGATTGCGATCGTGCTGTCGGTGTTTTTTGGCGCGGGGATTTTGCTGCTGACAATGATACAGCACTCGGATAATGCGCAGCAGGCAGGTCTGGATAAGTTCTTGTTTGGCAAAGCGGCGTCGCTTGTCGAGGAGGATGTGCAGATTTTTGCGGTGATGACGGCGATAATTTTTGTGCTGCTGTACCTGTTTTATAAGGAGTTTAAAATCGCGGCGTTTGACCCACAGTTTTCTAAAAGTATCGGGCTGCCGATGCGGCTGATTGATTTTTTGCAGATGGCGCTGATAGTGGTGGCCGTAGTAGCAGGCATCCAGGCGGTGGGCGTGGTGCTGATGGCGGCAATGCTAATAACACCTGCAGCTACCGCACGCTACTGGACGAATTCGCTGCCAAAGATGATTGGGCTGGCGGTGAGTATGGGCGTTGTGGCGGCAGTGGCTGGCGTGGCATTTTCGACGGTAGCGCCAAAAATCCCGACGGGGCCTTCGATTGTGCTGGCGGCAACATTTCTTTTTGCTGCGTCGCTTGTACTGGCGCCAGAACGTGGCGTAATGGCGAGGGCGGCAAGGCACAGGCGCAATTATATCAGGATGCAGGATGAGAATGTTCTAAAAACGCTGTACCATCTGGGCGAGGAAAGCGGCGACTTTTTAAAAAGCTGGACGGAGAAGGAAATCCTTGCGAGGAGGAAAATGCCGCCGGTCTTTTTAAAAAATAGTTTGCGGCGGCTGAGACGGCAGGGTTTTTTAAAAGAGTCCGCCGGTGCGTGGACGCTGACGCTGGAGGGCAAACGC
>Ga0196964_10001385_pt1 | contig 12378 bp, 13 predicted proteins | sample S1_10metaG_FD_148615 | JGI IMG/M metagenome (GOLD analysis project Ga0196964, IMG submission 148615) | Soil microbial communities from Anza Borrego desert, Southern California, United States - S1_10 | ecosystem: Environmental > Terrestrial > Soil > Desert | place: USA: California | collected...
TTCGGCTTCGCCGCCGCCGCGGCGGCGCTCTCTCCTTCGATCTATTCGCCGCGCACGCGCAACCTGGCGGTGCGGCAGATCTACTACACCGCCGGGCAGGTGCTGCCGGGGTTCACCCTGTTCACAGTGCTCCTGAGCGTGATCATCATCCAGATCACCATCAGCCTCGCGCGCGACTACGGCCTCGCGCCGTTCGCGCTCGAGCTCGTCTTTCGCGCCATCGTGCTGGAGATGGTGCCCTTCCTCACCGCCATGTTCGTGGCGCTGCGCTCCGGCTCGGCGATATGCACCGAAATCGCGATGATGGAGGTGTCGGGCGAGCTCGACGAGATCCGCGCCGCAAACCTCGATCCGTACGAGCGCGAGTTCGTGCCGCGCATCGCCGCCTCGGCGGTGGGCGTGTTCGCGCTCACCGTGGTGAGCTCGACGCTCGTCTGCGCCATGACCTACCTCGTGATGTACGGCGATTCGCCGTGGGGATTCGCCGAGTACACGCGCACGCTCGCCCGGGTGTTCTCGCCCGCCGTGCTGGCCGGCTTCGCCTTCAAGTCGCTCGCGTTCGGCGCGGTGGTGGCGGTGATCCCCATCTCCGCAGGGCTGCACGCGACGCGCGACCCCAAATCGGCGCCGATCGCCGTCATGGGCGGCATGGTGCGGCTCTTCATCGCCCTTTGGATCATCGAAGGGATCGCGCTCGCGATAAAGTACGTGTAATGCCGCAAGACGACATCCGCTCCTCGCCGATCCCGAAGAACCTGCAGTTCAAGGTCGGCCTGCTCCTCGGCCTCACGCTCATGGTCGCGCTCGGCTTCCTCGCCTACGCGCTGTACGCCCGCGGCGTCTTCGAGCCCAAGCAGCGCCTGACGCTCATCTCCGAGAATGCGGAAGGGGTGAGCATCGGCATGGACCTCACTTTCTCGGGCTTCCCCATCGGCCGCGTGGAGCGCATTCGCCTCGGCGACGACGCGCGGGCCCGCATCGACATCGAGATCCCGCTCAAGGACGCGCGCTGGGTGCGCAACTCCACCATCTTCACGCTGGAGCGCGGCGTCGTCGGCGGCGCGCGCATCCGCGCCTTCACCGGCAACCTGCAGGACGCGCCGCTTCCCGACGGCGCCGAGCGCACGGTGCTGCGCGGCGATACCCAGGAGGAGATTCCGCGCATGGTGGCGACGCTGCGCCAGACCCTCGAGAACGTCGAGCAGATCACCTCGGCGCAGGGCAGCCTGCAGCAGAGCCTTGCCGGCCTGCGCAAGGCCACCGACCGCCTCGGCGGCAAGCACGGCGCGCTCGGCTTCGCGCTGGGCAACGACGAGGACGCCCGCAAGATCGTGCAGAGCATCGAGCGGGCGAACGAGCTCCTGGCCTCGTTCGGCGGCGTGACGCGCCGGCTCGACGCCGTCATCGCCAAGGCCGACCAGCGCGTGCTGGGCGAAGGCGGGGTGGTCGACGGCACGCAGCGCGCCGTGGCGCAGGCGAACGGCATCCTCGCCGAAATGCGCGAGAGCCTGAAGCGCGTGGACAAGATCCTCGCCGACGCGCAATCGGTTGCGGGCGACGCCAAGGCGGCGACGGCGGACCTCGGGGCCCTGCGCGCCGAGGTGGACGCGAGCCTGCGCAAGGTGACCGGCCTCATCGAGGAGATCAACCGCAAATGGCCCTTCGCGCGCGACGCGGAAATCAAGCTGCCCTAGTCAGCCTGCTGCTCGCCGCGTGCGGTGGCGGGCCTCAGCCCGCCGACTGGCAGATGAACGCGGCGCAGGCGATGCAGGCCTACGAGCGCCTCTATTTTGCCGGCCATACGGACGCGGCCGAGCGCGAGTTTCTGGAAGTGAAGAGCCAGCTCGGGCGCACGGGGCGCGCCGATCTCCTCGCGCGCGCGGAGCTGCGCCGCTGCGCCGTGCGCGCGGCTGCCCTCGAATTCGATGAGTGCCCGGCCTTCGAGCGATTGCGCAGCGAGGCGGGCAAGGAAGAAGCCGCATACGCCGAATATCTCCTCGGCAAAGGCGCGCACAAGGCGGGCGAGGAGCCGGTATCGCGGCTCGTCGCCGCCGCGGTGGATCTCAGGAAAGGCAGCATCAATCCGGCGCAGATCACGCAGGCCGTCGATACCGCTTCGGCGCAAGGCTGGCGCCGTCCGCTCCTCGCCTGGCTCGGCGTGCAGTTCAAGCGCGCCGAGGCGGCGGGCGACAGCGAAACGGCCGCACGGGTGAAGCGGCGCATGGAGCTCGTGTCCGGTCCGGGGAGTTAATATCCCCCGACCATGGCGAAGAAAGCCGTTCCCCCGAAATTCACCCGGCCCGACGATGTCGACGCGCGCCATCGCTGGGACCGCCCGCTGCAGGCGCCCGGCAGGACGCAGGTCGATTTCGAGGAGCGCGTCGATTTCCGGCGGCTGCACGACTATCGCCTCGCGCGCACCCGCGCGGCGCTCGCGCAAGCGAAGCTCGGGGCGCTGCTCTGCTTCGACCAGCACAACATCCGCTATACGACGAGCACCGTGATCGGCGAGTGGGCGCGCGACAAGCTCACGCGCTACTCGCTCCTTACCGGCAACGGCGAGCCGTACATCTGGGATTTCGGCAGCGCGGCGCGCCATCACAAGCTCTATGCGCCCTGGCTCCAGCACGACCACTGCCGCGCCGGGCTGCTGGGGATGCGCGGCGCGACGGGCGCCGACCTTACCCTCTTCAAGAACGCGGCCAAGGAGATCAAGGCGATCCTGCAGGAAGAAGGCGTGGCCGACATGCCGCTCGGCATCGACGTCGTCGAGCCGCCGATGCTTTTCGCCCTGCAGGAGCAGAAGATCAAGGTCGTCGACGGCCAGCAGGCCATGCTGCAGGCGCGCGAAGTGAAGAACATCGACGAGCTCACGCTCCTCAACATGGCCGCGGCCATGGTGGACGGCGTCTACCAGGACATCGCCGAGGCGCTGAAGCCCGGCGTGCAGGAGTCGCAGATCGTGGCGCTCGCCACCAAGCGGCTCTACGAGATGGGCTCGGACTGCGTCGAGGCGATCAACTCCATCTCCGGCGAGCGCTGCAGCCCGCATCCGCACAACTTCACCGACCGGCTCATCCGCCCGGGCGACCAGGCCTTCTTCGACATCATCCAGTCGTTCATGGGCTACCGCACCTGCTACTACCGCACCTTCAACGTCGGGCGGGCGACGCCGGCGCAGCGCACGGCGTACAAGAAGGCGCGCGAATGGATGGACCGCGTGATCGATCTGCTGAAGCCCGGCATGACGACCGACAAGGTCGCCGCCAAGCTACCCAAGGCGCAGGACGCCGGCTTCGCGAACGAGATGGACGCCTTCGGCCTCAACTTCTGCCATGGGCTCGGCCTCGGCCTGCACGAGCGGCCGCTCATCTCGCGGTTGAACTCGTTCCGCGAGCCGATCGAGCTCAAGGCCGGCATGGTGTTCGCGGTCGAAACGTACTGCCCGGCGAGCGACGGCGTGTCCGCCGCGCGCATCGAGGAAGAAGTGATCCTCACGCCCGACGGCGCCAAGATCATCACCCTCTACCCTGCAGAGGATCTCCCGATTGCCAACGCCTACTGATCTCAGGCTCGGCTGGATCGGCGCGGGCCGCATGGGCTACGCCATGGCCGAGCGCCTCGCCAGGGGCGGGTGCGACATCACAGTCTGGAACCGCACGGCGGAGAAGGCACAGCCGCTCATGCAGCATGGCGCCAAGGTGGCGCGCCTGCTGCCGGACCTCGCCTCGAAGGACATCGTCTTCTGCATGGTGTCGACCTGGGACGACGTGAAGGAGGTCATGGGCAAGCTCCTCTCCGGCCCGGACAAGCCGAAGATGGTGATCGAGTGCTCGTCGATCTCGCTGGAAGGCTCGTCTGAACTACGAAGCATGTTGAAAAGCAAAGGCATCGAATATCTGGCGGCCCCGGTCAGCGGCAACGCCAAGGTGATCAAGGCCGGCAAGCTCACCTTCGTCGTCTCGGGCCCGAAGGCTGCGTACGAGAAGGCGCGGCCTTATCTAGACATGATGGGCACGGGCTCGAGCTACGTCGGCGAGGGCGAGCTCGCGCGCATCGCCAAGATCTGCCACAACGTGATGCTGGGCGTGGTGATCCAGAACCTGTGCGAGATCACGGTGCTCGCCGAGAAGGTCGGCATGCCGCGGCATGCCTTCCTCGACTTCCTCAACAAGAGCGTGATGGGCTCGATGTTCACGCGCTACAAGACGCCGGCGCTCGTCAACCTCGACTTCCACGTCACCTTCACCCCGGAGCTCCTGCGCAAGGACCTCGACCTCGGCCTCGACGCCGGCCGCGAGTACGAGGTACCGATGCCGACCACCTCCATCACGCGCGACGTCCTGCAGCAAATGATCGGCCAGGGGTTCACCGGCGAGGACTTTTCCAAGCTCGTGCTCGCGCAGGCCAAGGCCTCGGGCATCGAGCTGAAGCCCGAGAACGTGCAGGTTTCGGACGGGCTCTCGTAGCGCGGGGACGATTCCCACGCTTCAATTGCCTTCGAGGAGGAGGCTCGCATGGAGCGTCGCGATTTTCTGAAGGCTTCGACGGTGCTGGGACTCGCAGGGTGCGCGCCGCTCATGCGCGCGGAAGGGCCAGCCGACACCCTGATCACCAACGCGCGGGTGGCAACGATGAACCCCCGCCAGCCGGATGCCGGGGCCATTGCCATCAAGGGCGACCGGATCCTGGCCGTCGGCCGGGATCTGGACTACCTGAAAGGCCCGAACACCCAGGTCATCGATGCGGGCAACCGTACGGTGATTCCGGGCATCAACGACGCGCACACGCACTTCATCCGCGGCGGCCTCACGTACACGAACGAGGTGCGCTGGGACGGGGTGGCCTCCCTCGCGGAGGCAATGCGGCGCGTGCGCGAGCAGGCGAGGCGCACACCGGCGCCGCACTGGGTGCAGGTGATCGGCGGCTGGACCTGGGCGCAGTTCGCCGAGAAGCGCTATCCCACGCTCGACGAGATCAACGCCGCGACCGGCGATACGCCGTGCATGATCATGCACCTCTACGACCGCGCGTGGGTGAACAACGCCGGCGTGCGCGTGCTCGGCTGGGACAAGGAGATCCCCAAGCTCTTCGGCGGCTTCGTCGAGCGCGACGGTAACGGGCGGCCGACCGGCCTCGTCATGTCGACCACGAGCCTCGCCAGCCTGGTCGCAGTGTGGCTGCGCATCCCGCGCCTCTCGCCCGAGGAGCAGGTGATCTCGACGCGGCACTTCATGCGCGAGCACAACCGCCTGGGCGTCACGAGCGTCATCGACGCGGGCGGCGGCGGGCAGAACTACCCGGAGAACTACCAGGCGATCGCCAAGCTCGCCGCGGACAACCAGCTCACGCTGCGGATCGCGTACGAGCTCTTCGCGCAGGCGCCGGGCAAGGAACTCGGCAACTACCAGCAGTGGGCGAAGCTCGTGAAGATCGGCGAGGGCAACGACTACTACCGCATGGTGGGCGCGGGCGAGTACATCCTGTATGCCGCGGGCGATCCGGCGAACTTCGCCAAGGACTGGCCGATCGCGCCGCCGGGCGTGATGGAGAAGAGCTTCACGGAGGTGGTGAAGTTCCTGGCGGGCCTCGGCTGGCCGTTCCGGCAGCACGCCACCTTCGACCAGACCGCGAGCCGCATCCTCAACGTGCTCGAGGAGGTGAACCGCGACGTGCCGCTGCGCAAGCTGCGCTGGGGGCTCGACCATTGCGAGACGCTCACGCCCAAGACGCTCGAGCGACTGGCCGCGCTCGGCGGGCACGTGAACATCCAGAACCGGATGTCCCTCGACGGCGAGGCGTTCCTGCAGAAATACGGGGCGCAGCTTGCGGCGGACGCGCCGCCGATCAAGCGCATTCGCGACATGGGCATCCCGCTCGCCTGCGGGACCGACGGCAACCGCGCCACGAGCTACAACCCGTGGATCGGCGTGCACTGGCTCCTCACCGGCCGTACGCTCGGCGGCGCGAAGCTGCAGGGCGACCACAACCTCCTCGACCGCACCGAGGCGCTGCGGCTGTGGACATCGGGGGGCGCGTGGATGTCCTCCGAGGAGGAAAAGAAGGGGACGCTCGAGCCGGGGAAGCTCGCCGATCTCGTCGTCCTCTCGCAGGATTACTTCTCCATTCCGGTGGACGAGGTGAAGAACCTCGAGTCACTGCTCACCATCGTGGGCGGCAAGCCCGTCTACGCCGCGGGCCCTTTCGCGCGGCTCGATCCGCCGCCGCCGCCGGCGCTCCCGGACTGGCTGCCGGTCCGCCATTACGGCGGCTATACGAAAGGTGCTCTAATCAATCATTCCCATCCCGTGATCCTGAGCGAGTCGGGCAACTGGTCGATGGAATGCAAATGCGGAGGCATCTGATGGCAAAGCAGCGGATCAGCTACGTTCCCCTCGAGGACATGGACGCCGACATGCGCAAGGAAATGGAGCGCTGCCAGCGCGAGGGCACGCCCCGGCCCGAGAGCTCGGCGGTGCGCGCGCACGTCAAGGCGTGCTTCTGGTTCTTCGCCAACTCCTGGCGAGACCTCTTCAAGAACGGCGTGCTCGACCATCCGATCAAGGAGCTCTGCCGCCTGTACGTCTCGCGTGCGGTGACCTGCGAGTACTGCGGCAACCAGCGCTCGATCAAGGCCGCCGCGGCCGGCATGGCGGAAGAAAAGGTGTCGGAATTAATTGATTTTGAAAAGTCTGGCCGCTACAGCGAGCGCGAGAAGGCCGCGCTCGCGTACGCCGAAGCGATCGTCTATCGCCTCGACAGCGACGACGCGTTCTGGGAGCGCATGCACCGGCACTTCAGCGAGAAGGAACTGGTCGAGCTCGGCTGCTTCATCGGTCTCACGCTCGGCCAGCAGAGTTGGCTGCGCCTTCTCAACATCGACCACCACCAGTACATGCCTGGGACGGACGCCTCCATGGCGCCGGGGTTCAAGACCGCCGAGGAGCTCGCGCGCACCAAGGCGGCGGAAACGTACTGGGCGAACAAGGGCGGCAAGACCACCAGGGCGGCGTGAAGCCCTTTATGATTCGCCCCCGAGGAGGATTGATGCGAATACTCGCTGGATTGCTGCTGGCGGCGCTTTCATCGCTCGCCCTGGCACAGACGTTCCCGACCAAGCCCGTGCGGCTGATCATCGCGTTCACGCCGGGCAGCTCGACCGACATCATCGGCCGCGCCGTGGCGGCGAAGCTGCAGGAGATGTGGGGGCAGCCGGTGGTCGCCGAGAACCGCACCGGCGCCGGCGGTACCATCGGCTCGGCCGCGGTCCTGCGCGAAGCGCCCGACGGGTACACGCTGCTCGCCAACTCGTCCGCGCACGTTTCCAATCCGTCGATGTACGCGCAGCTCCCGTACGACACGCTGAAGGACTTCGCCAACATCGCGCCGCTTGCCGGCGGGCCCAACGTGCTGATGGTGTCGGCGCAGACGGGCTGGGCCAAGCTCGCCGACTTGGTTGCCGCCGCCAAGTCGAAGCCCGGCAGCCTGAACTTCGCCTCCGCGGGCATGGGTAGCGGGACGCATTTCAACCTCGAGAAGCTCAAGCTCGCCGCTGGCATCGAGGTGGCCCATGTGCCCTACAAGGGCACGCCCGAGGCGATCGGCGACACCATAGCGGCGCGCACGTGCTGCTACTGGGCGCCGATCAACGCGGCGCTGCCCCACGTGACCGGGGGCAAGGCGGTTGCGCTCGCCGTGTCGAGCGCGCAACGCATCAGCCTGCTCCCGAACGTGCCGACGGTCGCCGAGCAGGGCTACCCGGGCTTCGACTACACGCTATGGGTCGGCCTGTGGGGCCCGGCGGCCATGCCGGCGGAGCTCGTGAGCAAGATCAACGCCGATGTGAACAAGGCCTTGGCGAGCCCCGACCTCGCCGAGCGCCTCAGCAAGCTCGGCACGCTGCCGATGAAGATGTCGCCGGCCGAGTTTAGCCAGTTCATCCGCAAGGAAATCGAGGAGACGGCCAAGATCGTCAAGGCCGCGGGGATCAAGCCGCAATGAAAAAACTGCTTTTCACCCTCCTGAGCGCTTTCGCGCTCGCCACGCAGGCGCAGACGTATCCCACCAAGCCCGTGCAGGTGATCATTTCCTTCACTCCGGGGAGCGCCACCGACATCGTCGGCCGCATCGTCACGGCGAAGCTCGCCGAGCTGTGGGGCCAGCCGGTCGTGAACGACAACCGCTCGGGGGCCGGCGGAGCGATCGGGTCGGCGGCCGTGGCGAAAGCCGCGCCCGACGGCTACACGCTCCTCATCAACTCGAACGCGCACTCGGTCAACCCGGCCATCTACGCCAAGCTGCCTTACGAGACGACCAAGGACTTCACCGAGATCGCGCCGCTCGCGATCCAGCCGAACGTGCTGGTGGTGGCTGCCAATGCGCCGTACAAGACGCTGATGGACCTCGTGAACGCGGCGAAGCAGAAGCCGGGCGCGATCAACTGGGGCCACGCCGGCATCGGCAGCGGCACGCACCTGAACACCGAGAAGCTGATCGCCGCGGCGAACATCCAGGTGACGCAGGTGCCCTTCAAGGGCACGCCGGAAGTCGTGGCGGCGATCCTTTCAGGCAACGTCGACTGCTACTGGGTGCCGATCTCCGCCGGCATGTCGCATATCAAGAGCGGCAAGCTCCGCCCGCTCGCCGTATCGAGCGCCAAGCGCAACCCCGCGCTACCGGATGTGCCCACGACCGCCGAGGCGGGAGTGAAAGGCGCCGAGGCGCCGCTATGGTTCGGCGTGTGGGGCCCGGCCGGCATGTCCGCCGACCTCGTGAACAAGATCAACGCCGACCTGCGCAAGGCGCTCGCCGACCCCGGCGTGCGCGAGAAGCTCACCAACCTCGGCAACGACCCGATGGACATGTCGCCGCAGGACTTCGCGAAGTTCGTGCGCAGCGAGATCGACGAGTATCAGCGCGTCGTGAAAGCGGCCGGCATCAAGCCGCAATAGGCTGCTTCTTCAGGGGAACGCCGGTGAGCTTCTGGAGTTCCTCGAACGACAGACCCTCCACGGCCTCCACGACGTGGAGGCCGTCGGCCTTCACGTCGAAGACGGCGAGATCGGTGTAGATCCGGTTCACGCAGCGCGCGCCGGTGAGCGGGTAGGTGCAGCGCTCGACCACCTTGCTTTTGCCGTCCTTGGTGAGGAGCTCCATCATCACCCACACGTTCTTCGCGCCCACCGCGAGGTCCATCGCGCCGCCCACGGCGGGAATCGCGTCGGCGCCGCCCGTGTGCCAGTTGGCGAGGTCGCCCGTGGCCGAGACCTGGAACGCGCCGAGGATTGCGTAGTCGAGGTGCCGGCCGCGGATCATGCCGAACGAGTCGGCATGGTGAAAGTACGCGCCGCCGGTGAGGAGCGTGACCGGCTCCTTGCCCGCGTTCATGAGATCGGGATCTTCCTCGCCGGGGGCGGGCTTCGGGCCCACGCCGAGCACGCCGTTCTCGCTATGCACAATGATCTCGCGCCGCGATGGTCCAGATGCGGGCAGGAAGTCCGCGACCAGGGTTGGGAGCCCGATCCCCAGGTTCACGTAGGCGCCCTCGGGAATGTCGCGCGCCACGCGCGCCGCCATCTGCTTGCGATCGAGCTTTTTCATGTCAGTGCTTCACTATGCGTTTGACGAAGATCCCGGGCGTGACGACGCTTTCCGGGTCGATCTGGCCGAGCTCGACCACTTCGCGCACCTGCACGACCGTGGTCTTGGCGGCGGAAGCCATGATCGGCGCGAAGTTGCGCGCCGTCTTGCGATAGGTGAGGTTGCCCCAGCGGTCGGCGCGATCGGCCTTGATGAGCGCGTAGTCGGCGCGGATGGGATATTCCAGCACGTAGTCCACGCCGTCGATCGTGCGCGTCTCCTTGCCTTCGGCGAGCCGCGTGCCGTACGCGGTGGGCGTGAAGAATGCGCCGATGCCGGCGCCGCCGGCGCGGATGCGCTCGGCGAGCGTGCCCTGCGGCACGAGCTCCAGCTCGATCTCGCCGGCCCGGTACGCGGCGTCGAAATGCCACGAGTCGCTCTGGCGCGGGAAGGAGCAGAGGATTTTCCTCACGCGCTTCGCCTTGATGAGCGCGGCCAGCCCGGCATCGCCATTGCCTGCATTGTTGTTGACGATGGTCAGGTTCCGGGCGCCCTGCGCGATCAGCGTGTCGATGAGCATGGCCGGCATGCCCGCGTTCCCGAAGCCGCCGATCATGATCGTGGCGCCGTCCGGGACGTCGGCGAGCGCGTCGGCGGCGCTGGAGAGGACCTTGTTGATCATGGGGAGCGGCGATTATGGCACCCGCGGTTCCTTAGAAGTCACTTTCAGTGCGCTCCATAACCGATTGTTTATTCAAGGGGTATTTTCTTGCATTTTCATGTCACAAAAGCGCGCTAAGTGCTTGTCGCGCTTGAAAAAATACCTTGACCCAAGGCCGAATTAGTCGTTACAGTGGCAAAAGGTAGAAAAAAGTGGCACAACCACGCCTATGGGTGGAGGGTTTCACGGCGCAGCGGTTCTCACGCTCGACGCAAAGGGTCGCGTCGCTATCCCCACTCGCCATCGCGCCGCATTGCTGGACGGCGCCGACTCGCTCGTCATCACCGCGCATCCCGACGGCTGCGTCCTCATCTACCCGGAGTCCGCGTGGGAGCCGGTGCGGGCCCGCGTCGACGCATTCCCCGCGTTCAACCCGCAGGCGAGCTGGTGGAAGCGCCTGCTGCTCGGCTTCGAGGAGCATGTGTCCCCGGATGGCTCCGGACGCGTGCTGCTCTCGCCCGCGCTGCGCGCGCACGCAAAGCTTGAACGCGAGGCGATGATGGTCGGCCAGGGTCGCTACTTCGAGCTGTGGGATTCCGGGGTCTGGGCGGCGAAGCTCGCCGCGGCGCTCTCCGGTACCGCGACGCCGCCGGCCGGCATCGAGGACTTCTCGCTGTGAGCTGCGATGCACCGCCCCGTCCTGCTGGAGGAATCGCTCGCGGCGCTCGCGCTCTCGCCCGACGGCGTCTATGTGGACGGCACGTTCGGGCGCGGCGGCCACAGCCGGGCGATCCTCGAGCACCTGGGGCCGCGCGGCCGGTTGATCGCGCTCGATCGCGATCCGGAAGCGGAGCGGGCCGCGCGCGAGATCTCCGATTCCCGCTTTTCCTTCTTCAGGACGGCATTTTCACGTCTGGGGGACGTCCTGGAGACACCCGTGAATGGAATGCTCTTCGACCTGGGCATGTCATCGCCGCAGATCGACACGCCGGCGCGGGGCTTTTCCTTTCGTACCGACGGCCCCCTGGACATGCGCATGGACCCGGATTCCGGAACGAGCGCCGCTGAGTTCCTGGCATCCGCAGAACAACAACAAATAACGGAGGTGCTCAGGGACTATGGCGAAGAACGGTTTGCTAAACAGATTGCAGCGGCGATTGTTGCTGCTCGCCGCGGCGAGCCCCTCCTTCGCACACGCCAACTGGCCGATCTCGTGGCAAAGACGGTCCGCACACGCGAGCCGGGCCAGGATCCGGCGACGCGCACCTTTCAGGCTCTACGGATTTACGTCAATCGGGAGCTTGAGGAAGTGTCGCTGATGCTGCCCCAGGCGACCGCGCGCCTCGCCGCGGGCGGACGCCTCGCCGTGATCAGCTTCCACTCGCTCGAGGACCGCATCGTCAAGCGGTTCATGCAGGCGCAGGCGAAGCGAGGCCTCGACGATGAGGTGCCCCGGCGCCTGCCGCTTCGTGCCAGCGAAATGCCACAACCCGTTCTCAAAATCGCCGGAAAACCGGTGAAACCGACTGCGGAAGAAGTGAAGAACAACCCGCGGGCGCGCAGCGCCACCTTGAGGGTGGCGGAGCGTACCGCGGCCCCCTTCATCCCCCAACCCCCTTCACGAATCGAGCCCGGCGCGCGGTGGCGAAACTGAATCTCCTCCTCCTCGCGGTTCTCGTCGCCTGCGCGCTCGGGCTCGTCACTTCGCAGCACAGGGCGCGCAAGCTCTTCTCCGAGCTCGAGCGCGAGCAGGCGCGCGCGCGCGAGCTCGACGTGGAGTACGGGCAGCTGCAGCTCGAGGCGAGCACCTGGGGACTGCACCGGCGCGTCGAGCGCATCGCGCAGGCGAGCCTCGGCATGCGCGCCCCGGACCCGCGGCGCACTCGCCTCGTCACGCCCAAGAAGATCCCGTGAGCGCGGCGACGCAAGGCCTGGTGCGCCTGCCCGTCTGGCGTGCCCGATTCGTGCTCGTGGCATTGCTCGCGGCATTCGCGGTGCTCGTCGCGCGCTCGCTCTACCTGCAGGCGATGAAGACAGGTTTCCTGCAGGAGAAGGGCGAGGCGCGTTACTCGCGCGTGATCGAGGTGCCGGCGACGCGCGGACGCATCGTCGATCGCCACGGCGAGGCGCTCGCGGTG
>Ga0196964_10001387_pt1 | contig 12372 bp, 7 predicted proteins | sample S1_10metaG_FD_148615 | JGI IMG/M metagenome (GOLD analysis project Ga0196964, IMG submission 148615) | Soil microbial communities from Anza Borrego desert, Southern California, United States - S1_10 | ecosystem: Environmental > Terrestrial > Soil > Desert | place: USA: California | collected...
ACAAGGTTGTAGTAGTGAGCGATAAGGGTGAAAAAATAGAGTACCCGCTCTTGAAGTTCATGCGCACCAACAGTGGTACCTGTATCAACCAGATTGTTCGCGTAACTAAGGGTCAGCAAGTGAAAGAAGGCGACTTGCTTGCTGACGGTGCTTCTACTGAAAACGGCGAACTTGCGCTTGGTCAGAACGTGCTTGTTGCGTTTATGTCATGGGAAGGTGGTAACTATGAAGACGCTATTTTATTCTCTTCACGCTTGGTACAAGATGACCGCTATACTTCTATTCACATTGAAGACTTTAAGGTAGATGTTCGCGACACTAAGCTGGGTATAGAGCAGATCACTCGCGATATACCCAACGTCGGTGAAGAAAAACTTAAGGATCTAGATGAGACTGGAATCATCCGCATCGGTGCTTCTGTTAAGGCAGGTGACATCTTGGTAGGTAAAATTACACCAAAGGGTGAAACTGATCTGACTCCGGAAGAAAAGCTACTCCGTGTCATCTTCGGTGAAAAGTCTCGTGATGTAAAAGACACTTCTTTGACGCTTCCACATGGTGAGTACGGAAAAGTAGTAAATATCCGTGAGTTCTCACGTGATGCTGGCGACAAATTGCCAAGCGGTGTGGTGAGACAGATCCAAATTTCCGTTGCAGTACTGCGCAAGATTCAAGTAGGTGACAAGATGGCAGGACGCCATGGAAACAAGGGCGTTATTTCTCGTATCGTTCCGGTAGAAGACATGCCATTCTTGGAAGACGGCACTCCAGTAGACATTATTTTGAACCCACTTGGTGTGGTATCTCGTATGAACCTAGGTCAGATTTTGGAAACTCACTTGGGCATGGCTTGCCGAAAGCTTGGTTTTAAGATTGCAACCCCGGTTCTAGATGGGGTGACTGAAGGTCAAGTTAAGGAGCAGTTAGTAGCTGCTGGTATTCCAACGGACGGTAAGGTAAGACTGTTTGATGGTAAAACCGGCGAAGAGTTTGACGAACGTGTAACTGTAGGTGTTGCGTACATGATGAAGCTCCACCACTTAGTTGATGACAAAATGCACGCCCGCTCCACTGGTCCGTACTCCCTTATTACTCAGCAGCCGCTTGGTGGTAAGGCACAGTTCGGTGGCCAGCGTTTCGGTGAGATGGAAGTATGGGCGCTTGAAGGTTACGGCGCTGCGCATACGTTGCAAGAAATGTTGACCATAAAGTCAGACGACGTTATGGGCCGCAGTAAGACCTATGAAAGCATTGTCAAAGGCGAGCCAATTAAGAAACCAAACGTACCAGAAAGCTTCCGCGTGCTCGTAAAAGAGCTTCAGTCTCTCTGCCTGGACGTTGACTTGCTTGGCGAGAACGGTCGGGTAATAAAGACCGACTACGTGCAAGAACCTCCAGCACCGGTTGAACAGATTAAAGAAGAGTCTATGTCCCTCCGCGACCTGTTCGCAGAGGAAGAAAGAAGAGATAAAAAAAGTAAGAAAAAAGCGACTTCTCAATAATTAACGGTCGAATTGAAGTCGTCCCCGCGGAGGCGGGGATCCATTAGCTCTTAGCTTTTGGCAAGGCAATTAAGAATTAGCTAATGGCCAATGGCTAAAAGCTAAAAGCTGCAACATATATGTTGAATACTCAAACTGAAGAATTTAAGGGTGTTAAGATCAAGCTTGCATCTCCGCAGACTATCATCGAGTGGTCCCGTGGCGAGGTGACCAAGCCTGAAACGATCAACTACCGTACCCAGCGCCCAGAAAAGGACGGGTTGTTTGATGAAAAGATCTTTGGTCCTATCAAAGACTGGGAATGTTACTGTGGTAAGTACAAGCGCATTCGCTACAAAGGCATTGTCTGTGACAAGTGTGGCGTGGAAGTAACTAAGTCCTCTGTGCGTCGCGAGCGTATGGGCCATATTGCTTTGGCTGTGCCAGTTACTCATATTTGGTTCTTGCGTGGAGTTCCAAGCCGCCTTGGTATGATTTTGGACATTGGCGTCATGGACATGGAAAAAGTCTGCTATTTTGCTTCCTATATCATAACTGGTGTTAATGAAGACTCCCGCGCAACCATGATGACACAGATAGAGTCTGAGTTTAAGTCAAAGAAAAAGGAGCTTGAGACTCGCTACACAGAGATGCTCGACAAAGCAAAGTCTAAGGCTCCAGCTAAAGGCAAGGACCCGGCAGAAGTAGATGCTGAAGTAGACACCAACATTGCTCGCATTAAAGATGAGTGGGCTTTTGAGTTGTCTGCGCTTGAGAAGATTCGCGACCAAGCAAAGTCTGAGCTTAAGTCTATTAAAAAGTACCAGATCATTTCCGAACTTCAGTACCGCGACTTGTCCTTGAAGTACGGTCCGGTCTTTACCGCGGGTATGGGTGCTGAGAGCCTGCAGAAGCTGCTCGAAGAAGTGAACTTAGAAGAACTAGCCCATGACCTTGAAATCGCAGTCAAAGACATGGATGGCCAGAACCTGCGGAAGGCACTGCGCAGACTCCGTTTTGTGAAGTCCTTAATCCACGCTGGTGTTCGTCCAGAGTGGATGCTCATTATGAACCTGCCGGTAATTCCACCAGACTTAAGGCCCATGGTGCAGCTCGATGGTGGTCGTTTTGCAGCTTCTGATTTGAATGACCTCTACCGCCGAGTGATTAACCGTAACAACCGTTTGAAGAAACTTTTGGAAATTAAAGCTCCAGAAGTTATTACTCGAAACGAAAAGCGTATGTTGCAGGAAGCTGTGGATGCGTTGATCGACAACTCCATCCGCCATGGCAAGGAGGTAGCTGCCTCTACTGGCCAAAAGCGCAAGCTCCGTTCCCTGGCAGACATGCTTAAGGGTAAGCAGGGTCGTTTCCGCCAAAATTTGCTTGGTAAGCGCGTAGACTACTCTGGTCGTTCTGTTATTGTGGTAGGGCCGAACTTGAAGCTTCACCAGTGTGGTCTGCCAAAGTTCATGGCTCTCGAGCTGTTTAAGCCATTTATTATTTCAAAACTTATTTCCCGCGAGTACGCACACAATGTACGTTCAGCAAACCGTCTCATAGAGCAAGGCAAGACTATGGTCTATGACATTCTAGAAGAAGTTGCAGCGCAGCACTATGTGCTCTTAAACCGCGCTCCAACACTTCACCGATTGGGCTTCCAGGCTTTTCAACCAGTCTTGATTGAAGGAAAAGCTATACAGCTCCACCCGCTCGTTTGTGCAGCGTTTAACGCTGACTTCGACGGTGACCAAATGGCTGTCCACTTGCCGCTGACTGAGGCTGCCCAACGTGAAGCAAAGGAAATCATGGTTTCTTCCCACAACCTCCTTAAGCCGGCATCTGGCGACGCGGTCATGACCCCTGACAAAGATATTGTGGTAGGTTGTTACTACATAACCAAAATGCGTCCAGGACTGAAGGGTGAAGGGAAGATATTTGCTTCAACGCAGGAAGCCATGATGGCGTATAACTTGGGCTTGGTGTCAATTCAGGCTAAAGTCACTGTACGTGTAGACGACGGAAGCTTACTTGAGACCTCTGTTGGACGTTTAATTTTCAACAAGATTCTTCCAAAAGAAATGGGCTTTAGAAATGAAGCTTTTGACAAGAAGCGTTTGCAGGCTTTGGTTCGTGAAGCGTACCGAATGTTCGGCAGTGAGCAGACCGCACATCTTCTCGACGAAATCAAGAGAACCGGCTTTACTTACATGAAGAAGTCTGGTTTGTCATGGGGTGTAGATGACTTGCATGTTCCAGAAATGAAGCCAGAGCTGCTCATGAAAGCAGACGCGGAAGTTCAAGAAACCTATGACCTATACAATGAAGGTCTACTGACAGAAGACGAACGCTATAATCGTGTTGTCGAAATTTGGAAAAACACCTCTGACACTCTCGCGGTTGGCGTGAAGGACACTGTTGAAGAGCATTCTACTGTTAACTACTTCGTGTCATCTGGTGCTCGCGGCTCCTTCTCTCAAATCAACCAGATGTCAGGTATGAAAGGTCTTGTGGTAAACCCGTCTGGCGCAGTTATTGAGCTGCCTTGTAAAGGCTCCTTTAAAGAAGGTCTTTCTGTGCTTGAGTACTTCATTTCCACTCACGGAAGTCGAAAAGGTATGTCTGATACCGCGCTTAAGACTGCTGACGCAGGCTACTTGACTAGGCGCTTGGTTGACGTGGCGCAAGATGTGGTTATTAACCAGGAAGAATGCGGAACTAAAGAATATGCGGTTGTAACCAAAGCTGACAGTGCAAAGATTGGTAAGCAGTATGACCGTAACATCTTCGGCCGGGTTGCTGCTGAAGACATAAAGGTTGGAGGTAAAGTAGTAGTGAAGGCAAATGAAGGCATAGACGAACAGGTTGCCAAGGTGATTGCTGATGCTGAGGAAATCCAAGGAATTAAGTGTCGCACAGTGCTTAAGTGCCGCTTGCTCCGCGGTGTATGTAAACTCTGCTACGGTTATGACTTAGGCTTTAACAAAATGGTTGAAATGGGTAGCGCGGTAGGTATCGTAGCCGCGCAGTCCATTGGCGAGCCAGGTACTCAGTTGACCATGCGTACGTTCCACACTGGTGGTTCTGCCGCGGTGAAGGATATTACCCAGGGTTTGCCTCGTGTTGAAGAGCTCTTTGAAGCCCGTGAGCCAAAAGGTCAAGCTACGCTCGCTGAAATAGACGGCCAGGTGATGATCACCAAGCCTTCTAACCGCGAGTACTTGATCCGCATTCAGGGTAAAGATGCTCAGAAGGACACCTACTATATAGATGGTGCAGTGCATTCTTTGGTGAAAGATGGTGTCCGTGTTGAGTCTGGTGATACACTATTCGTAACCGAAAAGAACAAGACTATAAAAGCTGACAATGCTGGTATTATTCGCGTTGAAAAGGATAAGGTTGTAGTGGTTCATGAAGGTGAAACCCTCAAAGAGTATGTTGTTCCAACCGCGTATAGCTTAATGGTAAAAGACGGCGACCTGGTTGCTGCTGGAACTGCTTTAACTGAAGGTAACCTTAACCCGGCACAAGTGCTTGAGTTGAAAGGTCTTGAAGCTGCACAAAAATATATAGTTACTGAAGTGCAGGACATCTATACATCACAGGGTCAAACCATCCATGACAAGCACATTGAAGTCATGGTACGTCAGATGTTCGGCAAGGTTCGTATTACCAAGTCTGGTGACTCTGAACTGCTTGCAGGTGACGTCATAGACCGTTCTCGCTTGCGTGATATAAATGAAAAACTAGAAGCAGACGGTAAAGCTCCAGCGGAAGCTGAACAACTTCTGATGGGTATAACCAAGACAGCACTTCATACTGACTCTTTCCTTGCAGCGGCTTCCTTCCAGGAAACCACTCGTGTGCTCATTGAAGCAGCGACCACTGGTAAGACTGACTACCTTAGAGGTTTGAAAGAAAATGTGATTATTGGAAAACTTATTCCTGCTGGTACTGGCTTCAAGAAAGGTCAGGAAACACAACAAGTCTTGGCAGACGAAATTGTTCCTGCAGAAATGATCAGTGAGTAATATATCAAACAAAAAAACTATGCCGCTAAGGCATAGTTTTTTTGTTCTTCTGAAATAGCTTCAAGTACGTCAGAGAGGAGCAGATCGAATTCATCTCTTTTGCTTAAGAGAAATTGTTTTAATTTTTCTTCTGGAAAGTCGTTTATGAGCTTATGGATACGTTCTTTTGTTAGGACGCCCGCCTCGGGTATGCTTTTGCGGCTGCGAGTTTTAAATGCATCGAGTTTGTCTAAAATTATGACCAGCATTTCGGTCCTGCCAAACCCTTGACTCCCGTGGAAGTCTCTTGTGAATTGTCCGTCTGGGCCTAAAATGCCCTGTGGGTTTTGGTTTTCCAGGATATGGTGGAGCGCAGCCGCAGTAACAGCTTCCTTTGGTACACCACCTTGGTCAATAATGTCAAAAGTCCAGTGGCTATGTAAGTCATGAAATGCTTTCAGATTCATCGAAGGTTGTAGACCGTAGCTTTTAAGTTTCTCTATTCGCTCGGCTGCATCTGATGGGTAATATGTATGAAAGAATTCTTCAAGAGAGATTCCCCTATTAGGGACTTCGGAAATTGCAAAGACATCCAAGAAAAATTTGATTTGCTCACGTTTTTCATTGTCTGTTGCTCCTTCATTAAATGCACTGCCTGTTTTTCCAGTATCTGAGTAGAGCAGTCCACCGAGCACTGCTTTTATCTCAGATTCGGAAAAGGCTTGCCTTTCTTTATGCTGGGAGTATGATTCTGCAAGTTGGGCCATCCAAACCATGCCAGTTTTGGCGTCTCTAATGCTGAATGAGCTTGTTTCCTCCATAGTGAGCCGTAAGTTGAGGTCATGCGAGAGTTGTTCAGTTTCAGTACCTGTTAATTTAAGTAGGTCTGGTAACGTCTCAGCCTCTCTAACCTGGTCAACAGTTATACGGTTGAATTGGTATATGCGTTGTTCTGTTTGCATAATCATATTATATACCAAATTCGTTAAAGGTTCTTGTTGTGGTAATTGATTATTTTTTGAGAAAATGGGATAATAGACAATTGCAATCAAGAATTTAACATCAATGGAGGGACAAAAAATGTATACTCTGTATTTTTTGCCGCAAGCTGGAATAAGACATTTGGCGGCAGGCTCGGGCAAGTCTTTGCCGAACTGCGAGAAAAGTACCCATAGACCGAAAAAACCGGAACCAAAGTTATATGGTGCCGGTTTTTGATTTGTCTTGTTCTTGTCTTTTTGCTTCTTTCCATGCAAGTTCGAAAATTTGCTTCATATCCTCTGCTATTTCTGCAGATTCAATGATTATTCCTAGTTTTTCTCGCCAGGAGACTATCATCACTTTATGGTCATAGATGTTCATCTCCGTGGAGAGTGTAAAGTTTTTGTCTGTGAGCACTGCTGTTTCCCTGAGGTGAGCTTTGTTTTGTGATTCTAGAAGTTTTGCATCCGGCGTGGAAGGGAAGATGGCTCGTATTTTTATCCCTTTGTCTGCGCGGCGAAAAAAGTATTTTGGAAAGTATTCGGGAAGAGCAGCATGCATATCTTCTACTGAGGCGTACGCACGAATTGTTTCATGAGAGGTAAGTGTGTCTTCATAGACTTGCATGAGGCCTTCTTTTCCTTCGTAGAACATGACTTTAGGTCGGCCTCTCACGTTATGAATAGAGCTGAGTTGAGGTATAAGATTCAGCGCTTCTATAGCGCGGCCTTTCAGCAATTCAATTTCAGATTGCAAATAACCCTTAAGGCTGGTTGGAGGTTTGGCAACGTATTCCTGTTTTGGCTCCTTGCCTGAGACTGCAATGAGACCTTTGGTAACTAGTCCATCGAGAATGTCATAAGCGGTAGTACGGTTTATACCAGCGCGTCTTGCGATTTCTGAAACCTTGCCATCTCCGAGCTCGAGCGTGGCTAAGTACACTAAGGCTTCTTTTTTCCCAAAACCTATTTGAATAAGTTTTTGGTATACTTCAAAACTTGCTTGTTGCATACCCCCACAATATCATTACTCATCATGTGTGTCAAAAATTTTCCACCAAAACATACATATTACAGAATTAGGTTATAAATAAAAGATAAATTTGCATAAATTGAGACGATATAAATTGACAGTAGATTATTCTTTTTATACTATCGTTGTTTAGTCTGAGATTTTTTCTAAAGGAGAATTCAATGAGCAGCAAAAAGAAAGGTCTGTTGGTAAGCGTTCTAATGTTCGTGTTAGTTTTTTACCTCGTTCCTCGAGGTTTCGCAGGGCTACGGTCAAGGGTCGGGAGTTACCACATAGAGCATTATCGTGTGCACTCTCCACTTGGTAAGGCTCCATGCTACGCTACGGGCATAGTAACGTATGAGATTTTTCCTGACAAACGAGAGGCAATAGGGTGGAATTACCTCGGCGACCATTGCTACAAGGACTAAAATTAAAGGCTCCTCAGTGCAGTACTTGCCTATCGGCAGGTAGGTCGGGGAGCCTTTCATACTTAACGTTACAATTACCTTCGCCAGCCTCTTTCATGCCAGCGTTCTCTCGTGTCCCTGTCGACCGGGTCGTCGTCTGAGTAGCCCGTATTCAGTCTTTTACTTCTATCTTTATCTGCTTGTATATCTGAGTCTTTAGCAATTTTTCCCGCCTGGACTAGTTGCTCGATATATTCTTTAAGCTCTTCTTCGGTCCGAGGAAGTTTTCTATTTATCATTTTATTTTATGCTTAATTGTTAAAGCAGGCCTAGCTTTTCTTTTACTTCTGCGAGTGTATGGCTGGCAGTAAGGCGTGCTTTGCGCGCACCTTCTGCCAGAATTTCTGCCACATATTCTTTGTCTTTCATGAGTTCCTGTTTTTTTGCTCTAAAATCAGCAAAGTGTTCTGCAATCCGGCTAGCCAGTGTAGCTTTAAGCTCGCTATATTTTATAGTACCTTCTTTTTCTGCGTCTACGAAATATTTATGTTCATCTTCTGTGCCAAAAATTTCAAGTAGGAAAAAAAGGTTATCTACCCCCGCAGACGCGCCGCCTCCGGTAGTTGCTGTTACAGCCTTTTTTAGCTTCGTTGCTATGTCTTCAGGAGAGTCTGAGATGTAAACAGGGATGTCTGCAGTCTTACTCATTTTCTTTTCTGGGTCTTGTAAGGAGCGTATGCGTAAGGGTTTGAGTAAGTAGTTTTTTGGTTCTGGGAATGTTTTGCCAAACCGCTGGTTAAAGCGTTTTGCTAGGCTACGGGTGAGCTCTAAATGCTGTGTTTGATCATCTCCCACCGGCACCATGTCTGGTTTGTAAAGTAAAATGTCTGCTGCCATGAGGGTAGGATAGGTAAATAGGCCAGCATTTATATTTGCTGTATGGGTTTTGGCTTTGTCTTTGTACTGTGTCATGCGCTCAAGTTCTCCTATGGGAGTAACACAGTTTAGTGCCCATGCTAATTCAGTGTGTTCGGCAATGTGGTTTTGCAGGAAAATTGTAGACTGTTCAGGGTCAAGGCCGGCAGCTATGTACTCAGCAACTACCTCATACGTCTGAGTGCGCAGCTCTTTGGGTTCAAATGGGGTAGTTAAAGCGTGCAAGTCTGCCACAAAGAAAAAACACTTGTACCCTTGGTTTTGGAGGTTTATAAATTGCTTAAGCGCACCCAAGTAGTTGCCCACATGAAGCTTGCCAGTAGCACGTATGCCGGACAGAATTGTTTTAGTTTTATGTTGCATCTATTTTATAGTACCATTAAACCCTATATATAAGCAAAAAGAAAGACCGGGCTTGGGTGAACAAGCTCGGTCGTGAATGGTTTCAGCCGTTAGTTTGCTGAGTTTCTAATGTATTCGTTCCGGATGCTGGCCCCAATTAGAAAGGCCGCTCCTATAAACCATAGCCAGTAGAATACTCCTGCAACAGCGGTGAAGCCTGCAAGCACGCCCAGGATTCCAGTTGTGACATACCCTGCGCCGGCAGCACCATAGATGAACGCAAGCCACCCCACTATGGTAAAGCAAGCTGTCCAGAACTCAGTGACGGGAATACGGTTAGTCAGGTTAAAGATTGAGATAGCGGCAACAATATAGACTGTTGCCCCTAAAAGGGCTCGCCACCCCGGCGTCCTGGAGTCTAAATCTTGTTCAAATGCACCCATGAGCCAGGCTCCGCAAATTAGAATGACAAGTCCCAGGACGTAGCCAGACCAAATTACTGAAAGATTGGGAGTAGTTGTTGTTGACATCTTTTTTCCTCTTGTTTGTTGAAGGTTGGATTTATGCGCTGTCAGTGTACTATATCTGCAAAATAACGCAAGTGGCTGAATTTTCCTTGACAAGGGGTTTTTAATGCTTTATTATGCCCATAATGGATAATAAGCCCACTCACAACTTGGCAGTTTCAGAAAATAAGTGGTAACACATACCCGTTTGTGGGTATTTTTTTTAACTCGAAATGGAGGTCAGCATGAGTAAAGCGGCTATAAGTCAAGTATTTTTTTCTTGCGCGCCAATTCAAAAAAACCCTACATTCCAGGCAAGACGAGCGCGCATGAACCTTGCTATGATATATAGCGTGCGGTCCAGGCAAGTAAAGGCGCACTATCGGTGTGAGCGGTTTCCACGGTGCGGCTATGTGCTTATCAAGGCAGATGGACTTGAACACATGCCGTTTTGGGTAAATATAGACAGCGACGGGCTTACGCCTACTCAGAGACGCACTTTGTCCAAAGAGCCAAACACTATGGACTATGAAGGAAAGGAATGTCCATGCTGTTCGACACTTACAGATGAGGCGATCTTACAGCGTGCAAGACAAGCTGTGGCTGCGTCACTTTCTCAAGAAGAGTGACGGACCTTAGGTCCGCCACTCTTTTATGTACTCATGGTATAATTATAGGGAATATGTATTTAAAAAGCTTAGAAATTCAAGGGTTTAAGTCTTTTGCACTAAAGACTGTTTTGGAATTCGAACGTGGCATGACTGCAATCGTTGGCCCAAATGGATCCGGGAAATCGAACTGTGCCGACGCAGTGCGCTGGGTGCTTGGTGAACAGTCGAGCAAAATGGTACGCGGCAAGAAGTCCGAAGACGTCATTTTCGCAGGTTCTGACAAAAAGACCCGCCTTGGTTTTGCTGAGGTAATTGCAACTTTTGACAACAGTGATAGGCGAATACCTGTAGATACAGCTGAAGTTTCCATTGGTCGTCGTATTGACCGCACGGGTAACTCTGAGTATTTAGTAAGCGGGAACAGGGTTAGATTGCAAGACATTGTGGACTTAGTGTTGAAGTCGGGAATAGGCACGTCTCGGTATACAGTCATTGGACAGGGCACTATAGATCAAATGATCTTGTCTGGCCCTCCAGAAATAAAGAACTTAATAGACGAAGCCTCTGGAGTTAAGACGTACTATATTAAACGTGAAAAAACGTTGCGCAAAATGGAAGTCACTGCGGAGAACCTCATGCGCGCAGAAGACTTAATACAAGAAATAGAACCACGACTCCGCACCTTGAGACGGCAAGCAAAGCGCATGGAGGAACGAGCTGGTCTTGAGTCAGAGCTAAAAGCTTTACAGCTTGAGTATTACAGCGGTTTAATTGCTCAACATGCTCACGAAGAAGGGAAAATTCATCTTCAACTTACCTCAGTTTCCGCTAGGCAGAATCAGGCAGAGTTAGAGCTTGCTGGTTTACAGGAACACCTAGAGGCCTTAGAAAAGGAAGGCGAGAATTTAGCTTTAGCAGGGTCGGAGTATCAGACTCAGCTATTTTCTTTGCAAGAACAAAAAAACAATCTCACTGAAAAACTTTCATTAGTGAGAGGCAAAATGCAAAGCCAGCGTACAGGTAGTACGGACTCAAACTCAATTCGTGTTGACCTGCACCAGACACAGTCTCGCATTCGTGAGTTGGAAGAGGAGGCAAGCATAACCTCAAGTAAAGAAAAAGAGCTACGAAAAGCTGTGGATGAAAAAGCCGCTGCTTTGGCTGAGGTAAACAGAAGTCTGACAGAGTTACAGAAGCAAATGCAAAAGCCAGAGTCAATAGACTACGCTGTAATCAAAAAAGAAATAGAACTACTTGAAAGCTCGTTTAAAGCTTTTTGGGGTTCTATGGACGCCTCGGATGATGTTTTTGCTATAAAGCAGTCCGCTTCTATATTTAAGGGCGAGTTTGAACGTTTTTCTGAGCACTCACGCCGTACTTTAGGGCTCCAGACCAAGTCTTATGAAGATTTGTCTAACAGCTTAAACTCGCTGCTCCAGGCAAAAGACAAGTTTACCATAGAGTATAACAATTTCAAAAATGAACTGAGTTCGCTGAGTATACGTGTTGGTTACATACAGAACGAAATCACATCTCTAAAAAAACAAGAGTACAGTTTACAGTTGGGGCTTAAGCAAGCAACCGCGGTAGACGAAGCAAGTTTGCAGGAACTATGGCAACAGCTCACTGCTGAGGAAGGAGCTATTCAGGCGGAGATCAATGAACTGAACACAAGCATAGAAGCAGTCGTGATAGAGTCTAAAAAGTTTACAGAGGCTGACAACGCACGGCGTGCCAGCATAACAGCTCAGGACCGTTTGTTTAGAGAGCGCATGGCTCAGTTTAATATGCTTCAGGAGGAAGCAAGTAAAATACAAATAGAAAAAGCAAAGGTAGATACGCGTTTTGAGTCATTGACTGTAGAAATCGAAAAAGAGTTGGGGGCTGGAATGGCACAGTCGCTGCATGCTCAGCCGGTTCCACAGGTCACTGCAAATGTAGCTGAACGAATTGCAAAGCTTAAATACCGGTTAGATTTAATTGGCGGAGTAGACGAACTCACCGTTCAAGAGTTTAATGAAACAGAAGCAAGACACACCACTCTTACAACACAAGTAGATGATTTAAAAAAGAGCTTAGAAGAC
>Ga0196964_10001388_pt1 | contig 12356 bp, 12 predicted proteins | sample S1_10metaG_FD_148615 | JGI IMG/M metagenome (GOLD analysis project Ga0196964, IMG submission 148615) | Soil microbial communities from Anza Borrego desert, Southern California, United States - S1_10 | ecosystem: Environmental > Terrestrial > Soil > Desert | place: USA: California | collected...
CTGGTGGGGGATGATGAAGGACGCCAAGTGGGACGGCGTGCCCGAGGACGCCGGCACGCGGGAGGAGAACCTCGCCTACTTCATGCCGATGATCGCGGCTATCGAGGCGGGCAGGCTCGACGGCGAGTGCGCCCAGACCCGCATCGGCGAGCCGAAGTGCAAGTACGACTGAGGCTAACATATGTGAGGCCCTGACCGGGGCGCTTGCGCAGGCGCTGCGGTTGTCGCAAATCCGTCGCCGCCATGTCCGTCGCTCCCGGTCCGACCCTCGAAACCGAACGCCTCATCCTTCGTCCGCCAGCGCTCAAGGACTTCGAGCCCTGGTGCCGGATGATGGGGGACGAAACCACCGCCCGCTTCCTCGGCGGCGTCCAGCAGCCGTCGCAGGTCTGGCGCAGCATGATGTCCATGGCCGGCGCCTGGACGCTGGAAGGCTGGGCGATGTTCTCGGTGATCGAGAAGGACACCGGCCGCTGGATCGGTAGGCTGGGTCCGTGGACGCCGCACGGCTGGCCGGGAACCGAGGTCGGCTGGGGCCTCAGCCGCGAGGTCTGGGGCAGGGGCTACGCCACAGAGGGCGCGACGGCCGCGATCGACTGGGCGTTCGACAACCTCGGCTGGACCGACGTCATCCATTGCATCGACCCGGACAACCACCCCTCCGCCGCGGTGGCCGAACGGCTGGGGTCGCGCAACCGGGGACCCGGGCAGCTGCCGGCGCCGTTCGAGAACGCCCGCATCGACATCTGGGGTCAGAGCCGCGAGGAGTGGCGCGCCCGCCGGCGCTAGACCTCCGCCCAGTCGGTCGCCTTCACCGCCGCCGCGAAGCCGCGGCTGACCGGCGCCTTCAGCCCGCCCCGGAGCAGGAGCTCACCGCGCCCGCGCCGGAAGCTGACATGCTCGACCGCGTCGCGGGCCACCCACCAGGAGCGGTGGGTCTGGAGTCCGGGCGTATCCTTCAGCGCCGCCAGCGCATCGGCGAAGCGCATCAGCACCAGGGCGTCGCCCGCGTCGGTGTGGAGGCGCAGGTAGTGGTCCTCGGCCTCGACCGCGATCAGCCGCGCCCGCGCCAGCCGCGGCGGCAGCTTGGCCCGGAGCGGCTCCGGCGCGACGCCTTCGCGCGCGACCGGCGGTGACAGGGATGCGGCGCCCCGGCGGATCAGCACCGCAATGAGCACCACCGCGATGTCGACGATGAACACCGAGGGCAGGACGCCCAGGTAGTCCTCGAACCGGGGCGGCAGGCGGTAGGTGACGCTCGCCACCAGTCACACCACCGCGCCGACGGGCGGGGTCATGGCGAAGATCTGCGCCACCGCCAGCAGCCACGGCCGCGCCGCCAGCGCCCGGATCCGCAACAGCAGCACCTCGACCAGGGCGGCGACGACCCCGCCGCCGAGCATCACCGCCAGCCAGTAGGCGTAGCTGACCCAGCCCCGCCTCCCCTCGAAGGCGTTCATCGAGGCCATGAAGAGGGCGAACACCACCAGGGCGACGAACTCGATCGCCCCGGTCCGCCCGACCTTCACCCGCGCCAGCAGCTGACCCCCACCCATGGCCGGAGCCTGCCCCCGTCACGGCGGATTCGTCAAAGCCGGTCCGTCTGCGCCGTTCGCGAAGGCGGCGGCGCCGTTCGCGAAAACGCCGTTGCGGACGGGGCCGGAGCGCCGCTCCCTCCGCCCGCAACCACGGGAAAGACCATGCTCGTCCTCAAGCGCCTCACCTTCGGCCTCATGACCTTCCTCTGCGTCGGCGTCGCCGTCGTCTCCGCCCGCTACCTCGCGCCCGGCATGCCCGGGGGCGCGCCGCCCGTCACGCAGAACGCCTTCGCCGACCCGTGGCTGGTCTGGCACGCGGGGGCCGCGCTGACGGCGCTGGCGATCGGACCGTTCCAGTTCCTCCGCCGCAGGGACGGCAAGCGCGGCGCAGGCCACCGCGCCCTCGGCGCCGTCTACATCTGCGCCTGCCTCGTGGGGGCCGTCAGCGGCTTCCTCCTGTCCATCGGGACCACCGCCGGGCCCATCGCCGCCCTCGGCTTCGGCGCGCTCGCCGTGGCCTGGTTCGGGGCCAACACCCTCGGCCTCAGCGCCGTCCTCACCGGCCGCTACGAGGAGCACCGGCGCTGGATGATCCGCAGCTTCGCCCTGACGCTGGCGGCCGTTACCCTGCGCCTCTACATGCCGCTCGCCGCAGGGATGGGGCTGGACATGGGCGTGGCCTACGTCGCCATCAGCTACCTGTGCTGGATTCCCAATATCGTGGTCGCGGAACTCTTCTCCGTGCCGCGGCGGCAGCCACGCCTGCGCCCCCAGCCGGCCTAGTACCAGCCCGCTTCGCGCAGCAGCCGGGCGTAAGTCCGGCTGACCGGCGCCCGGGCGCCGTCCTGGAGTTCGAACACAGCCCTACCATCGCCCCGCTCGACCCCGATCACCGCATCCTTGGCCACCCACCAGGAGCGGTGGGTCTGGGCGCCCTCGATCCCCTCGAGCTCGGTGATGGCGTCCGACAGCCGCATCAGGATCAGGTCCGAGCCGCGATCGGTGTGGACGCGCAGGTAGTGGTCCTCGGCCTCCACCGCGAGCACCTTCGCCCCCCTCAGCCTGGCCGGCAGCCGGTTGAGGAACCGGGGCGGCGGCGCGCCCTTGACCGCCGCGTGCGTCTCCCGGGGCCGGTGCTCGGCCATGTAGAAGATCGCGGTCATGACGGCGGAGACCACCGCCACCGGACCCAGGGTGTAGAGCAGGCCGATCGGGTTCCAGCTGTTGTTGCCGAAGAAGATGTTCGAGGCCCCCCACACCACGACCGTCAGCGGCGGGGTGAGCACCACGACGACGAGGGCGCAGGCGAGCCAGCCCCGATCGGCGAAGCGGGGCGAGGCGAAGAAGGGGCGCGAGATCAGGGTGCCCATCGTACCGCCGATCAGCATCACCACGGTCCAATAGGAGAGCCGCCACAGCAGGGACTCCTCCTGACCGGTGTCAAAGGCGCCGGTGAAGGCCATGAACGCGGCTGCGACGACGCAGATTACCAGGGTCCGGCCCCAGTCGATCAACGCGGCCCGGCGCAGCTCGGCGGCCCGCGCCGCCTTGGTGCTGGTGTCCTGAATCGCCATCGCGCTCCTGCAAACCACGAAACGTGAACGGTTGGAATGGCGCCGTTCGCGCTTCGTGAACGGCCGGGCGCCGCCATTCGCGAAACCGTAGCGGCGGGTCGCGTATCTCGACTGTATCGCCGTCGAAGGAGGCTTCAGGTCTTGGCCGAACGCGGCGACCGGCCGCCAGCACACGGGACCAAGACGACCATGAAGACCTTCCTCGCCGGCGCCGCCTGCGCCGCGATCTTCGCCACCGCCGCCATCGCCCAGGCGAGCGCCGCCCTCACGATCAACCTCGACTGCGCCGACGGCCGCGGCCAGGTGCTGATCGCGGTCTTCGACAGCAAGATCGCCTACGAAACCGACAAGCCGGTGCGGCGACTGGCGGCGCAGCCGGGCAAGCCGGTGAGGCTCGACGGGCTCCAGCCCGGCCGCTACGCCATCAAGTCGTTCCACGACATCGACGGCGACGGCCGCATGGGAACCAATCCGTTCGGCATCCCCACCGAGCCGTTCGCCTTCTCGAACAACGCCAGGGGCTCCATGGGCCCGGCGAGCTGGGAAGCCGCCGCCTTCGATGTACCGGCCGCCGGCGCGACCCAGACCCTGGTGCTGAAATGAGCGCCGCCGCGATGAGCCGCCGCGCCCTGCTGGGCGCGGGCGCGGCCCTGGCGGCCGCCACGGTGGTGACGCCGGAGCAGGCCTTCGCCCGCGCCGCGAACGCCGGCGACTGGACCCTGGGCTTCGCCGACCTCGAAGCGGATCTGCCCGCTTCGGCCATGACCCGCGTGTCGGGCCGTGCGCCGGCCGACCTGAAGGGGGTGCTTTACCGTAATGGGCCGGGCAAGTTCCGCCGTCCGGGCGGCAGCGTCACGCACTGGTTCGATGGCGACGGCCTTATGCGGCGCTTCGCCGTGGAGGACGGCCGGGCCACGGTCACCGCTCGCTTCGCCGACACCAACAAGCGTCGAGTGGAGACCGCGGCGAACGCCATGATCATGCCCGGCTTCGGCACCCCGGCGCGCGCCGGAGCGCCCATCGGCTCCAACGACGACGTCAACGCCGCCAACACCTCCGTCATGGCCCGTGGCGGCAAGGTGTGGGCGCTGTGGGAAGGCGGCTCGGCGCTGGACCTCGATCCCGTGACCCTGGAGACGCGCGGCGGCTTCGTCACCCTGCGGCCGGACCTGAAGGCGATGCCCTTCTCCGCCCACCCCCGCTACGAGCCCGACGGGCGCATCTGGAACTTCGGCCTCCAGGGTTCGCGCGCGGTGATCTGGCGCCTGAGCGCGACGGGCGCTCTCGAAGCCGCCCAGATCATCGAGCTTCCGCGCTCCAGCTACTTCCACGACTTCACCGCGACCGAGCGCCACCTGATCGTCGTGCTGCAGCCCTGGATGCGCGGCGAGCGGCGGGTGCTGCCGATCTCGCGCGGTCTGGAGTGGAAGCCGGAGGAAGGCACGCGGGTGCTGGTCATCGAAAAGGACGACCTGACGAAGCGACGCGAATTCGATCTGCCGGCCTTCTCGTTCTTCCACCTCGGCGACGCCTGGACGGAAGCGGACGGAACGATCCGGTTCGACGTCTGCGCCACCGAAGATCCCAGCTTCGGCGTGGACTCGGCGGCTGATCTGCTGGTGGGCAAGCTGGACCGGTCTCCGCCGGCGCGGCTGGCGCGCATCGCCCTGCATCCGGACGGGCGGGGCGTGTTCGAACGGAGCGACACCGTCGCGGAGTTCCCCAAATCCGATCCACGGTTCGCCGGCAAAGCCCGGAACCTGACCTTCCACACCTGGGGCGACCCAAGCCGCTCCGGCAAGACGCCGCTGTCGCAGGGGGTGGCCTCGTCGAACCATCGCACGGGTCAGGTCGATCACTATGACTTCGGCCTGCGCCACCTGGTCGAGGAGCCGATCTTCACGCCACGCCCGGGATCGTCGGCCGAGGGTGACGGATGGCTGCTGGCGACCAGCATCAACCTCGACGCCCGGGCCACGGAGCTCCACGTCTTCGACGCGCGGCGGATCTCACGCGGGCCGCTCGCCACCTGGCGTGCGCCCGTGGTGCTGCCGGCGACGTTCCACGGAGACTTCGCTGCGGTCTAGGCGCGCGCGCAGAGGGCCCGAAAGCCGGCCGCCGCGAATCTGGCCATGGAGGCGTAAGCCTTCACCAGGTCGCCTGACCGGCACAGCCCGCCCGACAGCCTGTCCAGGCGCCCTGTCTCGCCGAGCGTGAGCGTCAGGGCGCCGGACAGGTTGTGGTAGGCCCAGTAGAGATCCTCATCCCGCGCACCCGGGAGGGCTCGCTTGAGCAATTCGATCAGCCGGTGGATGACGGGGTCGAAGTAGCGGGTCATGGTCTCGCCGCCCCAGACCGGGTTTGCGTTGGCCTGGGACACCAGCGCGAAATAGTGCTTCCACCCCGGCCCGCCCTTCTCGGCCCACTCCAGCGTCGGTCTGAGGAACGCCTCGATCACGCCTTCTGGGGTCATGGCGTCGCCGGCCTCCCGCTCGTACTTCTCGAGCGAGGCCAGGCGGTCGGAATTGAGGATCTCGGCGCGCCTCAGGAAGACCGCGTCGAAGAGGTCTCGCTTGGCTCCGAAATAGTAGTGCACCAGCGCCGTATCCACGCCTGCCTCGCGCGCCACCTCGCGGATGGTGACGCCGTAGAAGCCGTGCTTGGAAAACAGGTCCTCCGCCACGTCGAGAATGGTCTCCGAGGTGTCGGCGTTCTGCTGCGCCTTGCGCGGCCGACCCCGCCGGGCGCGGACCTTGGGGTCGGTCGCGGAGGTGGTCTTGGGCGTGTCCACGTCGGGCGATTCCTGGGCTTTCGACGGACCTGTGACTTGAAGTCACACTTCGGCGTTTTCCGTTCTCTAACCTGACAGAGCGTTTGACACTCCGGCCGTCAAGCTTCAGGTTCCGCTCGTAAATCATCGGGCGCTGAATTTAGGCAGCGACATCCGTTGGGGAGGAACATCATGAAAGCGCTTTGGAAAGCGTCGCTCCTGGCGGGCGCCGCATGGGGCGTGTGGGCCGCATCTGCCGCCGCCCAGACCGCCGAGGAACCGACCGCCGTCGACGAGATCGTCGTCACCGCCCGCCGCACCGAAGAGTCGCTGCAACGCGTGCCCGCGTCGGTGTCGGCCTTCACCGGCGTCTCGCTCGAGAAGCAGGGCGTCGACGACATCACCGACATTGAAGGTCGGGTCCCGAACCTGAACCTCGTCCAGGGTCGCGGCTCCTCGGACGCCACCAACATCTTCATCCGCGGCATCGGCCAGCCCGACGCCCTGCAGACGTTCGACCCCGCCATCGGCGTCTACGTCGACGACGTCTACTACTCGCGTATCCGCGGCACCCAGTTCGAGCTGCTCGACCTGGAGCGCGTCGAGGTGCTGCGCGGTCCGCAGGGCACGCTCTACGGCAAGAACACCATCGGCGGCGCGCTGAAGCTCGTCACCCGCAAGCCGGACGACGAGTTCCGCCTGTTCGGCTCGGCCACCATCGGCACCTACAACCAGTTCGAAGGCCGCGCCTCGGTCTCCGGCCCGCTCGCCGAAGACTTGTCCGCCGGCTTCTCGGTCATGCGCGCGGTTCGCGACGGTTTCGTAGAGGATCCGTCGAACGGCCGCGAGTACAACGACCGCGACGTCACCGCCGGCCGCGCCCAGCTGGCGTGGGAGCGCGGCGACTTCCGCCTCGACCTGTCCGCCGACATCACGGTCCAGGACACGGCGCTTACCGTCGGCCGCGCCGAAGCGCGCCTGTACCGCACCGACTTCGTGTTCGGCCAGAGCACGCTGCAGCCGGCCCCGGCCCCCGGCAGCGAGTTCGATTTCCGCACCCGCACGACGCCGGGCCTACCGAATTCGACCGAGCTGACCCACTGGGGCATCTCGGCGACCGGCACCTGGAACATCACCGACACCCTGACCCTGAAGTCGATCACCTCCTACCGCGAGCTGAGCTACGACGACTTCATCGACATCGACGCCACCCAGTTCGAACTGGGCGACGTGTTCGTCGGCGTCGACCAGCGCCAGACCAGCCAGGAATTCCAGCTCAACTGGGAAGCGGGCGACTGGACCGTCGTCAGCGGCCTGTACCTCCTGCGCGAAGACATCGTCTCGCACCAGGAAGCCTACGCCGACGACCTGTTCAGCTTCTTCGGCGCGCCGCTGGGCTTCACCCGCTTCATCGACGATGACCTGCGCACCGACAGCATGGCCATCTACGTCAACGGCACGTACCAGTGGACGGAACAGCTCCGCCTCACCCTGGGCGCCCGCCTGACGCACGAGGAGAAGGACTACTTCCGCACCACGACCGTCGACTGGTCCGCGGTCCTGCCGGACTCCACCTTCGCCTTCACGATCAACGACAGCTGGCGTGACTTCTCGCCGATGGCGTCGCTGGACTACCAGCTGACCGAAGACGTCATGGTCTACGGCCGCATCGCCAAGGGCTTCAAGTCGGGCGGCTTCAACGGCCGCGCCAACAACCCTGGCGAAGAGTTCCCGTACGATCCGGAAACGGTCGTCAGCTACGAGCTCGGCGTGAAGTCGCAGTTCTTCGACAACCGCGTCCGCGCCAACGCCGCGATCTTCTACAGCGACTACAAGGACTTCCAGGCCCGCGTGTCGCAGTGCACGATCCAGCCCGGCTTCCCGGTCTGCCAGATCGAGCTGACGGTGCTGAACGCCGGCCAGCTCGAGATCTCCGGCGCCGAGCTGGAAGTCTTCGCCGCGCCGATCGAAAACCTGACGCTTGAGGCCCAGATCGGCTACCTCGACGCCTCCTACGGCGAGTTCGTCGACCTGCGCTTCCCCGGCGGCTCGCGCGCCTTCCAGACCCCGGCCTTCTCGCCGGACTGGACCGTTCGCCTGGCCGGCGCCTACGAGTTCGACCTCGGCGACTTCGGCGGCCTGACCGTCGGCGCCCAGGCTCGCTACAAGTCCGAATTCGCCCTGTCGGTGGACAACACCGACACCCTGGGCAACCGCTACCCGGGCCTGTGGCAGGAGGACTTCTGGCTGTTCGACGCCCGCCTGGTGTGGGAATCGAACGACGGCCGCTTCACGGCCGGCCTCTACGGCCGGAACCTGACGGACGAGGTCTACAAGACCGACGCCCAGGAGTTCTCGTCGGTCGGCGGCATCCAGACCGCCTACTACGGCGCTCCGCGCACCTTCAGCTTCACGGTCACGGCGCGCTACTAGGCGCCGCTTCCGAAGCGACGATCAGGGCCTCCGGCGGCGACGCCGGGGGCCTTTTTCGTGGGTGTCGCACAGGCGAGGTTCGCCTGCCCGGCGGGGCCGGTTGCGCCCCCCTATCGCACATGCGAATAAGCCACCGCCCCGGCCTTACCCGGGGCCGTTTTCCGTCTCCCCGGACCTGCCATGAACATCCACGAACACCAGGCCAAGGCCGTCCTGCGCGAATTCGGCGTTCCCGTGCCGAAGGGCTTCCCCGCCTTCTCCGTCAAGGAGGCCGTGAAGGCCGCCAAGGACCTGAAGGGCTCCAAGGTCTTCGTGGTGAAGTCCCAGATCCACGCGGGAGGGCGCGGCAAGGGCAAGTTCGTGGAGCTGAAGCCGGACGCCAAGGGCGGCGTGCGCGTGGTCCGCTCGGTCGACGAGGTGAAGAAGAACGCCCAGGAGATGCTGGGCAAGACGCTCGTCACCCTGCAGACCGGCCCCAAGGGCAAGCAGGTGAACCGCCTCTACATCGAGGAAGGCGCCGACATCGCCCGCGAGCTCTACTTCTCGATGCTGGTGGACCGCGAAACGAGCCGAGTCGCCGTCGTGGCCTCGACGGAAGGCGGGATGGACATCGAGGCCGTCGCCCACGACACGCCCGAGAAGATCCACACCTTCTCCATCGACCCCGCCACCGGCGTTCAGCCGCACCACGGCCGGACCCTGGCCAGGGCGCTGAAGCTGGAGGGCGACCAGGCCAAGCAGATGGCGAGGATCCTCGGCCAGCTCTACCGGGCCTTCACCGAGAAGGACATGAGCCTGCTCGAGGTGAACCCGCTGATCGTCACGGGCGACGGCAAGGTGGTCCTGCTCGACGCCAAGGTCAGCTTCGACTCCAACGCCATGTACCGGCATCCGGAGCTGGCCGAACTGCGCGACCTGTCGGAAGAGGACGAGAAAGAGATCGAGGCGTCGAAGTACGACCTCTCCTACATCGCGCTCGACGGCGACATCGGCTGCATGGTCAACGGCGCCGGCCTGGCCATGGCGACCATGGACATCATCAAGCTCTACGGCGCCGAGCCCGCGAACTTCCTCGACGTCGGCGGCGGGGCGAGCAAGGAGAAGGTGACCGCGGCCTTCAAGATCATCACCTCCGACCCGGCGGTGAAGGGCATCCTGGTCAACATCTTCGGCGGCATCATGCGTTGCGACATCATCGCCGAAGGCGTGATCGCGGCGGTGAAGGAAGTCGGCCTGAAGGTGCCGCTGGTGGTGCGCCTGGAAGGCACCAACGTCGACCTCGGCAAGCAGATCCTGCGCGACTCCGGCCTGAACGTGATTCCGGCCGACGATCTGGCCGACGCGGCCGAGAAGATCGTCAAGGCGGTGAAGGGCTGATGCGCGGCCTGCTCATCGCTTCGGCCCTCACCTGTCTGGCTACCCCGGCCTTAGGTCAAGCAGCCTCCGAGCCGACGCCCATGCGGTGCGAGATGGGCGGGATAAAGCGCGATTTCGGCGGCTCGACCTGGATTGTCTACGGGTGCGCCGACGGCGCCTCCCTCATCTTCGTTTCCGACACCGGCAGCCCCGCCATGCCGTTCTTTTTCATCCTGACGCCGAAGGATGGCGCTTATCTCTTGACTGGCGAAGGCAACGGCGACCGGACCTACACCCAAGCCGCCTACGACGATCTCAAGCGCCTCGGCGAGCCCGAAATCGAAGCCCTCCTCGCCGAAACGAGCGCGGCCGGCCCTGCCCAACAGAACTGAGCCTCCCATGTCCATTCTCGTCTCCAAAGACACCCGCGTGATCTGCCAGGGCCTGACGGGCTCCCAGGGCACCTTCCATACCGAGCAGGCCATCGCCTACGGCACCAGGATGGTCGGGGGCGTGACCCCCGGCAAAGGCGGCCAGCAGCACATCGGCCTGCCGGTGTTCGACACCGTCGCCGAGGCCGTCGAGGCCACCCAGGCGAACGCCAGCGTGATCTATGTTCCGCCGGCCTACGCTGCGGACTCGATCCTCGAAGCCATCGACGCCGAAATCCCGCTGATCGTCTGCATCACCGAGGGCATCCCGGTGATGGACATGGTCAAGGTGAAGCGGTCGCTGGCCGGCTCCAAGTCGCGCCTGATCGGCCCGAACTGCCCCGGCGTGCTGACGCCGAACGAGTGCAAGATCGGCATCATGCCGGGCAACATCTTCAGCCGCGGCTCGGTCGGCGTGGTGTCGCGCTCGGGCACCCTGACTTACGAGGCCGTGTTCCAGACCACGAACGCGGGCCTGGGTCAGACCACGGCCGTCGGCATCGGCGGCGACCCGGTGAAGGGCACCGAGTTCATCGACGTGCTGGAGATGTTCCTCGCCGACCCGCAAACCCAGTCGATCATCATGATCGGCGAGATCGGCGGTTCGGCCGAGGAGGACGCGGCGCAGTTCCTGGCCGACGAGCGCAAGAAGGGCCGCTGGAAGCCGACCGTCGGCTTCATCGCCGGCCGCACCGCTCCCCCCGGACGCCGCATGGGGCACGCCGGCGCCATCATCTCGGGCGGCAAGGGCGGCGCCGAGGACAAGATCGCGGCCATGGAAGCGGCGGGCATCAAGGTGTCGCCGTCTCCGGCGGCGCTGGGCTCCACCCTCTTGGAGGCGCTCAAGGGCTGAAGGGCCGCAAAAACGCCCATTCCACCCTCCATCGGCAACGACACGTTAGAAAAAGTCACTATCTATACGGGCGACCTTCGGCCGGGCCCGGCCGAAGCCCCGAGGACGATCACGAACATGGCGGACGATTCCGGCCGGCTGAATCAGGTCTTCGCCGAGACCTCCTTCCTCTACGGCGGCAATGCGGCCTTCGTGGAGGACCTGCACGAGCGCTGGGCTTCCGACCCGAACTCAGTCAGCCCCGCGTGGCGGGCGTTCTTCGACCAGCTGCGTGACGGCGCCGACCAGGTGAAGCAGGCCGCCCGCGCCGGCGCCTGGGGCCGCACGGTCGAGACTCCGCGAACCGAGACCCTGTCCGCGCTCGACGGCATGTGGCCAGCCGTCGAAGCCAAGGCCGCCAAGGCCATCGAACAGCGCCAGCTCGCCTCCGGCGGAGGGGCCAGCCAGGCCGACATCCGCGCCGCGGCTCACGACAGCGTCAGGGCCCTGATGCTGATCCGCACCTACCGGATCCGCGGCCACCTGCACGCCAACCTGGACCCGCTCGGCCTCGAGCCGCCGATCCGGAACGCCGAACTCGACCCAGCCTTCTACGGCTTCACCGAAGCCGACATGGATCGCCCGATCTACCTCGACCACGTGCTGGGGCTGGAAGAGGCGACCCTGCGCGAGATCCTGCAGATCGTCCGCCGCACCTACTGCGGCAACGTCGGCGTGCAGTACATGCACATCGCCGAGCCGGCCGAGAAGCAGTGGATCCAGGAGCGCATCGAAGGGCGCGACAAGGAGATCCAGTTCACGCCCGAGGGCAAGATCGCGATCCTCAAGAAGCTGATCGAGGCCGAGACCTTCGAGCGCTTCCTGCATCGCCGTTTCCCCGGCACCAAGCGCTTCGGCCTGGACGGCGGCGAGGCCATGGTCCCGGCGCTAGAGCAGGTGATCAAGCGCGGCGGCGCCGCCGGGGTCGACGAGATCATCCTCGGCATGGCCCACCGCGGCCGCCTGAACGTGCTCGCGGCGGTGATGGGCAAGCCCTATCGCGCGATCTTCCACGAGTTCCAGGGCGGCTCGTCGGTCCCCTCGGACATCGAGGGCTCGGGGGACGTGAAGTACCACATGGGCGCTTCGTCGGACCGCGAGTTCGACGGCCACAAGGTCCACCTGTCGCTGACCGCCAACCCGTCTCACCTCGAGATCGTGAACCCGGTGGTGCTGGGCAAGGCGCGCGCGAAGCAGGCCTTCGACCTGCGCGAAGCGCCGGACGCCGGTCGCGGCAAGGTTCTGCCGCTGCTGATCCACGGCGACGCCGCTTTCGCCGGCCAGGGCGTGGTGGCCGAGTGCTTCGCCCTGATGGGCCTGAAGGGCTACCGCACCGGCGGCACCCTGCACTTCGTGGTCAAT
>Ga0196964_10001389_pt1 | contig 12356 bp, 8 predicted proteins | sample S1_10metaG_FD_148615 | JGI IMG/M metagenome (GOLD analysis project Ga0196964, IMG submission 148615) | Soil microbial communities from Anza Borrego desert, Southern California, United States - S1_10 | ecosystem: Environmental > Terrestrial > Soil > Desert | place: USA: California | collected...
GCTGGCGACTTGAACCGAATGCGCCAGTGACCATCGGCATCAGGAAAAAGTTCGTTCGGAGCAACGATGCAGGCATCTCGCAGTCCCCGCCGCTCGAGCGCACTTTCCACGCACCTCTTCTGCGCGGCGATCACCTGCGGCTTGGCGTCGACGCCGCGCACCGCCGTGGATTCCTGTACGCCGCGCCACGTATACAGAATCTCCGGAATGTGGATGATGTGGCTGCCGGGATGATCGGCGATGCGCAGCGCCATGTCCCAGTCCTGCGCGCCGTCGGTTGCGGCATCGCTGAAGGCGCCGCACGCACGCAGCGTCTCGAGCTTCGCAACGGAAAGGTGGCAGGTGTATCCGGTGTCGAGCAGCAGAGCGGGGGAGAAATCCGGCTTGAAATAAGGCCAGAAGCGGCGGTCCTGCATGTCGCATTTGTCTTCGTCGCTGTAGAGAAAATGCGGCCGCATATGAAAATCAATGTTGAACGCGGCAATGCGCAGCGCGTCCGGGTAAAGCAGATCGTCATGGTCAAGCAGCGCGACGTATTCGGCCTCGCAAAGTTCCAGCGCTTTGAAGTGGCCCGTGGCAATGCCGAAGTTCTTCTCGCTGCAGAGCATTTTCACGCGTTTGTCTTTGGCGAGCTCGGCCAGGACCGTGCGCGTCTCCTCACGCGTCGAACCGTTGTCCCAAATCACCCAGCGCCAGAGTGACTCCGGATAATCCTGCGCAAAAACGCTCGCGGCTGTTTTGCGAAGCACCTCGGCTTCGGTATCAAAAACGAGAGTGAGAATATCGAAGCGAGGCGCATTTTCAGAGGGAACAGGATAGTCCTCCGCGCGCTCGCGCACGCGGCGTTCGATCCACGAATGGTATTTGAAATCGGGTGCTTCGGATTGCGCGCCAGCGACGTCTGGCAGCCCGTGGGCTTTGCGGTAGGCCGAACGCAGCGCGGGCCCAACGATGGGCAATTCGCTTGCGAACTTGCGGAGTTCAGGCCACATAGTCCGTTTCGATGCGGTAATCGCACTCCGTCGTGGTCAGATTCGGATTGTAATACGGATCGCGCGGCCACTTCGCCAGCCACTGATCCTTGAAGGCCTTCAGCTCTTCGGGATGGCACCCGGATTTGCTCACCGATTCATGGTGGTAGTGCTCGGCATACGGCGTGTAGACGATGCGCTTTCCCGTCTGCAGCACTTTCAGGCAGTAATCCACATCGTTGTAGTTGAGCGGAAAGATTTCGCTGAAACCTTTTACCGACCAGAACACGTCCGCGCGCGTCATCATGCACGCTCCGGTCACCGCGGTGTAATTGCGGTGCACGGCCGTGCTGAAAAAATAACCGCTCTGGCTGTCTTCAAATCCGTAGAACGGATGGCCCGGATTTCCTTTTAGTACGTTCACACCGCAATGCTGCAGCCGTCCATCCGGAAAAAAGAGGCGCAGTCCCACGGCGCCGATCTCCGCCTGCTGCGAAAACTCCAGCATCGCTTCGATCCACTCGGGCGTGATGACCTCGATGTCATCATTCATGAAGACCAGATGCGAGCCTTCTGACTTCTGCGCTCCAAGGTTCATTTTCGAGGCGAGATTGAACGGGGCGGTGTAGGGGACCTTGCGAATGTTGTACGGCTGCAGCTCTTTTTCGAGCTCCGCCGACATGTCGTTGTTATCGATGACCAGGATTTCATAATTTTTGTACGTGGTCTTCTTGCGCACGCTCTCGACGCACTTCAGCAGAAACCACGTGTCCTCGCCGCGAACTTTCGCACGCTTGCACGCGCTGGGAATGACAATGCTGACCTTGGGCTGTCCGACGATGTCGAAGCGCACGCGGTGAAAACCGTGCGTCGGGCCGGGCTCAACGCGTCCGGGCTTGCCCACGGTCTGGAGCCAGCTCTCAAGCGCACGCTGCGCGACGCGGTGCGCTTTCGGCTTGGCCGATGCACCGGACGCGGTGGACGTCGGCAGCATGCGCCAGTGATAGAGCACATCCGGAATGTGGTGAATGCGCTGGGTCTTCGCGGTGAAGCGCAGCACCATGTCATAGTCCTGCGCCGTGTCGAACTCGCTGCGGAACCCGCCGATCTCGCGCAGAAGCGACAGGCGGTAAACGCCGAGGTGGCAGGTGTACATGCAGGCGAGGAGATATTCCGGCGACCAGTCGGGCTTGAAGAACGGATCGGTGTGCATGCCGTTCAAGTCCAGCTTGTCCTCGTCGCTGTAGATCATGTCGACTGCGCGGTCAGCGATGATCGCCTGCGCGACCTTGAACAGCGCGTGCTCGGCAATTTCATCGTCATTGTCCATCAGCGCGGCGTATGAACCGGTCGCGATTTCCATTGCTGAATTCGTTGCGGCCGAGATGTGCCCGTTCTTCTCCCGGTACACAACTTTGATGCGCGGGTCCCTGGCTTTGAATTCTTCGAGCAGTGCTTTCACGTACGGCTTTGTCGAACAGTCGTCGGCCAGGCACAGCTCCCAGTGCGGATAAACCTGCTTCAGCACCGATTCAATCGCGAGCCGTAAGTATTGTTCGGGCGGGTTGTACACGGGCATCAGGATAGAAATCAGCGGCGGGTCTTTCATCGCGGCGATTTCATTGCGCATCGCCTCACGCTGCGCGTCGGTGATTCTGCGGTTTTCGCGCCAGATGCGGTAATCGGCCGCGCGCGTGTCTACGCCGCCGCCGAGACTCTGAATGAGCTTGCCTTTGAAAGATTTAAAATCGCCCTTCAGCAGCAGCGAGATGCCCTTCTTGATCGCGCGGCTGGTCTTCTTTGTGGCCTGGATTTCTTTGATTTTTGATTTGATCGCGCGCACGTAAAGCGTCGCTTTCGGCACGGGCTCGATGCTGAAATGTTCGATGCGGAACGAGCCGGGCTTGTCGATGGGTTCGAAGCGGATCGCTTTCACTTCTTTTTCAAGCCGCAGATGCGTGTCAATCTCGAGTTCGCGGCGCAATTCGGGCAGCAGCACGCGTTCGCTGTCCAGGAATCCCCCGCCGGTGTCAAAGCACAGGCTGCCGCGGCCGCGCGCGAGCGGGCTGGTCATTTTCAGGCGGAAGTGGACGACGCCCGCCGGCAGGGGCCGCTCAATGAGAAAGTGCGGTTCTTCGCCGGTGGCGGTGAACGTCTGCGCGTCAGAGCCGGCCGTCAGCTGCGACAAGGCAACCGACGCGGCGGGACCGAACACGTTTCGTGTGGCGGAAGTGTCTGCTGTGCTGAGTGTCATTGCGTTTGCATTGTAAACCTAGAACCGCCCCTCGTCTATATAGTGTGCGCGGCCGTGCGTTTGGGTTACGGGCGAAATGCTTCCGGGCCATCGCGCATCGCAGCGAGCGCAGCTTCGGGCGAGCGGATCGAATCGCATCCAAGTGTGATCAGAAGTTTGTCCCGTCGCAGCTTGATAAATAGCGGACGCGGCGCCGGCTGGCCGAGTTCGGCTGTTGGAATCGTTTCGATCGTTGCAGCCGGCAGGTCGAACATACGGGCGATCAGACCGGCAAACTGGGGCCGCGTGAGGTGCTCGGGCCCGACGGTGTGGAAGGTTCCGCACGCGCTGCGTTCGAGCAGTCGCACGGCTGTCTCTGCCAGATCGACTGAATACGTTGGCTGCCCCCACTGATCGCTCGGAATTTTCAGCGGCTGGCGCTCGCGCAACGTTTTTACCGCCCGATAGACGAAATTCTTGCGTTGAGTTTCAGGTCCAAAGACCCAGCTTGCGCGCAGAATCAAATGCTGATCGGGCAGAATCTCGCGCAGTCGCGACTCAGCCAGAACTTTACTCTTGGCATACACACTCTTCGCGGCCGGCTGAGCGTCTTCCGGGTAGGCGTCCGGGGAATCGCTGAAGACGTGCTCGGTCGAGAAGAAGACGACCGGAACGCCGAGCTGCTTCGCGGCACAGGCGACATTGGCCGTGCCATCCACGTTGATGGCGTAGCATTCATCAGCGTGCGTTTCGCAGTAATCGACAAAGGTTAATGCGCCGGGAAGAAAGATGACGTCGGGTCTGAAGTGTGTCGCTGTTTTCAAAACCGCCGCTGAGTCGCGTGTGTCGAGTTGAAGCAATTCGCCCTGCGCGTGCTTGAAGCCGGTGCCGAGGCACTCCCACTGCTTCTCGCAGAGCTGCCGGAGCAGCAGGCCGCCAACCTGGCCCGACGCACCGATGATCAGAGCTTTCATGCGGGACCTTTCAGGGTGCTAGCGGTGCTTCAGGCTCCAGTCGTAGGGGATGCTCTTGTCGAACGGATCGAGGCGCGTGATTTCATCTGGATCGTGAACGATCGAGGAACAATTGCAGACGATCGCTTCCGTGGTGCCGCAGCCCTTGAAGCCATTCCAGACACCGGGTGGAACGGTAACGAGGCAGTAATTGTCCGGCCCCATGAAAATTTCCTGCAGTTCGTTCTTCGTTTTTGATTTCTCGCGCGCGTCGAAGAGTACCAGCTTGATGCGGCCGACTGGAACGGCGTAGTTGATGATCATGCGCGAATGCAGATGCCAGCCCTTAATCACGCCCGGAAAAATCGTCGAGAAATACACCTCGCCGAATTCTTTGAAGTGCGGATCAGTCTTGCGCAGCATATGCATCACTTTGCCGCGCTCATCGGGGATCTGTTTCAGCGGTGTAATGATCACGCCATCAATCATGCTTCACTCCTTGTCCGCACCGTCCGATCATTCCAACCGGCCGTTCTCGGCGCCTTCGCGCCTCCTGCGGTAAAAATTAGATGTACGTCGCGCGCGGAATTGGGATGAGGAATCTGCCGCCGCGCTTTTTGTATTCCGCCTGCTGCTGCACGATCTCAGGGGCGAAATTCCAGGCGAGAATCAGCACGACATCCGGCTGATCCTGCAGCAACTTCTCCGGAGCATAAACAGGAATGTGGTGCCCCGGCGTCAAGAAGTTCTGCTTATAAGGGCTCTTGTCGACGATGTAATCGATGCGCTCGGTGCCGATGCCGCAGTACGCCAGCAGCGTGTTTCCTTTCGCCGGAGCACCATATCCAGCGATGCGTTTTCCGGCAGCTTTCAGCGCATCGAGCTCTTTCAGCAGCGCCGCTTTGCTCTCCGCAACCTTTTTCGCGAATTCAGTCCATGGCGCGAGCTTGTGCAGCCCGCGTGCTTCTTCATTTGCAAGCATTCGCTGCACAGACGGCTGCACCGCCCGCGGGCCGCCTTTGAGCTGAGCGGAAACCACGATCGAGCCGCCGTGAATCGCGACCTCGTCGACGTTGATCAGCTCCATGCCGAACTTTTCGAAAAGCGTTTTCAGCACGCGCACGGAGAAGTAGCAGAGATGCTCGTGATAGACCGTGTCGTACTCGAGCTTGTCGTGAAACGGCACGAGATAGGGCATTTCGACGGCACTCACGCCGTCGTTATCCAGCAGAACGCTGATACCTTTCACGAAGCCATGCAGGTCAGCAACGTGCGCAAGCACGTGCCGTGCGAGGAACAGCTTCGCCGGACCGTGTTTTGCACGAACAGTTCGCGCGCTTGCTTCATTGAAGAAATCACAGACGGTTTCGATTCCTTCGGCATTGGCGCGCGCTGCGATGTTTTCAGCAGGCTCGACACCAATTGTTTTCACGCCATGCTTTTTAAACGCCTTCAGCACGGTGCCGTCATTGCTCGCGGCTTCGACGATCAGGCTGCTTGAATTCAATCCGTAGCGTGACGTGAATTCACTCGCGAGCCACGCAGCGTGTTTAAAAATGAGATCCGACGTGCCCGAGACGTAGATGTAATCTTTAAACAGAACTTCAGGCGGCACTTCTTCGTCGATCTGCACCAGCCCGCAGCTCTCGCACAGCGCCACGCGCAGCGGAAACTTCGGTTCGTTCGGCGAAATATGCCCCGGCTTGACGAAGCTGTTCGCGAGCGCCGTGCGGCCCAGGTCAAGAAACGGGACGATCGGGCGTGCATGGCAGACCCGGCATTGGACGACGTTCAACGTGATGTTCTCCTGATCGCTACTTCACTGCATTCATGTACGCCGTGATTTGTTCATCACACAGCGCAGCCGCGGCGGATTTGTTCTGGTAGAACGTCTTGTACCATTCGGTTGTCAGACGCATCGTCGCGTCGAAATCCCACACCGGCTTCCAGCGCAGCACGCTCATCGCCTTTTCGCAGCTTAAGCGCAGAAAATGCGCTTCATGCACCGCGTTGCCCTGCTTTTCAGACAGATCATCCCAGCCGCCGCGGCCCCACGTTGCGACGACTGAGCTCGCCACGTCGCGAACCGTGCGGCAGTTGTCAGCAAGCGGACCGAAATTCCACGCACCGGCGTTTGCAACAGGATCGTAATACAGATTGGCCGCGAGCTTCAGGTATCCGCCGAGCGGCTCGAGCACGTGCTGCCAGGGACGGATAGCAGAGGGATTGCGAATGCCTGGCCGCTTGTTCTCGCTCAGCGCGCGAATGCAATCTGGAACAATTCGATCCTGCGCCCAGTCTCCACCGCCGATCACGTTGCCGGCGCGAACGCTGGCCAGGCCAAGGCCGTGTTCTTTGGCGCGTTCGGGGCTGAAGAAGGATTTCTGATATGCTGCGAAGACGAGCTCGGCGCAGCCTTTTGAGGCGCTGTACGGGTCGTGCCCGCCCATCGGATCATTCTCGCGGTAGCCCCAAATCCACTCGCGGTTGTCATAGCACTTGTCGCTGGTGACGTTGATAAACACACGCGCCTTGTCGAAAGCGCGAAGTGCTTCGAAGACATTCACCGTTCCGCCGACATTCGTATCGAACGTCGTTTTCGGATCCTTGTACGAGCTGCGCACGAGCGGCTGTGCGGCGAGGTGGAAAACGTAGTCGGCTTTCGATTCCTGCAGCGCTTTGAAGAGCGACGACAGGTCACGCACATCGCCCACGATGTGGCGCATTTTTTTTGCAAGGTTCAGCGTTTCAAAAAGATTCAGCTTCGTTGCGGGCGGCAGCGCGTAACCTGTTACGTCCGCTCCCAGGCGCGTGAGCCAGGAACACAGCCACGAGCCTTTAAAGCCGGTGTGGCCCGTCACTAAAACGCGCTTGTTTTTGAAAGCCTGTTCGAGGAGTGCCGAGGTGCTGGTGTTCGGCGCCGGCCGGATGCTCGTGCGGTTGGAACGTGCCATTTACCACACCTTCCACTGCGCGCCGCGTTCCCACATGTCGTTGAGCATCTGGTGTTCGCGGGCGGTGTCCATGCACTGCCAGAATCCGTCGTGGCAGTAGGCGTTCAGCTGTCCGTCATGTGCGCAGCGGACGAGCGCGTCAGCCTCGAGCACGCACTTATTCTCGTCGTCAATGTAGCGTTCGATGAATTCACGCTGAAAGACCATGAAACCGCCGTTGATGTAGCCCTGCGTCGTCTGCGGCTTTTCGGCGAACGAGGTTACGCGGCCCTTGTCGATTTCGATCTCACCAAAGCGGCCGGCAGGATGAACCGCGCTGACCGTCGCCAGTTTGCCGCTCTTGTTGTGATTCTTGAGCAGCGCTTTTAAGTTCACGTCACACAGTCCGTCACCGTAGGTGAGCATGAACTGTTCGGTGTCGATGTATCTGGCCACACGCTTGAGGCGGCTGCCGGTCATGGTTTTCAGGCCGGTGTCGGCGAGCGTGACGCGCCAGTCTTCATTGCCGTTTGCGTTATGGAATGTGGTGCGCGTGCGCGGTCCGAGTTCCACCGTCAGATCGCTGTTGCGGGCGGTGTAGTTCAGGAAGTAGTCGATGAGATGTTCTTTTTTGTAGCCCAGGCACAGGATGAAATCCTTGTAACCGTAGTGGGCATAGAATTTCATGATGTGCCAGACAATAGGCTGCTGGCCGACGGGGACCATGGGCTTGGGGATCAGCTCGCTGACATCGCGAATGCGCGTGCCCATTCCGCCGCAGAGAATGACTACCTTCATCTGGCTCCCCGTGTTCAGTGCCTCTTAACCCGTTTCAGCAGAAAGAGCTAGATAAAGGGTTTTGGCGCTGATTCAAGTGCCGATGAGTGCGGCTGCAACGACTGCCGACCCCATGCCAGATGCCGTCCCAAGGACGTGCATTTAGAAGTCAAACCCGCCTTTTGCTTTTGCGCCGGTTGCGGCGGCAGCGGGCTGGGCTTCGCGGCGGGCCGACTCGCGAGCGGCCGCGCGTGCTTTGCGGCGCGCGGCCTCTTCCTCTTCGGGCGTGGGCAGCTCGGGGAAGGGCGCGAATCCGGCGGCGACCTCGGCCTTTTCAGCGAGCACTCCAAGCCGGCCCATCAGCCGGAAATAAACATTGAATACGCGGCCCTGAATGCTGCCAGCGACGTAGTGCATCTTACCCACGTCGTTTTCATCCGGCACCACTGGCAACGCAATCTCGCGCATCGTCACGACACCCTTAACGTGATCGAAGGGATAAACGACATTGCCGAGCTTGTGCCACATGTCCTGCAGTTTCATGTGCAGGTTCGTGCACGCCAGCAGAATCCGGTTGCAGTACGCCTCGTTGGACTTGTTCTCCTCGAGATCCACAAGCAGGGTGTTCAGTTCGGCATGCTCGTCACGGATTTCAATTACCGATGGCACAAGTGTTCCGAAGAACTCGGTCAACGGAAGAAGATCGATGGCTTCTTCACGCAGTTTTGCAAGATCCGGGATCTTCGATTCCATCTCCGGCGCAAGCAGGAGTTGCAGCGCGGCGTGGAGGCGGTCGGCGGCAATGTTTTCGAATTCAATCATCAGCCGCGCCGCGTCATTCATCGCTTCACGTGCCTTCTGCCTGCAGGTGTTTACGGTTTCAGCCGTTGCGTCCGGCAGATCATAATCCTTCGGGTTGATGGTCACGTCGAACGCGACCAGCATTTTCGCCACGCTGGCTTTCAGCGCCTTTGTGTCTGCCTCGTCCCACTTTTTGAGCGCCTCGCGATAAGCCGGTGCCATTGCTTTCATTTTCTCGCGCGCGGCGGTCAGCGAGGCGATCTGAGCGTTCACATCTGCGGGCGGCTTCAGAAGTGTTTCTTTAAAAGGCAACTGCCGCAGCGGGAGCAGGTTTGCCTGGGAATAGCGGCAGAGAACCTTGTAACCGGCGTCGCTGGCCTCCTCGGTTGCAATCAGTTCTTCGACAGGGCGGATGTTTTCAGGCTTCACCTGTTCGTCGAGCACCGCTTTATAGAAATCCATTGAGACTGTGCGCGCCGTGGCTTTAAAATCACGGAACAGATCGGACGCCGGCAGCGCAACCAGAAAGATCGGAGCTGACTTTTCCTTCTTGATCGCGATCAGGCGATCCTTGTCCGACGGATGGGTATCGAAGTAGCCGGTATCGGTGCTCCAGAGATTCTGAACCAGCGCGTCATGCGTCTTCTTTGGAATCTTTGCGATGTTCGAATTGATCAATCGTGGTAGATCGTCGGCAAGCCGGCCTTCATCCCACGCAGCGCTGAGGCTGGATTGTGCCATGGCGTTCGCGACGTTCAGCACAGCCAGCTTGCGCACGGTGGACTCGAAGGCTTCGCTTCCGGCCAGGCACGCTTCGTAGCGGTCGGCGTCAAATTCCATCTGGCGCAGCATGAAGCAGCTTACGGCGTGCCCGGCCATTAACAGGCACCAGAGAATTCCGCGTGTCAATGCGACAAACAGGCGTGCAAAAAAGCCGAAGATCGCAAAGATAAAGTGGGCTTCAGAACCGCGGTCAAGCCACTCCTCCAGTTTGTAATCAAACGCGTCGCGTTCAAAGACCAGGCGGGCGAACCACGCATCCATGGAACGGATGAAATAAGTGAGGCGCATGCCGACCGGCTGGCTGAAATGACCGAACTCATGCGCCAGCACCCCCGCGAACTCGCGCATCGTCAGCCCGCCGGCGAGCGGCAGGCCGATTGTCAGCACCAGGTCGTTTGTGAAGACACCGAGCATGCCGCGCCGAAAGCTGGCGGAGGCGTTTATTTCGCAGTCCACATGAATTTCGCTCGGAACAGGAGCTCCGACCGCTTTGCAGATCTTCTCGACAAACGCGAATAAAAATGGCTCGGCAGCTTTGTTCAGCTTGCGCGGCTCCATCTGCTTTCCGCGTCTGGCGACCAACGGTTTTAACATGAAAAGAACGAGCATGATGCCGAGCAGCACAGGAGCCACCGCGATAAACACGACAACAACCATGGCCTTTGCGTTACGCACTCGCCCCGCGGCAGAAAAGACGGATCCTATGTTCGCCGCCCAGTTGTAGGTGAAGTACGCGACATAGCCGATCATGCTGAAATAGATGAGCGGCAACAGGCACATCGTCAGAGCGGAAATAAGGGCGCCAATAAGGTAGAGTCCGTTGACCGGGACCGGCTTGATCGTGCCTTGAAAAGCTGAAAGAACTTTGGCCGAAGCGTCAACGGAATCTTTTTTGAACGTGTTGGTTTGCGTGAGTACAGGAGGCATAAGGTTCCTCGACGAACAAATAAAGGCGTATGTCACGAAACTACAAAAGTGGTTTCTGAAAGCAATCTGTTCGAAGGGAAATAATCGGAAGAAAAAATGCACCAGTGCAGCAGACTCAACAGACATCAACATTCTTTTGGTGTAGATTGCTTCCGGAGGCTCCCGATGTGCCGGACTGCTGTAGCCGCAGTGTCATTTCTCATTGTCCTTTGTTGTGTTGGGCTTTGTCCGGCAGGCGAATTCTACAACGAACCGCCCATCAACTACTCAACCGCGCCCACGGACGATCCCATCTCGCGTCTGCAGCGCCGGCTCGACAACGGCTCGACTGAGCTGGCCTGGAACGAGGGACTGGGCTACCTGAAGGCTCTGCTGCACGAATTGAAAATACCGGCATCGTCTCAGACTCTTGTCTTTTCAAAGACGAGCGCTCAGCGTCACAAGATCTGGCCGTCAGCTCCGCGCGCGCTTTATTTCAACGACGACGTCTACATTGGATACGTCAAAGACAGCGAAGTGCTTGAAATCTCCTCGGTCGACCCGCGCCTGGGCGCCATCTTTTACATCCTTCTCCCGAATCCGGGAAAGAAGCCACGATTTGAGCGCCAGACGCATAGCTGCCTGCAGTGTCACGATTCAACTGGGCTGACGCTGGGCGTTCCAGGGCATATGGTTCGTTCGGTTTATCCCGATTCAGACGGCATGCCGATGCTGAATCTCGGCACATTTCGCACGAACTTTCAGAGTCCGCTGAAAGAACGCTGGGGCGGGTGGTATGTCACCGGCCAGCACGGCAAAGAGCGCCACCTCGGGAATCTCGTGTTCCCTGGCGAGCCGGATTTGAAAGTACTGATGGAAGTCGGAGCAAACCGCAACGACCTGTCTGAATTTTTTGACGCTTCAAGCTACTTGACAAACTCGAGCGACATTGCCGCGCTGATGGTATTGGAATACCAGGCGTACACGCACAACCTGATCACGCGCGCCAGCTACGAAACGCGCATCGCTTACCTGCAGAACAAGGAGATCAATAAAGCCCTCGAGCGTCCCGCGGACTATGTCTCAGAGAGCACCCAGATCCGGCTGAAAGCCGTCTGCGATCCGGTACTCAACGCCCTGCTGTTCAAGGATGAAGCCAGGTTCTCGGACAGCATCAAAGGCAACACAACGTTTGCAGCCGACTTTGCATCACGCGGACCGCGCGACAGCAAAGGCCGTTCGCTGCGCGAGCTGGATCTCGAACACCGTATGTTCAAGTACCCGTGCAGCTACCTGATCTACTCCGAGAGCTTCGATGCACTGCCGACTGAAGCGCGCGACTACATCCTGCAGCGGCTCTGGCAGGTTTTAAATGGCCAGGACACGAGCAAAGCGTTTGACTACATCACGCCCGCCGAACGCGACGCCATACGCGAAATCCTCATCGAAACAAAGCCATCTCTCCCGGACTACTGGAGAGCAAAACAGTAGTTCGCGTTCGGTCGCCTGAGCTTACTTGCCCGCAGGCAGCGGCACCTGGTTCGGACTTCGCAGATAACTGATCAGGTCGATCAGATCCTGCCGCGACATTCCCGTGAGCAAGCCTTCGGGCATCATCGATAGCTCTGTCTGCTTCATCGATTTAATCACGCTGCGCTGCAGCACGATATTTTCAGTCTGCGTTTTTATCGTGACAATCTGCTCGTCCTGGGCGCCGACGATGCCTGAAATCACGCGTCCATCGTTGGTCTTCACGAGCCATATCAGATAGTCGCGCGGCGTGATGGCGTTGGGATCGACCATGTTCTGCAGCAGGTAGTCGAGGTCCGCGCGTCCCGAACCGGTTAAATCCGGCCCGATGCTGCCGCCGTCATCGAAGAGCTTGTGGCATTGTCCGCAGGTTCTCTTGAATACAACCCGGCCGCGCGCGTTGTCTGCATCGCCCGGTTTGGCTGCCGCAATGATCGCTTTGTAATCGGCAATCTCTTTCAATTTGTCT
>Ga0196964_10001390_pt1 | contig 12347 bp, 13 predicted proteins | sample S1_10metaG_FD_148615 | JGI IMG/M metagenome (GOLD analysis project Ga0196964, IMG submission 148615) | Soil microbial communities from Anza Borrego desert, Southern California, United States - S1_10 | ecosystem: Environmental > Terrestrial > Soil > Desert | place: USA: California | collected...
GGGAATGGTGGACGCGGTAGGGATTGAACCTACGACCCCACCCGTGTGAAGGGTGTGCTCTCCCGCTGAGCTACGCGTCCGCCCGGGGAGGCGGTGAGATAGCCCGCTCGCTCAGCCGCCGCAAGGGCTCAGTTGAGCAGCCGCGCCGTCGCGGCCGGAAGATCGGCGTAGCGGTCGATCAGCACGTCGGCGCCCAGCTCCTGCGGCGGGATTTCGGTGTAGCCGAAGGAAACCACGATCACCGGCACGCCGGCGTTGCGCGCGGCGCCCACGTCGGTCTCGCTGTCGCCGACCATCACCGCGCGGGCGGGATCGCCGCCGGCGCGCTCGATCGTCCGCAGCAGGTGGTCGGCGTCGGGCTTGCGCCGCGCCGCGGCGTCCGGGCCCAGCACCGCGGCGAAACGGGAGGCGAGGCCGAGCGCGTCCAACAGGGCGTTGGACAGGCCGGTCAGCTTGTTGGTGCACACCGCCAGCCGCGCGCCCGCCGCCGTCAGCGCGTCCAGCGCCGCCTCCACGCCCTCGAACGGGCGGCTCTCGTCGGCGATGCGCTCAAGGTACAGATCGACGAAACGCTCGGCCAGGGCGTCGGCGCGCTCGCGGGAAAGGTCGGCGCCGGCCTCGCGGAAGCCGTGCTCGAGCAGGTGGCGCGCCCCCCGGCCGACCAGGTGGCGCGCGGACGCCGGCGGCACGGTCGGCAGCCCCGCGTCGGCCAGCATCAGGTTCAGCGTGCCGATCAGATCCGGGGCGGTGTCCACCAGGGTCCCGTCCAGGTCGAACACGACGGTGGCGTCCTTCAGCAGCACGGGCGCGGTCCTTCTAGAGTCGCGGGGGGCTGCGGTTTCGGCTAGATCGGCCCCCGTCGCAACCGGAGAGTCGTCCATGACGCGTCGCGCCGCCGTGATCCTGGCCGCGGGCCAGGGTACGCGCATGAAGTCGCCGCTGCCCAAGGTGCTGCACCCCGTCGGCGGCCGAGCCATGCTGGACCGGGCGATCGACGCGGCCGAGCGGATGGGCTGCGAGAAGATCGTGGTTGTGGTCGGGACCCACTCGCCGACCGTCGGCGAGCACGTGCGCAAGCGCCTGGGCGAGGCCGCGGTGGCGATCCAGGACCCGCCGATCGGCACCGGCCACGCGGTGCGCTCGGCGCAAGAGGCGCTGGCGGGTTTCGACGGCGACGTGGTGATCACCTACGCCGACGTGCCGCTGCTGGACGCGCCCGCGTTCGAGCCGCTGTTCGGCCTACGCGCGCAGGGCGGGGACGTGGCGGTGCTGGGCTTCGAGCCGGTCGATCCGGGCGCCTACGGCCGGCTGATCGTGCAGGGCGGCGAGCTGGACCGCATCGTCGAGGCCAAGGAGGCGACGCCTGAGGAGCTGGCGGTGCGCGCCTGCAACTCCGGCGTGATGGCCCTGCCGTCCGGCCTGCTGTTCGAGTTGCTCGCGGAGGTCCGCAACGACAACGCCAAGGGCGAATACTACCTGACCGACGTGGTCGGGCTGGCGCGCGGGCGCGGGCTTTCCTGCCGGGTCGCCTTCGCCTCGGAAGAGGACGTGATGGGCGTCAACTCGCAGGCCGAGTTGGCCGAGGCGGAGCGGGTGTTCCAGTCGCACCGCCGGGCGCGCCTGATGGCCGAGGGGGTGACCATGCCGGCCCCCGACACGGTCTGGCTCGCCTGGGACACTGAGATCGCCGGGGGCGCGCGGGTCGAGCCCTACGTGGTGTTCGGCCCCGGCGTGAAAGTCGAAGCGGGCGCGGAGATCCGCGCCTTCAGCCATCTGGAGAAGGCGGTGGTGCGAGCGGGCGCCCAGGTCGGCCCCTATGTGCGGCTGCGCCCCGGCGCCGACATCGGCGAGGGCGCCCATGTCGGTAACTTCGTCGAGGTGAAGAACGTGACCATGGGGCCCGGCGCCAAGGCCAATCACCTGACCTACCTCGGCGACGGGGAGGTGGGGGCCAAGGCCAACATCGGGGCCGGGACCATCTTCTGCAATTACGACGGGTACCAGAAGCAGCGGACGGTGATCGGCGAGCGGGCGTTCGTGGGTTCCAACTCCAGCCTGGTGGCGCCGGTGCGGATCGGGGCGGGGGCCTACGTCGGCTCCGGGTCGGTGGTGACCGGCGACGTCGCGCCCGACTCGCTGGCGCTGGCCCGGCCGCCGCAGATCGAGAAGCCGGGCTGGGCCGCGCGCTTCCGTCAGGTGAAGGAAGCCCTGAAGGCGAAGAAGGCCGGATGACCGCCGACGAGCAGAAGCGCGCGGCCGGCGAGGCGGCGGCGGCCCTGGTCGAGCCCGGCATGACCGTGGGGCTGGGCACCGGCTCGACCGCGGCCTGGTTCGTCCGCGCCCTGGGCGCCCGCGTGCAGGCCGGGCTGGACCTGCGCGGCGTGCCGACGTCCGAGGCCACCGCGGCCCTGGCCCGCGACCTGTCCATTCCGCTGCTGACGCTGGACGAGGCGCGCGAGATCGACCTGACGGTGGACGGCGCCGACGAGGTCGGGCCGGGGCTGTCGCTGATCAAGGGCGGCGGCGGGGCGCTGCTGCGCGAGAAGCTGGTGTGGGAGGCGTCGCGCCGCTGCGTGGTGATCGCCGACGCCGCCAAGCGGGTGCAGACTCTGGGCAGGTTCCCCCTGCCGATCGAGGTGGTCGCTTTCGGCCACAAGAAGACCGCCAACCGTATCGCCGACGTGCTGATCGACCACGACATCGCCATGGCCCCGCGGTTGCGCTCCAAGGGGGGCGCTCCGGTGCTGACCGACGGCGGCAACCTGATCTACGACGCGGACTGCGGTGCGATCGCCAACCCCTCCGCGCTCGCCGCCGACCTGAAGGGCGTGACCGGCGTGGTGGACCACGGCCTGTTCCTGGATCTCGCCGACGAAGCCCTGATCGGTTCCCAAACCGGGGTCGAGCACCTAACTCCCTGACCTTCACCGCCTGGAGACGCCGATGGCCGAGTACGACTACGACCTGTTCGTCATCGGGGCGGGCTCGGGCGGAGTGCGCGCCGCGCGGCTGGCCGCCATGCTGGGCGCCAAGGTCGGGGTGGCGGAGGAGCACAGGGTCGGCGGCACCTGCGTGATCCGCGGCTGCGTCCCCAAGAAATTCATGGTTTACGCCTCGGACTTCGCGCATCAGTTCAAGATCGCGCGCGGCTACGGCTGGACCGTGCCGGAACCGGTGTTCGACTGGCCGGCGTTCATGAACCACAAGGATGTCGAGATCGCCCGCCTGTCGGGCATCTACGCGGCCAACCTGGCCAAGGCCGGGGCGGAGATGGTCCACTCCAAGGCCCGACTGCTGGACGCCCACACGATCGAGCTGGTCGACAAGGGCGTGACCGTGACCGCCGACAAGGTGCTGATCGCCACGGGCGGGCGGCCCTGGCTGCCGAACGACATCCCCGGCGTGGAGCACGCGATCACCTCCGACGGCGCCTTCGAGCTGAAGGAGCTGCCCAAGCGCATCCTGATCGCCGGCGGCGGCTACATCGCGGTGGAGTTCGCCGGCATCTTCCACGGCCTGGGGGTGGAGACCACGCTGGTTTACCGCGGGCCGAACCTGCTGCGCGGTTTCGACGAGGACGTGCGCTCCCACCTGACCGAGCAGCTGAACAAGCGCGGCCTGCGGGTGATCCTGGGCGCCCAGCACCAGGCGATCGAGAAGACCGCCACGGGACTGGACAACGTGCTGAGCAACGGCATGCGCTGCGAGACGGACGCGGTCATGTTCGCGGTCGGCAGGCGTCCCTACGTCGAGGGTCTGGGGCTGGAGAGCGCGGGCGTGGAGCTGACGCCCGAGGGCGCGGTCAAGGTGGACGAGTTCTCCCGCACGACGGCCGAGAACGTCTGGGCCATCGGCGACGTCACCGACCGGCTGAACCTGACGCCGGTGGCGATCCGCGAGGCCGTGGCCTTCGTCGAGACCGCGTTCAAAAACAACCCGAGCCGGTTCGACTACGACTATGTTCCGACGGCGGTTTTCTCTCAGCCGCCGATCGGTACGGTCGGCTACAGCGAGGGCCTGGCGCGCAAGACCTTCGGCAAGGTGGACGTCTACCTGACCCGCTTCCGCTCGATGAAGTACGCCTTCATGGGAGTGGAGGAGCGGATGCTGATGAAGGTGATCGTCGACGCCGCCACCGACCGGGTGGTAGGCGTCCACATCGTCGGCCCCGATGCGCCGGAGATGATCCAGCTTGCCGCCGTCGCCGTGAAGGCCGGCGTGACGAAGGCCCAGTGGGACTCCACCTGCGCCCTGCACCCGACCGCGGCGGAGGAGATCGTGACCATGCGCGAGAAGTACGTGCCGCCCGAACTGCAAGCGGCCGAATGACCCGACCGCGCGAGCGCGATTGAGACTGCGCCCGCGAGCGCTTAAGTGCCTGACATGACCCAGCGTTGGACGCCTTCCTCCTGGCGCGGCAAGCCCGCCCTGCAACAGCCGACGGACTATCCGGACCCGGCCGCGCTGGCGCGGGTGGAGGAACAGCTGCGCGTGCTGCCGCCGCTGGTGTTCGCGGGCGAGGCGCGGCGGCTGAAATCGGAGCTGGGCCGTGTCGCCCGCGGCGAGGCCTTCCTGCTGCAGGGCGGCGACTGCGCCGAAAGCTTCAAGGAGTTCCACGCGGACATGATCCGCGACACCTTCCGCCTGATCCTGCAGATGGCGGTGGTGCTGACCTTCGCCGGCAAGCGGCCGGTGGTGAAGGTCGGCCGCATCGCCGGGCAGTTCGCCAAGCCGCGCTCGGGCCCGACCGAGACGCAAGGCGACGTCACCCTGCCGTCCTATCGCGGCGACGTGGTCAACGGCATGGAGTTCGACGCCAGGTCGCGCGTGCCCGACCCCGAGCGGCTGCTGCGCGGCTACCATCAGGCGGCCTCGACGCTGAACCTGCTGCGGGCCTTCGCCGGCGGCGGCTTCGCCAACCTCTACAACGTCCACCAGTGGACGCTGGGCTTCGTCCACGACAGCCCCCAGGGCGCGCGCTACCGCGAACTGGCCGACAAGATCTCCGAGACCTTGGCCTTCATGGCCGCGATCGGCCTGACGCCCGAGAGCCAGCCGGAGATCCACAAGGTCGAGTTCTTCACCAGCCACGAGGCGCTGCTGCTGAACTACGAGGAGGCCCTGACCCGCACCGAGCAGGCGACCGGCCAATGGTGGGACACCTCGGCCCACATGGTCTGGATCGGCGAGCGCACCCGCCAGGTCGACGGGGCGCACGTGGAGTTCGCGCGCGGCATCAACAATCCGATCGGGGTGAAGTGCGGTCCGACCATGGAGCCGGACGAGCTGCTGCGCCTGATCGAGGTGCTGAACCCGGCCGACGAGGCGGGCCGGCTGACCCTGATCGGCCGCTTCGGCGCCGATCGCGTGGGCGAACGGCTGCCGGCCTTGATGTCGGCTGTGAAGCGGGAGGGGCGCACGGTCGTGTGGGCCATCGACCCGATGCACGGCAACACCCTGAAGGCCGCCAACGGCTACAAGACCCGGCCCTTCGACAGAATCCTGTCGGAGGTGAAGGGCTTCGTCGACGTGGCCGCGGCCGAAGGGGTGCACGCCGGCGGCGTCCACCTGGAGATGACCGGCCAGAACGTCACCGAGTGCCTCGGCGGCGCCCAGGCGGTGACCGAAGACGACCTGTCCAGCCGCTACCACACCCACTGCGACCCTCGTTTGAACGCCGATCAGGCGCTGGAACTGGCCTTCCTGGCGGCGGAGAACCTGCAAGCCTTCCGAACGGTCCGCTCCAAGGCGGCCTGAGACCCGGGGGGAACGACGCTACGGCTCCGCCGGTTGGATGCGAGCCTTCCGCAAAGGCGGCGCGGGGTCGAAAGGAACGGATGCTGGTCTATCGCGACGCCGAACGCAGGCTCGACACCTTCGGCGAGATCGCGCGCCTGGACAGGCTGCTGCAGGGCGTCGCCGAGGGCGGCGAGGCCCGGGAAGCGGCGACTGAAATCCTGATCGACCTCGGCGCGCTGGAAGCCGCGGCGGTCGACGCCCTCAATCCCGACCAGGACGGCTTCGGCGCCTCCGAACGGGCTTGGCGCGAAGCCAGCCTCGAGGCGGGGCGGTTGTTCCTCCACGCCCGCGACGCGGAACCCGGCCGGGCGCGCGCGAGCGCCCAGGCGGCGAGGCGCGCCCTGGCCCGCGTGCGCGCCTCGCGTCCCCCGCCGTCGCTGGCGGTGCGGACGCCCGAGGGCTACGCCTGGTACGCGCTCTATCCCGACCTCTACGCCGAGGCCGCCCGCCGCTTCGCCGCCTCCAGCGCGCCCTTGCCCGCCGTGGCCGTGGGCCTGCGCGGCATCGGGACCAGCCTGTCGGCGGTGGTCGTCGCGGCGCTCGAGCGGGAAGGGCGGGCGATCGACAGCCTGACGCTGCGGCCCCGCGGCCATCCTTACGAACGCACGCCCCGGCTGGACGCGCGGCTGCGCGGCGCCCTGCGGGCACAGGCCGAGGCCGGCGCCTGGTTCCTGATCGTCGACGAGGGTCCGGGCCTGTCCGGCTCGTCCTTCTGCGGCACCGCCGAGGCGCTGGCGCGGCTGGGCGCGGGCGACGAGCAGATCGTGCTGTTCCCGAGCGTGGAGACCGACGGCGCGGGCTTTCGCTCCGAGACCGCCAGGGCGCGGTGGAAGCGTCACCGCCGCGTGCACGTCTCGTTCGAGGCGGCGCGGGCCGACCTGGCGCCCGCCACCCTGGCCGCGCGCGACGTGTCGGGCGGGCTGTGGCGCGAGGTGGTGTTCGGCGGCGAGACCCGCCCGCCGGTAGCCCCCCAGCACGAACGGCGCAAATACCTGTCGGCCGACGGCGAGGTGCTGATGCGCTACGCCGGGCTCGGCCGCGACGGGCGGCAGAAGCTGGACCGCGCCGGACGGCTGGCCGAGGCGGGTTTCGCCGCCGAGCCGGTCAGCTTCGCCGACGGCTTCCTGGCGACCCGCTTCGTCGAGGGAAGGCCGATGCGCCGCCGCGACCGGGACGCGGGCTTCACGGCGCGGGCGGCCGCCTACGTCGGCTGGCTGGGGGTGTCGGCGCGCACCGGCCAGGCGGTCGAGGGCGGCGAGCTGTTCGCCATGGTCACGCGCAACGTGGAGCTTTCGCTGGGTGAACAGGGCCTGCGTCGGCTGACGCGGCTGGACGGCTGGCGGCCGCGGCTGGCCGGGGCGGCGCAGGTGGCGATCGACGGGCGCATGGCGCCGCACGAGTGGATCGCCGGACCGCGCGGGGTGCTGAAGACCGACGCGCTGGACCACGGCGACGACCACTTCCTGCCCGGCGCCACCGACATCGCGTGGGACGTCGCCGGGTTCGCCACCGAATGGGGGCTGTCGGAGGCGGAGACGACGGCGTTCGCCGAAGAGGTCGGGCGCCTTGCGGGCGACTCGCGCCTGGCCGAGCGGCTGCCGTTCTACGACACGGCCTATCTGGCCTTCCGCACCGGCTGGACTCACCTGTCGGCCTCGGGGCTGCCGGAGGGGCCGGACCGGCGCGGCCTGCGGCTGCAGGAGCGGCGCTACCGCGCGCGGCTGGACCGGTCGCTGGACCGGCTCGCCGCCTTGTCTTGACCTCAGGCGCGGCTACTTACGTTAAACCCCGAAAAACCAGGAGACACAGGCATGGCGGTGGAGATCGGAACCGGATTCACGGCGGAGGAGCGCGGCGCGATCACCGCGGGGCTGACCAAGCTTTTGGCCGACAGCTACGCCCTGTACCTGAAGACGCACGGCTATCACTGGAACGTCCGCGGCCCGAACTTCTCCGAGCTGCACGAGCTGTTCTCGACCCAGTATACCGAAATGTGGGAGGCGCTGGACGAGCTGGCCGAGCGCATCCGGGCGCTGGGCGAATTCGCGCCCCAGGGCTACGCCGCCTTCGCCAACCTGACCTCGATCCGCGACGGCGATCCGGAAAAGCAGGCGCCGGCCATGGTCGAGGAGCTGATGCGCGACCACGAGACGGTGATCGCCACCGCCCGCGCGGCGCTGAAGGCCGCCGCCGAAGACGACGACGTGGTCACCGAGGACCTGATCACCCAGCGCCTGACCGCGCACGAAAAGCACGCGTGGATGCTGCGCGCGACGCTCGGGGTGAAGTGAGGAGAGGCTGAAAAGAGATGCGCCCGGGCGGCTGAGCCGGCCCGGGCGCTGGTGCAGTTTTATCGGGGGGATACTCCTGCGAAACCCACCTTAGCAGCGATTCGAGCACGTTCAACGAATTTGTGCGACGAACCGCCGCGCGGACGCCGCATCGACCGGCTCAGGACCGCAAACCCCGCCGGGCTAGGGGATTCTACGTAGGGCCGCCTTGGCCGTAACGGGGTTCGCCCGACGACGTGCGGCGAATTGGCGGACTGCCGTTCGTCCGACGCCGGTTTATCCGGGAAGCACGTTCCGACCTGAAAACCGGCGTGTGTTCGCGTGATGTCTTTCCACTTCGTCTGTTCCGACCGCAGCTTCCGGATCACCGACACCTTTTCCGGGGCCTACCCGACCCGCCTGGCGGCCTACGATCGCGCGCTGAAGCTCACCCGCAGCCACGCGCGGGTCGAGGTGTGGTGCGCCGGCGAACGCGTCTACCTGCTGCACGGCGGCGACGAGGGGGAGGCGCGGGCCTAGGGCTGTAGCCGCTTGGGCGGCGGGCGGCGGGCGCGGATCCAGCGGATAGCCTTGGCGAAGCGTTCCCCGCCGATCGCGGCCAGCACGGCGTCGTCCTGGGCCAGCAGGGCGTCGAAATCGGCCGGGGCGCCTTCGGTGTCCATCAGGGCGGTGGCGAGCCTGGGCGTCAGCGCGGCCTGGGCGTGAATGTCGGCGGCCCAGCGGCCGAGATAGGCCTGGCGCCAGCGCTCGACCCGCTCGGCGCGGGCGAGTTCGGACACGTTCTGGCGCGAGCAGCCGAGCCGCGCCGCCACGTCGCGGTGCGACAGCCCCTGGTCGAGCAGGTCCGAAACCTGCGTACGCCGCTCCGACATCTCGTCTCCCCCTTCGAGCCGAGCCGGATGATCTTCCGTGCACCGAGGGTTAGGCCCTCGACCGTAGAAAAACCAACGTTTTTATGACGCGTCACCTGCGGTTGCGCCGATCAGGCCGAGCCGCCCCGCGCCCACGTCCAGCAGCACCCGGAAACGCTCCAGCAGGCCGACGCCGACTAGGGCCTGGGGCACGCCCGGAGCGGAGGGCGGGACGTAGATCTGCACCGTGACGTCCTCGAAGGTTCGGCCGGCGAACCCGACCCGCTCGGCGCGGACCAGCCGGTCGGCGCTGATCCCGCCCAGGCTGACGCTGGGCGCGGTGCGCACCCGCCGCCCGTCCAGCAGGCCGGTCTCCCGCGCGGTCGCCTCCGACAGGGCGAGCGCGGTGGAGGCGCCGGTGTCGACCAGGGCCTCGACCGGGCCGCGCCCCTCCACCGTCACCGCCGCGAACAGGCCGGCGGGGCCGCTGCGCACCGCCACGGTCGAGGCCGCGGCGGGCCAGACGAACGCTTCCGGCCGGTGGAACACCACGCGGCGGCGGGGAAAGTCGAGGTCCGCCGTCACCGCGCCCAGCACGTCGCGGCCCAGGATCACCGGGAAGGCCCGCCCGCCGAAGGCCGAGACCGCCGACAGGTCCAGCACCGCCGCGCGCAGGCCCTGAAGCCGCATCGGTCCGACCTCCGCGTCCAGCCGCGCCGCGCGCCCGACGCTGGGACCGCCGGTCAGGCCCCAGGCGACCACCGGCGGGGCGAGCGCCGGCTCCAGCCCGACCTGTTCGGCGAACGCCCGATCCACCACGGTGTACTGCGCCCCGCTGTCGACCAGCATCGGGGCGGTCCGCCCGTTCACCGTGCCTTCCAACAGCAGCAGCCGGTCGCCGGGGCGGGGCAGGGGGATCGGACCGGAAGACGCGCCGCCGCCCTGGAAGGCGACCGTGGGCTCGGGCCAGCGCAGATGCCGCCAGCCCAGCCACAGCACCCCCCCGCCCAGCGCCAGCGCCCCTGCGCGGGACAGGAACGAACGCCGGGTCGGATCATGGGCGGCCATGCAAGGCGGAACGGCGCCGCTCGGAGGCGGTTGCGCCGCGTCGCAAGAGCCGCACGACGCCGAACTGTCATTTTCCCGGAAATCGTTTATAAGCCGCCGTTTGTTCGAGAGCTGATGATCGAGATGACGGGGGCTTCTCTATCCACAGCGCGGCGAAAGCTGCTCCGACAGGCCCTGAGACTGGTCCTGAAGAAGGAGTCCGCCTCGGCCCTGGTGCTGGCGGTCGGGCTGAATCTCGCCTTCATGGGACTGGCGGCGGCGGCCGGGGTGGCGCGCCCGCCGGTGAACCTCGACTTCCTGCTGGCCGCCTTCCTGCTGCACAAGGGGCCTTGGGGCCGGGCGGCGGCGGTGGCGCTGGTGATCGTCGGCGCCGCTTACGAAATCTACCGCTACGTGGCGGGGGTCTATCTGTTCGACCTGGGGCGGCTGCTCGACGTGTTCGGCTATGTCCAGGCGTGGCCGCTGGCGGAGGTGGCGCGCTACACCGCGGGCCTGCTGCTGGCGGCGGGCGTGCTGTTCGGCCTCGGACGGCTGGCCTCGCGTTTCCGGTTCCGCAACGCCGCCCTGCTGGGCGTGGGCCTGATGCTGGCCGCCTTCGACGGCGCGAGCAGCCAGGGAAGGTTCAGCGTCGCGCCGACCGCGCAACCGGGGCCGCGCCTGGCCTACACCTCGTTCGGAGCGGCGGTGGAGCTGGTCTCCGCCCACTTGAACGGCGGCGGCCGGCCGGGGCCGGTGCTGAAGGGCGTGCGCTCCTACGACGCCGCCCTGGCCGCCCGCGGCGAGAGCGACGTTCTGGTGATCGCCGCGGAATCGCTGGGGGTGTTCGCCGACCCGGCCGAACAGGCCGCTTTCCAGGCCGAGATCGCGTCGGCGCTGGGCGTGGCGGACGCTCGGTTCGGGGTCGAGACGTCCAAGGGCGTGACGCTGGACGGCGAGCTGCGGGTGCTGTGCAGCACGGGCCTGGGCGCCCCCGACCACTCCATCACCCACGCCCGCGAGCGGTGCCTGCCGCGGCTGTTCGCGCAGGCCGGCTACAGCGTGGCCGCCGCCCACGCCTACGACGGCGCCTTCTACAAGCGCACCGAGCGCTATCCGCGGCTGGGCTTCCAGCGGACCCGTTTTCTCGACCCCGAGCGCGACCGCCGTTGCGAGGGCGCCTTCCCCGGCGCCTGCGACGAGGACGTGCTGCGCGACCTGCTGTCGGTGAAGCCCGGGCCCGAGGGCCGGTTCCTGTACCAGCTGACGCTGGAGACCCACCTGCCGCAGCCGGAGTGCGGCGGGCTCGAAGACCCGATCGCGAGCTACCGCTGCAAGCACCTGGCCTATTTCGCCCGGCTCGGCCAGGCGATCGCGACCCTTGACCGTCCCACCCGCGTGGTGATCGTCGGCGACCATCCCCCGCCGTTCCCCTCGGCCGAGGACCGCAAGCGGTTCAAGCCCGAGGCGGTGACCGTCCTGACTTTCGACGCGGGCTGAGGTGGTTGGTTGATCGTCTAGCCGATGCTATCTTTCGGCTAGACGAGGTGCTCCGATGGCGTTCCACATCCGTGATCCGGAAACCGACTCCCTGGTCCGGGAGCTGGCGCGTCGCGACGGCTTGGGCCTGACGGACGCGGTCAAGCTGGCGGTCAAGAAAGAACTCGAGCGCAAGCAGGTCGACGTGGAGGAACGCCGCAAGCGCATGCGGGCGATCGTCGAGGAGATCGCCCGCTGGCCCGAGACGGGGCTGAAGGCCGACAAGGCCTTCTACGACGACCTGTCCGGCCAAGCGGACGACTGATGGTCGTCGACGCCTCGGCGCTGGTCGCCATCCTCGCCGACGAACCGGACGGGCCGGAACACGAAGAACGGCTGCTGACCAGCGAGGACCGCACCATCCCGTTCTCCGGCGTGTTTGAAGCGGTGCTGGCGTTGTCCCGACGCAAAGGTCGGCCGCCTGAGGAGATGCAGACGCTGGTGTCGGCGTACCTGCGCACGGGCCAGATCGAGATCGCGGCGCTAGGCGAAGCCGAAACGGTCCTGGCCATAGAAGCGCACGCGCGGTTCGGCAAAGGCCGTCACCCCGCGCGGCTGAACATGGGCGACTGCTTCGCCTACGCCTGCGCCAAGGCGCGCGGCGCCCCGCTGCTCTACAAAGGCGACGACTTCGTCCTGACCGACGTCGAGCGGGCCTGAAGCGCCGCCGCATTTCGGGGCTTCCAATTCCCGCGTGAAGCGACTACATCGCGCCCTTCCGCACGATTCCGTCATGCGGGCGCGCCCATGCGCGTTCCGCCCCGAGGCGAGGTCCGCCGTCCTGGACCGTTCGCGAAGGGGCGCTCCCGTAGCCGGGAGCCGA
>Ga0196964_10001391_pt1 | contig 12338 bp, 7 predicted proteins | sample S1_10metaG_FD_148615 | JGI IMG/M metagenome (GOLD analysis project Ga0196964, IMG submission 148615) | Soil microbial communities from Anza Borrego desert, Southern California, United States - S1_10 | ecosystem: Environmental > Terrestrial > Soil > Desert | place: USA: California | collected...
TTGAGCATGATGATGCAGTTCGCGTGGTGATCCTTGCAGGAAATGGTAAGGTTTTTTGCGCGGGCGCCGATCTTGGGTATCTACAGCAGGTGTCGCAGTATTCGATTTTAGAAAATGCTGCAGACTCACGGCTTTTGCAGGAAACATTTCATGCAATCTATACCTTCCCTAAGCCCGTGATCGCTAAGGTTCACGGTGCAGCAATCGCAGGTGGCTGCGGGCTTTCAACAGTGTGCGATTTTGTCGTAGCGGGGCGCGAAAAAGCGCTTTTTGGCTATTCAGAGGTCAAAATTGGTTTTATTCCTGCAGTGGTAATGGTGTATCTTTTAAAAAAGATCGGTGACACACGCTCGCGAAAGCTGCTGCTCTCAGCAGAAAATATCTCAGCGACTGAGGCGGAGCGCATCGGGCTTATCACTCATGTGTGCGATGATGCCGAATTGGACAATTATACGCAGGAGCTGGCTTTAAAACTCGCGGTGAACAGTGCATCAAGCATGATGCTTACGAAAGACATGCTGAATAACCTGCACGGAATGTCGCTTGATGCAGGGCTGCGGTATGCAGCTCAGATGAATGCTTTTACACGGATGACCAACGACTGCAAGGCTGGCATTGCATCCTTTTTAAAACAGTAAATTTATAGGGAATTTAAATTTTTTAAACTTACGATATTCTACAATGAAAAAAATCGCGATAATATTGGGCGCTCTCTTATGCGCAGTATGTGTGCATACCACAGCGCTTGCACAGGCAGATATCCTACTGACAGGAACAATTACCGATGAAGCTACGGGAAAAGGCATTAGCGTCAAATATGAGATCATTGATCCGTCCGGCAAAAAAGTTCTCGGGAAATCAAACTCTGTTGGAGGTGCTTATCAGGCAATTTTAAAAGCGGGACAGGAATATACGATCAATATCAGCGCTTTTGATATTATGCGAAAATCAGAAAGATTTTCCGTACCAGGCAGTGCAAAATACATGGAGCATCCGCAGAGTTTTACCGTAAAAAAGCTCTCCACCGGTACGAATCTTTTTACGCTGCAGGCATTTTCTGCCAGCCAGTCAGCTGTGCTTCCTGCTGTGCAAAGTGAGCTCACAGAACTCCGCGAAATCTTAAAGCAAAACCGGCTTTTAAAAGTTGTCCTCACGGTCGGCGCTGCTGAGACAAACTTCCCGAAAACAACTGTGACGACGCAGCAGAAACAAAAGCCAAAAGCTCCTGCAAAAAAAGGTAAGAAGGCTTCTGAACCTGTTGCTGAAGAGGTTGCTCCTGCGCCATCAGTGCCCACCGTAACACCTGAACAGGAACTTGTGAACAGGCGTATCGCTGCTTTAAAAGAATATTTTGCTGACGTGAAAAATGCCGAAGACCGCATCCAGTATGTATGTGAACTGCCTGATGCTAAAACAGTAAAAACCAAAAGTGGTGCTATAGCAAACCTCGTGATAAATGTGGGCGAAGTGAAAGATATGTTTGATTAGTTTTTAAAGTAGTACATTACAGCGCGTTGTTTTTTTAAGCAACGCGCTTTTATTTTAAAAATATGACACAGGAAATAGTTTGAAAGGACTAATGGTCGAATTTATATGGAATGGCAGTAGGGTTCAGGGCTATACTAAAATCGCTTGGTAAAATGGTGGAATTCTACATAAATGAAAATACCGATCACGCACTTTTTAATGACACATGCCAACAGTCTATAATGCCACAGCTACACAGGATGCATGGAGAAAGTAGTTTTTTTTAGCACATACAATAATGGATGACATCTTTACACACGCGCCAAAGTTGCCAAAAGATTTTCATGATCGGGTGTATGAAGTTGTCTGCCAGATTCCTTTTGGGAAAGTAACGACCTATGGCCATATCGCACAGGCGTTGGGTTTACGCTCGTCTGCGCGAATGGTGGGGTACGCGCTCAATGCTGTCACCGACCGTGTAAAAATTCCGTGCCACCGTGTGCTAAATCGTAACGGAGAGCTGACTGGCAAGATGCACTTTGAAACGCCGACGCTCATGCGTGAGCTTCTCGAAGGTGAGGGTGTGGAATTTCAGGGCGATGCAGTAAATCTTAGAAAGCACCTCTGGATTCCGCCGATGCCGGATGATGATATGCGGCTCTTTTAAAATCCAATTTCCTGCATGCCCGCTTTTTAAAAAACGGGCATTTTTTTATAATGGGGATTTTCTTTAAAAGAAACATGGTTGAAGTAATATCAGTGTAAAAATTTACCGGTAATTCCGGACGGAAATGCTATATTTACGGCTTATCATATTACTTCTTCTCTCCATTGTTTTTCCCATGAATTCTACTTCTGAGCCTGTACCTGTTTCTACAGAGCCACTTGTAAATATTGCACACATTGATCCGCGTATCGTATTAGACATCCGCTACGCCACCACGAATAATTTTACCGGCAAAATACTATACTCCGAGCCAAAATGCTTCCTGCGGCTGAGCGTTGCAGAAAAGCTGCGGCGTGTGCAGAATGACCTTGAGCCACTCGGACTTGGCCTGAAGATTTACGATGGCTACAGGCCGCTTTCCGTTCAGCGGGAATTATGGCGGCTCACTCCCAGCAAGAAATATGTAGCCAATCCTGCCATTGGCTCGAAGCACAATCGCGGTGCAGCAGTAGACCTCACATTAATCCAGCTCTATGACTGCGCTGAGCTTCCTATGCCTTCAGGCTATGACGAATTTACCAAGCGCGCTCACAGAAACTATGTCGGCGCAAGTGCCCAGGAAAAAAAGAATAGCGGGCTCCTTGAATTTTATATGATGAAGCATGGTTTCCTGCCACTTCCACACGAGTGGTGGCATTACGATGTTGCTGACTGGCGGAAATTTCCTATAACGGATATACCACTACACGAGCTACGCTGATTTTTAAAAAGGGCTTGTATTTTAGGCTTTATATTTTACACCGGAACATGCTTTTTAAAAGCAGCTCCGGTTTTTCTTTTGTAACCATTTTTAACAATTCTGATTTTGTGCAGGGGAAAAAATTGCGTAACATAGCAGTTCAAAAATTTTCTCAGAATTAAAACGGGATGTTTATGGTAAAATCACTTGCATTATTAGCCCTGCTTTTTATTACATTGCCTGCTCTTGCTCAGGAAACCACCATCACGGGTACACTTGTCGGCTCAGACGGCAAGCCAATGCCGATGGCGCACGTCCACCTTGTTCGCTACCAGTCAGACGAAAAGCCAGGTTCTGTAGCAGCTGGTAAGAACGGAATATTCACACTCAAAACAAAAGAGAAAGGACTTTTTTCACTGCAATTTACAGGCGTGGATCATGCAATGTATACAGTAGAGCCTGTTTTGATCGACAAGCCGAAGCGGATCGCTGCTCACGCAGTTTTAAAAAGAAATGCCTATCCGGAAAATTTTGATGAGGTATTGGTAAACGGTGATTTTAATAATTTTTCGTTTGACGAACCCCTTAAGATGGAAAAACAGCCGGATGGTACATTCGCTCTGGATATACCTGCCCAGGGTAAACAGGCGAAATATCAGCTAATCGGGGTAACGGCTATCGAAGGCGGGATGCGCAGCATAAATGGTACGCAGAACGATAATTATGAGTATGACGGCGCGGGAGACTACCGCTCGGTAGTAGCATCAAAAAATGGCAAAGTGCGCATTATATTTGACCCTAAGAAGCTTATCCGCTCGGGAACTGAAGCAAAAGTGGATGTAGATGATGAGCCAACGCGGCTTTTTGCACAGGCATCCAAGAATATTCAGGAGCTCAACCGAGGTTTCTGGTCGGCAAAAATGACTCATCAGGCAAAAGGCGGAAAAGCAGAGGATTTTACCTACGATTTTTCAAAAGATATTTCCCGTATTGAAAGCGCAATTGCAGCAGCGAAAACAGATGACGCGCGGAAGGTTGCACAGATGGAATATCTCTCACTTGGTGCATTGATATATAATTATAGCAAAGAGCTTCCAGGCTACAATCGCCAGACCGCAACTGCTGCGCTTCGCAATATCAGGCCCGACTCATGGTTATGGGCGCTGGACGATGGTGCGGCTTTAAAAGCTGAAGCAATTGGTGGCAGTGAGTTTGCCTCGATAATGGATGATATTCTACAACGTCATCCGGGCGAATCCGTCCGCCGCAGCCTTTTAAACAGCCAGATGATGACACTTTTTAATGAGAAGAAAAGTGATCAGGGTCTAAAATATTATAACCGTCTTGTAAAAGAATTTCCCGATAGCTGGGAGGCGAAATATGCACGCGCGGCATACAGTCCCGAACGCAATATTCAGATTGGAAAAGTGCTCCCGGCGTTTTCCATCGCGTCGCTTGATGATAAAAACATCATATTCACTAATGAGTCTTTAAAAGGTAAAATATGGCTGGTGGACTTCTGGGCAACATGGTGCGGCCCGTGTGTAGCGGAATTGCCGAAAATTCACGCTGTCTACGATACATATAAAGACCGTGGTTTTGATATCATCAGCCTTTCATTCGACGGGCAGCCTGAGACTGTTGGCACATTCCGCGCTAAAGGAAAATTTCCGATGCCTTGGAAACATGCCTTTGTGGAAGGCGGTTTTAAAAGTGATATGGCTCAGCAGTTTGAAGTAATGGGCATACCAAAGCCGATTTTAATTAATGGCGAAGGGAAAATCATCGCAGTGGGGGGCGATCTGCGTGGAGACCGGCTGGAGCAGACACTAGAGCGTGTCCTTGGGGATTCTTCGAGGAAGTAGTTTAAAAGAAGATTTAAAAAGTAAACCGGGGTAGCTTTTAAAGCTGCTCCGGTTTTACTTTGTAATCTATGTAAAAACTGAAGTTTATTGAATGAAATAAATCCTTAATTTGCAGGAATTTTACCACGATTACATCCTTTAAAAAATGCTATGAAGAAAATCTTGATATTACTTGTTTGCTTTTTTGCTTTATGCTTTACCGCAGGAGCGCAGAGCCTGGATGTGTATAATATAGATGCTTCACAATTTCCAGAAGTCAGGGCAAACTTCCGCGCAATAGATGTAAATGGAAATTCAATTCGCAACCTGTCAGCGGCAAATTTTCAAATAACCGAAAATGGTATACCTAGGAACGTGATCAGTATTTCCTGCCCGGTTCAGCCTCCGAAACCAGCACTTTCATCGGTCTTAACCATAGATATTTCTGGATCAATGAGTGTGGATCGAAATGGCGTATCGAATTTGGATCTGGCTAAAACTGCCGCTGGTGCGTGGATTGACGGTTTACCCGACGGTGAATCAGATTGTGCAATCACCGCTTTTGATAATAATAACTATTTTATACAGGATTTTACCAGCAATAAACAGACACTTCATAATTCTCTTTTAAAACTCAGTCCAAGCGGGGGCACCAACTATCATGAAGGATTTATGCTTCCGGTTGCAGGGGGACTTGAAGTGATAAAAGCAGGTAAACATAAGCGGGTTTTAATTTTCCTGTCTGATGGCCTACCAAACTTCCCACCCGATGAAGATGCAATCGTCGCAATGGCCAACCAACTAGAAGTAACTATTTTTTGCGTTACTTTGGGGCTCCCTATGCCAGATGTTTTAAAAAATATTTCCCGTAGAACAAATGGAGAGTGGTTTGAAAATGTCACGACAAAACAGGAGGCTGAAGATACATACCGGAGAATCTTGGATGCATCATTAGGAGAGCAGCCTTGTACAATCCGGTGGCAAAGCGAGATCGGATGTATCCTGAAGTATAATGTGAAAGTGAGTATTTTTAATAATACTGTCCATAGTGAACGTAGCTATACAGCCCCTGTTACTGCTTTCGCTGATATTGAAATATCACCTGTTGAAATTCGAATGAAGCGTGTAGTTCCCGGAAAGATCCGTGATAGTGTTATAACTCTTACCGCCCGAAACAGGGCAATACGGATTGATTCGATAATCCCGTCCAGTTCAGCATTTACCATCTTAGATTATGGGGGCAGTGCTCCTCCGTTTGTTCTTGAAAAAGATCAAAGCAGAAGGATAACTGTGCGATTTACTCCTGTAGATTCCGTAAAGATTTTTTCGGAATTCACCATTTTCAATAATGCCTGTAGTGCCTTTAGTTTCGCTGCATCAGGCGGATTTATGAAAATGAACGCTGATCGTAAGAGTATAATGGTGACATCGCCAAACGGGGGTGAAGTATTTGTAGTTGGGCAGGACACAAATATTACCTGGAAGGGCGTTATGCCCCGGGATACTGTTGAACTTGAATTCAGTAGTAATCAAGGTAAGAACTGGACTAGTATTAATCCGAAGGCTCAGCATCTAAAAGAGCAATGGCATGTGCCTAATATCGTAAGCGATAGTTGCCTGGTACGAGTAAGGTCAAATATTCAATCACAGCAATTGGATGCAGAGTGGGAGTGGATCAGAACCCCGGGGAACAGTGTAAAAGATCAGTGGACGACTATTGCAACTGTTGATGATAACGGGGATACATATTTGACCGGGATGTTTTATAATACAATTGATTTTGGCAATGGGGTTATACTGACAGACAATACTGCATCCAGATTTCTGGCGAAATTCGACGTAGACGGTGATCTGCTTTGGGCTCGCAAGATTGCAGGTCATGTTTATGCAGGGTTACCTTTTTTTCATCGAACGGATGGCAATGGGAATATCTATATAACAGGTTACTTCTCAGGTACAATAGCCTTAGATGGTATCTCCCTTTCGGTAAACCCAACGGAAACCGGGTATTTTTTTGCAAAGCTTAGTGATGAAGGCTCAGTAGAATGGGCAAATCAGATTGATGGCGGTGCAGGAGGATATATAGCAACTGATGGATTGGGAAATGTTTTTCTGGGTGGGACCTATAGCAATAGCACAGATTTCGGTAACGGATTTATTCTTCCTGCAGCAAATAATTCTCCCGACGATGTCCGCGATATTTTTATTGCTAAGTATTCCCCCAACGGTACTATTCAATGGGCAAAAAATTCAAAGGGAATGGGAGTTGATGTTATTAATGTCTTTGATGTCGACAGAGCAGGTAATTTATATCTTGGGGGAGAACATATCCTTTCTGTAGATTTTGGAAATGGAGTATTTCTTCCAAATTCCAAAAACAGTAACCAACACTATATTGTTAAATATAATGCAAACGGTATTGCGCAGTGGGTTCAGCCAATCTATAATTCTTATGACGGCCGTGGTTACATTGCAAATGTTAATGCTACTAATAACGGTTCACTGTATGTTACAGGCCACTTCTCAGGTCGAATAAGCTTTCCGGATAATGATACACTGAAGGGTGAAAACGATATTTTTTACCTAAAATACAACGTGAGCGATGGGAGGAAGATATGGGGAAAAAGGGTAAGTGGAAGGGAGACTGAACGGAGTGTAGCGGTTACAACTGACCCGGAAGATAATTTTTATCTCCTGACCCGTATAATCACTACCATTGGTACTGCTACCAGCCAAAACTCTATTACTAAATTTTCTGCTGATGGAAATGCTCTCTGGACAGAGCCAATAAATGGTAATGATAATGCTTTATCATCTCTTACAATTGATAACTCCGGCGCATTATATACCGCAGGTACCTTTAATGAATTTATAAGCTTCGGTAGTAAAACTGTACATAATAGCGGCTCAAAAAATATAGTTCTGGCAAAATATAGCCCATCAAGCGTTGCTGCTTCTGACCTTGAAGATACTTCTGATGCTGTATTCTCTATTGTAAAGCCAACTGCTGCAAGCCGGGATATTGACATGGGGCGGGTTCTTGTTTTATCTACGAAAGACTCGGTTATTCGGAGCTTTATTCAGAATACAGGCAGCTATGCGATTCAGATCAAAGACATAAATATTACGGGAGCCAATTATCGGGAATTTCAAATCGTTTCAGGAATTCCTCCTTTTACCATTCCTGCCGGGGAGGAGCAGGCCGTTGAATTCCGGTTTCACCCTTTGGCATTGGGCACGCGAACAGCTACAATTTCAATAGTCACTCAGGCTGACTCACTGTATCAGGCAATAAGGGGAGAAGGTGTTTTGCCAATACTGGAGGTTGCAGCATCGGCAATTGATTTTGGCGTGATAGAAGTCGGTTCTTTAAAAGATACGATTGTTGCGGCAGTTTTAAAAAATATCGGCGATGCGCCACTTGCTATTAGCAATATCCAAATGCTTGGCCCTGATAAGGATCAATTTGAGATTATCTCCGGCGGTGGCAGCTTTACACTTGTCTCAGGTGCTACACAAACCATGCAGCTGCGATTTGCACCAAAGTACATCGGGCGCACATCAGGCCAGATCGGCTTTGACTACGATGGCATGCCGGGCGGGCGTCCGGCTGTTGTGCAGCTCTTCGGGCAGGGTATTGGCGGCAATGTGTATGTCATGGATGATTCAGCGTATGTCGGTGAGACCCGTGATGTAAAGCTCATGCTCGGCAAAGTAAAGCCTGCAAGCATAGCACAAACAGCGACAACATCTTTCCGCGCAACACTCGCTTTTAAAAACTCGATCCTGACCCCAGCAAGAGCTGCTCTTTTAAATAACGCAGTTTTTAAAAAAGGTGTGAATACCGATACACTTACTATTGCACAGCAGTGGAGTGCACAAAGCAATGAGCTTGCACGGATTCCGTTTATGGCAACACTTGGCGACAGGCTCTCGTCCGAAATAGAGCTGATCGAATTTAGCTGGTTGGATGACAGCGGCTCAAAAGTAGAGTATGACACAGAACTTCAAAGCGGTATCTTTACCGTGCTCGGGATTTGCCCGGAAGGAGGCGACCGGCTTTTTAGCGCCGAAGGTAAAGCGGCGATGATGATGGTGATGCCGCATCCAGTGAGTACTTCCGCCAAAGTCTATTTTAAAACCATTGAAAAGGGCACGACAGTTCTCACGCTCACTGACGCGCTTGGACGGCAGACGGTGCTCACAAGCCGCAACTATGAGGTGGGCGAGCATGTGGTAGAGTTCCCGGCGGAAAATCTCACCCAGGGCGTGTACATCCTCACAATGCAGACGCCTACACAGATTTTCACGCAACAGGTCATTATCGGCAAATAACACCCGTTTTTAAAAGCAGTTTTTTAAAGAAAAAGCACTATCCTCATATCATGAAACCAATTGTAAAAATAGCCGGTGTCGCGCTCCTTTCACTCTTTTTAAAAACTTCTGTGCAGGCCCAGGAAAGCCGCCCCGCTTATGGCATCTACGGCGACGGAGCATATAACCTGCACCAGGCAGACTTCCGTGCTTTGCCGGGTGTGCCGAACTGCTGCGAGCGCTTTAGCTCCGGCTCAGGTGCTGGAATGAGCCTGGGGTTCGTGTACCAGTTGCCCTTTTTAAAAGATGATCTTTTTATAAATCTCCGCGCGGGCTATAACTCTTTAAGCGCTGTGCTTACACGCATCGAGCAGACGACCGTTACGGGCAACGTACCGGGAGAATTTGAGCACCGGCTGGAGGCCACACTGTCATCCGTCAGCCTTGAACCCCTCATCGGGTACAGGCTTTTTAAAAACTTTTCCCTTCAGGGAGGTCTTAGCGCTGGGTATTTGCTTCAGAAGGGCTTCCACCAGCGGGAAACGATACTCTCTCCTGACAATGGCACGTTCTTAAACGAGCAGGCGCGCTATCGTAATGACTCCTCAGGCGATATTCCGAATGCGCAAAGCATGGCGCTTGGACTGGTGGGCGGCATGAGCTACACACTGCCTATGAACAGCAGCCGGACGCTTCTGCTTTCTCCCGAGCTTCTATTCAACTACAGCCTGACTGACTTTGTTGATGGCCTGTCGTGGAAAGGACATGCCGTACGGCTCGGCGCTTCTATCATGTATTCGCCGGAAGCAGCACCTGCGACACTTCCGCCGAAGGAAGAGCCTGTCATACCGGTTGAGCCGCCGCCGGTTATTATTGCTGAAGCGCCACCTGCTGCTGCAAAGCCACAGCTTACGGCCATGCTTTCAGCTGTAGGAGTTGATGCTTCAGGCATAGAAGTACCTAACGTGACGCTCCGGGTAGAAGAATTCCTGTCCACGCAGATGAAGCCGCTCCTTCCGTATATCTTTTTTAAAGAATCTTCAAGCGAGATGCCTGAGCGGTATAAACGCATGAGCAGAGGTGAGCAAAGCAGCTTTACCATTGACAAGCTCGGGCAACTAAATACCCTTGAAACATATTACAACTTGCTGAATATCGTTGGCCGCCGCTTACAGGACAACCCACAGGCAAAGCTCACGCTTACCGGCACCAATGATAACACACTCGAAAAAGACGGCGGCCAGCAGCTTTCTGCCAAAAGAGCAGAAGCCGTGCGGGATTACCTTATACAAACCTGGAACATTGACACAAAGCGTATCGCTATTGAAACGCGGGACCTGCCCCAAAAGCCGTCCAATACAGCAGAACCCGACGGACTGGAAGAAAACAGGAGAGTCGAGCTAGCGTCCGACGACTGGAAAATACTTGAGCCTGTTATCACAAACGACACGCTCCGTCAGGCAAATCCGCCGACCTTGCGCATACGCCCAAGCGCCGGAGCAGAAGCTGGCCTTGCCCGGTGGACAATTGCCGTTGAGCAGTCTCCCGCAAACCTTTTAAAAGAGTTTACAGGCGAAGGCACACTACCGCCGGTGCTCGACTGGACAATAGCCGAAGAGCAGGGCAGGCCTTTTAATAACTCATCACAGCTTACTGTTTCCCTCGATGTGCAGGATGCTGCAAGCCAGAGCGCTATAGCGCAGAAAGTAAACGTCCCGATGAACTTCATATCGCTCCAGACAAAACGCCGCGAGCGCATTGCCGATAAGGAAATTGACCGCTTCAGCTTAATCCTTTTTGACTTTGACAAGGCAACGCTCAGCACAGCCAATCAGCGGATAGCGGCCATGATAAAGCCATACATCAAACCGGCTTCGACCGTAAGCGTAACAGGCTACACTGACCGCATGGGAGATGCCACATACAACGAGCAGCTCTCACGCCAGCGCGCCCAGGCAAGCGCTCAGGCGCTCCAAATAAAGAATGCGCAGACAGCAGGACTCGGTGAAAGCAACCTGCTCTATGACAACTCATTGCCGGAAGGCAGGTTCTATTCCAGGACAGTGAATATTGTGATTGAAACGCCTGTGGGGAAATAAGATGAAAATTATGAATTTAATAATGCTTGCAATTATAATTACAGTAGTATCCGCTGTGACTTCCTTTAGTCAGTATGCTGTAAAAGTCGTCACACCTAATGGAGGTGAAAAACTTCAGGTTGGAACTGAGGTGGAAATTACGTGGGAAGGAATTCAGCCATATCAGGAAGTGTCGCTTGATTACAGCACAAATGGGGGAACCACGTGGAGAAATATTTATGGATATGCCACAGGACTTAAATATAAATGGAAAGTGCCAAATGATGCCAGTGCACGATGCCTGATCCGAGCTACTGTGGTTGATCCTATTTCCCCTGCTCAATGGGTAAGAACTGCAATTGGGCCAGGAAAGGAGGATATACCTGTTGACATTATAACTGATCGAAAAGGAAATATCTATACATGTGGTGTAATCGGTGCGCCCACCATAGATTTCGGCAATGGCCCTATTTCAAATAGAGACAGTAGCCAAGCGGTTTATCTAGCGAAATATGGACCGAATGGGGAACTTCTTTGGGTACGTACATTCATGCAAAAAAACAACAGTTGGCCCAGTGCAATTACTATTGATACGTTAGGTAATACATACCTTCGAAGTTTTGGACTATTTGAATTTGGCAACAACGTTGTCACGGAAGATCTCTCATCAAACGATGAGGATTGGACATGGTCCGTGGCAAGTTTTGATCCCAATGGAAATACTCGTTGGGCAAAGTTGATGAGCGGTTTTTTTGGCGAACCCAGAAATTCAATTGATTGCGATTCCACCGGAAGTCTGTACGCGTGTGGAAGTTCGCAAAGTGATACAATAGATTTCGGTAACGGCGTAAGACTCGCAAATAAAAGCCAGGTTTCAGATATGCCGAATCCCAGTCAGGAATTCATTGTCAAATTTGATCTGGATGGGAAGGCAAAATGGGCGCGAAGAATTGATAGCACACTTGGCGATGCTGATGGTGGATTAGGAATATCCAAGATTGCAAGTGATGGAACTGGACGTATTACTGTAACTGGTGGCTACTCAAAGCTGTATGCAGATTTTGGGAATAATATCATTCTCAAGAATTCCCCATTAAGAAATAATAATTATATCGCCCAATACACAAGCGATGGTGACATCTTATGGGCAAGAAACATAGAAAGCTCTGCAAAGTCCTTCTTTCCCGTAATTGGGTCAGTTAAACACGATATCTTTAAGAATATATATT
>Ga0196964_10001392_pt1 | contig 12337 bp, 10 predicted proteins | sample S1_10metaG_FD_148615 | JGI IMG/M metagenome (GOLD analysis project Ga0196964, IMG submission 148615) | Soil microbial communities from Anza Borrego desert, Southern California, United States - S1_10 | ecosystem: Environmental > Terrestrial > Soil > Desert | place: USA: California | collected...
AAACCTTCAGGCGCTCTGCGCGCGAAGAGCAACTCCCCCGCTCCATTCTCGATCACCCAGGCGCGAAGCCGCCACACGGGCGACGCTGCACGCTTCTGGATTTGTGGATACTGCTCCTGCTGCTTGTGCTTGCGCGCCTGGCATCCATGCGAGAGTGGACATGACTCGCATGTGGGCGCACGCGGGGTGCATACGGTGGCGCCGAGTTCCATCACTCCCTGGTTGATGTCGCCGGGATCGAGACCCTGGTCCGCGCCGCTCATGACGAGCTCGCGCGCAGCCTCCCAGACCTGCTTGTTCGGCTCACCCTTTCGGACATCACCGTGGATGCGAAGCAGGCGCGAGAACACGCGCGCGACGTTGCCATCCACGATCGGCTCCGGCTTGCCGTAGGCAATACTGAGGATCGCGCCCGCCGTGTACGCACCGATGCCGGTGATCTCGCGAATTTCTTCGGAGCTCTCCGGAATCTTTCCATCAAAGCGCTCGACGATGAGCTTCGCACCGCGGTGCATGTTCCGCGCGCGGCTGTAGTAGCCGAGCCCCGACCAGAGTTGCAACACATCTTCGAGCGGCGCCGCGGCGAGATCTTTCACTGTCGGAAAGCGTTTGATGAAGCGCTCGAAATACGGGATCACCGTCGCGACCTGCGTCTGCTGCAGCATGATCTCGCTGATCCAGACGCGATAGGGATCGCGGTTCTCTCGCCAAGGCATCGGGCGTTTGTGCTGATGGAACCATGCGACCAATTGTGGCGCAAACTCATGTGGCGCAAACTTTAGTCTGCGCTTCTGTGCGCTATTGGTGGATGCGGACTTGGATTTCTGCAGAGCACGCGCAGATGCGCAAACTGAAGTTTGCGCCACATATCGCTTCATACTCGATGCTTCTTCGCTGCGTCGTTCGCCGACTCAATCACGAATGACACATCGCTCTCGCTCATGCCAGGGTACATTGGCAGCGTGACGATGCTCGCAGCGACCTTGTCTGTCACGGGCAGCCTCAGCTTTCCAAAGCCAAACGTTTCCACATAGAACGGCTGCGTATGCACCGGCGGATCGAAATGCACTGACGCGCCAACGCCAAGGCCGCGCAGCTCCGCGAGAAACTTCGTCCGATCCACGCCTTTCAGCTTCAACGTGTACATCTGGTAAACGTGCTTGCGGCCCGGTGCTTCCACTGGCAGATCGAAGAATTCACGGCTGAGGCCCGCGTTGTACTGTGCCGCGTGTTTACGACGCGCTTCGTTCATCTGATGCAACTTCTTCATCTGAATTACGCCGATGGCCGCCAGAATATTGCTCATGCGAAAGTTGAATCCCGCGTACGTCGCCGCTCGCAGCCACGGCTTCTCCTTCTTCTCGCGCGCCCACGTGCTGCTCGCAATGCCATGCCCCGCGATCGCGCGCGCCTTCTCCGCCAGCGCCGCGTCGCGCGTCGTCAACATTCCGCCTTCGCCCGTGGCGATGTTCTTCGTCGGATAGAACGACCAGCATCCGTCGCCCCAGTGCCCCGTCGATTTGCCGTTTACGGTTGTGCCAATGGCTTCAGCCGAGTCTTCGATGATGCGCAGCTTGTGTTTCGCGGCGAGCTTCGCGATGGCTTCCATGTCCGCGGCCTGCCCGCCAAAATGAACGGGCATGATCGCTTCGGTGTTCTTCGTGATCAGCGATTCAGCATGCTTTACATCGAGGCAACACGTCTCGTAGTCGATATCGGCGAAGACACACTTCGCGCCGCCGGTCACGATGGCGTTGGCGCTCGCCACGAATGTAAAGCTCGGCAGGATGACTTCGCCCTTAATCCCGGCTGCGTGCACCGCCAGAAACAGCGCGGACGCACAGGAGTTCAAACTCACGGCATGCGGAACGCCGACAAGCTCGACGAACGCCTTCTCGAGTTCATGGTTCATCGGCCCGTGGGCAAGCCACCCGGACTTGAGCACCTCAGCGACTGCGCGCACTTCTTCGTCGCCCATCTCTGGAATGCAGAGCGGGACGCTGCGCTTCGGTGTCTCGGGCTGACGCGTACTCACTTCATGCTCCTCTTCTTCTTCGAACGCTTCGCGCGCTTTTCCAGATACTGCCGCAGCGGTTTCCAGTAGTGGAGCCGCCAGCCGCGCGCGTAGATCGGCGCGAACTCGAGCGGCAACCGCGAATGGATCATCGTCAGGCGCGTGCCCTTTCCCGCAGGCTCGAGAATGATCTCGACGCGCGAGTCCTCACAGGATTCCGGCCACTCTGTCGTGCGCCACGTCTGCACGAATCCTCGCCCGGGAAAGAGGCCCAGCACGGTGCCGGTGATGTACCCGCCGTAGGCGCTCATTTCTCTTCCAAGCTCGACCGGAAAATGCGCCGCGGCTCCGGTGAATGCTTCGTGATGCGCGGAACTCGTCAACGCCTGGTACACAATCTCCGGCGGCCCAGGAAGCTTCACGCGCTGCCGGATCGTACGCGTCTTGACGACTCGGGACTTCACGGCGATAGGGCGAGCTCGCTTCTTGCGCCTCTTGCTCATGCGGGCGCCAGCGCTTTAACGATCGCCCGCTCCACCAGCGAGTACTCGTCGGGATTCGCGCGGTTCAGGTTCATCTTCTCTTTCAGAGAGAAACAAGGATTGCAGATAAAGCGGACGCGCTTTCCCGTGTTGTTGCTGCGCGCGTGCGCCATGAAGGGATGCATCAGCAGCACGTCGCCGGGCTTTCCGTTCGTCTCGATGACTTTGCCGCGCGGCAGTGCGTTGACGCGTTTGGCCAGTTCGTGAACATCCAGCCCGCCTGGCTCGGAGTCCCTCAGGACTCGCGCGGTCTTGAAGTGCGAGCGCTCCTCCAGACACGTCCCGCCGTCGCCTGGATCAATCTGCGAGAAAATGAAGATTGGAAGAAGTCCCTGGTCTGCTGAATCCACATGATGATGAAATTGCTGGCCGTCCACATGCCAGCCCTTTTGTGGTTCGGTCCACGGCGGCTTGTCGAAGCCGGGAAACGCCACCGGCCACCACCCCAGCCACATGCCTTTGTTGTAGCGGCCCTCGCCCATCACATCGTCGAAGGCGTCCCACAGGCGCGGCGTGAAGCACTTCTCCACGGGTCCGCCCTTGATGCCTTCCTGCAGATGCACGACAGGCTTTGTCCATCCGGCTGGATCATCCTCGGGCAGCCCAATCTTTTTCCAAATCACCTGCCGCACTTCCGCGGCAGCGCTCTCTGGAAAGACGTTGCGCACGAGCACATATCCGAGTTCCACGAACTGCTCAGCTTCCGATGGCGTCAGCACCTTCAGCTTCATCGCTTCGCTCCAAGTCACCGCGGACCGCGAGATTTCATCGCTGCAACATATTCAGCGATACCCTGCTCGATGTCTATTTTAGGTTCGTAGCCGAGCAGCTTTCGCGCCTTCTGGATCGAGAGCGTTCCGCGCTCAGGCCGAGCCGCGTCGGTCGGGCGTTCTTCGAGCTTCGACTCCGGAAAATGCTTCTGCACTTCCAGCGCGAATTCCCGCACCGAGCGCGCATTACCTCGAGTGATATTGAATGTCTGGTTCGCGGCGCCAGCCGCAGTCAGCGCGCGCACGAAACCGTCGGAAACGTCTGTCACATAAGTGAAGTCGATCATCGATCGTCCGCCGTCGTGGAGCACCAGCGGCTTTCCGTTCATCGCGTTCTCGATCAGGATCTGCGTCACGCGCCGATTGCAGTCTCCGAAACCGTACACGGCGGAAGGGCGAATGATCACGTGCTCGAAACCGTGCTGGCGCGCGTACGCTTTGGTCAGGATCTCACCTGTCAGTTTCGTGCCGCCATAAACGTCGATGGGATCGGTCGGATGCTCTTCATCGGCGACCGGCGTTTTGAAATGTCCGTACACGAAGCTGGAGCTCGCAAACACAAAGCGACTGACGGTGCCGCACGCTTTCACGCCTTCGAGCACGGACAGCGTCCCATCCACGTTGATCTGCAGTGCTTCGGTCGGATAGAGCGTCGATTCCTTGGCGCTGGGCAGGGCGGCGAGATGCACGACGGCGTCGGGCTTCCATTCATTCAACAATTGCTGCATGCGCTTCTGCACGCGAATGTCGCCGCGTTCGATGCGGACTTTGACGCGCAGCCCCTCCATGCGCGCATTCAGGAAGTGCTGATAGTTGCTAGTGAACGGGTCGATGTAGTTGATGAACGCATCGAAGAGCAGCAACTCGAACCCGTGTTGTACGAGCTGACGCGCCAGATACGAGCCGATGAATCCACAGCCGCCGGTGATGAAGACTTTCTTGATCACGCTTCAGTCCTCATCACTTGCTGCAGCGGCCGCCGCTTCTGCCGCCGCCGCGGCATTCTTGCCGACGGGTGCAAAAATCGCCGGATCAGGCGTGACTGCGGGGTTCGGCACGGCGAGCAGATAGGTCGTCTTGTAGCGCTGCACTTTTCCCTCGATGATCAAGGCCTCTTTCAACAACGACCGTTCCCCGATGATCTTTTTGTTGAGCTCCTTCTCTGGAACCAGAAGCACTGTTCCCGGCGATTCGAAAAACTTCGCCTTCAGATCGGGATAGCGCAGATTATCGATGTTGTCTTTGGGCCTGTCCAGATACCAGACCGCCTCGTTGGCGGTGTGCCCGAGCACAACGACATGGCGGCCGTTGAGGTGTTCGCGGACCTGCGCGTAGAAGTTCCTGCTGTCAACTTCGCGTTCCTCAAATGGGCGGATGACGCTCTCGTAACCGATCGCCAGAAACGCACCTGCGAAGAGAACGAGCAAGCTGGCTGAGAATCGTGCGCCGCGCTGCAAATGTTGCGCAGCGAGAAACCCGCAGACGGCGATGGCCAGGAACACCAGACCAGCAGCAAGCTGTTCGTTTGGCAAATGCTCGAAGCGATCCAGCATGAACGCCACGAACACACCGCCGCCGAGCACCGCGATCATCAGGAGCTTGATCGTGGTAACAGTGCTACGCGCCACAGGCTGCCCTTCGCGAGAGAGAAACCCTTCGTCCCAGGCATGGGCGATCCACAGCGCCAGGTACGGATAGATCGGCAGGATGTAGAGAGCGCGCTTGCTCACCGCGATGCCGAGAATGATGAATGGGACCAGGATCCAGCACGCGAGCAGCCTGCTGCGGCTGGCCGTCTCCGCCGTGCTATGGAACGCTACGCCCGCTGTTTTGCGTTGCCACGACCACCACGCGGCGAAGGGCAGCAGCAGCACCCACGGAAGGAAATGCTCACCCAGACGCAGCAGGTAGAACACGAACGGCGTGTACCGCTGATGATCCTTTCTCCCGAGCGCGCGGCCGACGTTCTCACGCATGAAGAACGCCCACATGTCATGCCCGCTGTGGTGGACCGCGATGAACCAGGAGAGTCCCACAATCAGAAACAGCGGCAGGCCCCACAGCAATCCGGCCTGCGAAAGCAGCCACAGCTTGCGCTCCCAGATCAGGAACACCAGCGGCGGCGCCATGCAGAAGACAATCGCCAGCAGCGGCCCCTTGGTCAGGCTGACGAACGCCATCGCAAGGTAATATGCCGCCAGCGGAAGCGCCGGTGAGCGCTTCGCTTCCACACGCTGCAGCGCAAGAAACGCGAAGTAGTTCGCCCACACAGAGAACGCCGTCAGCGTCATATCGACGACAAGCTGGCGCGCGATGTCGTGGAAGAAGTAGGTGCTCGATAGCATCAATCCGGCGATGAGTCCCGCGCGCGTACTGTACATGGCGCGGCCGAGCAGGAACGTTCCGACAACAGCGAACAGCCCCGCAATCACCGGCCCGAGGCGCATCGCTGTGTCAATCGCGATCCCAGCCGCTTGGCCGACACTGCCGGTAACTGCAATCAACCAGTAGAAGAAGATCGGCTTTACCAGCCGCGGCTTCGTGTTGTAGTACGGCACCATCCAGTCCGCGCCGCGGATCATCTCGCGCGCCGGTGACGCATAGCGCGCTTCATCGGGATTCGCAATCGCCTGAATCTGCAGATTCCAGCAAGTCACGACAAGATACACGCCAACGAGCAGCGCGAGGGCTTTCAAGGCTCCGCCGCGCGGCTCATGTTCGAGAGTCGATGAGGCAGCGTTCACGAAGCAGCCGATCCCGCCATTGTCTGGACCAGCGTCGCGCCCTGCGGCCGTGCGTCGTAGAACCCGCTCTTCAGGCGCTTCTTGCAGCGCAGAAGCTCGGGAAAGCCCGTGAGCGCTTTTCGCAACGCGCTGTACTTGCTGGCACCCTGCCGCCGAGCTTCATGACGAGTACGAACTTCGCCGACACGTTTCGGATCCATGCCGCGCCGCACGAGGATTGGGATCAGGTAGCGGTGATCGTTCTCCACGAGCTTCAAATCACGCGTGAAGCTCGCGCGCAGCGCCGTGAAGTTGCTGGCCGCATCGCTGACCGGACAGACCATAAACCACTGGATCAGCACGTTGCCGAGTTTCGAGATCGCGATCAGCGATCCGGCGTGCTGGCGCTTCATGCGAACCGCATTGCAGAGGTCCAGCCGCCCTTCATCAAGCGGAGCAAGCAGCAGCGGGATCTCTTCAGGCGGATTCTGCAGATCCGCGTCCATGGTCACGATGACGTCGCCCGTCGCGTTTCGAAATCCGGTCTCAAACCCGCCGGTCTGCCCCGAGCGCCGCAAATTCTGGACGGGCCGCAGCCGTGGATGCTTTGCCGTCAACGTCCGGAGCAACTCAAGACTGCCGTCGCTGGAATGATCGTCACAGGCGACGTGTTCCCACTCACGGTCGGGTTTTTCGGCGCGCCACCGCTCCATCGTGCTCTCGATGCGCGCAACGAGTTCCGCGATATTCGCGGCCTCATTCTGGATCGGAGTAACGACAGAGACCTTCATCTTGCGCGCTGCTTCCCTGGTTGAAGTTGATGCCGATACGCTAGAGGCAGCACCAAGGAAATCAAGAAGCGCAAGCGAGTCTCGCGCAGAGACGCAGAGACGCAAAGAACGGCGACGAAGAGATCCTTCACGGAGGCCATTCTTGGACTCACCCTCTCCTTTGCGTCTTAGCGTCTTTGCGCGAGACTGGTTCTGAAGTGGATTCAAAGCGCCCCGCGCGATAAATACAGCGCCTCAATGAATGATTCCCAGCCGATCAAACCTTTCGCGCGCGCCTTCAAAAAGGAGACGCTGCTGCGCCGGATCAACAACCGCTCCGTGTACCGCACGATCCGCCGCGCCATCCGCGAGAGCAGCGTGAGTTCGCCGGTGTTGCTGGCGCCCTGCGGTTATGGCTGGTTCTTTGAATGGTACCGCACCGATAAGATCCCGATCATCGGCGTGGACATCGAAGGTCCCAAAGTTGTCGCCGCGCAGATGAAACTCAACCCGCCGGTGCCGATCATTAAGGCCAACATCCTGAACCTGCCCTTCCGCGACAACCAGTTTGAGTTCGTCGTCTCGAACCGCTTCCTGCTTCACTTCAACGATGACTTTCGCGGCAAGGCATTCCGTGAGCTCGCCCGTGTGACCGGCAAGTACCTGCTCGTCCATTACGATTATGCAACGTCGATTCGCCAATGGTTGCGCTCGCTGCGCGGCAAGCGCTCGCAGGAGAAGGACTTTTCGACCAAGCAGGGTTACCGAGTATGGAAGCGGCACGGCCGCAAGCTTCACTATAATCGCGAAATGATGGCGCGCGAAGGCGCCGAGGCCGGACTGAGACTCAAGCGCCTCTACTTCGTGAGCTACCTCATTTCCGAACGCGTCTACTGCCTTTACGAAAAGGCGTAAGCGGTCCCGCGCAAAGGCACAAAGACGCTAGGAATGGATCAACGAGAGCTTTTCTCTTCTGTTCTTTGCGTCTTGGCGTCTTTGCGCGAGCCTTCCCCACCTTTTCTTGCCGTGGGTCTGCCTCATTCTATGATCTTGGCAGTTACAGAGATCTGAATGAGCATCATGGACAACTCTGGCAGTCGCAGTGAACCCTCGGCTCGTGACAATCCTCCGGTCTTAATCCCTGATTCTTCAGCCAGCCCGTCTTCGGAAACCCAGCGCGGCGAAAGCCAGGTCCTGACCGCAACATCACAAGGCTTCTACCCGCCGCCGCCGCCAGAGGTTCTTAAGCGCAGCCTCATCATCTCCTCAGTCGCGAGCGCGTTCGGCGCGATGTTCTTTTCCGTCGTTCAGGGCGCCATCTTCAACTTCTTCCTGGAAGACCTTTCGCTGCGCGACCGTCTACCGCACTTCATGGGCTTATGGTGCATCGCCGGGCTGGGAACGCTTGTCGGCTCCTGGATTCAGGCGAGATGGAACTGCCGCAAAGGCCTGTTTCTCTGGTGCGTGGGCGGCAGCCGGCTGATCTGGCTGATCATCGGCCTGATCCCGATCTTCTGGCCGGAGCTTGCGAAGAGCGAGCCCGCGTTCATGTGGCTCTCGGTCCTCACGCTTGCGTTCTACTTCATCCACGCGCTCGGTTCGAACGCGTGGCTCTCCTGGATGGCCGATCTCGTGCCTGCGCATCTGCAAGGGCGTTACTGGAGTCTCCGCCAGGTCGGCTGCTCGGGTGCCGGCGCCGCAGCGAGACTGCTGACGGGCTATTACCTCGATGCTCATCACAACTTCACAGGCTATGCGATCCTGTTCGGCGCCGCCACAATCGTGGGCGTCATCGACGCACTGCTGTTCCTCTTCGTTGAGCACCGCCGGCCGAAGAAGCGCGCCGTGCCGCTGAACGTGGCATCCGAATTTTTGCGGCGCATCAAGGAAGAACCCTTCCGGCGCCTCTGCATGGTCTACCTGCTCTGGGGTATCTCCAATTGCATCAACGGCCCGACATTCTTCTTCCTGATGCGCGATCAGGTCCACATGAACGTCAGCGGCATTGCGCTCGTCGATACGCTCTCGCTGGTCGCGTTCACTGCATTCAGTCTGATCTGGGGAAAGTTTTCCGACCGTCACGGCCAGCGCGGATCGCTCATTCTCTGCCTGCTGATGCATGCGTTCTCGCCGGCGCTGGCGTTCTTTGCCGGCAAAGGCGGCGAGTGGCTCATCGCGCTTTCGATGGTCATCGGTTCGATCGGCTTCTGCGGCATCAATCTCTTCATGTTCCCGATGCTGATCAACTTTACGAAAGGCAAGGGCGGCGGGCGCGAAGTGGGACTCGCCACGTTCATGGTGGTCTTGAGCCTCTCCAACTACGTCGCGTTCTTTATTACCGATCACTTCCTGTTCGAGTCGCTCGGGCACTACCTCGGCGAAGATTCACACAGTCCGCCGGTGTACCTCGTCGCGCTTAGCATCGGGATGTTCTTCCGCTTCTGCTCCGTCGCGATCTGCTTCCTGCTCCCGAAAGAAACTCACGAGACGCCGCCGGGAGTGCTCGTTCAAGAGGTCGTCACGACCAGTCCGTTGCGGGCGGCGGTCGGCTTCTATCGCTACGTCACAGGCCGGGAGGAACTCGAAGAAGCCGAGGCCGAGAAGGAAGAGAAGGCTGTCGCCAAATGACATGGCCTCCATGGCGGTGATGTGGTAACACGTCCGCCTCGATTCAACAGGAGATGCCCGATCGATGAAGTTCGTCGTGATCTGTCCCGATGGCGGCGCTGACTGGCCCATCCCGGCGCTCGGAAACAAGACCCCGCTCGAAGCCGGCAATCTGCCGAACCTCGCGAAAATGGCGAGCGACGGCACCGTCGGCCGCGCGATGCATATCCCGCCGGGAATGGACAACGGCTCGGACATCTGCTGCATGTCGCTGTTGGGGTTCGATCCGGCGAAGCACCACACCGGCCGGGCGCCGCTCGAAGCGAAGTCGCTCGGCGTGGATCTCGGCCCTGAAGATATCGCCGTGCGCTGCAACACGGTCACGATCGAAGACGGCATCATGGTGGACTTCACCGCCGGCCACATCAAGACCGAAGAGAGCCGGGAACTCATCCTCGAACTCGAGAAAAATTTCGGTGCGGACGGGCGGCACTTCCACCCCGGTGTCCAGTATCGACATCTGCTGGTCCTGAAGAAGCCCGGCGGAATCAAGGCCGCGTGCACCGCGCCTCACAACATCACCGGCAAAGAAGTCGAGAGCTACCTGCCGAAAGGCGACGACGCCGAACTGCTGCTCGACCTCATGGCCAAGTCCAAGCCGATCTTCGCGCAGCACCCGGTCAACAAAGCGCGCGTGAAAGCAGGAGATTCACCCGCAACGCAGATCTGGCTCTGGGGGCACGGCCCCCGCCCCAGCCTGCCGCTCTTCAAAGATACTTATGGAGTCTCCGGCGCGATGATCAGCGCCGTTGATCTGCTCCGCAGCCTTGGACTTTACCTCGGGCTTGAAGTGCTGCAGGTTCCCGGCATCACCGGCTGGATCGACACCGACTACGCGGCCAAAGGCCGCTACGCCATCGACGCGCTCGCCCGACACGACCTGGTCTTCGTCCACGTAGAAGCCGCGGACGAGTGCGGCCACCAGGGCGACTACGAGAACAAGGTGAAGGCGCTGGAACGCATCGATCAGGACATCGTCGGACCGATCCTGAACAGCGGGTACGCTCAGCGCGGCGAACTGCGCGTGCTGGTCTGCCCCGACCATCCCACTCCGATCGCGCTGAAAACGCACTCGACGGAGCCCTCGCCGTTCCTAGCCTGGGGCCCGGGTATCGAGAGCACGGGCCTGAAGTACACAGAGAATCAGGCGCGTGTGTCGAAGGTGTATCTGGATCGCGGCTGTGAGCTGATGCCGTGGTTCCTGAAGGGCAAGCTGTAACCTCGATTAGAACTCCACGGAAGCGAACTATCCGGAAATTCCGGATAGTTGCTTTAACCTAGTCCCGTGCAACGATTTGAACTATTAGAAATCTTCGATTAGTTGACCAATGAGACGCGCAGGCTTCGCAGCCTGCGCGTTCATTTCCAAGTGCCAAGAGCCAGGAGCTAAGAGCCGCCGTTACTTCTTCTCGCCGCCTTCGGCCGGCTTGTTCTCCGCCTTCGGAGCCTCAGCCTTCGGCGCTTCCTTCTTCTTCGGCTTCTTGCTCTTGCGCTGCTTCTGTGACTTTTCGCGCTTGGCGACTTCGGCCTCGCACAGTTCCCACAGCACCAGCGTCGAGTTATCGCCCAGCCGCGTGCCGTAGAACTTCGAGCGGTTGAACTTGCCCGCGCGCGGCAGATCGGCCTGAGCCTGGCGAATCGTCGTCGGCAGGCGCAGGATGCGCGTGTAGCCGCCGGTGCGGTTGGCGAAGCGATCTTTCAGCTCGCTGAAGATCTTCGCGACCGTGCGCTTGGCGATCGCCGTCGAGCCCAGTTCGCTGATCGCCAGGCGCCGGTGATGCGGCGTGCCTTTCTTGCCGAGCGTGATCAGACGTTCGGCGTACGGGCGCGCGGCCTTGGCTTTCTGAACGGTCGTGCGGATGCGGCCGTGCTCGACCAGGTTGATGACCATGTTGCGCATCGTCGCGGCGCGGTGGCCGGACTTGCGGCTGAGACTTGAAACGGCACTCATGTGGCGCATGTTCGTTTAGCTTTCTTAATCCGAGCCGCGACCGTAAGGAGCGGGTTTTGTCTTGCGTTGTCGCCTATCTGAACCCGCTCCCTTACGGTCGCGGCTCGGATAGGCAAGAGGGCAGACACAACGTCTGCCCTCACGTCTTATCTGCTTCAGCTCACGCCGCTGACATCGGCTTCCTGCGGGATTTCCATGCCGAAGGTCAGGCCCATGTCGCCGAGCTTCTTCTTGATTTCCTTCAGGCTCGTCTTGCCGAAGTTCTTGATCTTCAGCACGTCGCCTTCGTTCATCTTCACCAGGTCGCCAAGCGTCTGGATGTTGGCCGCGGCCAGGCAGTTCTCCGCGCGCACCGACGGCTCCAGCACGCTGACCGGCAGCTTGAGCTTCTCGCGCAGTTCGCGCGCACCGGCCTCGTCGCCGGCAGCAACTGCGAGCTCGCCCGCGGGCGCTTCGACGCCGCTGGTCTCCATCTGCTGGCCCAGTTCGAAGTACTTGACGAACGGGTTGAAGTGCTTGCGCAGGATCGTCGACGCTTCGACCAGCGCCATCTCCGGCGTGACCGTGCCGTCGGTCCAGATCTCGAGGATCAGCTTATCGAAGTCCGTCTGCTGTCCAACGCGCGTGTTCTCGACGCGATAGCGCACGCGGCGAACCGGCGTGTAAATGCTGTCGATCGGAATGACGCCGATCGGCTGCTCGGGCGTAATGTTCTCTTCCGCCGTGCGGTAGCCGCGGCCCTTGCGCGCCGTGAACTCGAGGTTCAGCGTGATGTCCTCAGTCAGCGTGCAGAGCTGCAGGTCCGGATTGACGATCTCGAAGCGCTCGTCGCGAACGATGTCCCCGGCCCTGACGGGACCCTTCGTCTTCTTCTCGAGCTTCATCGTCACGGCTTCATCG
>Ga0196964_10001393_pt1 | contig 12334 bp, 4 predicted proteins | sample S1_10metaG_FD_148615 | JGI IMG/M metagenome (GOLD analysis project Ga0196964, IMG submission 148615) | Soil microbial communities from Anza Borrego desert, Southern California, United States - S1_10 | ecosystem: Environmental > Terrestrial > Soil > Desert | place: USA: California | collected...
TTCAACATTACAATAGCGTAATTATCAATAGTGGGTCAGTCTCTCTATTGCTCATTGTGCAAGCCGTTGAAGGTGTGTTGCGCCTAACACCAGAGAACATTCAACCCCCCCTGGGGCAAGTCTCATCAGGTCTAGTGCCCTATTTACGCGGATGTGTCTTGCTCGATACAGAAATTTTATTAGTTCTAGATGCCGAGGCGATTATGCGATCGCCTCTTTTACACAACACTTAGGCTCTATGAACTGGGGAATTTTAAAAGTCTGAATTGTTCAGGATGAAGGAGGAAAAAAGGTTCTGCTCTCACCCCCTAAAAATTATCAGAAAATCCTGGGATTTGTGAAAATTTGCATTGGCCTTAATTCTAACCCTCAACCTAATTTTCATCCTTCATCCGCCAATAAGGAAAAGGAGCGAGAGCCTGACATCCTTCCTCCTTAATTCTCAGTTCCCCAAAAAGCCAATTTATTATTATGTAATGGTGCTTGTTTCATGGTTAAACAATTCAATACAGCAAGCTCTGGTGATAACTCAATTCCTGATAGCATCAGCCAAAATAGCTCTAGCAGCAATTCCTCATTTCATCCAGTCTTGGATGCCGGCCCTGTTCGCAGTGGCGTTACTCAATCCATGATGGATAGAACTTCACTCCAGAATACGAGTACCCCTCTGGCTTACGTACCCCCTCAACCATCCAGCAGCTCTGTTTCCGATCATTGGTGGGGGCGGATGAGCTTCAAAACCAAAGCAACCGCTTTAGCTATTGCCCTTGGCGTCCTCCCAGTCATGGCGATTGGGGGAACCAGCTTGGTTGTCACCCAAAGCGCTATCAACCAGGAAGTCAAAGAGGCTGATGCATCGGGTCAAACCGTAAAAGCCCAACAAGCTAAAGCCCTAAACAATCAATTAGCCCTCATCCTACTTTTAGGCATCGGGGTAACAGGAGCGCTGGCGGGTTTTTTAGCAAATCTCTTTGCCGAACAAACGACCCGAAAACTGCGACACGCCACTCATGCTCTTGATCAACTCAGCAAAGGGGAAGTGAATACCCGCCTATTGGTGGAAGGCTCTGACGAACTCGCCGAACTCGGTTCTAACATCAACGGCATAGCTAAGTTTGTTGAAACAATTGTTTTAGAGCAAAAAGCCAACCGGACGAAACTCCAAAACTATGCCGACACGTTGAGCGCCTCCACTCGTGGGGACAGCCAATTCCTCTTCGACCAAGCCGTCAGTCAAGCCAAAGAGCAACTTGGCGTAGAGCGTGTGGTCATCTATGGCTTTGAACCTGATTTATCCGGCTGCATCGTTGCCGAAGCCGTCGATCAGGGTTGGCCTAGAGCCTTAGCCGACCGCATCAGTGACCCTTGTATTCCAGGAAAACTCCTAGATGAGTACAAGAGAGGGCGAGTCGTTCCCACCAGTGACGTCCGGACTACTAATTATTCCCCTGCACACCTACAGTTGTTAAACCGACTACAGGTCAAGGCCAACTTAGTGGTACCCATCGTCGCCGCCGGTAACCTCCTCGGACTAATGGTGGCGCATCAGTGTTCCAGCACTCGGGTCTGGGAGGATACAGAAATTCATTTCCTCCAGCAGTTAGCCACTCAAGTCGGATTGTCTTTAACGGGTGTGAGTCTGGCGCAATCGAGAAAAGCCGAAGCCGAACGCGCCCAACAACTGAATGAAATTATCTCTCGTGTTCGAGAATCGATCAAAGTCGAAGAAATTTACCATTCTGCCATTACAGGCATCCGAGAAGCCCTAAAAACCGACCGCGTGATTGTCTATCTGTTTGACGAAAACTGGCAGGGAACCATTGTGGCGGAATCCGTAGGCAGTGGCTGGCCCAAAGCCCTGGGGGCAAACATTGCTGACCCCTGTTTTGCCGAGCAATATGTGGAGAAGTATAAGCGGGGTCGAGTCAAAGCCACCGAGAATATTTACGACGCGGGCTTAACCAAATGTTACCTGGGTCAACTCGAACCGTTTAAAGTCAAGGCCAATTTGGTCGCCCCGATTCTGGCAGAGGGCAAGTTACTCGGTCTGTTGGTGACCCATCAGTGTTCCAGCACGCGGCCTTGGCAGGAAGCGGACATCACCTTCTTCAAGCAGGTGGCGATTCAAGTGGGTTTTGCTCTAGACCAAGCCGCTCTGCTTGAGCAGCGAGAACAAGCCCGGATTGTCGCAGAAATGGTTTCTGTGGAGCAACGTCAAGAGAAAGAAGCCCTCCAGCTTCAACTTTTAGAACTGCTCAGTGATGTGGAAGGGGCGGCTCGTGGCGACCTGACGGTGCGTGCGGATGTCACCACCGGGGAAATTGGGACGGTGGCGGACTTCTTTAATGCGGTGATTGAGAGTCTGCGGGAAATTGTTACCAATGTGAAAACAGCCGCGACTCAGGTCAACACTTCACTGGGAGAAAATGAAGGGGCAATCCGTCAGCTTTCGGAAGAAGCCCTCAAGCAAGCCGAGGATACTACTCGCACCCTGGACTCGGTTCAAGAAATGAGCCGTTCGATTCAACAAGTGGCAGAAAACGCTCGTCAAGCCGCCGTTGTCGCCCGCACCGCCTCATCCACGGCGGAAACCGGTGGGCTGGCTATGGACCGCTCCGTGCAAAATATCCTCGGCCTGCGAGAAACGGTTGCACAAACAGCCAAAAAAGTCAAGCGATTGGGTGAATCGTCCCAGCAAATTTCCAAGGTGGTTTCCTTGATTAACCAAATCGCCCTACAAACCAACTTGCTAGCCATCAACGCCGGGATTGAAGCGGCACGGGCGGGTGAAGAAGGTCAGGGTTTTGCTGTGGTGGCGGAAGAAGTCGGGGAGCTGGCAGCGCGATCGGCAGCAGCGACGCGAGACATTGAACAAATTGTTGAGAATATCCAAAAAGAAACGACAGAAGTGGTCGAAGCGATGGAACTGGGTACAACCCAGGTGGTGGAAGGTACCCATCTGGTTGAGGATGCCAAGCAGAGCTTGAACAAAATTTTGGATGTGTCTCGGCAAATTGACACGTTGGTGCAATCGATTTCAACGGCAACGGTGTCCCAGGCGGAGACGTCTCAAGCCGTTACCGAGTTGATGAAGGAGATTGCCCAGGTCTCAGAGCGCACATCCGACTCTACCCGAAAAGTCTCCAGTTCTCTCAAAGAGACCGTCGGGATTGCTCAGGAATTACAGGCATCAGTGGGTACATTCAAAGTCGGTGATTAGTGATTGTTCATCTTCTAAGGGTTCAGGGTTCACGGTGGATAGCCATGAACCCTGAACTATCAACCATGAACCATCCTTTAACGGACTCATCTACTCTCGGACTATTTAACAATCACCTTTTCTACCATGTCACAAGACAAGGAACGTGAAATTCAGCTCCAGTTCCTCGAAGAAGCACAAGAGTACCTGGATACAATTGAATCAGTACTCCTCGGCTTAGCCGGTAGCCACATTGATGGCCAACAAATGGATGCTGTCCTGCGAGCAGCCCATTCGGTCAAGGGTGGTGCCGGAATGATGGGGTATCAGAGCTTGAGTCAACTGGCTCACCGTCTGGAAGATTCTTTTAAAGTCTTAAAAGCTCAGAGAAACTCCATCGTCATTGACCCGGAGCTGGAAAGCTTGCTGCTCTCAGCGGTGGATCGCCTGCGCCAGGTACTGATTCTCAACCGTAAAGGGACTGACGTTGAGGAACAGTGGTTGGTGAGTGTTGGCACCCCGGTGTTTGACCAGCTCTCATCACGTCTCGGTGACCCGGTGGCAGATGATGCCGCCACCATGCTGGGAGCCGAAGACGGCACCAATGTGGCAGCACTGCTGTTTGAGACGGAAGTGGAGGGGTGTCTCAATCGCCTAGAGTCCGTTTTAGCTGACCCAAAAACGCCTTGCTTAGAGGAAGAACTGTCCATTATGGCCCAAGAGCTGGGAGGCTTGGGCGAAATGCTACAGTTGGAGGCTTTTACCCAACTGTGTGAATCAGTGATTCAACACCTGGAAGCGGCCCCAGACGCGGTGAGAGAGATTGCCAGAGCTGCGCTCACCGCTTGGAAGCGATCGCAAGCTTTAGTCCTGGTCGGTCAAATGAATATCCTACCGACCCAAATCGACTGGTCGAGAGGAGAGATGCCTGTCAACATCTCTACCGATCAGAGAACTCAACCGATAATGATTCCAACCCGAATCGAAGCGGCTGATCTAATTTATTCAGAAGAGGAGTTGGCGGCTGCCTTTGACATCGATACATCTGAGCCGACTCCCTTCTTCACTAATATTCCGATTCCTTCACTGACCGCCGACGAAGCGGAAGTGGAACATCTGATGGATGAGATTTTTGAAGGGCCAGTCGTAGTACCCTTCAATAACACTTCTACTTCTGCATCTGTCCCCATCGATTCCCCAACCCATGAAGACATTGCGGCAGAACATTCCTTATTCGTAGAGGAAAATTGGAAAGAGGAGGAATTGACCGCAGCCTTTGATATTGATGTACCGACGACTTTGCCCACCGTCCCTCAAACTCCGGTTCGGAAAGACGCGACCAAATACGTCAAGAGCCAGGATGAGTACACAGAAGAATCCGTTGCGGTACCGACAACCAGCACTTCTCTTTCTAGAGAAGTTCAAACGGTTAAGAGTGAAGTTATCTCCAGAGATATCAAATGGCAAGAAGTCAAGCCAGACTCCACATCCAGTCCTCAAACGGCAGAAACTCAGGAAAACACAGTCCGAATTCCAGTCCGGCAGCTTGATCGACTCAACGAGCTATTTGGGGAACTCACCATTGAGCGCAATGGCCTCTCATTGCACTTAGGACGTTTACGTAACCTGATGGAAACCCTCAGCCGCCGAGTTGGTAATCTGGAGCAGTCGAATATGCGCCTCCGGACTACCTACGACACAGTGGCAACCCAATCAGTTCTCGAAGGAACTCTCTTGAGGGGACTGGGGAGCGGAAACTGGGGACACGGAGGACAAGAAAAACCGGGCAATACGGCTTCCTCGCCCAAATCTTCTCAATCCTCAAGTCCTCATGAAACCACCTTCCCGCTGAACAGTCAGTTCGATGCCTTAGAAATGGATCGCTACAGTGACTTACATTTGTTGTCGATGGAAGTGATGGAAACCATCGTCCAAATTCAAGAAGTCACCAGTGATATTGGACTGACGCTTGAGGATACCGACTCGACAACTCGTGAGTTAAACCAAACAGCCAAGCAGCTACAAACCCACCTCACCCGGCTACGGATGCGGCCTTTATCCGATTTGGTGGGACGATTTTCCCGAGCTCTACGAGACCTTTCTTTGCAGTACGGCAAGCAAGTCGAACTCAAAGTTGTAGGAAAAGGAACCCTAATTGACCGAACCATCTTGGAGGCTCTGAGTGATCCCTTGATGCACCTGGTGCGTAATGCCTTCGACCACGGGGTTGAGGACGTGAACGCAAGGGAGATGCAGGGTAAACCAAGAACCGCTGTGATTGAAATTAAAGCCGCTCACCGGGGTAACCAAACGATCATTACCGTCAGTGACGATGGCAAAGGGATTAACCTTCACAAAATCCGAGCCAAAGCGGAAGCCATGGGCTTGGATGCGGAATTACTCGCTGCCGCCAGTGAGGACGATTTGCTCTCACTGATTTTTGAACCCGGATTTAGCACGGCTGAGCGAGTCACCGACCTATCGGGTCGGGGTGTAGGCATGGATGTCGTTCGCAACAACCTAAAGCAGATCCGTGGCGACATCCGAGTGGATACAACCCCAGGTCAAGGAACAACCTTTACCCTCACAGTTCCCTTTACCCTCTCTGTTGCGCGAGTCCTGCTGGTGGAAAGTAATGGCATGTTGTTGGCCTTCCCCACCGATGTGATCGAAGAAATGCTTTTACCCACTGTCGGTCAGGTGTATAAAACCCCTGGCAGCGAAGTCCTCAAATGGGAAGGGGAAATGGTTCCCCTGACTCGTTTAGATGAGTGGCTAACGTTTTACTGCCCCCGGAGAGTCACAACGCCTGAAGGTGTACCCAGCATTAGTGAACCAACAGTGCTGATGGTCAGTCTTGGGGAGCAGTTGCACGGGCTGGTCGTAGACCGCTGCTGGGGTGAACGGGAGGTGGCTATTCGTCAAGTGTCTGGGCCTTTGGTCATGCCTCCCGGCTTTGCTAGTTGTACAATCCAAGGCGATGGAAAGGTCGTACCACTGGTTGATGCGGCTTCTCTGCTGCGCTGGGTCAAGAGTGAGCGCGCGCCAACAGATCGAGGCGTCGGGACTGGAGAATGGGGACTCGGAACGGGTCAAGAAGACAAGAGAAATTTGGCACTTCATTCGTCCGGAGATGAAACTAAGGCGATCCCCAATGCCCAATCCCCAATCTCCAATCCTCAATCCCCAATCCCTCAAAGCCAAAAAGACACGATTCTCATTGTTGATGACTCGATCAATGTCCGCCGATTTTTAGCCCTAGGTTTAGAAAAAGCCGGGTATTTGGTGGAACAGGCTAAAGATGGTCAAGATGCGGTTGAAAAACTGTTGGGTGGATTGATGGTTAGTGCCGTCATTTGTGACATTGAGATGCCTCGTCTTGATGGTTATGGGTTTTTGGCTCGAATCAAATCAGACCCAGCTTTCAACGAGTTACCGATTGCCATGCTCACCTCTCGTAGTGGCGAGAAGCATCGACAACTGGCCATGACGTTAGGCGCCGCGGCCTATTTTTCTAAGCCATACAACGAGCGAGAGTTATTAACAACCCTTCGAGAGGTGATTACAGAAAGTCGAGAAATATTGCCCATTCCTTCAGGCGTCCGATAAATCCCAAGGCTGGAAACATAGAACGTATACATCATGGGGGTATTAAAGTGGATTGAAATGCTCATCTTAACTAACCTGTAACCCTTTTTAATCTTCATCCTGCACGGAGGACCGCACTACTTTCCACCCAGGCTTGCCTTCTTTTCATCCCCAATTCCCGATCCCCAGCTATGGCTATTTTTTCGCCTCTTGCGTCCCGACGTAAAAGCCGGCGCGTTGCCGAGGCCACCCAACAACTAATCGTTTTTCGCCTACTTGATGTTGGCTTTGCCCTACCAATTAGGGCTGTCCAAAAAGTGATCCCCAGAGACAAAATTTATGGCGCACCTGGGGGTGGTGGGGTGAGTCTAACCCTTTATCAAGAGCGAGAGTTAATTGTCATAGACGTAGAACGTCGGATTTTTAGAGTTGCACCTAGTAAAGATTCATTCAAAGATATAAGTCATCAAGCAGAAGAAGCACCTACTGATACAGCTCCAGTACAACATTACTTACTGATTGTCCAAAGTTCCTCTGGACAATTGGTGGGATTACCTCTTGTTGAGCCACCCACTTTGCAGCGTGTGCCCTCCTCAGCTTTTGCCCCCCTCTCAGCGTCCTATCTTTCTGAAGGCAATCTTCGATGTGTTAGTGCACTGATCAAACGAAATAACGATGAACCTCCTCTATTTTTGCTCAATCCAGACCAGTTAGTTCAGTCTGAGCTGACTCTACCCCCAGCATGATGGGTATACTCTACTCAACTGTTCGCTCCTCATGAGAGTAGCTTGAGCTTGGCGTACTCGCCCTCTATCCACATGATTTCTAATGTGCCTAAGTTTTCGCAACAAACAAAACAGCTAGTCCAATTGACGCGATTTGCGGGATGCTTCGGCTTCTCCAAGGAAGTATGCCGCAGCATAGACGCTCGTAAACTCGATAACGCAGAAGCTCGTGGATTCGCTAAGGCTTCGCTATCGCTATTGCTATCGTTATCGTCTGTAGAGTAGCTTGGCTTCACACTTCCTGGGAATGGATCTACTTCAGCACCGATTTCTGTAACCTGGGGTTCAGCGATCACCGGAGATTCAACAGCTTCCGGTGGATTAGGTAAATCGCCCGTTCTCGAAACCTTCGATGAGCAATATTTCTGAATAGCACTCACGACAAGAGCAATTAGAGGCAAAGTGTTTATGCCAGTATTTGTTGATTCTCCTTGGTCTTTCTGCTCAGAAGCTAACTCTAAAGACATTGTTGTCACAAAACTAATTCGTTGTTTTGGGTGGAGTTCCGGAGGGCTGTTAAGTTCCTCCAGGGTGACTTGGATTTGCCTTTCGGTCGAGTGCTGTCCTGAAGCTGAGCTATCAGACATAGCGAGATTTTGTTGAGGGGCAGCAATATTTAGAACAGCCTTCCATCCTAAGGACACCTCAGTATCAGCCGAGTCAGAGTTCCTCGATTCTTGATGCTGCGCCACAGGAAACACGATGAATTGGACTTGAGTAGCTCCGTGGTGATTGATGTTTCCATCTGGCTCTTCAGCTTGGGAAACAGTAGGAGCTTCTTCCACTGGCAACGACCTTGACCCCGGAGTATCCACCGTCTGTGACGACGCTACACCGTCAACACAGCTAGAAAGTGGAGACCTAGAATCGGGGATTTCTAGAGAATTTTTGGTCTGGAGATAACGGCTATCAGTTGCAAGCATTGCAGGATTAAAAATTTCATCCTGAGCTATGTCGTCGCATGAGTGTTCTCTCTGAGCTAACAAATTGTCGCTTTGGTCTGGATCAAGTTTGGTAGGATTATCTACTTTCTGAGCTATGTCGTCGCATGAGTGCTCTCTCTGAGCTAACAAATTGTTGCTTTGGTCTGGATCAAGTTTGGTAGGATTATCTACTTTCTCCTCCGGTTGGCAAAAGGATTGATTTTGCGTGGTTTCAGTCGGTGGAGAAATTGTATGTTTTTCTTCTTCTTCACGTAGATGTACTTTTTCAAAATGAGTTGAGGGCGGTGGGTTTGACTGATCAATTGGCATGTCAGGTAACTTCCAGGAATATTCCAGGTGAATACCCGAACCGCGTGTGGAACCAATCCCTAGCGCCTCTAACTCCCTGAACCAGGAACGAATGACATCAGGTCGTGGACGGTGGCGACTATCGTAGCCGCTCTGAACTGTTTTGGCTTTAATCCAACTATTGCCAGTTGCCTTGTCCATCCGTTTAGATAACTCCACGACCTTCGCTAAGTGAGGTGCCATTTCTCCCAAATCGGTCGTACAGTTAGCGTGGATCAGCTTGACTTGACCGATGTAGAACTTAGCTAGTGCGATCGCACGTTCAATCATAGAAAGTGGGATTTCTAGATCAGGGAGAGTTTTACCTGCTGTGAGTTCATGGAGGATGTGAAGATTGAGTGCCAGTCGCCCGATGTAACCTTCCATTTTGGAATAGACGGCTCTCATGCCTGGTGAGGGATGGGAGATGCGAAGCTGCTCTAGCTGGTTATAGACGGGCTGGTAACGCTTGAATGCTTCCCTTGAGAGTCTGTATTCTCTTTTTGGAAGTTGGTCGATCGCACGATAGTAATTTAATAGATGCTCGGTCAGATCAAAACTGTCGCTGTCCTCATCAGCCAGTTTGGCAGCCGCTAGAGGTTGATTGACAAACAGGAACCTTGCCCATTGACCATCTGGATCTGAGCAATCTCTCATCAGTTGTTTGAGGACGTCTGGCTGGATGGTGCCGTAGATGGAGAGAAGCAGCCCATCGAGGTCGGCTTTAGTTCCTGCGGCGCGTAAAACTGTTGCTCCTGTGCCGTCAAAAGCGGAGAGGATGTCTTGGCGATCGCTTCCACGACCCCCGGTATATTTGTTCTGAGAGGCGAATAGTCCTGCTAGTTCATCGACTAGAGCCAGAAGTGCTTTATCGGGATGAGCTTGGAATTGATAGAGAAGTCCTTCTCCCGTGGCATTGGTGAAGTAGTAAAGTCGCTGTTGAGGTGATTTCGGTTTGCCCTGGGGAAATTTCTCAGAACGCTCTTTTGACTTGCACCGATCCCAGATGACAATGTCTTTTTCGTACTGAGTCAATGCCTGAAGGTAAGCTTCTCGTTTTTCCCGCTGGATAACGGAGAGCGGCTTTTTGATGATGGCTTTGAGGATGGGCGATTTTTTCTGTCCTGACTCGGACACTAACCCAGCAAAGAGGGTAGGCGGGACGCTGAAGCCTTGGCCTTTATGAATGACGAGTTCAGTTTTAGTTTTGTGGAGACTCGAAGCGGCGACCAAGACTGAGGTAAGACACACCTCAGGACGGATATTGAGAGAGTGGGCCAACTGAGTCAGGGGTTGAGCAAGGTCAGTGGGGAGAAATTCGCTCAAGTTTAGGGATTGGTCTCCAAGTTGGAGGAGGTTGTCCACTTCAGATCTGCAATGCTCCCTTGATTGTTCTCGCTCCAATTCCTGATCTATCGTTTCAAATAACCGGGAAATTTCCCGCTCTGATATTCCAGGATTATTTGTTCTGATTCTGATTTTAGCGGCTTGTAGTTCTGAGGGTGGTAAATCTTGAATCAGAATGTCTTTGATTTGGTTTCTGATTATTGTTAAGAGAGGCTTTTGTTCAAGCGATTTAACCACCATTGTTCCCCTGACCCTGTTTTTATCATCTTTGCTGTTGTCTTCGTCACCATTAGGGCTGCCGCCTGTAGGTAGGCGTCCACCACCTCCAGAACCATTCCCACTGCCGGCCCCCCACTCTGTGGTAATGACCTCTTGGATATGAGCGGGACATTTGGCTTTAAACGTTGCCTTGTCCAGCCGATAAACTTTTTTCCAGCAACTCTCCTCACCACCTCGGTAGAGTGCGGCTGGGTGGCAAGAGGCTGGGTCAATCGTGTGAAGAATGCGATTAATTCGGTCGAAGTCCAGCCCTAACTGAGTGCCAGCGTAATGGGCTAATGTTACTGCGTCGCTAAAGATCGAGATGCCATTGGACTGTGCCCAGTTCTGCCAGCCGTACCATTCTTTAGTAGCTGTTGTCAGAGCTGAGGAGCGATCAAACTTTGGTTGCGCTCCGTTGGAGCCTGTTGGACAATTGCCGTGTAAAATGTCGCGACTGGTGTCGTTGCCCAACATTTCCAGCGGGATGCAGCCGACAGAAGGCTGATGTGTAAAGGATGTTAGCGTAGCGGGGTTTTGCCCAGGGAGAAGAGTTTTTTCATCCAATATTTTTCCTACTGCACCCTTTTGTACCTTTTTGGTGGAATAGATTCCGATCGCATCCATTGATTCGACTTCTACTGGGATGGCGCGTTGAATCGATTGATAAGGATTGCCAGAAGGGCCAATTGTGGGAGCCAGTACGGTAAAGCGTCCTTCAAAGAGCGCTTCGCCAATATGAGAACCACCAGGCGTTAGGGAGAAGTTGGTAAAGTTGGGTTTTTGTTTAACTTTGATGCCAATCCGCCAGCCGCCTGAATGCGATCGCTCAATGAATGTCTGCTGCAATTGAGAATGTTTCAGAATCGAATTGGCAGCAGCGTCACACTCTTCCTGGGTTGGGAACTGCTTAACGTCAAAATCGAGCCAAACGGTATTGTTCCAACCTCCAAGCGTTCCAACCCCGTTGCTAGGATTGGTAAACCAGGCTTTTATCTCCGAACGTTTCGGGAGTCGCTTCTGATACTTCCGATGATTGATTAAGCGAGGGTTGCCTTCTGCGTCTATAAAGGATGGATTTTTGCCAGTGTAAAGGGGTAGCGGCTGGAGGTCTGCTGTAACTGGACAGTGTGACCATACACCTTGCTCTGCGTTTCCTGGATCGATTTTGTGATATTCCCATGCCGATTGAGCGGGTGCTACGGGTAGGGCTGGGTAGTTGTGAGAGATGAGCCAGTCAATAACTTCTTGGCGTTCTGAAGAGGTGTCTCGATTAATTGGAGTGTGTACCATCTCATTTACCTCCCTGGTTAACCGCGTACAGGTTACATATCGGCTCTAACGGTTGAATTGAGAGGCCAGACGTGTAGTCAAAGAACGGAATTATCGTGTACATTGGAAGTGACATAACGTATGTGCTGACATAACGTGTGCATTTGAAGTGGCATTTAAAGTGACATTTGAAGTGGCATTTAAAGTGACATTTGAAGTGACATTTGAAGTGACATTGCGTGTTCATTTGAAGTAACATAACGTGTTCATTTGAAGTAACATAACGTGTGCATTGGAAGTGACATAACGTATTTATTTGAAGTGACATAACGTGTTTATTTGAAGTGACATTGCGTGTGCATTGGAAGTAACATAACGTGTTCATTTGAAGTGGCATTTGAAGTGGCATTTGAAGTGGCATTTGAAGTGACATTGCGTGTGTATTTGTAGGTAGGTCTTTTATCGGGGATCTACCTATCTGTTTTTTTAAATTTTCTTGAGCCTCATTTGGTGAAGTGAGGCTAGTAATTCTGCCAGGTCTTGGGGTAGAATGAAGTACAGAAAGTTTCATATCTTTAAGGTATCCACGTTCAGTTCTTAGCTGCGTGGGTGCT
>Ga0196964_10001394_pt1 | contig 12330 bp, 10 predicted proteins | sample S1_10metaG_FD_148615 | JGI IMG/M metagenome (GOLD analysis project Ga0196964, IMG submission 148615) | Soil microbial communities from Anza Borrego desert, Southern California, United States - S1_10 | ecosystem: Environmental > Terrestrial > Soil > Desert | place: USA: California | collected...
CCCGCTTGGAGCAAGACCGAATAGGGACGCCGCGCCGCTTCGGCGGCAGGGCTCGCCGGCCCGAGGCGTCCGGGTAGGTCGCGAGAACCGTCCAGCAATGGCCGGTCCAGAGGAATGACCGTCACGGACCCTTCGGGGTCTTCGACAGAACCCGGCTTACAGGCCGTCTGGTCCTCTTATCCCCCTAGCGGGCGACCTGCTCGACCAGGTCCGCCAGCTTCGCCGCCGCGTCGGGCTGGGCCACCGAGCGGGCGGCGGCGCTCATCGCCGCCAGCTTGTCCGGGTCGGACAGCAGCGACTGCAGGGTGTTGGCCAGGGAATCGACCGTCAGGCTGTCCTCGTCGATCACCACCGCCGCGCCCGCGTCGGTCAGCAGCCGGGCGTTGAAGGTCTGGTGGTCGTCCATGGCGATCTTGAGCGGGATGAGGACCGAAGGCACGCCGGCCACCGCGATCTCGCAGCAGGTCGAGGCGCCTGCGCGGCCGATCATCAGGTGCGCCGCCCCCAGCCGCCCGGCCATCTCGCGGAAGAAGGGCGCGACCTGGGCGTCCACGCCGGCGTCGATGTAGGTCGAGCGGGCGCTGTCGAGCGACTCCGCGCGGGTCTGCTGGTCGACCTTCAGCCGGTTGCGGATCGGCTCGGCCAGGCGGGCGACGGCCGCCGGCACGGTTTCGGACAGCACGCGCGCGCCCTGGCTGCCGCCGGTGATCAGGAGGTTGATCCGCTCGGCGGGCTTCACGAAGGCGCCGGCGTGAAGCGCGCGGATGTCCGGGCGCACCGGGTTTCCGACCACGTGGGCCGTGGCCTTCACCTTCGGCGGCGCCTTTTCCAGCGTCGGGAAGGCGCACGCGACGGCGGTGACCTGCGGCGCGAGCAGGCGGTTCACGCGGCCCAGCACCGCGTTCTGCTCGTGGATCACGCTGGGGACCCCGCCGAGCTTGGCCGCGATCAGCGCCGGCAGGGAGGGATAGCCGCCGAAGCCGACCACCACCGAGGGCTTCAGCCGCCGGAAGGCCTTGCGCGCCTGCATCACCCCCTGGGCGATCTTCAGCCCGCCGCGCACGGCGCCGATGGGATCCGTCGCCTTGAAGGTGGCGGCGTTCAGCGCCAGCCGCTCCTCGGCGGGGAAGGCGTGGGCGTACTGGTCGCCGCGCGTGTCGGTGGCCAACACCACGCGCCAGCCACGCTCGGCCAGCTCGCGCGCCAGCGCCTCGGCGGGGAACAGGTGCCCGCCGGTGCCGCCGGCGGCGACGACCGCGACCTTGCCGGAACCGGGCGCGCTCACGTGAAGGCGCCCGCGCGCGAGAGCCCCTCGCCGAGCTGGTAGGCGCCCGGGCGGCGGCGCGTCAGCGCCAGCGCCAGGCCGAGCGTCAGCCCCATGGCCAGCACCGAGGAGCCGCCGTAGCTGATGAAGGGGAGGGTCATGCCCTTGGTCGGGATCAGGTTCAGGTTCACGGCGATGTTGATGAAGGCCTGCTGGCCGAACAGCACGAACAGTCCGGCGGCCGCCACCTGTTCGAACGGGTCGCTCAGGCGCATCGCCTTGTAAAGGCCCCGCACGGCCACGAAGCCGAAAAGCCCGATCAGCAGCAGCGAGAACAACAGGCCGAACTCCTCGGCCGCGACCGAATAGATGAAGTCGGTGTGCAGGTCCGGCACGTGGCGCTTCATGACGCCCTCGCCCGGCCCCCGCCCGAACAGTCCGCCCGCGGCGATGGCTTCGGACGCCCGGTCGATCTGGGTCGTGTCGGCGGCCTCCGCGCCCAGGAACTTCTGCACCCGCGAGGCCACGTGGTCGAACAGGAAGTAGGTCGAGACCAGGCCCCCCACGGCCACGGTTCCCAGCCCCAGGATCCACTTGAACGGCACCCCGGCCATGAAGAAGCAGGCTCCGAAGGCGACGGTCACCAGCACCGTCTGGCCCACGTCCGGCTGGATCAGCAGCAGCGACACGGTCATGGCGTAGAGGCCGAAGGCGATCGACACGCCGGGCACGCCCTGGCCCTTCTGACCCTCGGCGAACATCCAGGCCGACAGCACGATCAGCGCCGGCTTCACGAACTCCGACGGCTGCAGGCCCAGCGGCCCGATGTTGACCCACCGCTGCGCCCCCTTGGCCGTGTGACCGATGAAGGGCAGCAGCGCCATGATGATGATGGCCAGGATGAACACCACGAAGGCGACGCGGCGCACGCCGCGCGGCGACATCATCGAGGTGGACAGCAGGATCCCCGCGCCGGCGACCGAGAACATCAGCTGCCGCAGGGCGAAGTGCAGCTCGTTGTCGATGCCGATGCGCGCTGCAGCCGCCGGGCTCGACGCGAACGACAGCGCTACGCCCAGGAACATCAGGGCGGCGACGCCGCCGAGCAGCCAGTGGTCCACGGTCCACCACCACAGGCCTGCGGTGGAGCGGTCGGTGCGGGAAAACGGCTGGGCGTAGGCGGTGGTCATCCGACGCTCGAGGCTCGAGGATTCAGAGCCGCAAGCTTTCGGTGATCTTGGTTAAGCGGGTCTTGCGGCCGAGCTCGGAAAGCCCGCGTCAGCCGACCGCACGGGCGCCGGATTTCAGCCCCAGCACGGCGCTGCGGAAGGCCTCGCCGCGCTGCTCGAAGTCGGCGTACTGGTCGAAGGAGGCGGCGGCCGGCGACAGCAGCACGATGGCGTCCTCGCCCGACTGGCGCGCCCACGCCTCGGCGTCGGCGTGCGCCTGGGCCACGGCGCGGGCCATGTCGCCGCTCAGGGTCCACGGCGCGCTCGACCCGATCTGGGCGGCGAAGGCGTCGGCCGCCTCGCCGATGAGATAGGCCTTGGCCACGCGCCCATAGAGGTCCGCCAAGTCGGCGATCCCGCCCTCCTTGGCCCGCCCGCCCGCGATCCAGAACACCTTCGGATAGCTGGACAGCGCCTGGCGCGCGGCGTCGGCGTTGGTGGCCTTGGAGTCGTTGATGAAGCGCACGCGCCCGACGCGGGCGACCTCCTCCATCCGGTGCGCCAGGCCCGGGAAGGTCATCAGCCCCTCGACCGCATCCTCCATCGACAGCCCCAGAGCCCGCGCCGTGGCGTAGGCGGCGGCCGCGTTCTGCCAGTTGTGCCGGCCGGGCAGGGACCGGGCGCGGGTCAGGTCGCACACCTCGATGGTCCGCTCGCCGGTGGAATCGTAGAGCACCCCGCCCAGGGCATGGATGCCCCGCCCGATGGCGCGGCTGGACGAGATCGGCCGCACCGTCATCCGGCCCGAGGCCATCAGGCTCGTGCAGATCTCCTGGCCGTACGGATCGTCGGCCCCCACCACGGCGGTGTCGCCGGCGCCCTGGTTGGCGAAGATGCGGCGCTTGGCGGCGACATAGCCGGCCATGCCGCCGTGCCGGTCGAGGTGGTCCGGCGACAGGTTCATCAGCACCGCCACGTCCGGGCGGAAGGTGGAGGTCAGGTCGAGCTGGTAGGACGAGGTCTCCAGCACATAGACCGCGCCGCCGTGCATGTCGGGCAGGCCCAGCACGCCGACGCCGATGTTGCCGCCGATGCGCGCATCGCGGCCGGCCTTCTCCAGCACCCAGCCGATCAGGGCGGTGGTGGTCGACTTGCCGTTGGTGCCGGTGATGGCGACCGTGCGCGGGCGCTTGGCCTTGGGCGTGGCGGCGACGGTGCGGGCGTAGAGCTCCATGTCGCCGACGATCTCGACGCCGGCCGCCTTCGCCCTCTCCACCGTCCAGTGCGGCCTGGGGTGGGTGAGCGGAACGCCCGGCGACAGCAGGAAGGCGGCGAAGCCGGACCAGTCGGCGGTGTTCAGGTCCTCGACGGCGAAGCCTTCCCGGGCGGCGGTCTCGCGGGCGGGCGCGTTCTCGTCCCACAGCACGGGGACGGCGCCGCCGGCCTGGAGCGCGCGGGCGGCGGTCAGGCCGGTGCGGCCGAGGCCGAACACCGCCACCCGCTTGCCTTCGAAGCCCCGGACCGGGATCACAGCGCGTCCCCGAATTCCGTCAGCGGATCTTGAGCGTGGCCAGGCCGATCATCGCCAGCAGGGCGGCGACGATCCAGAAGCGGATCACGATGGTGCTTTCCGCCCAGCCCAGCTTTTCGAAGTGGTGGTGGATCGGCGCCATCAGGAAGATGCGCTTCTGGCGCAGCTTGAAGTAGCCGACCTGGATCATGACCGAGAGCGCCTCGACCACGAACAGGCCGCCGATGATGCCCAGCACCAGCTCGTGCTTGGTCGACACCGCGATGGCGCCAAGCGCGCCGCCGAGCGCCAGCGAGCCGGTGTCGCCCATGAAGATCTTGGCCGGCGGGGCGTTGTACCAGAGGAAGCCCATGCCCCCGCCGATGAGGCCGGCGCACAGCACCGCGATCTCGCCGGTGCCCGGCACGAAGTGGACCTGCAGGTACTCGGCGAAGACGAAGTTGCCGACCAGGTAGGCGATGATGCCGAAGGCGGCCGACGCCATCATCACCGGCACCACGGCCAGGCCGTCGAGGCCGTCGGTGATGTTCACGGCGTTGGAGAAGCCGGCGATCGTGACCGAGGCGAACAGCACGTAGAAGACCCCGCCCCAGAGGCTGAGGTCGAGCATCAGGTCCTTGAAGAAGGGGAAGGCGACGGCGGTCTCGAGCCCCGGCGTCGAGGGCGAGCGCGGCGCCAAAAGGATCAGCACCGCCACGGCGATGATCGCGATTAGGAACTGGAAGAACAGCTTCTGCTTGCCCGACAGGCCCGCCGAGCTCTGCTTCGTCACCTTGGCGTAGTCGTCGATGAACCCGAGCAGGCCGTAGCCCATGGTCACCCCGAACACGACCCAGACGTAGACGTTGGTCAGGTCCGCCCACAGCAGCGTCGAGACGGCGAACCCGGCGAGGATCATGAAGCCGCCCATGGTGGGGGTGCCGCGCTTGGTGAGCAGGTGGCCCTCGGGGCCGTCCTCGCGGATTGGCTGGCCGCGGCCCTGGCGGGCCTGGATCCAGCGGATGAAGCGCGAGCCCATGGCCAGGCACACCAGCCACGAAGTGAACAGCGCCAGGCCGATCCGCACCGTCAGGTATTTCAGCAGGTTCAGGAACGGCAGCTGGTCGGCGTAGTCCGCGAACTGCAGATAGAGCAGATAGAACATCTAGGCGTTCTCCTCCGCGGACGCGTCGAGCGCGGCCAGGGCCTTGGCGATGAGCGACGCCTTCGAGCCGTTCGACCCCTTCACCATCACCAGGTCACCGGGACGGACGGCGCGGGCGGCCTCCGGCGCGACGTCCGCCGCGCTCGCCGCATAGCCGCCCCGGCGGTCGGCGGGAAGCGCTTCCCACAGGTGGCGCATCTCCGGCCCGGCCAGGAACACGAGGTCCACGTCGGCGGCGAGGATGGCTTCGGCCAGGTCGGCGTGGCGCCTGGCGCTGTCGACGCCCAGTTCCAGCATGTCGGTCAGGGCCACGATGCGGCGGCCGCCGGCGGGCGGGCGGCGCGCGCCGAGGCTGGCGAGCGTGGCCTTCATGCTCAGCGGATTGGCGTTGTAGCTCTCGTCGATGAGGGTGAAGACGCCGCCTTGCAGCGGCACCTGCAGCTCGCGTCCGCGGCCGGCGAGCGGTCCGAACTCGGCCAGCGCCGCCAGGCCCGTCTCCATCGGCACGTCCAGCGCGTCCAGCATCAGCAGGACGGCGAGGCTGTTCGAGCCCCAGTGGAAGCCGGACTGGGCCAGGGAATAGACGTAGTCACGGCCCCAGATGCGGGCCGAGACGCGCGCGCCCTCGGCGGTGGGCTGGAAGTCCAGCAGGCGCGCGTCGCAGGTCTCGTCCGAACCGAAACTCATCACCCGCGCGCCGCGGTGCAGCGCCGCCTGCTTGAGCATGTCGAACCACTGGACGTCGCCGTTGATCACGGCCACGCCGCCGGGCCCCAGGCCCTCGAAGATCTCCGCCTTGGCGGCGGCGACGCCGGCCTCGCCGTCGGGGAAGTTCTCGGTGTGCACCGGACCGACCGTGGTCACGCAGGCGGCGTGCGGCTGGACCATCTGCGACAGGGGCGTGATCTCGCCCGCGTGGTTCATGCCGATCTCGAACACCGCGCGCTGGGCGTTCCTCGGCAGGCGCGCCAGCGTCAGGGGCACGCCGATGTGGTTGTTGAAGCTCTTCACCGAGCTGTGGGCCGGGCCGGCGAGCGCGAGGCCCGCGCGGATCGCCTGGGTGACGCTCGTCTTGCCGACCGAACCGGTCACCGCGCCGCGGCGCACTTCCGGCGCCCGGTCGCGCGCGTAGGCAGCCAGCGCCTCGAGCGCCTTGAGCGTGTCGGAAACCACCACGGTCGCGCCGCCGTCGACCGGGCGCTCGGTGATGGCCGCGGCCGCGCCGGCGGCGAAGGCCTGGGCGACGAAATCGTGGCCGTCGCGCACGCCCTTCAGGGCGACGAACAGGTCGCCGGGCTGGACCTCACGGCTGTCGAAGGTGATGCCGGTCGCCTCGAAGGCCAGGCCTTCCAGGCGGCCGTCGGTGGCGGTCAGGACCTCGGCGGCGGTCCAGAGCGGCTCGCTCCCGCTTGCGGGCATTCAGACGGTCTCCCCCTTCAGCGCGTTCGCGACCTCCGTCGCGTCGTCGAAGGGATAGACGGTTTCACCGACGATTTGACCCTGCTCGTGACCTTTTCCCGCCACGACGAGCACGTCGCCTTGTCGCAGCCCTTCCACCGCCTCGGCGATGGCGCGGCGGCGGTCGCCGATCTCCTGGGCGCCGGGGGCGGCCGCGAGAACGGCCTTGCGGATTTCCGCCGGATCTTCGGAGCGCGGATTGTCGTCAGTGACGATCACCACGTCGGCCAGCTTCGCCGCGATGGCGCCCATCTGCGGGCGCTTGCCCCGGTCGCGGTCGCCGCCGCAGCCGAACACCACCACCAGCCGGCCCGTCGCGTGCGGGCGCAGGGCCTGGAGCACGGTCTCCAGTCCGTCGGGGGTGTGGGCGTAGTCGACGTAGGCCTCGCCGCCCTCGGGGCCGCGGCCGATGTGCTGCAGCCGCCCGGGCGCGCCGCGGATCTGTTCGAGGGCGCCCAGCACCGCCTCCGCGCCTTCGCCCGCGGCGATGCACAGGCCCGCCGCGACCAGCGCGTTCGAGGCCTGGAAGCCGCCGGCCAGCGGCAGCAGGATCTCGTGGGTGCGGCCCTCGACGTCGATCTTGAGCCGCTGGCCCTCGGGCACGAGGCGGCGGCCGACCAGCGACAGGTTGCGGCCGCGCTCGCCGACGCTCAGCAGGCCGAGCCCGCTCATCAGGGCGGCTGAGGCGAAGGGGCCGTAGGCGCTGCTGTCGGCGTTCAGGACCGCGGTGCGCCCGCGCGGCAGGAGCTGCTCGAACAGGCGCAGCTTGGCGTCGCGGTAGGCGTCCATCGAGCCGTGGTAGTCCAGGTGGTCCTGGCTCAGGTTGGTGAAGGCCGCGGCCGACAGGGTCACGCCGTCCAGCCGGCGCTGGTCGATGCCGTGCGACGAGGCTTCGAGCGCCAGGTGGGTGACGCCGCGGTCGGCGAGCTCGGCCAGCAGGCGCGCGGCGTCGGCGGCGTCGGGGCTGGTCAGGCCAGGGCCGGTCAGGGCCTCCTCGCCGGCGACCACGCCGAGCGTGCCCATGCTGGCGGCCCTGTGGCCGAGCGCTGTCCAGATCTGGCGGCAGAAGGTGGCGACCGAAGTCTTTCCGTTGGTGCCGGTGACCGCGACGCAGGTCTTCGGCTGGCGGCCGTAGAAGGCCTTGGCGGCGAGCGCGTAGGCGCGGCGCACGTCTCCCGAGCGCACCAGCACCGGCGCGGCGTCCCCGGGGGTGTCCTCGGGCGCCAGCACGGCGGCCGCGCCCTGCGACAGGGCCTGGGGGATGAAGGCGCGGCCGTCGGCGGCGGCGCCGGGCAGGGCGGCGAACAGCGCGCCCGGGCCGGCCTTGCGGCTGTCCGCGGTGACGCCGGTGATCACCGGGTCGACCGACAGGTCGCGACGCAGGATGTCCGACAGCCGCTGGGCGCTCACTGGCCGCCCTCCGCCGCGACGGTCTCGTCGCCCGGGATGATCTCCTCGACCACCGGCGGCTTGTCGCCCGTCGCGGTCTGGTAGGGGTCGGCGGCGCGGCGCACGCCGAGGAAGGGCGCGATCCGGTCGATGACCCGGCCGGCGGCCGGGGCGGCGGTCCAGCCGCCGGTGCGCTGGCCCATGCTCTCGGGCGAGCCCTTCGGCTCGTCGAGCAGGATCAGGACGAAGTAGCGGTCGCCGTCGATCGGCCCGTCGGTCGGGAAGACGGCGGCGAAGGAGGAGACCAGGCGCGAACGGTCGTAGCGGCCGCCGATCACCTTCTCGGCCGAGCCGGTCTTGCCGCCCACGCGCAGGCCCGCGGCGTTCGCCTTGGAGCCGGTGCCGCGCACCACGTTCAGGCGCATCAGGTCGAGCATGGCGCGCGAGGTCGCCTCCGACAGCACGCGGCGTCCGGTGGGGCGCTCGTTCGGGTCGAGCTTGCGCAGGGTGAGCGGCACGTACTCGCCGCCGTTCAGCACGGCGCCCATGGCGGCGGTCAGGGCCAGCGGCGAGACGGAGATCGCGTGGCCGAAGGAGGCGGAGGCCAGGGTGTTCTCGTCCCAGCGGCGGGGGACCAGCGGCCGGGCGCTCTCGAGCAGCTCGACCTCGGCCGCCTGCAGCAGGCCGAGTTGCTGGAAGTAGCGGACCATGCCCTGCTGGCCCATGGCCAGCGCCAGGCGCGAGGTGCCGATGTTCGAGGAGTGGATGAAGATGTCCTCGATGGTCAGCACGCGATTGGCGCCGTGGAAGTCGTGCACGGTGCGCCCGCCCAGCTTCATCGGGGCGGTGGCGTCGAAGGTGGAGTTCACCGTGGCCGTGCCGCTGTCGAGGCCGGCGGCGATGGTGAACACCTTGAAGGTCGAGCCCATCTCGTAGACCGACGAGGCGGCGCGGTTCAGGCGTCCGCCGGCGGGGGAGTCGCCCGGCGCGTTGGGGTCGAAGTCGGGGAAGCTGGACAGCGCCAGGATCTCGCCGGTGCGCACGTTGGTGACGATGCCCACGGCGGCGTCGGCGTTCAGGTTCAGGGCGGCGCGGCGCAGCTCGTCCTCCAGCGCGCCCTGGACGCGCAGGTCGACGGACAGGGCGACCGGCTTGCCGGCCTTGCCGCCGTCGCGGATCTGCTCGTCGAGCGCGCGCTCGACCCCCGCCAGTCCACGGCCGCCGGAATCGGTGAAGCCGACCAGGTGCGCGGCGGTGCGGCCGAGCGGATAGACGCGGCGGTCCTCCTCCTCGAACGACAGGCCCGGCAGGGCGAGGGCGTGGACGCGGGCGCGGTCCTGGGGCGTCAGCCCGCCCATGACGAAGGTGCGGCGCTCGCCCTCGATGGCGCGGCGCAGGCGCTCGGCCGACAGGCCCGGCAGGGCCTGCAGCAGGGCGCGCTGGGTGGCGGCCGGCTCCCAGACTTCCTCGGGGTCGATGTAGAGGGCGTAGTGGACCAGGTTGGCGGCCATCAGCCGGCCGTTGCGGTCGACGATGTCGGCGCGCGACGCAACCGCTGCGGCCCCGCCGTAGGCGCGGCCGTCGCCGTTGAACAGGGCCGCGCGGGCGGCGCCGAAGGCCAGGATGGCGAAGGCGAAGCTGAAGGCCGCGAGCACGAAGAAGATGCGCACCCGCGTGTCTTCCTCGGCCCGGCCCTGGGCCTTGATGCGCTCGAAGGCGTGCTCGACCGACCAGACCCGCTCGGCCAGCCAGCGGAACGACGGCGGTTGGACGCGAAGGTCGGACGGCTTCACTGCGCCTCCTCCCCGGCGGGAGCGGCGGCAGTCTCTTCGGCCGCGGGCTCGACGGGCTTGGGCGCAGGGGCGGGGGCCGGAGCGGGCGCCTTGCGGGCGATCTCGGGCAGGGCGTCGGGGTCGGCCTCGCGCTTGGCCGAGACGGGGGCGAGCCCCGTGTAGGCCTCGGCCAGGGCGCCGATGCGGCCCGGCTGCTCCAGGTGGGCGGCTTCCGCGGTCAGCAGGCGGACCTTGCGCTGCTCGGCGCTGATCTCGGCCTCGACCTTGGCGATGCGCGAGCGCTCGTCGCCGGCGCGGGCCTTGGACAGGTAGACCCAGAACACCAAGAGCACGAGGCAGGCCAGCGCCGCCACCTCGATGACGCGGAAGCCGCGGACCCGATGGTCGAAGACGCGGGCGATCGGGTTCATGCCGCGGCCCTCCAGGCGGGGGCGGCGGTGCGCCGTGCGGCGCGCAGCTTGGCCGAGCGCGCGCGGGGGTTGGCGGCCAGCTCGCGCTCCGATGGCTCGCGCGCGCCCTTGAACAGGAGCTCGAAGGTCGGCGCCGGGCCGGCCTTGAGTTCGGGCATGTGCCGCGAGCCGGACGGCAGCCTGCCGGCGCGCTCGGTCAGGAAGGCCTTCACGATGCGGTCCTCCAGCGAGTGGAAGGTGACCACCGCCAGCCGCCCGCCCGGCTTCAGCACGCGCTCGGCGGCCTCCAAACCGGCCTCCAGCTCGCCCAGCTCGTCGTTCACCGCGATGCGCAGCGCCTGGAACACGCGGGTGGCCGGATGGGTCGGCGCCCCGCGCCGCCCGCCGACCGCCTTCTCGACCGTCTCGGCCAGATCGAGGGTGCGCTCGAAGGGCTGCTCGGCGCGACGGCGGACGATCACGTGGGCGATACGACGGGAGGCCTTCTCTTCCCCATAGATCCAGAACAGCCGCGACAGCTCCGCCTCCGGGCGCGTGTTCACGATGTCCGCCGCGGTGTCGCCCGATGACCCCATGCGCATGTCGAGAGGACCGTCCCGCATGAAGGAGAAGCCCCTCTCGGCGTTGTCCAGCTGCATGGAAGAGACGCCGATATCGAGCACGACGCCGTCGCAGCTCTCCCGCCCCAGCTCCCCCAGCGCCTCGTCCAGCCGCGAGAACCGCTCGCGCACCAGCTGGAACCTGCCGGGAAAGTCCGCGGCCATCCGCTCGGCGTGCGGGGTAACGTTAATGTCGCGGTCGAAGGCGATCACCTCGGCCCCGCGCTCGAGGAAGGCGCGGCTGTAGCCGCCCGCGCCGAAGGTGCCGTCCACGATCAGATCGCCGGGCTGAATCGCAAGCGATTCAAGCACTTCGTCCAGCAGTACGGAGATGTGCGGCGCCTCGATCACTGGCCGCCTCCCGCCCGCGCCGCGCGCTGGCGCATGCGCAGTTCGGCCAGGCCGGTCCGCGCCGAGACCCGCTGCTCCTCGCGCCAGGCCCGGAACCGGTCGCGGCTCCAGATCTGGAAACGGTCGCGCAGCCCCACGATCGCCACCCAGTCCGTCAGCCCGAACTCCTCGCACAGGGCCTCGGGCAGGGTGATCCGGCCGGCGGTGTCGAACGCGAGCTGGTGCATGCCGCCGTAGACCACCGTCTCGAGCTGGGTCCGCAGCGGATCGCCGAACTCCAGCTCCTCGATCATGTCCGCGTAACGATCGAACAAGGCCTTGCCGCCACCTTCGATGCAGTCGGCCTCGATGGAGGGAAAGCAGAAGACGCCGTCGAAGGAGGAGGCCGCAGCCGCGCGGTACTCCTGAGGCACGACGATGCGCCGCTTCGAGTCGAGCTGTTTCTCGAACGTCGAAAGGAACACGCGCCCACGAACCCGTGCGGTCCGCCCCCTGATCTGCACCCTTACTGTTTGGGTTAACACGGGATGAAGTGGGCTGCAATGACACCAGGTGCCACTTTAACCCTCGTGGCGGCGTTGTGACGCGCCAAACACAGTAAAAACGGGAACAGAGGCGGAACATCGTGAGTATTCACAGCCTGTGGACAACACGCCGCCCACTTGTTGTTCAGATTGGTTAACGGCTAAGGCAGTCGCTGATGCTGCTCTCGCACCTCGTCGCCCTGTTCGCCTCCGCGGTGTCAGCCGCGCCCATTCCCAGCGCCACGACCTACACCGTGCCCGCCTGCGCCACCGCGCCCGCGGAGGCCGACGTGTGCCGGCTGGAGGTCGTCCGCACCGAGGCGGAGGTGCGCGAGGCGCTGAAGGACGCGGACACCGTGTGGTTCGCCGAGGGAGACCGGTTCGTCGTCCATGCCCGCCGGCCGGGGGATGAGGTGAGCCTGTGCTGCGCCACGCGCACGACGCTCCACCGCGTCGGCGCGACCGATCTCTGGAGCGTCACGCTGTGGGTCAGAAACCTCGACCGGGCCGTCATCGACGTGCTGGTGAACCGGGACCCGGCGAACACCGAGCTGCCGCAGTACCGGGGGCCCAAGGCAGAGCCTGATCCTGCCCTGGCGGCGACGATCGCAGGGAAGCTGCACGACGAGCTGATCGACAGCCCCGCCGCGGGCGAGCGGCGCAAGGTCACGATCTATACGCCGCCGAACGCGCAGTCC
>Ga0196964_10001395_pt1 | contig 12327 bp, 7 predicted proteins | sample S1_10metaG_FD_148615 | JGI IMG/M metagenome (GOLD analysis project Ga0196964, IMG submission 148615) | Soil microbial communities from Anza Borrego desert, Southern California, United States - S1_10 | ecosystem: Environmental > Terrestrial > Soil > Desert | place: USA: California | collected...
CCCGCTGCGCCGATTTCAAAGCGCAGTCCGAGATCGCGCGCCATCCACGCCAGAACGCTTCGCGCCGGCATTGGGGCGTGTGTCGAGAACGATAGCGTGGCCGGATTGGCGAACTTCCGCGCGTGTTCGACGAGCTCGACCAGCGGCGCGGGTTGCTCGAGTTTTTCAGCCAGCAGCTCAACGCCTTCGGCCAGCGTCTTTCCATACAAAGCCAACGGTCCGACATCGGCGCTCCAGTCAAACTGTGCTGGCTTGACATCGCGGGGCACAACCGGCGGAACCGCTGGTGCAGCCGGCTTTGTTCCGGACACCAGCGCCGGAGGGGTGCTCACAACTGCCGGAGGATTCATCCAGGCCAGGCGCGCGGCGAGATTTGAATCGCGCGGACGGCGGCCGGGTCCGAACACGAGCTCCTGGCCAGCGGCCAGGCCGATCACGCCGTCGGGTTGGCGCACATCGACGCTGCCTTCTTCGACAGCGACGAGCGCGCCATCCGGAGTCGACATCTCGATAACGAATGCCGTCCCCGTCACGCGCACTGTGCCGTGCGTGCCGGCGTGGACTTCGAAGGTTTCGTTCGCACTGGCACGCGGCCGATGTTTGAAGACCTGGAAGTAGACGCTGCCGCCTGTGACTGTGAACGAGCGCCGGCTCTGTGCGCGCAGCGCCGACCCCGGGGCGAGCAGCACTCGCGCGATCGGCGATTGGCCAGAGGTCAACGTCATCGAGAGCGTGGCGCGGCCCGCATTCAGCAGTTCCTTCGGCTGCAGAACGTGTCCATCGGTCAGCGGCTGCGAGAGGCCATTGTCCTTGGTGACGGTTCCCGAGCCGCTGATCGCCATCAGCGTTGGGGGCGCATCGTCAGGCGCGGAGTTCCGGCTGCGGACGTAAATCATCCCGATGCCCAGGCCGATCAGGAGCAATGCCGCGACCGGAACTCGTGCGGCCCAGATCGTTCTCACGACACTGCGCTGACGGACGTGCGCGCCGGTCTCCAGCCTGCGCGTCGGCGCATCGGAGATCTCCGAGAGCGGTCCCGTGACTTTGGCTTCGATCAGTTCGGGTTCGGAGTTTCGCGTCTGCGTCTGGCTCTGCCGGATCGTTTGCGGCGTGCCGATATTCGTGCTCACCGGAGTGGAAGGCTTCTTCGAAGCCGGCGCTTCTGGCGCAGGCAGAATCTCGGTCTTCAGCAGCGCGTCCTTCAGGCGCTGCTGAAAGGAACGGCTGGTCTCGACGGTGGAGAACGCGTCCTTCAGACGCGCCTGCACACGCTGCGCCTGGTCGAGCACCGCATGGCACGCCGCGCAGGCCTTGACGTGCTTCGAGAGCAGCACGCGCTCGGTCTCTTTCAAGTCGTTGTCTTCGACGAAGCGTTCGATCTGGCGGCGGGCTTGTTCGCAGGAGATGTCGCTCGGGCCATGCGAAAACGCCGGCTCGCGCGGCGCGTCCGGTGCTGGCTCCGAGTTTTGCTCCGGCGTCGATCCCACGTAACGTTCCTATCCGACCTTTTCGCCACGCCCGGCGAAGACTGTCTGCAGCGTCGCCAGCGCATGATGGAGATGGCTGCGCACCGTTCCGCGGGGCTGGCCCAAACGCGCTGCGATCTCCTTGGGAGACAGGCCTTCGAGGTAGCGCAGCGTGATCACCAGCCGCTGAGCCTCCGGAAGTTGCGCAATCGCCCGCATCACTTCGTCCTGATCCTCGGTCAGCATCACTGGCGGCTCGGCCGCCGGTTCGGGAGCGCTCTCCAGCGCCACGTCGCCGCTGCGCCGCTTCCGGAACCTCGCACTGTCCGCCGCCACGTGGCTGGCGATGCCGTACAACCAGCCCGCGAAGCCCTCTGGATCGTTCAGGCTGCGCAGGCCGCTGTATGCCTTGACGAAGACTTCCTGCGTCACGTCTTCGGCTTCGGCCGCCTGGAAGCCTCGCTGCAGTGCAAGCGCGAAGATCGTGCGGCGGTGGCGTTCGACGAGCTTGCCGAAAGCCTCCCGCTCACCATCCAGCGTTGCACGCACCAAGGCTCCATCCGACCACGCCACCGCAGGAACTCTCCAGTTTGTATGTCGTTGGGTGTGCCGAACCTGTTGTACAGAATTGCACCTTACGGTGCTCGGCGTTGGAGACCGAGCAGCCATAACAACTTACAGTGCCGAAAAGTGCACTTGTGCGCTATTTCAGCCTCTTCCTGAGTATCTTCCCGAAGATCTCCAGGCCCGTCGCCGCCTCCTCTTTTGTGATACTCAGCGGAGGGCAGAAGCGGATCGTTGATTCTCCACAACCCAGCAGCAGCAGCCCGCTGTAAAACGCGTCATCCACCACCTGGTCGCGCAAAGCCTTTGCCGGACGCTTCGTCGCACTGTCGGTCACGAGTTCGATTCCGATCATCAGGCCCAGGCCGCGTACGTCGGAGATCTGCCGCGGATACTTCGCCTGCAGCTTCCGCAACTCGCCCTGCATGAAGTCCCCGATCACGCGTGCATTCTTCATGTACTTCCGTTCGATCAGTTCGATGCTCGCCAGCGCCGCGCGGCAACTGACCGGATTGCCGCCGAAGGTCGACCCGTGCGCGCCCTGCTTCCAGTCCATGACCGATTCTTTCGCGATCATGGCGCCCAGCGGCAGGCCGCTCGCGATGCCCTTGGCCATACACATGATGTCCGGCTCGACACCGTAGTGCTCGATGCAGAACATCTTGCCCGTGCGGCCGAAGCCGCTCTGCACTTCATCCGCGACGAGCAGGATCTTGTGTTTGTTGCACAATTCGCGCAGTTCGGGCAGGAAGTTCCGCGGCGGAACGACGTACCCGCCCTCGCCCTGCAATGCTTCGACGAAGATCGCCGCGACTTCTTCAGGCGGCACCGTCTGTTTGAACAAGCGATCCCGCAGGAAGGACACATCGCCGTACGGAACGTGTTCGACTTCGGGCACCAGCGGCGCGAAGTGCGCGCGCTGCGTGATCTTCGAGCCCGTCAGCGAGAGCGCGCCGAACGTACGGCCATGAAACGCGCCGAGGAACGCGACGACGCGCTGCCGGCCAGTGTGGTAGCGCGCGAGTTTGAACGCTGCTTCGATGGACTCGGCGCCCGAGTTCGTGAAGAACACGCGCGTGGGCGACTTTCCAGGAAAGAGATGGCAGAGCTTCGAGGCGAGCTGCGCCTGCGGCTCGTTGTAGTAATCGCTGCCGCACATATGGAGCAGCTTGCCGGCCTGGTCGCGAATCGCGGCGACGATCTCCGGATGGCAGTGCCCACAGTTGTTGACGGCAATGCCGGCGGTGAAATCGAGGAAGCGGTTGCCGTCGAGGTCCTCGACGGTGCACATGCTCGCGCGCTTCACGGCGAGAGGAATGTAGCGCGTGTAACTAGGCGACGTATAACGCCGGTCGAGCGCGATCGCTTTCTTGGCCTTCGGGCCGGGCAACGACGTATGAATGTAGGGAACAGGACCGGCGATGCCGTGATCCCCGGACGAGAGGAGCGGTGGATCGCGAAGCACAGCCGCGGTGTTCCGCGCACGCGCTTTTCCGTTCGCATGGCCGTTGCTGGTGCTGCCACCGACTGCACCGGCGAGCTTCTTGCGGGACTTCACGAAAGGATCCATGCGGGGTTCTCCGAACGGCGGTGATGGAACACTGACGGCAGCGTGCAAGCGCATCTTACCGCAAATCAAAGGGGGTCAAGAAATCACCGTTTGCCCGGAGAAAATCTGAAAGAATAACCGGCTTCATTCGTTTTTCCGTTCAGCTACCCTCGTTAGGAGAAGCTGATCTCATGCTGCGTCTGTTTGTCCTGTTGTCATTCGCTATCGGCCTGTCGGCCTACTCTGCGGACGAAATAGCGCAGCCGAGTGAAGCGCAGGTGGCGCAGTGGATCCGCGAGTTAAGCGCCGAGGACTTCGATACCCGCGATGTGGCGCGAGAGAAACTCGAACACGCGGGAGTCAAGGCCCTCCCAATATTGCGCGATCACCTGAAGAGCGCGGGCGTCGATGAGAAGGTGGCGCTCGAAAACGTCATCTACCTCATTCGCGTCAAGGAGTTCAAACGGCACCTGCCGAGATTGAAGGAGCGTACCTCGAAACACCTGGCCTCTCTGAACGAAGAACTCGACAATCACAATGTAGAGACAAAGAAGCAGATCGATTCGCTTTGGGATTCGATTAATGCCGCGGACAAACGGATTCAGAAACTCGAGCGGGACCTCGCGGTCAATCCGAAGGCTGGCGACGTGATCGAGGAAGAAATCCTCGAACTAAAGGAGCAGGTCGAGCGGCAGAAGCGCGAGGTCAAGACAACAAAGCAGGATTCCATATCGAAATGGACGGAACTGAAGGCAAGAATTAAGGAAGCTCAAGCATCCCTTAGCGATATTGCCGCGTTGCTGCGCGACGGAGGTATCCCGCCTGCCCTTCTCGACAGCGTCGACCCGTCAAAGCTCGAGCGCTGGTCGATGGATGTCGTCTCGATGGACCTGCGACTGAGCATGATGGTCCGCTTTGAGTTTGTAGATACTCCGATCGATGAGGGACTCCGCTTTCTGAAACAGGTCAAACATCTCGATCTGACCTGGGAAAAAATCGAGGGGCGCGTCTGTACGTTAAACACCGGCGCTGGCATGACACTGCGCCAGGCGCTCGAAGAGATCGCGCGCCAGGGCAACGCGACGTTGACCATCGATACCACTCACCGCACGATGAAAATCATCGGCCGGACGGAAGAAGAGGAAAAGGTCGAGGACTAATTCTCTTCCGTTTTTGTCCGATTTTCTCCGAAGGTCTGCGAATTTCATCCGCCTCTTACCAGTGAAGTAGTTCTGGTCGCTGTTGGAAGGAGGCTCCGCCGTGTGCCGACGGTTCCTTATTGCCATCACGTTTATTCTCGCCTGCGCCTGCTTCACCGCTGACACAGTCGGAGTCGTCAGCCAGATCAGCGTTGTCTCGGACAAAGCCGAGAACGTCTCCACGCTCGAAGCGTGGAAGAGCGCGTACATCAAGCCTGGCATGTCGGATCAGGATAAGGCGATCGCGATTTACAAGACGGTCGTGAAGTACCGCCACCAGGCGACACCTGTGACCGAAGGGAATCAATACGAGTGCACTCACGATCCGATGAAGACCATGCACGTCTATGGCTACGGCATCTGCTGCTGTGCGTCGAGCAACGTGCTGGGTCTCGCGCGTTACCTTGGCCTGCCCGCGCGGGGCCGTGCGCTGAATCCGCACGTGATCTCTGAGATCGGCTACGACAACGGCTGGCACTTATTTGACGGTTCGCTGCTGTGCTATTTCACGAAGAAGGACGGCAAGGTCGCGAGCGTAGATGACATCCGCGAGGCCGTGAGTTCCTGGACGCAGCAGAATGCCGGCTTCCATCGCAACGAACAGAAGCTGCGCGATTTCGCCAAGAACGGCGGCTGGAAGAAAGGGCCTGAACTTTTGCGGGAGTGCTCGACCTACGACACCAATGGCGTGAACTGCGCCGGCTGGCACGGCTGGGCGACGACGATGCATCTGTTTGATGTGCCGAACTCGCCCGAGTACGAGTTCGGGCCCTCGCTCGGCTACCAGGTCAACATTCAACTGCGCCGGGGCGAGAAACTGACGCGCAACTGGTTCAACCACGGCCTGTTCCTGAACATGCCCGACCAGAATCCCGGCAACATTCTCAAGGATCGCGTGGGGCTCGGCACGCAGCGCGAACTCGGCGATCTGGCGCCCGCGCGCGTCGGCAACGGAGTTCTCGAATACAACGTGCCGCTCGCCAGCGGCGTTTTCCGCAGCGGCGCTCTGCTCGCCGATAACCTTGCTGCGACGAGCGAAGATAAGCGCAGCCCGGCCGTTCACGTCAAGGATGCAGCCAAGCCGGGCGTGCTCATCATCCGCATGCCTTGCAGCTATGTGTATCTGACGGGCGAAGCGAAGTTGAAAGCGGCCATCGGCGCGAAAGGCGCGATAGCCATTTCCATCAGCGATACGCAGGGACGCAGTTGGAAACCCGTCACGACGATCTCGGCGTCCGGCGAACAGACGATCGACCTGAAGCCGTTCTGCTACCGGAAGTACGATTATCGTCTGAAGCTCGAGCTGAGCGGCGAGGGCACGGGGCTCGACGCGCTAAAGATCTCACACATCTTCCAGCACTCGCAGGCGCCGCTTCCGATCATCGTCGAAGGCGACAACAAGATCACGTTCACGGCCGGGCAGGAAGGCACGATCACGCTCGAGCCGCAGATGAATCCGGACGGCGCCGCGAAATGGGGCCAGCCGTCGTACCTCGATTTCAATCCGGTCATCAATGGGCTGGGCAAGCCGTTCCTAACCGGCTCCGGCGATGCGACCTTCACTGTCAACACGCCCGGAGATCTCGCACGCCTCCGAATGAGTTTCTTCTACCGTGCGCGCGACGGCCGAGACGCTTACGAAGTCATGGTCTCGTACGACGGCGGCAAGACGTTCAAGAGCGTCGAGAAGCTGACCGGCCCCACGGCGGGGACCACGAAATACATCACCGTCTCGGACGTGCCGAAAGGAGTACGCGAGACGCTGGTGAAGCTGGTCGGCACGCAATCGACCGCGAACTGCCTGTTCGATCTGCGCATCGACGCCGACTACAAGGAGCCGCAGGGCGGCTTCAAGCCGGTGAAGATCACGTACGCGTGGGAAGAGGGGGGCACGGCGAAGACCCACGAGTTCATTGCGAAGAAGCCGAGCGAAACGTACTCGATCAAGTGCGGTCCGAAGACTTTGGCGAAGTCGGTGACGGTGGAGCTGGCGGAGTAGTGTCACCCTCCCAACAGCCAACACCAAGACACGAAGGCACGAAGTCAATCTTGGAGAGCATGTAACGAGAACTCTGTGAACGTCGGGAGCTCCGGCTCGAATGTCGACCACCAGAGACTGTCATAGTTGGACCAAGCGCCGCCGAAGCGAAGGATGGGAACCTTGTTGGTCGTTCCAACGCCGTTCAATCGGGCAGTCTGATAGGCGAAGAGTACAAAAAAGGTGTAGTAGTACTCAATGACAGTACGGCGCTCCACACTTAGATGCGCGCCGGGGTAAGTGATGTTGCAGACGATACTGTACTCATCGTTGACGACTTCCACGGACTCAATGTTGTCACCCTCATGGTCCCGGATGAAGCCTCTGGCTGTCGTTGGAAGCCACTCGAGTGCCTGCGCTGGCTGCAACAATTTGTGAAGCGCATCTGTCTGTCGGTTGCTCTTCTTCTCCATTGCAGTCGGCAAACTCACTCTGATTTGCGCCCGCGTACCTGCGGGAGCCGTGTACTTCAGTGGAATCATTCCGCATAACCCTACCAGGAAGGCCCCGGCCATCAGTAGTCGAAGCGAGAAACGACGGATACAGAGGAGCAAACCGGTCCAGGACAACACCGCACTCACAATGACCCAGACTAATGCGACATGACGGTCGAATGCAGGAACCTGACTCACCTTTGAATGAACGCTCGCTTGTACGTCGCGGTAGAGTGCGACAGTGATTTTCGCTTCTGTAAGATGCTTCTGAGCGGCAGACCTATTCATCGCTGCCATACACATAAGAAATGACAACACACCAGCAGATATGGCGAGGCATCCTGGGAGAAACGTAGACGTGGCAAGACGGCTGCGCAGAAGTGCAGCATTTCCCATAAGAAAGCCCTGACGGCAACACCAAGGTACGAAGCAAAAGTACAGACAATCAATATACACAAAAAAGCCCGTCGTTACCGACGGGCTTCTTCGATCTGAGTTCTTCGAGCTTTACCGGCTGATCGCGAGCTTCTCGCAGATCTTCTGCGCGCCCTTGAGCTTCGGCTCGAGTTCGAACGCGCGCTTCAGGTGCACGCGCGCTTTCTTCTCCACCGCGCCCTTGTAGTAGCTCTCGGCGATCTTCTTGTGCAGGTACGCTTCCGTCTTCTTGCTTACGCCCATGGCCATGACCTTCTCGTAGATCTTGACCGATTCGATGGGCTTGCAGCGGCGCGCCACCTTCTTGCAGTAGATGTCGCGGATGCGGTCCTTGACCTCTTCGAGGAAGAAGCGCATCGGCAGGTTGCGTTCCGCCGTGTAGACGTTCTCGTAGAAGCGCAGCGCCTGCTTCCAGTTGCCCTGGCGCTCGTACTCTTCGCCCATCAGGAACTGGCAGTCGAGATAATCCTTCTGGTCGAGGTACTGCCAGACTTCGAAGTTCTCGTCCTTGCCGCGCATGCGTTCGTAGATCTTGATCGCTTCGCCGGGCGAATCGTTCAGCAGGCTGTAGAGGATCAGGCGCGACTGCGCGGCCGGATCGTCGCTGCGCTTGGCGAGGTTCTCGCGATACGGATCCTGGTACGCTTTCAGGAACGGGCGCAGCTTGCGGTCGTATTCTGTGCGCTCGGCGTCGTTCATCAGCGTGTCATACGCTTTGAGGATGACGCGCATCTTCGCTTCGGCCCACTTCGTCCGCGTGGCGTTGTGATCAGGATGATATTTCTTGGCGAGTCTGCGGAAGGAGCGCTTGATTTCGTCGCGCGTCGCCTCCGGTTGGACTTCAAGGACTTCGTAGTAGTTGATCATTCCTGAGATCACTTCTGGCCTCCTCGCAGAGGAATCCGCTGCCCAAGGCGAGCAGCGTTACAACCCTATGAATGACAAAAACTTGCAGGTCCACCGTACCGGGCAGGTGTAAGCTCACGAGTGCTACACAAGTGCGCGATCGGCGACAGGAGGGGATTTTAGAAAATTGCGAGTCGAAAGTAAAGGCTTTTGTTTTCTATTTGACAGGATTGTTACCGCTTTTCCTACCCCGATCTCCATCAATACAAATCAATGATATAAAAAGAGTTGCAAGATAGAATTGACCTGTTCCACACGTGCAATTGAGAGCGTTAATCCCTCAAAAATTGTGATGTGCGCCGTTGGCTGTTATCTCTTGCCCCTACAACGTCTGATATTTCCGGCAGCTATAGCAGTTCATCGACGCTTCCTGCATGCGGTTTTCGATGTCCTTGTTGCCCGGGTCCTTATCCAAGGCTTTCTCGTACAGGTCGATGCAGGCTTCGAACGCGACGAGCGCGCTCTTCAGGACCTGGTTGTTGTTGCCGTTGGTTCCAGACTTGAACTGCGTGAACGTCGCCATCGCCTCCTTATACTTCGCGTTGGCCTGATCGACGAGCGCTGCCGAACCCGCATTGCGGCCCTTCACCCCGCCCTCTTCGATCACGACTTCAATCACGTCTTCGGCGACGAGTTCACGCGCTGAGACCGCCGGTGGCTTGCCCTTTTCCGGCTTTGCTGCGACTTCGGGCGCTTTCTTCTCCTTCACCTTCATCGTGGTCTTGAAGTCGTCCTTCATGTTCTGGGCGGCGAACAGCTTGAACGCGTCCACTTCGTCCGCGGCCACCTGGTAGTCCGGCAGCTTGCGCTTGAGGTCCTCGAGTTCCTTCTCCACGTAATGGCGCGGGCGGCCGCTGGTCAGCATCAGCGAGGCCTTGTCGATCGCGCGGCGGATGACTTCCTTGCGCATCGTGTCGCCGATCTTCGGATCAGGGTTGCGGCCGCTTCCGCCGCTGTAAGCGCGGTCGAGGTACGCGATGCACTGCTTGCCGAGCATCAGGCGCTTACTCAGATACACCAGATCATAGTAGTCGGCGCTGCTCTGGGCGTTCACGCCCGCTTCGAGCGCGCCGAGCAACTCCATGAACTCCTGCTGCCGCTGCTTCAGGCTGACAGGAACGGCTTCCTTGATCTCCATCTTCGGCAGTTGCGTGCGCTGCCGACCGTCGGCGGCAGGATTGTGGCGGTTGATCGCCTGGATATGGAAGAAGTTGTCATCCTCTTTGAGCTTCAGTCCGACCCACTCGTTGCCGTCATGCATTTTCACGATGTACGACTCTTCGGCCTTCGCGAAGTCAGAGATCGGAATGTGCTTTGTCGCAAGCTTGAACTGTGTTGCCTTGTGTTCCCAAGTCTTGGCTTCAGACTTCAGTGCGGCCCCGCACTTCTTGGCGCCGGCTTCTTTGTACAAGTTGATCGCTTTATCGAAATCAAACGCCTCCATCGCTGTCCGGCCGTCGGCCATGAGCTTCTTGGCAATCTCTTCCTCGCCCGTCGGCACGACTTCTGGCGGCTTGACCTCTGGAGGCTTCTCCTGAACGGGCGGAGGGACGGCTTTCGTCAGCGGAGGCGGAGCTTCGACCTTGTCAGGCGCCTTGGCGATCGGCGGCGGAGGAGCCGGCGGGGGTGCCGTTACCTTGGGCTCTTCCTTCTTTGCGAAGAACGCGGTGATTTGATCCTTGAAGACGATGCCCAGTCCCACGAGCACGCCGAGAATCACAACGCCGATGACCGCCTTCAGGATGCCGGCAATCTGCTTGCGCTGCTGCTTGGCCTTCCACTCGGGCCGCACGCCGCTCTGCGTGGTTTCTTTGTCTTTTTTGCCGTTTCCAGCCATCGTCGATGCACCTGTTCCAAAGCGTTTGCGGTCAGACAGTTATGCTGCCTAGATACCAAGACTCGACCCGTCTGTCCACTGCCTCAGATTAGACGCCGGATTTCCGGATTTCTCAGCCAAATCTTTTGCTGGAGAGACTTTTGCACACACGCGCTAAAGTGGCTCGAATACCCGGTTTTGCCGTCTGAATGCTGTTTGTCTGTACTCTTGGTGTCGCCGTGAACGCACTTTTCACCCACCCCTGGCTTCTGTTGCTGGCAGCGCCGCTGCTGTGGGTGATTCTGGCGTATTATCGGTCCAATGCGCCACGGCTTGTCTCCTCACGCGGCGCCCTGTGGCGTCTGCGCCAGCGCGTGGCATTGCAGGCGGCTATCGTCGTCGCCTTGGTGCTTTCCGCTGCGGGTCTGCAGGTTCCATCCTGGTCGCAGCGGATGCGCATCGTCGTCGCGGCGGACGTGAGTCCCAGCATTCTCGATCCACAGTCGAACAACCAGTGGCTGCAGGCGATCGCGGCACAACTTGGTGACGCGGCAGATGCGGAGCTGGGCGTGGTCGTCTTCAGCGCAGATGCGGGAACCGAACGCCCTGTCAGCCGGTTGCCGGAGGAGGCGGACACGTCGAGGAACCGCGACGCGAAAGCAAGCCGCCGCGGCGTGAGGCCGGGACTTCCGGATCTTGGCGAACCCGCGACCGTCGTGAAGACGACCGGGACAGACATCGGTGCAGCGATCGAGCGCAGCCGGGGACTGCTCAGCGACTCGGCAGGTGGCGCGCGCGCCATTGTCCTCTTGAGCGACTTTCGTGATACCGCCGGGCGTGCTGTGGCCGCGGCCGCGGCGCTCTCAGGAAGCGGCATCGATCTGCTCGCCGCGCCTGCCGGAGAAACGTTGAGCGGCGATGTGCGTGTCGCGGCTTTGAGTGTCCCCGACCGCAGCCGAGTTGGCCGAGCGGTGCCGATCGAGGTCACCGTTGCTGCGCACGCGCCGACGGAGGCCGAGATCCGCGTCATGCGGCGGCGCATTGGAAAACCGCCGCTCTATATCGATTCGCGCAAGATCAAGCTCGAAGCAACGGACCTTCAGGGCGTGGAATTGCGCAAGACTGTACGCTTTGTCGATCGCCAGATAGAAGGCGCCGGCGTGGAGACGTACGTGGCAAGCGTGACGCCTCCCGGCAACGAGGCGAGCGATGTCGTCATTAACAACCAACTCGCTGCTGCCGTGCGCGTGGATGGGAACTCGAACTGGGCCGTACTGACGCGAAAAGGTTCGACGCTGGAAGCGCTTTGCGCGCGCAAGGCGCTCGGCGTCGAGACGCGTGTTTTCACGGTCGGCTCGCTGCCGCGGTACGGCCAGGATTACGCGCCCTTCGAAGGCATCCTCGTCGATGGGCTTTCGAGTGAGGAACTCACCGAGCAGCACGTCAAGGCTATCGCGGAGGCCGTCGACAGCGGCAAGGGCCTCGTGGCGCTTGGCGGCGAGAAGGCTTTCGGCGCAGGGCAGCATGCGCGCGACGGAAACTTCGAGCGGCTCCTGCCGGCGTACATGACACCGGAAGACGACCGCACGCGCGCCGTCCTGTTCGTCATGGACGTCTCCAGTTCGATGGACGAACGCATGGGCCTGGCGTTCGGAAATGCGCGAAAGATCGACTTCGCAGCCGAGCAACTCGCCCAAGCCGTGCAGCGGCTCAAAGAACAGGACCGACTGGGGCTGATCACGTTCTCGGGCGAAGCAGAACTCGCCGCAGCGCTCTCGACCGAGTCGAATAGAGAAACCTTCCTGAACGCCGTCAAGAAAGCGCGCATCGAGAGCAGCACGGACATGCTCAAGCCCCTGCTCAAGGCCCGCGAGGTTCTGGGGAAAGACGACTCGGAAGAACAGGTCGTGATGCTGCTCA
>Ga0196964_10001396_pt1 | contig 12325 bp, 13 predicted proteins | sample S1_10metaG_FD_148615 | JGI IMG/M metagenome (GOLD analysis project Ga0196964, IMG submission 148615) | Soil microbial communities from Anza Borrego desert, Southern California, United States - S1_10 | ecosystem: Environmental > Terrestrial > Soil > Desert | place: USA: California | collected...
CGACGCCGGCACGCTGGCCTTTATGGTCGGCTGCGACGAGGCCGACTTCCCCCGCGTCGAGGAAGCCATCCAGCCGATGTCGCGCGCCACCATCCGGGCCGGCGACCACGGCGCGGGGCAGGCGGCCAAGATCTGCAACAATATGGTGCTGGGCATCTCGATGCTCGGCGTCTGCGAGGCTTTCGCCCTGGCCGAGCGCCTCGGGCTGGACGCCAACGCCTTCTTCGAGATCGCCTCCAAGTCCTCGGGCCAGTGCTGGTCCCTGACCAGCTATTGCCCGGTCCCCGGCCCGGTGCCGACGGCGCCCTCCAACCGCGGCTTCGAGGGCGGCTTCGCCGCGGCCATGATGCTGAAGGACCTGAAGCTGGCCCAGGACGCCGCGGCCAAGGCCGGCGCGACCACCCCGATGGGGGCCCAGGCCGAGGCGCTCTACGCCCTGTTCGACCGCCTGGGCTACGGCGGCAAGGACTTCTCGGGCGTCATCCAGATGCTGCGCGGCGACCTCGCGGCGCTGGGCTGAGCCCCATTCACGAACGCGACGCGGCGCCTCACGAATTGCGAGTCGCTCTCGCGTGACAAGCACCGGGGAGCGGGCGTATGAGCCGCCCCGACAAGTCGGGAGTCGTCGCCGCCGCGCGCGGATGGCGGTAGTAATGCTCAAGATGGACTACAAGGCCGCATTCCGGAACGCCGTGGAGCAGGTCCGCTCGGAGGGACGCTACCGGGTCTTCGCCGACCTGAAGCGCCGCCGTGGCGAGTTCCCGCGCGCCATCTGGACCTCGCCCGAGGGCCGGGAGCGCGAGGTGGTGGTCTGGTGTTCCAACGACTACCTCGGCCAGGGCCAGAACCCGGTCGTGCTGGACGCCATGCACGCGGCCATCGACGCCGCCGGCTCCGGCTCCGGCGGCACGCGCAACATCTCCGGCACCACCCACTGGCACGTCGAGCTGGAGGCCGAACTGGCCGACTTGCACGGCAAGGAAGGGGCGCTGCTCTTCACTTCCGGCTACGTGGCCAACGAGGCGGCGCTGTCGACCCTGCAGAAGATCCTGCCAGGGCTGATCGTGTTCTCCGACGCCCTCAACCACGCCTCGATGATCGCCGGCATCCGGAACGGCGGAGGCGAGCGGCACATCTTCCGCCACAACGACCTCGCGCACCTCGAGACCCTGCTGGCCGCGGCGCCGGCCGACGCGCCCAAGCTGGTGGCCTTCGAGAGCGTCTACTCCATGGACGGCGACATCGCCGACCTGGCGGGCACCATCGCCCTGGCCCGGAAGTACGGCGCGCTAACCTACCTCGACGAGGTCCACGCCGTCGGCCTCTACGGCCGCGAGGGCGCCGGCGTCGCCCAGCGCGACGGGGTGATGGACCAGATCGACATCATCGAGGGGACGCTGGGCAAGGCGTTCGGGGTGATGGGCGGCTACATCGCCGGCGACCGCGACCTGATCGACGCCATCCGCCTGTGGGCCTCGGGCTTCATCTTCACCACCAGCCTGCCGCCGGCCCTGACCGCCGGGGCCCTGGCCTCGGTGCGCTGGCTGCGCCGGCACAACGAGGTGCGCCTCGCCCACCAGGAGCGCGCCGCCACGCTCAAGCGCCGTTTCGCCGAGGTCGGCATCCCGGTGATGGACAGCTCGGTCTGCCACATCGTGCCCGTGCTGGTCGGCGACCCTGTGCACTGCAAGATGGTCTCGGACCTGCTGCTGAACGAGCACGGCGTCTACGTGCAGCCGATCAACTACCCGACGGTACCGCGCGGGACCGAGCGCCTGCGCTTCACGCCCTCGCCCGACCACACCGACGCCATGATGGACCAGCTGGTCGGCGCCATGGACGCCCTGTGGACCCGCTGCAATGTCGCCCGCCGGCCCGTCGCGGCCTGAGGGCGGCTTCATCGTCGAGCACGTCCGCAACGGCCAGTGGCTGAAGGTCACGGCGGTCTGCGAGGCGACCGGCCTGGAAGCCGCCGCGGCGGGGCCCGCCCACGAGCCGAACGCGGTCGAGCGTCTGGCGGTGGCGAAGCTGAGGCGGCTGCTGGCGGAGCGGTGACGCGCCGGCGGGGGCGGTTGGGTTGAACCGACGGGCGCCCGGCGTCTAAACAGGCCGCAGCTCACCCGAGGATTCCGCCGTGACCGAAGCCAACGCCGCCTTCACCCATGGGGCCTTCTTCTCGAAGGCGCTGGCCGACGCCGATCCCGAGGTCTTCGTGGGCATCCAGGGCGAGCTTCGCCGGCAGCAGACCCAGATCGAGCTGATCGCGTCGGAGAACATCGTCTCCCGCGCCGTGCTCGAGGCCCAGGGCTCGGTGCTGACCAACAAGTACGCCGAGGGCTATCCCGGGCGGCGCTACTACGGCGGCTGCGAGTACGTGGACGTCACCGAGGACCTGGCCCGCGACCGGGCGAAGAAGCTGTTCAACTGCGCCTTCGCCAACGTCCAGCCGCACTCCGGCGCCCAGGCCAACCAGGCGGTGTTCATGGCCCTGCTGCAGCCGGGTGACACCTTCCTCGGCATGGACCTGGCGGCGGGCGGGCACCTGACCCACGGCAGCCCGGCGAACCAGTCGGGCAAGTGGTTCAAGCCGATCACCTACACCGTGCGCCCCGACGACCACCTGATCGACTACGACCAGCTGGCGGACGTGGCGATGCGCGAGAAGCCCAAGCTTATCCTTGGCGGCGCCTCGGCCTACAGCCGCCGGATCGACTTCCGCCGCATGCGCGAGATCGCCGACTCCATCGGCGCCTGGTTCATGGTCGACATGGCCCACTACGCCGGCCTGGTGGCCGGCGGCGTCTATCCCGACCCGCTGCCGCACGCCCACGTGGTCACCACCACGACCCACAAGACCCTGCGCGGCCCGCGCGGCGGCATGATCCTCTCGAACGACGAGGAGCTGGGGAAGAAGATCAACTCGGCGGTGTTCCCGGGCCTGCAGGGCGGGCCGCTGGAGCACGTCATCGCGGCCAAGGCCGTGGCCTTCGGCGAGGCCCTGAAGCCCGAGTTCAAGCTCTACGCCCGGCAGACGGTCGAGAACGCCAAGGCGCTGGCTGCGGTGCTGGTCGAGCGCGGCCTGGCCATCGTCTCCGGCGGCACCGACAGCCACCTGATGCTGGTCGACCTGCGGCCCAAGAACGCCACCGGCAAGGCCACCGAGATCGCGCTCGAGGACGCCAACATCACCTGCAACAAGAACGGCGTGCCCTTCGACGACAAGCCGTTCACGATCACCTCCGGCGTGCGCCTCGGCTCTCCGGCCGGCACCACGCGCGGCTTCGGCGTCGCCGAATTCCAGAAGGTGGGCCACCTGATCGCCGACGTGGTCGACGGCCTGACGGACGACGGCAGCCCGGACGAGAGCGTGCGCGACCGCGTGCGCAAGGAGGTTGCAGACTTGACCGGGCGTTTCCCTATATATGGCTGACCTAGGCCGTTAGAGACCCCATCCCTTGCGCTGCCCCTTTTGCGGAAACGCCGACACCCAGGTGAAGGACTCGCGCCCGTCGGAGGACGCCGCGGCGATCCGCCGGCGCCGCTCGTGCCCCCAGTGCGGCGGCCGCTTCACCACCTTCGAGCGCGTGCAGCTGCGCGAGCTGATGGTGCTCAAGCGCTCGGGACGCCGCCTGCCGTTCGACCGCCAGAAGCTTGAGCGGTCCATCTCCATCGCCATGCGCAAGCGCCCCGTGGACGCCGAGCGCATCGACCAGATGATCTCCGGCATCGTCCGCCAGCTGGAGAGCATGGGTGAGACCGAGATCCCCTCCACCGCCATCGGCGAACTGGTGATGAAGGCGCTGAAGGGCGTCGATGAGGTCGCCTACGTGCGCTACGCCTCGGTCTACCGCGACTTCCGCGAGACCCAGGACTTCGCCAGCTTCCTGGCCAAGGAAGGGCTGAGCGAAGAGGAGCCGCGATGACGCAGCGGGGGTCCAGACCTCGCGTCACGCTCAAGCTCGCCACCTCCCTCGACGGCCGCATCGCCACCGCCTCGGGCGAGTCGAAGTGGATCACCGGAGAGGCCGCGCGCGAGCAGGTCCACCGCCTGCGCGCCCAGCACCAGATGATCCTGGTCGGCATCGAGACCGTGCTGGCGGACGACCCCGAGCTGACCGTGCGTCTGCCGGGCTTCGTCGGCATCCAGCCCATGCGCGTCGTCCTGGACAGCCGCCAGCGCCTTCCCCTGGACAGCAAGCTGGCGGCCTCGGCCCGGCGCATCCCGACCGTGGTCGTGACCACCCGCGAGCCGCGGCCCGATCTGCTGGTCGCGGGGGTCGTGGCGCTCAGGGTGGGAGAGAAGGAAGGCCGGCCGGACCCGGCCGAGGCCCTGGCGGCGGCGCAGGCCGAGGCCGGGCGGCGACTGGCGATCGCGCTGGCGGACCTGGCGCCGCAGCATCGCGCCGGGCCGGCCGAACCCCTGGTCGAGTCCCTGGCCGTGATGGTCGAGGGCGGCGGCCAGGTGGCGGCGAGCTTCCTGGCCGCCGACCTGGTCGACGCCATCGAATGGTTCCGGGCGCCCATCGTGCTCGGCGACGAGGGCCGCCCCGCGGTCGGCGCCTTCGTGCTCAAGGACCTCGCCGCCGCCCCGCGCTTCCGCAGGGTTGCGGTCGAACCCCTCGGCGACGACCTGTGGGAGCGCTACGAGAGGGCCTGATGTTCACCGGCATCGTCACAGACATCGGCAGGGTCCAGTGCGTCGAGGACAGCGACCGGGCGCGGCGGTTCGAGATCGCCACCGCCTACGACACCGCCACGCTCGACCTCGGCGCCTCGGTCAGCCACGCAGGCTGCTGCCTCACCGTGGTCGAGACCGGCGACGGCTGGTTCGCGGTGGAGGTCTCGCGGGAGACCCTCGACCGCACCACGCTCGGCGAGTGGGCCGCCGGCCGTCGGGTGAACCTCGAGCGCGCCGCGCGCGTCGGCGACGAGCTGGGCGGGCATATCGTGTCCGGCCACGTCGACGGAGTGGGGGAGGTGGTGTCGGTCGCGCCCGAGGGCGGCAGCCGGCGCGTCGCCGTCCGCGCCCCACGGCCGCTGCACCGGTTCATCGCCGAGAAGGGCTCGATCACCGTCGAAGGCGTGTCGCTGACGGTCAACGGCGTCGAGGGCGAGGTGTTCGACGTCAACCTCATTCCGCACACCCTGGAGGTCACGACGCTGGACGAACTTCGTCCCGGTTCGCGCGTGAATCTGGAAATCGATATGCTGGCGCGCTACCTCGCCCGTTGGCGCGAGACCGCCTGAAAGCAATTCATGTCCCTGAAGACCCACGCCAACCTCAACGACAGCCCGATCTCGGCGATCGAGGACATCATCGAGGACGCCCGCAACGGGCGGCCCTACATCCTCGTCGACGCCGAAGACCGCGAGAACGAGGGGGACGTCATCATCCCGGCCCAGATGGCCACGCCCGAACAGATCAACTTCATGGCCAAGCACGCGCGCGGCCTGATCTGCCTGGCCATCACCAAGGAGCGCGCGCGGCAGCTGCGCCTGCCGCCGATGGCGGCGGAGAACCGGGCCGGCATGGGCACGGCCTTCACCGTCTCGATCGAGGCGCGCGAGGGGGTGACCACCGGCATCTCGGCCCACGACCGCGCCCGCACCATCGCGGTGGCCGTCGACCCGACCAAGGGCGCCCACGACATCGTCTCGCCCGGCCACGTCTTCCCGCTGGTGGCGCGCGAGGGCGGCGTGCTGGTCCGCGCCGGCCATACCGAGGCGGCGGTCGACATCTCGCGCCTGGCCGGCCTCTACCCCGCCGGGGTGATCTGCGAGATCATGAACGACGACGGCTCCATGGCGCGCCTGCCGGAGCTGATCGCCTTCGCCCAGCTGCACGGGCTGAAGGTGGGGACCATCGCCGATCTGATCGCCTACCGCCGCCGCACCGAGCGGCACGTCGAGCGCATCCTCGAACAGCCGTTCGAGAGCGTCCACGGCGGGCCGTTCCGGCTGATGGTCTACCGCAACACCCTGGACGGGACCGAGCACGCGGTGCTCCTGAAGGGCAAGCCCGAGCCGGACAAGCCGACGCTGGTGCGCATGCACCAGGTGGACATCGCCTCGGACCTGCTGGGCCTGAAGGACGAGCGGCACGACTACGTGCCCCAGGCGTTGAGGGCGATCTCCGAGCATCCCGGCGCGGGCGTCGCGGTGTTCATCCGCGACCCCAACCCGACCTGGCTGTCGCAGCGGTTCAGCGGCGTCGACAAGCACGCCGTCCACGCCAAGGGCCTGCGCGACTACGGCGTCGGGGCCCAGATCCTGCTGGACCTCGGCGTGCGCGAGATGATCGCGCTCAGCTCCACCCAGCCGCGCCCGGCGGCGCTGGAAGGCTACGGCCTGAAGATCGTCGGCTGGAAGGCTTTCGCGGCATGAACGAGCGTCCGAAGATCCTCATCGTCGAGGGCCGGTTCTACGACCGCATCGCCGACGCCCTGCTGGAGGGCGCCACTTCGACCCTGGCCGCCTTCGAGGCCGATCACGACCTGGTCACCGTGCCGGGCGCGCTGGAGGTCCCGATCGCCATCGCCATGGCCGACGAGGCCGGCCACCGCGCCGCCGGCGTCCGCTACGACGGCTACGTGGCGCTGGGCTGCGTCATCCGCGGCGAGACCACCCACTACGAGACCGTGGCGGCGGAGAGCGCGCGGGGCCTGATGGAGCTCGGCCTGCAGCGACGCGTGGCCATCGGCAACGGCATACTGACGGTCGAGGACGAGGAGCAGGCCTGGGCCCGGGCCAAACCCTCCGAGGGCGACAAGGGCGGCGCCGCAGCGCGCGCGTGCCTCGAGCTGGTCCGGCTGAAGCAGGTCCTGGCGGGCGGCGTGCGATGAGCGAGCGTCCCAAGCTGCAGTCGATCAAGGACGTCATGGACCAGCTGGCCGCGGCCGAGGCGGCGAAGCCCGCGGCCGAAGAGGCGAGACCGGCCGTCGAGCGGCAGAACATGCCCAAGGCCGGCCGCCGGGCGCGCACCATCGCGCGGCTGGCGGCGGTGCAGGCGCTCTACCAGATGGACATCTCCGGGGCGGGCTCCGAGGCGGTGATCCGCGAGTTCTCGGACCACCGCTTCGACGCCGCCATCGAGGGCGAGGTGCTGGCCGAGGCCGACGAGGCCTATTTCGCCGACATCGTCCGGGGCGTGGTGGCCAACCAGGTCGAGATCGACCGCGCCGTCGTCAGGCGGCTGGCCGAAGGCTGGCGGCTGGAGCGGCTGGACGCCACCGTACGGGCGATCCTGCGCGCCGGCGCCTGGGAGCTGGCGCACAGCCCCGACGTGCCCCTGGAGGTGGTGATCGACGAGTACGTCGAGTTGGCCAAGGCCTTCTTCGACGCGGCCGAGGCGAGGTTCGTGAACGCCGCCCTCGACGGGATCGCCCGGGATGTCCGCTGACCGGCCCGGCGAATTCGAGACCATCGCCAAGCTGCTGCGGCCGTTGACCGGCGGCGACCCGGCCGCCCGAAACCTCGCCGACGACGCCGCCGTGCTGCCGGTCAAGCCCGGCCACGACCTTGTGCTGACCAAGGACGTCGTCGTCGAAGGCGTGCACTTCCTGCCCGAGGATCCGCTCGACACAGTGGCCCGCAAGGCGCTGCGCGTGAACCTGTCCGACCTGGCGGCCAAGGGGGCGGAGCCCTTCGCCTATCTGCTGGCGGTCAGCTGGCGGCGCGGCGACGGATGGAGCGAGCGCGAGCTGTTCGCCAGGGGCCTGGGCGAGGACAACGCCCACTTCGGCGTCCGCCTGCTGGGCGGCGACACGGTGCTGGACGACGGGCCGCTCGTGGTCAGCGTCACCGCCCTCGGCTGGGTTGCGCACGGACGCTCGCCGGCCCGCGACGGGGCGAGGGCGGGGGACGTGGTGGTCGTCTCGGGCGCCATCGGCGACGGCTTCCTCGGCCTGCGGGCGGCCAAGGGCGTCCTGCGCGGCCTGGAGGAGGCGAGGGTGGAGGCGCTGCTCGGCCGCTACCGCCTGCCCGAGCCGCGGCTGGCGCTGGCCAGGGTCGTGCGCGACCACGCCGCCGCCTCGATCGACATCTCCGACGGGCTGATCGCCGACCTGGGCCACGTCGCCCTCGCCAGCGGCGCGCAGGTCGAGCTGCACCTCGACCGCATCCCGCTGTCGCGGGCGGCGCGGGCCTGGTTCGAGCAGCGCGCCGATCCGCTGGTCGCGCTCGCCGACCTGGCTTCCGGCGGGGACGACTACGAGATCGCCTGCGCCGTCCGCCCCGATCACCTCGACGCCTTCGTGCGCGCGGCCGAGAAGGCCGGCGAACCGGTCACCGTCGTCGGCCGGGTGCTGAACGGGGCCGGCGTGCGCGTGCTGTACGAGGGCGGCGAGGTCCCTGTCACCCATGCCGGCTGGGCCCACGACTAGGCGCGGACAATCAATCCTTAACCACGCCGCGCCTATCGGAGGCCATGCGCCGCCGCGACGTCCTCGCCTCCGCAATCGTCTCCGCAGCCGCCTTCGCCAGCGGCGCCGAGGCTTCGCCGCCGAAAGGCAAGGAGGAGCCGATCGGCCAGTACGTCGACGTCTCCATGACCGCCATCCCGGTGCTCGACGCCGGCCGCCGCCTGAAGAACTACGTGTTCGTCTCGGTGCGCCTGAACCTTAGCCCCCGCGCCGACGCGCTGAAGCAGCGCGACCGGGAGCCCTACTTCCGCGACGCCATCGTCCGCGCCGCTCACCGCACGGCCTTCAATCCGCCCGACGACTGGTCGCGTCTCGACGAGGCGCGCTTCAAGGCGATGGTGATGGCCGAGGCGGCCAGGGTCGCGGGGCCCGGCGTGGTCGCGTCGGTGAAGATATCCAGCCAGCAGCCGCAGCGGCGCATCGCCGCGCGTCCCGCCCGGAGCTGACGTCCGCGCGCGCCGCAGTTGCGCCGACCGGGCGCTTTTGGCAAAGAACCGCGTCTTCTTCCGGGTGCGCGACGCGCGCCCTCTACCGGGCTGGAAGGGCGGCGCCTCAATCGCGCCCCGCCAAGGCACACAACAAGGGGCTGAGTGCTCATGGACTTCTTTCTCTGGCTGGCTCTAGGGGCCGGCTTGATCGGTATCCTCTACGGCGCCGTGACGACCGGTCTGCTCATGAAGAACAGCGCCGGCAGCGAGCGCATGCAGGAGATCGCCGCGGCGATCCAGGAAGGCGCATCGGCCTACCTGAAGCGCCAGTACACCACCATCGGCATCGTCGGCGTGGTCGTCCTGATCGCTGCCTTCCTGCTGATCGGCCACTGGGCCGCCATCGGCTTCCTGATCGGCGCGGTGCTTTCCGGCGCAGCCGGTTACGCCGGCATGCTCATCTCGGTGCGGGCCAACGTGCGCACCGCCCAGGCGGCGTCCGAGAGCCTCGACCGCGGCCTGAAGCTGGCCTTCCAGTCGGGCGCCATCACCGGCCTGTTCGTGGCCGGCGGCGCGCTGCTGGGCGTGGCGGGCTACTACGCCTTCCTGACCGCGGGCATGGGCCTGGAGAACACCAGCCGCGAAGTCATCGACGCTCTCGTGGCGCTGGGCTTCGGCTCGTCCTTGATCTCGATCTTCGCGCGTCTCGGCGGCGGCATCTTCACCAAGGGCGCCGACGTGGGCGGCGACATGGTGGGCAAGGTCGAGGCCGGCATTCCCGAGGACGATCCCCGCAACGCGGCGACCATCGCCGACAACGTGGGCGACAACGTCGGCGACTGCGCCGGCATGGCCGCCGACCTGTTCGAGACCTACGCGGTGACCACGGTCGCCACCATGGTGCTGGCCGCCATCTTCTTCACCGGCGAAGCGGCGACGGCGATGATGCTGCTGCCGCTGGCCATCTGCGCGGTCTGCATCTTCACCTCGATCGCGGGCACCTTCTTCGTCCGCCTGGGCAAGTCCCGCAACATCATGGGCGCCCTCTACCGGGGCCTCATCGTCACCGGCGTGCTGTCGCTGATCGCGCTCTACTTCGTCATCCAGCAGGTCGCCCCGGCGACGGTGGTGACCGTAGACGGGCGCGAGATCACCTCGATGAGCCTGTTCTGGTCCGGCGTGGTCGGACTGCTGGTCACCACCGCCATCGTGGTCATCACCGAGTACTACACGGGGACCAACTTCCGTCCGGTGCGGTCGGTGGCCAAGGCCTCCGTCTCCGGCCACGGCACCAACGTCATCCAGGGCCTGGCCGTCTCGCTGGAGTCGACCGCCCTGCCGGCGCTGACCATCATCGTCGGCATCGTCGCCACCTACCAGCTGGCCGGTCTGTTCGGCATCGCCATCGCCACCACCACCATGCTCGCCCTGGCCGGCATGATCGTGGCCCTGGACGCCTTCGGCCCGGTCACCGACAACGCCGGCGGCATCGCCGAGATGGCGGGCCTGCCCAAGGAGGTCCGCGTCTCCACCGACGCGCTGGACGCCGTGGGCAACACCACCAAGGCGGTGACGAAGGGCTACGCGATCGGCTCCGCCGGTCTGGGCGCCCTGGTGCTGTTCGCCGCCTACACCTCGGACCTGAAGTACTTCTCGGCCCAGGCCGCGAACGACCCCGACAGCTTCTTCTTCGGGCTGGAAGGCCAGATCGCCTTCGACCTCTCCAACCCCTACGTCGTCGTCGGCCTGCTGTTCGGCGGCCTGCTGCCGTTCCTGTTCGGCGGCATGTCGATGATGGCCGTGGGTCGCGCCGCCGAATCGGTCGTCGCCGAGGTCCGTCGCCAGTTCCGGGAGATCCCCGGGATCATGGAGTTCAAGAACAAGCCGGAATACGGCAAGGCCGTGGACATCCTGACCAAGGCGGCGATCCGCGAGATGATCGTGCCCAGTCTGCTGCCGGTGCTGTCCCCGATCGTGCTGTTCTGCGTCATCCTGATGATCGCCAGCAAGGCGGACGCCTTCGCCGCGCTGGGCGCCATGCTGATGGGCGTCATCGTCACCGGCCTGTTCGTGGCCATCTCGATGACCTCGGGCGGCGGCGCCTGGGACAACGCCAAGAAGTACATCGAGGATGGCAATCACGGCGGCAAGGGCTCCGAGGCCCACAAGGCCGCGGTGACCGGCGACACGGTCGGCGATCCCTACAAGGACACCGCTGGCCCGGCCGTGAACCCGATGATCAAGATCACCAACATCGTCGCGCTGCTGCTGCTGGCGGTGCTGGCCTCGGGCCGGATCGGCTGATCCATCGGCCCCGCCGAACGAATGCGCCCCGGAGAGCGATCTCCGGGGCGTTTTCGTATGTCCATAAAGAGAAACGCCCCGAGGCGGGACCTCGGGGCGTTCTCCAGTCTCGTTGCGGCGATCAGCGGGGCCGGTTGCCCGGATCGTCTTCCGGCATGGGCACTCCGCCCTGGCCGATGTTGCCGAGCAGCTGTTCGAGGATGGTCAGCTCGCGGCCGCGGGTAGGGGTCTCGCGGTCGCTGTACTCGACCCGACGCGCGTCGGCGAGGTCGAGCTGCTCGACCGAGGCCACCAGCTCCGTCGACGGGTCGAAGGTGACCACGGTGACGTCGCGCGCGGTCACCTTGGCGCGATGGTAGGTGTACTTCTCGGTCGTCTGCGAGACGTAGAACCAGACGTTCGGCTCGAAGGTCGAGATCAGCGAGGGCGAGCCAAGCTTGCCGAGCACGGTCGATTTGGAGTCCTCGCCCACCTTCACGTCGCGCGGCGCGGCGTCCATGACCTGGAAGCCCTGGCGGGCGATTGTGGGGGAGCAGGCCGCGGCGCCCAGGAGGGCGGCCGACAGAAGCGCAGCTTTGGCGATGCGATGCATGGGAACTCGCGAGCTTTTCCGCCTTTGACCTACAGGTCTGCGCCGATTAGTTCAACGGCGCGGCGGAAAAGGGGCGCCGTTGGATGTTGCAGAACCTGTTCCGGTCCCATCCCTCGAAGGCGCAAGGCCGAGCGCTGTACGGCTCAGCCGCGGAAAAGGCCCGCGATGCGTCGTTCTACCGCGCGCTCGGGGCGCCCGATCGGATCGACGCCCGCTTCGAGCTGTTCAGCCTGCACGTGGCCCTGGTGCTCGAGCGGCTGCGCGATCAGGGCGAGGAAGCCGCCGACGTCGCCCAGGAGACCCTCGACACCTATGTCCGTTCGCTGGACGACGCCTTGCGCGAGCAGGGGATCGGCGACCTGTCGATGAGGAAGAAGATGAAGACGGTCGCGGGCCTGGTGATGGGCCGCATCGCCGGGGTCCGCGAGGCCCTGCTGTCGGACGACCGCGAGGCCATGGCCGGCCTCGTCGCCCGCTCCCTGCCGGACCTCGAGCCCAACCAGGCCAAGGCGCTGGCCGCCTATGTGTTCCGGGCCCACGAGGCGCTGAAGGCCCAGCCGTTGCGGGACATCCTGGACGGC
>Ga0196964_10001397_pt1 | contig 12319 bp, 12 predicted proteins | sample S1_10metaG_FD_148615 | JGI IMG/M metagenome (GOLD analysis project Ga0196964, IMG submission 148615) | Soil microbial communities from Anza Borrego desert, Southern California, United States - S1_10 | ecosystem: Environmental > Terrestrial > Soil > Desert | place: USA: California | collected...
TCAACATGCTCGAGGCCAAATCGAACCTCTCGCGCCTGGTCGAAGCCGTCGAAAGCGGCGCCGAGAGCGAGATTGTCATTGCGCGCAACGGCAAGCCCGCCGCGAAACTGGTGCCGGTGACGGCGACCGTTGGCCAGCGCATCGGCGTCGCCAAAGGCGCGTTCAAGCCGCCCGAGCCCGACAGCGCTCTCGATGCCGAGATCGCGGAAACATTCCTCAAATCGAAGAAGTGAACGTTCTGCTCGACACCCACATCGCGCTCTGGGCCATCGCTGGCAGCAAGCGCTTGTCCGCGCGCGCCCGCGACATCATCGCCGCGCCCGAGAACGCGATCCACGTCAGCGCCGCAAGCTTGTGGGAAATCGCCATCAAGCACGCGCTCAAGCGCAAAGGCGCCGGCGCCATGCCGATCTCGGCAGCGCAGGCGCACACTTACTTCGCTGCTGCCGGATACGCGATTTTGCCGATTTCGCCGCAACACGTCGTCGCGCTGGAAGCGCTGCCGTCCCTGCACGCCGATCCGTTCGACCGCATGCTGATCGCGCAAAGCGCCAGCGAGCCGCTTCACCTTCTGACTCATGACGCGGACTTGGCGGCATACGGCGTGCACGTTCTCGTGGTATGAGCCGCCCGCCAACCGCCGAGTCGGCCGCGCCTTACTCCGACTTAGCGTCCCCAGCAGCCTTCGCCGCGAGCAAATCCTGAAGCCGCTTTCGGTAGCTGCGGCTCAGCCGCAACTGGGCGCCCGATGCAAGCACCACCGCGAATTCCCCCGAACTCTGCAGCTCCAGGCCTCTGACCCGGTTGAGATTGACGATAGCGGAGCGATGAATGCGGACAAAGCCTTGCCCGCTGAGATCGCGTTCGAGGTCCGCCAGCGTGCGGCGAATGAGGTGCGTGTCCGAGCCGATGTGCAAGCAGGCGTAGTAATCGGCCGCCTCGACCCAATCGATGCTGCCAACTTCGATGAACAAGAGCTGGCCCGGAGATTTGACGACGAGCCGGTACGGGGCCTTGCTCTGCGCCGGCGAGCGGGCGATCCGGCCCTTAGCGCGGCTCAACGCCCTGGCGAAGCGAGCATCGTCGAATGGCTTGAGCAGATAGTCGAGCGCGCCGACCTCGAACGCGCGCAGCGCGTACTCGTCGTGCGCCGTGACGAAGATGATGGCCCCTGGCAAATCGGCGCCCAACATTTCCAACACGTCAAATCCGCCGCACTCGGGCATCTGAACGTCGAGGAACACAAGATCAGGCGCCCATCGCCTAATCGTCTCCACCGCGTCCAGACCTGATCCGCATTCAATCACTTGTCCGATGTCTGGATCTCGGCCCAATAGAATGGTCACGTTGCGCCGCGCCAGCGGCTCGTCATCAACGACCAGCACGCGGATCGGCGTTGTGCGAGCGCTGGACGGCGCCATGCTAGGCCTGCGCCAGCGGAAGCGTCACGGCCACCTCGACACCCTCGTTTGCAACCTCATTCACTTTGAGTTCGGCGGCGTCGCCGTAAAGTATCTGAAGCCGCGTGCGAAGGTTCGCCAGTCCCACGCCGCTCTCCTGCCAGTCCGGAGGGAATGGCGGGCCATCATTGTAGACGGCTAGGCGCAGCGTCCCTCCAATTTTTTCTCCAGTCACGCGGACTTCGCCGCCGGCCACGCGCTCGGACAGACCGTGCTTGATGGCGTTTTCGACGAGAGGCTGGAGCAGGAGGCTTGGAACTTCGACCTCATTGAGGTCAGGGGCGATATGCGCGCCGAACCGAAGGCGCTCGCCGAACCGCAATTTCTGGATGTCGATGTAGCGCTGCAGATATTCTACCTCCTCCTCCAGCGTAACTAGCGCGCGATGCGAGTCTTCCGTGGCGCGGCGCAGAAACTCGCTGAGGCCGACAATCATGTTGACCGCCGCGTCGTTGCGATGGTCGCGCACCAGGCCGGCGATCGAATTCAGCGTGTTGAACATGAAATGCGGTTCCATCTGCCGCCGCAGTGCGGCGAGCTGAACCTTGGAAAGTTCTTCGTTGAGACGCGCGGCTTCGGTCATTTGCCGCGCCGCGTCATCGCGCGATTCCACGAGATACGTCCCCGTCACGATGAGCACGTAGATGAAGAGGCAGGTCAAAGCCTGAAACACCAAAGTCGCACTGAACGTCGCCCAGAAGGTAGGCGGGGTGGGGATGGCCCATGGGTTGAAGGTCACTTGCAGCACTGCGGACCAGGCCTCCGCGACGAGACTGATCGCGGCGAGCGTAAGCAGATGAACCATTGCGCTTTGCGCCGTTGGCCGCGGAAGGATCGGGTAGCGATGCGCGAGGCGGATCACCAGGGGCGTGGCCAACATCCACGGCAGCAAGTTCACGGACTGGGTCACGAACAAGACCAATTCGCCACCTGATTTGCCCTCGGCATGCAGCACGAAAATGGATCGGCTGGCTTCGAACAACGCGGCCGCGAGCCAGAGCGTCGCTATCCACTTCCAACGTGTCACAGGCGCAAGAACGAGCGGCGAGGTCATAAACCATGGGCTTACCTCAAGCCGCGCGCGGAACGCCAGTTTTGCAGCGAAACGCCATCCCGCTGCAGTGAACCGTATCCAGTTCTCCGAAGCGCCGCGCCTAGGCTCTGCGCATGTCCAGAAAACACAGATCGTCCCTTAGCGTTCGGGCCCTACGGCCGATGAGCGATCCGGTAACGCGCTTTGGCGCCCTTGTCATTGCATGCATAGCGTCAACGCCGGCGGCCGCGCAGGACAATGCCGTCAGGTCCGCCGCCGACGCGTTCGGCGAGCGAGCGGGCATCGAACAGTCCGGCCTCTATACCGAGAGCCAAGTGCGCGGCTTCGATCTCAACGATGGCGGCGCCTACCGGATCGACGACGCCTATTTCAACCGGGCCGCTGTGCTGGACGACACCATCCTGTCCGGCGTCGCGGTGCGCGTCGGCGTGAACGCGGCGCGCTTGGACTATCCTGCGCCGTCCGGCGTGGTGGCCTATCGGCTACGTGAAGCGGGCCCGGCAAATGAGCTGCGCCTAGGCGTGGGCTTTCGAGATTTCGGCACGCACGTGCTGCAAGCAGATGCGTCGGTTCGCACGGGCGAGGTCAGCATGGCGGGCGGGTTCCTGTGGCGTCCCTTGCAGCGTCACGCGCAGGGCTATGAAGGGTCCGGGATCAATGCCGGCGCCATCGGCGCATGGGAGATCTCTCCCGACCAACGCTTGCGCGCCTTCGGTTCGATCTATTTGCGCGACTACGATGGCGACTACGCGGTCAGGGCAACGGGCTCGGCGATGCCGCCGCCGCTCCAGCGCCTGCACCAGTATTCGCCCGACTGGGCGCTGACCAAGGCGCAAAGCACGAATCTCGGCGTGCTGTACGATGCACAGGTCGGCGGCTTCAGTCTCAACCTTTCGGCGTTTCGATCGATCTTCGACATCGACAACGCCGACTTCACGCTCATCTCCGCGGACGGCGCCGCCGCGGCAACCGCCACGACCTTCCGCGCCCCATGGGTCAAGACATCGGATTCCGTCGAAGCGCGGCTCGGGCGCGATTTTCAGATCGATGCCTTCAGTCACATGCTCACGCTTTCGCTACGGGGCGGCCGGACGGCAACCGACCTCTACTCCGCGCTTGCCGTCCCGCTCGGCGTATTCCAGCTGCCTGATGATCCGCCTGACGCGCCGGAACGCCAGTGGTCCGGCGCACGCGGCCAAGACGTCGTCGAGCGCGCCACGGCGTCGCTTGGCTATGCCTTCACCTGGGACGATCGCCTCCAATTCCGGTTCGGACTCCATCGCACCCAATATGACAAGGCCCTGCTTTCCACCGCCGGGGCCGCAACGGAGCGCGCCAGCGAGAGCACGAACTACAACGCCTCCCTCGTTTACAACCTGACCGACCGCACGGCGCTATTCGGGAGTTGGGTGACCGGTCTTGAGGAGAGCGGGTCGGCGCCCAGTTCGGCAACCAACAGCAACGAGGTCTTGCCGCCTGGTGAGGTCGAGCAATTCGAACTGGGCGTGCGCCACGCGCTTTCGCCGAACTTGACGCTGATCGGCGCGTTCTTCGATGTCTCCAAGCCCAGCCAGGGTCTGCGCGCCGACGGTTCATTCGGATTGGTTGGGGAGGTTCGTCACCGCGGCGCTGAAGCTTCGATCGCCGGCGCCCTCACCGATCGAACCAACATCGTCCTCGGAGTCGTCAGCTTTGAGTCTGAAGTTTCAGGGCCGCTCGTCGATGCCGACGTTGTCGGCGGTGAAGGCGTTGGCGTTTCGCAGGTCGCGGCCAACGCCAGCATCGACTATCGGATCAGCAACGCCTGGTCGCTCGATGCTGGCGTCAATTACCTGGGCGAGCGATGGGTCGATACCGCCAACACCGTCCAGGCGCCGGCCGTCACGACATTAAGCGTCGGCATGCGCCACCGCTTCGACCTCGGTGGACGGCCAGCGGCGTTGCGCATCCTTGCCTCGAACCTCGCGGGCGAGGAAGGCTATCTGGCCGCGCGCACCGGCCTGCTGTCGCCGGTTGCGCCGCGAACCATCAGAGCCGTGCTCACTCTCAGCTTTGGTCCCGACTAATAGCGGACGTGCGCCAAACCACCTCGCGGGCTGTGAGCGCTCGTCACACTCGCGATGACTGTTTTTCATTGGCGCTTGTACGCGCACCCTCCCATCTTTGCCGCATGCCCGTCTCCGTCACCGCTTACGATCACGTCGGCCTTCGCGTCAGCAACGCTAAGCGCGCGCTCGCCTTTTACGCCGATCTCGGCTTTGCCCTCGACCCCGGCTATTCCAACGACAACGTCGCCGAAATCATCAGTCCCGCCGGCGTCCGCATCAATCTCATCTTCAACGGCGTGCCGCGTGACAACAACATCCTGCTCGACGAACCCACCAAGCATCCCGGCTACACACACGCCGCCTTCATCGTGGACCGCCTCGACGACATCCTCGCCTGGGCCGCCGAACGCGGCGTCGTCATCACCGAAGGCCCGGTGAATTGGGGCAGGCGGCTCACCTGCTTCCTGCGCGATCCGGACGGGAATGTGCTGGAGTTCAATGAGCTGCTTTAGGTGATGGGTGTTAGGCGTTGGGTGTTGGAGCTACCCACCGGCGTCGCGCTCAGCCTGTCGAAGGGCCGAGGCGCGCGCCAGCCTTCGACAAGCTCAGGCCGACGCGACTTCCAACACCTAATACACCGGCGCCAACGGCCGCACCGGCAAACCTTCCAGCCGCAAGATTCCGTCGGCGGCCACCGCATCCAGCGTGATGTCGTCGCCGGTCACGAGATAACCCGCTGACAGCAAGCCCAACGCACGCCGCGCGTCGTCATCGACATTCGGCCCGTTCGCGATCGCGGTCAGCACGGGCGCGGGGCGCTCGACCGGGAGCACCAACCGCCCTTCGATCCGCCGCTGCTCGTCCAATCCGCCTTCACCCGTCGCTGTCGTCTCCAGCGGGCCCCAGCCCAGTTCCAGCGCTTCAAACCGCAACTGCCCGCCGGCTTCGCGCCACGGTCCCAGCGGATCGCCGGGCGCGGTCTCCATCAGCTCAGCGCCGTGCGTCACCACGATCGCCGCGCGCAGCGTCTGCACATCGAGGCCGAACACTTCAAAGCTGCGCACGGGCCGCGGCAGGGTCAGCCCGTTCGTCTCAATCGCCATCTGATACTCGCCCGCCGCCCGCGCATCGGGCCGCACATTGACGACGACGCTCCGCAGCGTCAGCGCGCCCGGCTGCGCGGGATCGTCGAGCGAAAGATTGTTGGCCTCAACGCCGGCCACCGCGAGCCGCCCGCCGCTCGTGCGCAAGCTCGCAATCAGCGCATCGGCGCTCACATTCGTCACCGCGCCATCGGCGCGCGACACCGCGATCGGCGCTTCCGCTTGCAAGATCACGTGCTGCGGATTGACCATCTGCACATGCAGGTCGGCGCGCTCTGTCGTCGCGCGCCAGCCGCCGCGCGAGGCCGCATACTCGATGTCCTGGATTTCCAATCGCATCAGCACCGGAAAGCCGTGGCGCACGATGCGTCCGATCGAAACCCGCGCGCCTTCAGCGTTCTGCGCCGCCGCCCACGCGCGCAGCCGTCCTTCCGCTTGGCCCGCAACGTAGTGCCAGTAAGCAACCCAGCCGATCGCCAGAAGCAGAAACAGCCCGAAGATGGCGGCATAGATGCGCGTCGTCATGCCGCCACGGTGCGACGCTTATCGGGCGGCAGCAAGGCCTGGCTTTCGCTTTCGATCACGCGCTCGAGTTCCCTCATAAACTCTTCGCGAGGCAGGCCCGCCGGGATAGGGGGGAGCACTTTAAACGTCACATGCCCCGGCGAACGCATCAGGCCTTTGGGTTTCCAAATGAGGCCCGTATTCAGCGCAACCGGCGTCACCGGAATGTTGAGGTCTTTGTACATCGCCGCGATGCCCGGCTTGTAGTCGGGCGTCGCATCGAGTGCTTGGCGTGTGCCTTCCGGGAAGATTAGCACTTGCCCGCCGCGCGCCACCGCATCGCGCGCGCCGCGCACGATGCTCTTTAGCGCCTTGGCGTGCCCGCCGCGATCGACGCCAATCTGGTTCTTCTTCAGATATGCGCCCATCACCGGCGTGTTGGCGAGTTCAGCTTTGTAAACGTACACCGGCCGCGGCAAGAACAGCGCAGGCGCGACCGTATCCAACATCGATTGATGCTTCATCGCGATCAGCGCGCCGCCTTGCGGCACGTGCTCCAATCCCTCGAAGCTCACGCGCGCGCCGATGATCCAGCGCAGCCCCCAAAGGATGCAGCGCCCCCAGGCGCGCAGCGCCGTCCACACATGGCGGTCGTCTATGAGAACCGGAATCCACAGCCCAATGCCGACTACCGCCATCGAAGCATAAAGCCAGATGACGAAAACGATCGACCGCACGAGCCTCATGCGTGCTCGCCCTGCTTGTCGTCTTGCTTGCTGTTGCTGCCGAGCCCGATCAGCGCTTCGCGTCCGCGGATGACAAGATACTTTACGTACTCCCCGCCCAACCGCCCCGCCGCGCCAAGATCGCTGCGCCAGAGCGCTGGATCGGTGAAGCGCGTGCGCACGGGGTAGGGATGGATGTCCGCTTCGGGCATCGCCACAGAAAGCTCCGCGTAAGAGCGCGGCATGTGATAATCGTCCGTCACCAAGATGAGGCGCGTATAGCCATGCTCGCGCGCCCACGCCGCCGTCTCGGCCGCATTGCCCAGCGTATCGTCAGCGGAGCGGCCGATATCGATGCAGCATTCGCCAAGCGCGGGATCGACGTTCAGCGCGTGATACAATTCGCCGTCCGTCACGATGCGGTTGACGCCCGATATCAAAAGCCTCTCGCCCTTCTGCTGCTCCAGCAAGCGCACGCCGGTCGAGAGGCGCTCCGTCGAGCCGCCAGTCAGCGCGACGATCGCGTCGGACGGCGGCGGCGTCTCGGCGCCAGCGCGCACGTCTTCGGCGAACCGCCAGAAGCCCGCAATGAAAGCGACCACCGCCACGAGCATCGCGATCACGCCGAGGCGCATCATCACCCGAGCCTCGCGGCTTGCTCGTGAAAATATCCCGCCGCCGCGCGCGCGCCGAAGCCGGCGGCGATCGCCGCGCCTAAAGGCGCTGCAACAATGGGCGCAAAATCGATCGGCAGAATCATGGTCCGCAGAGCATCGAGGCTCAGCGCCGGAATTGCCAGCCACAACACGATGAGCGCCGCAACGCCCGCAAGCGCGCCGCCTGCGAGCCCGGCATAAAGCCCCAGCACCGCGGCTTCATCCGCCACGCGCCCCGCCGCTTGGCTGCGCGTCGCGCCGAGGTCGCACATCACCGTCACCATTTCGCGCCGGCGCGCCGCAAGGCTGCGCGCCGCCAGCGAGATGATCACCAGCATCATCAGCGCGAACGCCACTGCGCCCCAGAACGCCGCCGCCCGCACGCGCGCCGATAAGCCGCCGCCCGCCGCGTCGTTCGGCGCCTCTATGACTTCCGCCGTCACACCGCCCTGCGCCAGCGCGGCGACAATGTCGCCGCCTACATCCGCGCCGGGCTCCTCGCTCTGCGCCAACTCCACCTCGATCAGCCGGAGCGGGGGCATGTCCGCCGGCGCGACGTCGCCGCCGCCCCACTGCGCCAGCAGCGCCGCCGCGCGCCCCGCCGTCATGGGCGCCGCGCTCGTCACCAGCGGCGCCTGCGCCAGAGCGACTTCCGCTGCCGCGATCCCTGCCGCGCCTTCCGGCGCGATCACTCGCACGATCGCATAATTGCTGCGCTGGACCTCATACTGCGCCGCCACCCGGTCCACCGCCCGCGCGGCCAGCCCGGCCGCCGCCGCCGCGAACGCCGCGAACGCGAGCGTCCAGAACAAGGCGCGCTCGACGCCCGTCAGCGCGTTCTTCATTCGAGCGCCTCCGCCGCTTCTGGCGCGGCGTGGTCGAGCGGGGAGAGGCGCCCCCGCTCCATGCGCCAGCGCCGCATCGGCGCGCACTCTTCCAGCCCTTCATCCTGGCTCGCGATCACGACGCCAGCGCCCACCCGGCGCATCTCGCCCAGGAGCCGCACCACCCGTCGACCGTCCGCGGGGGACATATTTGCAGTTGGGTCGTCGGCCAGGATCAGCTCCGGCTTGTTGGCCAACGCCCGCGCGATCGCCACGCGGCGCCGCTCCGCGCCCGAGAGCTTTTCCATGCGCAGGTCCGAGGCGTCCCCAAGGCCCACGAAATCCACAAGTTCTCTCACGTCGTCGGCGTATTCGCGGGGTTTTTGCCCAGCCATGCGCAGCGGCATGGCGATGTTGTCGAACGCCGTCCACTGCTCGATGAACACCGGATTTTCAGCCACATAGCCGATCCGCTTCTTCACATTGGCGCGTGATCGCGCGCTCGCGCGGACAATATCGGTCCCCACGATTACAGCTCGTCCAGAACGCGGTTGTAGCGCTAGGCGAAGCAAATGGGTGATTGTAGTCTTACCGGCAGCTGCGGGACCATTGATCAGGGCGACCTCGCCAGCGCGGGCTTCAAAGTCGACGCCGAACAGCACAGTGGAGGCGCCATATCCGGCGTCCACGCCTGTTAAGCGGACGAGAATACCGCTCCTGTAGAGGTCGTAGTCGGGACTGTTAGGGCGGGCCATGCCTGGACAAGCCGAATAGAATCAATGCACCGAGGTAAGTTACTTGGGCTAAGGGCGTATCGTTAACATGATCCTGACCTGCACGTCTTGTTCGACAAGGTACTACGCCGACGACGCCGCAATCGGGCCAACTGGACGGACCGTGCGCTGCGCCGCATGCGGATTCTCCTGGTTTGCCGAGCCGCAGCTGGAGCTGCGGACGCAGGCCGTGACTGCAAAGGCCTCCGAGGTTCGCCCCGAGGGTCCTCAGCAGGAACCATTGACTCGCGAACGTGTCGAAAGATTGCGCCGCGCGGCCGAACAACCCGGCCCGGCGCCTTCGGCGGCTGCGAAATTCCGGGCCCAGCAGGCTGAGAGGATGCGCAAAGAGCGTATGCGCGCTGCGGTTGTCGTATGGGGCGCCACCGGCGCTGCCCTTGCGGCAAGCGCCACCGGCATGGTCGCCTTCCGCCAGGACGTCGCCGAGCTGTGGCCGCGTTCAGCCAGCGCGTTCGCCGCGCTGGGGCTGGACGTGAACGTCTACGGCCTCGAATTCTACGACCTTGCCGTCGAGCGCGATTTCGACGGCGCGACGCCGATCCTTCTGGTCAGCGGCGAAGTCCGCAACATCGGCCGCGACGACAAGTTCGCGCCGCCGGTGCGCATCTCGCTCCGCGACACGCGTAGCCACGAAATCTTCGAGCTGGTGAACGTCGTCACCGATCAGCCGATCCAGGCGGGTGCTTCGGTGCCGTTCCAGATCCGCGTTGAGAACCCGCCGGAAGACGCTGTCGATCTCGAAGCCACATTCGCGAGCTTCTCGGAAATGTCCCTGGCCGGCGGTCCCGCGCACGTGTCGCCGGCTGCGCCGCCCTCGGCTGCGCCGGCCGGCGAACTCCTGCTCGACCAGCCGCTGGAAGAGGGCGACGACGCGCCGCGCGCCACCACGAGCGAACTCGGCCCCATCGAAGGCCTGCGCGTCTCCAATAGCTGAGGCGCAAGCACAACGAATAGGGAGCGCGGACGGCGACGTCCGCGCTCCCTATTCGTTGCGAAAGTGGGGATCGACGCCCGCTCTATCCCCCACGTTTTCGCGCCAAGTGCTTGAAAACAAGGCGCCGTGCGCCCGTTCAATCCGACCGGCAGCGTGCGCGCTTAAGCTTGCGCGCATGACACTCATCGCCGAACCCACCGAACCTCTCTGGACCCGCGCTCGCGCTATGTACGCGCGCGCTGTCGCGGCGATCGGCGATGCAGCCGCCATCGCGCGGCTCGTCTCCCTTTCGCGCACGCTGCGCCGCGAGATCGCCGGCCGGCTCTGCCTGCTTGAATGTATCGTGCGCCGGCTGCTCATCGCCGAAGCCGCCGACATTCGCCGCGCCGAGATCGAGCGCGCAAAGCGCGGCGTGCGCGTTCAAGTCATTCAATTGCGTACCCTCGGCTTGGCGAACGTATTCCCTCGGACCCCGGCTTTGCAGGCCCGCCACCTCGCGAGCGTCAAAGTAAAAAGCGCGCATGACCTGTCCGCCGAAACCCAACGGGCGCAGGCGGAAGATGCGCGCTCCAAGCCCGACACCTCGCGTCCCGAAACCTGGCGCGCCTCGTTCTCCTTCGCGCTGCCGCGCGATCCGCACGTCGTCTCGAACGCGCGCGCGCCGCGCATCCGCGCGCTCTGGGGCCCGCCGCCGCCGCCCGAACCACCGCCACGTGCGCCGCGCCTCCTTAAGCCAGAGGACGCGCCCTTCCGCCTGGCGCGCCGCTTCGAAGCCCTGCGCCGCGTGCTTCAGGATCCGCGCCCGTACGCCGAACGCCTTGCGCGCATTCTCCCGCGCGAAGTGCGCCGCTTCCGACACGTCGTGCCGCTCTACGTCTCGGCGCCGAGCCGCACGAACTTCCGCGACCCGAGGGACTACCGTCTCGGCATTGACGCCATGGGCGCGGCCTATGTCCGCGAAGAGGCCTTCAAGGACTCCAGCTGAGCTCGCCCGGGCCCGTTTCCCTTGCGGCCTGCCGTCCTCTTGCGCAGCATGGGGTCGGGGGAGACGCCATGCGCCGCATTGTTCTAAGTTTTGCACTCATCACGCTCGGCGCCTGCCAGCCGGCTGCGGCGCCCGATCCATTCCCCGCCGCCGGCGCGCCGCAAGCCCCCGTCGCGATGGAAGCGGCGCGCACCTACGTCGCCGCCAACGAAGAAGCCATCATCGGCGAACTGCGCGCACTCCTCGCGCTCCCCAACGTCGCCGATAATCCCGCCGACATCCGCCGCAACGCCGACGCGCTCGTCGCCATGCTTGAGCGCCGCAACATCAGCGCGCGCGTGCTCGAAACGGGCGACGCGCCTGTTTCTGTCTACGGCGAGCTCAACACACCCGGCGCGACGCGCACCTTGCTCTTCTATGCCCATTTCGACGGCCAGCCCGTCGATCCACCGGACGCCTGGGCGACGCCGCCGTTCGAACCGACGCTGCGTAGCGGCCGTCTCGAAGACAATGCGCCGATCGTCCCCTGGCAAAGTGCCAGCTATCCGCTCGCGGACGACGCCCGCATCTATGCGCGCTCGTCCAGTGACGACAAAGCGCCCATCGTCGCCATGCTCGCCGCCATTGACGCGCTGCGCGCCGCTAACATTCCGCTCAGCGCCAACATCAAGTTCTTCCTCGAAGGCGAAGAGGAGGCGGGCTCGCCCAATCTCGCGCGCACGCTCGACACGCACCGCGAGGCGCTCGCCTCCGACATCTGGATTTTCGGCGATGGCCCGATCGATCCGCGCGGCCTGCCGCGTGTGGTGCTCGGCGTGCGCGGCGTCGCCAGCTTCCGCATCAGCGTGTACGGCGCCGCCGGCAGTCTGCACTCGGGGCATTACGGCAACGTCGCGCCGAATCCCGGCGCGCGCCTTGCGCACCTCATCGCCTCCATGCGCGCGCCCGACGGCGCGATCCTGGTCGATGGGCTAGAAGCCGATCCGCCGACGCGCGAAGCGCTCGCGCTCGCCCGCGAAGGTTTTGACAGCGACGGCATGCTCGCCGGCCCGCAAATCGCGGAAGCCGAAAGCACGCAAAGCTACGGCGAAGCCATTCTCCGTCCTGCGCTCAACGTCACGCAAATTTCTTACGGCGGCGCCGGCGCCCAGCGAAACGCCATCGATCCCGAAGCCGTGGCGGGCTTCGACCTGCGCATGACGCCCGGCCTCACACCCGAAGAAGCGCACGCT
>Ga0196964_10001398_pt1 | contig 12314 bp, 5 predicted proteins | sample S1_10metaG_FD_148615 | JGI IMG/M metagenome (GOLD analysis project Ga0196964, IMG submission 148615) | Soil microbial communities from Anza Borrego desert, Southern California, United States - S1_10 | ecosystem: Environmental > Terrestrial > Soil > Desert | place: USA: California | collected...
TTACTTGAAAGCGCTATCCACTGGTTTTGACCTAGCTAAGTTCCAAGATGGTAAGAGTTGGGTGGATATGGCTTGGAGTCTGCAACAACCTAAGCCAGATTACGCCAAACTGCTTTCTACAGGATTCCAAGTGGCTGGATTCCCTGAAGGGAAACATTTAGCAAAAGCTGCTATTGAGTTAAGAGAGGGCGACTATCTTGATGGCTTCTTTGAAGGCATGTACATTGTTCCAGGAGTGGGAGATTTGGTGAATGCTTTCAAAGCAGTAGGCGATATGAACTTTAAGGGAGTTGCGAACTCTCTTGCTAAAGTGGCGACAAACGAGAAGTTGCTTAGCTTGTTAGTCAGTTAGTCTACTTCTTGTATCTAGCAGCAGTCCTGCTACTAAACCGGACTGCTGCTTCAAGCGTAGTTAGTTCTTCAATACTTCAGAACACCTTATCTGCTAAAACCCAGACAATGGAAATTAATGAGTTTTTAAAGATTAACGGCGAGAATGTCTCGTTAGAGCAGTTTCTTGGCCATCTACAGACAGCTGGCAAACTCTCAACGGTCGTTAAGGAAGTGGCCCAGCAGTATTTACTCGAAGGAGCAGTTAAAGCATACGGGGTTCCGGAACCAGAACCAGAAATGGTTGAGCAATTCATCCTAGAGTTTCGGATGCAACAGCAATTAGTCAGCCCAGAGAGTTTTCAGAAATGGTTGATGACAAGCAGCATTAGTTACGCAGATTTCAAGGAGCAAGTCACTTTTAGGTTAAAGCAAGAAAGGCTTAAAGAAGTAGTGACGGCTTTGAGGGTACAAGAGTACTTTGCTCAAAACAAAGATAATTTGGATCGGGTAGTCCTCTCCCGTATCGTTGTAGACCACCCAGAAGTTGCTCAAGATTTGAAAGAACAAGTCGAGCAGCACGGTGCTGATTTTACTCAGCTTGCTAAAAAGCACTCAATGGTAGATGACGCTGTTGTAGGGGGTGTTATGGGGCCTGTCATTCGAGCGCAGATGCCAGAAATCATTCGCAAGGCAACAGAAAATGTTCAACCAGGACAAGTCATTGGTCCTATCCAGATTGAAGGGCGCTACTGTCTACTAAAAGTAGAACAATTACTGCCTGCCTCTTTGGAGGGAGCGCTCAAGCGGGACCTAGAAACTCATCTGTTTGAGGAATGGTTGAATGAGAAATTACAGGAGACAAATATCCAACTGACTTGGAAAGGATCTCAGACAAGTATCTAAAAACGAAGCGCAGTAGCTTATTAAATGACTAAGAACTACTGCGCTACAAGGCTTTAAGAAAATAAGTTTAGAAAAACTTGCCAATTGGAACCAGTTTGAGGAACTCTCGCTGGAGCTTCTGGTAGATAGGGATTGATTCTGTCTCAATTCGGGCATCACCAGTAACACCGGGTCGCAGGCGATTGTCATCGTTGTCAATTAGGATGCGCACCGTTAGCATTCGCTTCTGCCGTGACTCATCTAGTTGCACCACGGGGGCGATCGCCTGCACCGTTGCGGTGTAGTCGCGAATGCCAGCTTCCCGAGGCCGAAACTTCACAAGGGCACCTTTCTGTACTAGATCTGAATCTTCCTGACGAATTTTGACATTGGCAGTCAATTGCTTCAAGTTAACGACTTCTAGGACTGGGTCTCCGGCTTGCAGCTTCTTGGCTCGCAGTTGATCAAGGGACTCTGTAATCACAGTCCCTCCTTGCTTTGCTCGTAGCATTAAGTGTTGCTGCTTATCCTGTTGTCGCTTAAATTCTTCACCTAGCGTCTCTTCTAGACGACGTTGAGTTTGGATGTCTGCTGCTACTGCTTCCACTTCCTGTTGGGCAGACTGGCGGGCTGCTACCTTCCGGCTAACCTCTGACTGGAGTTGCTCTAACTCTTCCTGCAAGTTCTTTTGGATGGTAGCAATTTGTTCTACTTTTGCTCTGACTTGGCTTTCCTTGGTGGCGATCGTACTTTGCAGGGTAGCTTGCTGTCGCTCAGCATCTCTCAACACATTACGAGCAATCGCTCCGTCAGGTACTGCTGCCTGGTAATCGCTAATAGTTGACTCTACTATCTGCAAGTTATCCTTTAGCCCGACAATCTCACTTTTGATACCAGTAATCTCATTCTCTAGTTCACGAATCTGAGGAGGAGGAGTGCCTCCTGCCGTCTGAGCGAATTCACGCTGCAGCCGCTCAGTCTGTTGACGACTCGCTGTTTCAGTGACTAATGCCTCATTGAGCCTCGCTTGAGCCATTGGTAGCTGCTGCTGTTTCGCCTCTAGTATAGACCGAGCCTGTTCTTGAGCAATTTTGGCTTCAGCAATTTCCTGTTCTAACTCATCACTGTTCAAACGAGCTACAGGTTGATTGGGCTCAACCGTAGCATTGGCTTGGACCAACAGTTCTTGGATGGTCCCAGAGATTTGCATATAGACAAAGTCACGGGCTCCCGCAGTCGATTCTACCTCCACACTGCCTTGCACGTGATTAGGAATGGCGATGAAGCTAATCGCTCCTAAGCCGAGCCCGAGACCACTCATGATTAGCCAGCGTTGATAGGGAGGCGTCCCACTCTCAGGGGCAACTGGTGGTTCTTTGTCGGGCTTACTAGCCTGGGCTGGGGGTGCAGGATTGGAATCGGGTCGGTTAGTTGGTGGAACGACTTGCAGATGTAATTGAGGATGAGAGGAGTCGGCGGTCATAAGCTTGGGTAGATATTTCAGTTAAAGTGGCAGGGGCTCAGCGGGAAGTAGAAGCTGATTTCGGTGTCAAGCTAGGCCAATAGAAATAAATTGCCCACAAAGTTAAGAGCGTGAGCGCAATAGTAGGAATATTGGTTAGAGTCCAGTCCAGTACTTGATAGAAAATCACACCAAAGACGAGCAAAATGTAGGCAAAACTGAAAGGAGCATAAGTAGCAAGAATCCAACGGTCACGAGGCTTTTCCTGCAAAGGACGTCGTCGAAAGAGATTGGCATAGAATTCAAAAGACCGAGATCTGAGGTTGTTGATTCCGGTCAGGGCAACGGCTAAGTAATAGCCATCAAATCTGGCTAAGGGATTCAGATTAACAGCAACCGTAAAGAGGGCTGCCACCATCAGCAAGTAGCTCGCTGTGTTCAACCAGGTGCCATCGACAGACCAGTTCCAGAGACAAAGTGCGATCGCCGCAATGATAATTTGACACAGTACGCCAGCCGCCACTACCAAAACTCGCTGCGATCGCTTGACTAAAGCATAAGCATCCGTGGTGTTGGTGTAGGCTGCGGGCATGAAAAACATAAACATCAGCCCAATTTCTGGGACAATGCCACCGTAATGCTTAAGAGTAAAAGCATGTCCTAGTTCATGGATCGTCACAACCAGCATCGCCAACAGTCCAAAGGGAAGCAGTACGGTTGCGCCTTGAGTTGCCCAAATCTGTTGTCCTATCTGAAGGATGCCATCCCATTGATCCAAACCGATTATTGCTGAGCAAGCTAAAAAGAAGCTCAATCCTAAGCAGAAAGGGAGAGACCAAACCCAACGCAGTAAGTCAATGTACTGATTCAACCAAGGGTCAGGGTTAAATAAGGAAACTTTAAAGAACAACAACTGCATGGGTGTGAATTTACGTTTGGGTGGCTTTGCTGGGGTAGTGCCAACCAACATGCCCGTGGCTGCTAGCAGTTGTAATAGATGCTGTAATTGTGAAGGGTTAACGGTGTATGTTTGAACGATTTTGGTAGGTGAAAGCTGACCTAGCTGATCAATGACAGTTTTATCGCGATCGCTCACTTGAAGATAGGTAACATCTTCGGGGTTCCGTAAAATCCAGTATCCCTCAGGATGTTCAACCCATTGCACACAGGATTTAAGCTGAGGGCTACTCTTTGTGGAAGTAGTGCTTTCTGATGGCAAGGCCAAGACTTCTAGAGTCATAAGCGTTTGCAACAGCTCTGCAACTAGACCTGAGACAGCATTACTACCAAACTGTCGTTCACAAAGTGTTTGCACCTGACTCACCGTGAACTGCCCTGTAAAGAAACGCAACGCATAGCCCTCAATCATGGAGAAGCGCAGTTGTCTCTTAGTGTGTAACGCTAACAGGACGACTTGGTTTGAACTAGCAATCTGCCCCAACCGCCAGTAAGGGGTGATATCAGGGCAAATCCAATCATTGCAATCATGACTAAGCAATAGAACTCCTAGCAGATGCACCCGTAGGGATATTGGCGTGAGTTTAGACAGTAAGTGGAGTTACGGCCAATAGAAATCTTACAGCTTTATTCAAATTTCACGAATCAGTCTTATTTTTTAAGTAACAAAAGTATTTTAAGCTTTTACGTGTATTTGCTTAGCGTTTTAACTAGGTTATACCGTAGTGTTATCGAAACCCCATCCTGCATAGCTTCGAAGTAACCAGTGCAGTTTGGTCGTGCGATCGCCATTTAACTCTTCATCCATAAATTCAGGTGCTATCTATGAGGCTGTTTAATCGCTCTGCTAAGCGGCGTGCTGCTCAAGGTTTTGCTGCCCCGAACAATGTCCAAAGAGCGCAGACTCAAACCTTTATCCTTGAACCCATCTTGACGCCCAGTGGTTTGGTCGATGGAGGAGATGACACAACTGACCTCGCTGTCTTAGACGTAGATGCGGCCTATAGTACGGATAGTGGAATTGTAGATATCAATCTCGATGCAGAAAACACTGCTCCTTCAGATGCAGAGCTGACAACAGATGGAGATAGCTTTCAGGAGCCAATCTCAGATGATACTAGCTCTACCCTAAATATGGATGTGGATGGGGAGCCAGATGAAGGGATAGAAGACTTCGATGATTTTGATATGGGTGATGAAGAGATTGAGCCCATTGCCTTTATTTATCAAGCTGACTTTGAGTCAGTCGAGCTCCCTGTTGGTTCAGAAGAGAGTGTAGAGAGTGTTGATCTCAGTTCAAACTCCCCATTAGGCTCAACAGAATTTGACATAGAAACTAATGTTGAGGCTGAGCTAAGCATTGATGTAGATGATGCCGTACAAAGCGACATTGATGCTGAAGTTAGCGAGCAAAACATTGATCTCACAACTGTAACGGGTGCTGAGCAAACGGCTGAGGAGCTACCAGAGGGTGAAGCAAGCACAGATATAGAAATTCCTCTGATCGTTTCAGAAGAAGCAACCCCCAGCGTTAGGTTTGATTCTGGGGTCTTCACAGTCGGCGAGGCTGGAGAAGTTGGGATTGATTTCTTATTTGATGGCGGTAGCTATAAGGGTGAGCTAGCTGTCTTCAGCTTGGATGGGATGGAGCAGTTTGAACCTGGATCTGAAGCGTTTATTCAGGAAGCAGCCCGTCGCGCTTTGAGTGATTCTGAGCTAGGCCATGTGATCATTCGCGATCGCCTAGAAGCAGCTAAGTTTAGTGGCAGCTTAGGTGAGAGCACTAACTGGAACATGGGTGAATACCTGGGCGTGAAGACGTTTACCATGCGACCAGGCGATGAATTCGGCATCATGCTAGTGCCAAATGGACAGGTTCAGACAGTTTTTGATAATCCAGCTGTTAACGGTGCGAAGCTGCCCTTGTTCTCAATGGCAACTGCTAACCCAGATGATGCTTTTCATGTGGGCCAAGCTGCGGATGTGACAGGCGATGGTAGCACCTTTGTCATGGAAGACCAGCGTGTTGATAAAGGTAGCGACCGCGATTACAACGACCTCATTTTCCGAGTTAATGGTGCAACTGGTAAAGCAGCACTCCTGGATAATGTGATCGCGCCCAACAAAGATTGGCGGCAGTCTGAGCTCGGTCAGCAAATTACTTTAAATGCCATCTCTCACGCTGACCCTGGTAAAGAGTTACCAGGCGAGCCCGCTCACCCCGCAGTCCCCGTCCCTGTTGTTCCAGCAACCCCTGTTGACCAAGGAGGAAACGGCTTTTCAGAACCTTCAGGCTCCGAACAAGGCTCTTTGGAACCCAATCCAGGTGGGGCTCTGCCACATACGCCGACTTTAATTGAAGCTTCTAGCACGCAGGATGTTATTGATCAAGTCAGCAACGTTGACTCAACTGATATTTATCGAGTTTCTAGCCAACAGTTGGTGAATGCTGAAATTTCGGTTCTATCTGGTGATGCATCGGTCAGTTTCCTAACGCCGTCAGGCCAAGTTCTGGGGAGTCAAGTCTTGGCTCATGGAACCCATTCCTTGGCAGTACCAGAAGGTATTTCAGGAGAGGTATTAGTCAAGGTGGATAGCCATGCTGGCTCCACGGCAACTTATGTCTTGAAAGGTTTCGAGAGTAAGGCACCAGAACCTTTCAACATTAGTGTGGAGTTTGAAGGTGTATCCGTTGGAGATAGTACCTCTCCATCTAGTTCTGGAGGATTAACAACTTCGCAACAGGCTGTGATTCAGGCTGCTGTGCGAAGTATCGAGCCTCTAATTGCTCAAGGTTTACCCAGTGCGATCGTTGACGGCAAGATAATTGATGACATCAACATTAAGGTTTTTATTAATAACTTGGATGGAGCGGGTGGAACCCAGGCGCAGACAAAGATTGATTTCATGCGCTATGACACGCTACTTCCGGCACAATCAATTGTGCAATTTGACGCGGCAGATGTTGCGGAATTAGAACGTTCTGGACAGCTGTTCAGCGTAGCACAGCATGAAATCCTACATGCTCTAGGCTTTGGCAATCTTTGGGAAGCTAAGGGTTTAGTTGACTATGCAGGGACTCCACTAGCCCAATACAGTGGTGAGAATGCTGTTGCAGCTTTCAAGGAGCTAGGTGGGGTGACAGATGCCATCTCTCTAGAAACTCAGGGCGCTGGATCGGCAGGACTGCACTGGAATGAAGATTTGTTTCAAGATGAGGTAATGACTTATGACCTAGGTTTTCAGACGGACGCTAATGGTCAGGTCTTTTCGCCTATCAGTGCTGTCACCTTGGCATCTTTAGTAGATTTGGGTTACCGGGTGAATCTAAATCAGGCCACTCCTGGTTGGGGGCTATTGGGTGGACAGCAACCGAAACCAGGTGATCTTACGCCTGAACAGATTGAGGCATTCAAACAACTAGCCGAGACAAACTTTGGTGACCCAAATGAGGAGTTCATTTATGCTCTGATGCCAGAAGTGGACCCGAGCAAGGTAGCTCCCGAGATTTGGGCCCATGCTGAAAAATTCTGGAAGAATGGTCAGTATTACGACTGGACACGTTACCAAGTTCAGTGGGGTGACACCCTTAGTCAGATTGCTCTAGATACAATGGGTAGCGCCCATCCTGATTATTATTGGTGGATTGCTAACCATAATGGGATTCCCAATCCTGACTGGATTTATAAGTATGACTGGATTGACATCCCTCAACATCGCCCCAACTATGAATGGGAGATGGAGCAGGAAAGGTTGCGTCGTGAGGAAGAGTTAAGACGACGGCAGGAAGAAGAAGAGCGGATTCGTCGAGAACAAGAAGAGGCCTTTCAGCGGGATCAGGATCGGATTCGTCAGGAAGAAGAGCGCCGTCGATTGGAGGCGGAAGCAAAGCAGCGGGAGTTGGAAGAACAAGAACGGCGCTTGCGAGAAGAAATGGAGCGTCGTCGCCAAGAAGAAGAACGCCGCAAGGAAGAGGAGCGAATTCGGGAACTGGAGCGGCAGGCAGAAATTGCACGGCAACAAGGTAAGGGTGGTTTGGATTGGTATGTTGCTAAGTCATTGCCAGAATTTGGACCGATTGATCCCTTTGAAACAAGGTTAACGGGTGAGACGGTAGGAAACCTAGTTCCTGATGACTACTATCGTTTCACCTTGTCCCGCCCAGGCAGAATTGATGCACGGTTAATGCGCCTATTGGCTGACGCAGATCTCATACTGTATGACGTGCGAAATCGCCCAATCTCTTACTCCATGCGCGAAGGGATTACTGACGAACAAATCCTGGTTGATCTGATTCCAGGAACCTACTTGCTTCGGGTTAACAGTCCGAAGGGAGTAACTACAGATTATGAGCTTGTAGTCAAGTTTAAGCATCTACTTTCTCGCTCTGAACAAGGTCCACCTCCAGGCTGGCGCGTGGGTGGAGGTAATGGAGGCGGTAGTGGTGGCGGTAGTGGTGGAAGCCGTGGACCACTGTTTGCTGATCCCCGCATTCAGCGTATTTATGACACTGCCCTGAATAACTTTGCTGGGCCTGAACGGGCAAAAGCGAATGCTCGAATCAGCAACTTAGAAGCTGAGAAAGACCAGTATGAACAGGATTTACAAAAGCTGCTTGAGCAAATGAATGCTGAGCAACGGCAAAAGATTCATTCTGAGCTTGATGCCGTCCGGGATAGTACACGCAGTTGGGTAGATGATAGAGCTAATCCGATAAAGAGTGGTGTTGACAGTACTACTGATTGGATTTTGGGACAAATTGACAGCAAAATACCTAGTCAGGTTTATGAAGCTTGGGGAATTGGAGATAATCTCAGACGGGCTAAAGATGACCTGAAAGGCAAAATCAATGAAGCTAGAAGTTGGTTAAAAAACAAGATTGATGGTGTTCAAACTTTAGTCAAGGATGCAATTTGGCAATTTATTGAAGCCTTGAAGAATGCCTATAGAACAGGCGCTGAGATCAATGGTGAAATTGAAAGGTTAGCCCAAGAACTGAAAGGCAAGATTGATGCTTTAGTAGGAGGCATTAACAATTGGGTTGGTGAATTCAAGGGTAAGGTTACTGGATATTTACAGGGGCTCCGTCATGTTGGAGTTGATATCCCTTCAGTTAAAGATTTTTGGGGTAGAACCATAATCCCAGGGTTCAAATGGAATTTCTATGATGGTGTAGTTGAACCTTTAGCTAACAGCCTAGCCAATGGGGTAAAAAGCGGTATGTCCTCTGTAGCTAACTTTGCTAAAGGAGCAGTTGACTATATCAAACCCCGTACTCAAAAAGTGGTTGCGGCTATTGTTGATGCCATCTTTGGTGACAAGACAGCGCATTTGTGGAATAAAATTCACGGCGTTGATGCCCAAATTGCAGCGACTCGGACAGACTTGGAAAAGGCGCTCACTAAAGCGGGAGAAGTAATTCTTTGGATAACTCGTAGGATTGAAGCTTTACTTACTGATCCAACAGAGCGGAAGCGTGTTTTGGATGCTCTTCTCCGCCACGGGTATAAAACTGCTGAAGAAGCTTATAACTTTGTTAAAGAAGAACTACCTAAAGTTCGAGATCAGATTATTGAGGAAGCCAAGCAAGCATTTGAAAAAGCTAAAAAAGCTTTCGCTAATACTGTTAGAGCGTGGGCCGACAGAGTTTTGGGAAACAGTTCTAAGCGAGAACTTGAGGCTAACTTGAGGCTTGATAAGATCATTAAAGGTGCGGCTGACGTTCGGGGTGGGTACAAGTTTGAACTAGCTAGGGACGAAAATTTTCTGTACAGCGTTACTACTAAGCCTTCCATTGGTATAGGACTCAGTACCGGGAAGCTTGGAGGCTCTTTTGAAGTAGGGCAGCAATCTGGAAATGTTAAAATTGCACTCCAAAACCTTGAGGCCGAGGTTGAAGGACGACTGGAAGGCGACTTAGTTTTAGACACTAAGATTAAGTATGTTTTCAATTATCACAGCGATGAAGATATGGCTCGACTCGGAGTGTGGGCTTTTAGAGAAATTCCTACGCCCTATGACTCCGTTGATCCACTCCTGAATCTTTTGATCGCTCAAAACTATGATTCTACAGAAGTTTCTCTCAACCCATATTTCACAGGGGAACTTAGTAGTCCATGGAGTGTGAGCCAAATCGATCTATCTGCTATCAATGCTGTAGGAACCAAAGCCAATGGCAATTACTATAGGAAGATTGGGTTAGCATTTAATGCTCAGGGTGGTTATGTATTTGATAGTCCATTACAAATTGGCGGGGAGTTAGGAGGTAAATTGGTATTTACAGCTGAATCTAGTTCAAATAAACTGGAAAATCTTGAACTTGAAGTTGAAACAGCTCCTTTGGCTGCTAGCTTTTTAGCTAACAAACTCGGCATTAGTGACATCAATAATAAGATTGATGATTTCAATGCTGAAGTTAAGTCAGCAGGCAAAGCTGTTAGTAACATCAAGTTCCGAATACAACTTACAGATCCAATGAAGGTTCTATCTTCCTATGGTTCTCTAACTGAGAAAATCATAGAATTATCTCAATCAAGAGGAGATGTGAATGAAACTATAAATTCCTTGCTCCAGGCAGTTTATCAAACTAATCACGCTATAAGTTATAAAGTTGAGGCCGAGGCAACCCAATCGTTGTATATCAATGCTGAAGCAGGTATCCATTTAGGAGGGAAAATTGGGCTAAAAGATACATCGGCTCAGGAGAGAGTGTTGTATCAAAAATAGTCCCTCTGATCTTGAGCGTACCTATGCTGTGGGATCACGCCACAAGCATCTTTCAAAAGCGCGATCGCGCTCCTAATCCTCCTAACTCCAAAATTTCACCGTGACAAAACCACACCAGACTTACCTTGATTTTCTCTCAAGTTCTCCCGAACAACTCATCTCGTCAGCCGACCTACGGTCTACCCTCACTGACACCATCAAAACCCTGCTCCAAAAAAGTAATCGCACCCTGAGTATCTCCACTAAACAAACTTTACATCCTGCAACTTTCCTTAATACCCTCAAAACTACCTCTGGGGTGTATCAAGCCTCTATGTCGCACCAGTTTTCTGATGACCTACCTTCCAATATCGAACAAACCGCTCTTAAAGACGAACCCAAAGACTGGTTTATCAAAACTACTGATTTTGGGGATGATTGCGATCGAATTTTGCAACACCGGGATGGTCAGTTTACGCAACTTTTTGAAGATCTCGCTCGCTATCATGCAATTTTCCAAGAGGGCTACGACAAAATTGTTCTGTTGCGTCCTCCCACTTATATTGGCTATGACCGCCAACTCACAGCAGCGATGCAGTGTCTGAGATACACCAAAGAGCAATTTCAGTTCATCATCGTTCAACCCCTAAAACTCTACGCATTCCATCAGCCCACTCAAAAAGTCCACGCCATCCCTGACTTAGCTCTTGAGGAACTGCTCAAAGTAATAAGCATGGATACTCTACGCTGGTACAGTCTTCGAGTTCCTTTGACAGATGTTGCCTCTATTAACATCAGCACTGCTGGGCAGCCTACTCCAGTTGATAGCCTCTACCACGTTCAATCCGCCTATGCCCGCTGCTCCGTTTTATTAAAACAAGCAGATGAACAAGGCTTTATTCAAGTAAACACAAGCCAACAAGAGAACTGGCAAACCTCATTAACGTATGCATCCATAGCAGAATCTTCTTGGGATTCTCCTCATGCTGAAAAATTAGCCAATCAGCTACGGAGTACTTCTACAGTTTTGCAGCAAGCTGCTGCTGAAATTGCTCCTCATCTAGTCTGTCAACATCTGGAAAGTATCAGTGCTATCTGCCATCAATGGTTAGAAAACATTGAGTTGACACAGCAGGCTTGTACGCTATTACTAGCGGCTAAGCAAACTATTTATGAGCTTCTAGAAAATACCTTGGAGATTCAAGCTTTAGAATCAATACAAGTAGATGGGAAAGTAATTAAGGCAGCTTGAAGAGGTGTCATGATTAGTCTGTAATAGAGTGGGCAAGGCCACCATTCGAGCCGCCTTCGACTCCATCGATCACGAGTTCTTGCTGAATCGCCTTGGAATCTCCCCGGATGGGGAACTAATTTGACAATGGCTCAAAGCAGGATACGTGGAATATGGGGTAGTTTTATGAATGGAACAAAAAACAACGCTAAGGTTGTAATCCTTGCTCTGTAGAACTTTCAGCCTCTGTTTTTAACAGTAGACTTAATCGGAATTAAGAAAAGCAATCAATTCTCAAACCGATTCCAAATCTTCTTGCAGCCTATTTGTCCATTGAGATGCCGAGCACTTTATTACCGATAAGGTCTAGTTTTTTTAATGATTAAATTCATATAATGCTGGCCTCGTATAGCTTTTGAGCATTACGAGCGTCTCTCACAAAACCACAATTCATTAGGTGCTAGCAAGACCAGAGAGATGCAAGTATCTTAATCTGGTTATCTGCCCTTAACTGATAACCACTGGTTTTGGTTTAACCATTCGTCGCACACTTTATCAATGGCTCCTAACACCTGCTTGTGCTTGACGCGATCGCCTTATCCACAACAGCCGCTATTTCAGTCTTTTTTGAGGCAACCTCAAAATTATTACTTTTACTATTGGAATCTAATAGCATTTGTAATAATTTTCGAAAGCGCTAGATGTAGCTCTGTCCGACTCCACCAATGGAGCGTCAAGCACAAG
>Ga0196964_10001399_pt1 | contig 12312 bp, 9 predicted proteins | sample S1_10metaG_FD_148615 | JGI IMG/M metagenome (GOLD analysis project Ga0196964, IMG submission 148615) | Soil microbial communities from Anza Borrego desert, Southern California, United States - S1_10 | ecosystem: Environmental > Terrestrial > Soil > Desert | place: USA: California | collected...
GGCATCGACGCAGCCGGACCATGGCGCGGCGTTCGGGGCGCGCGGGAATAACTACTCTTACGGATGGGACATCGATATCAGCGCCGACATGCGCGACCGCAGCGCTCATCCCGACCAGCGCTACGATACATTCGCGCATATGCAGAAGCTCGGCGCGCGCACGTGGACGATTGGTCTTCCGAATGGCGAGTATCGGCTACGCATCGTCATGGGCGACTCTCGATACAGTGATCAGACCAACAACATCATCGTCCAGGGCGTTGCCGTGGCTGACCCCGATGGCATCGACAACTTTGACGAGTTTACCGTCACGACGAGCGTGGTGAATGGAAAGCTGGAGATCAAAGCGGGCACAAACCTGCGGGCGGGCGCGAAGCTCTGCTTCGTGGAGATCGCCCGCTTGCCGGCACGAGCGCCGGCTCCCGATCAAAACTTTTGATGGAGCGCCGCAGATCTCCTGGAGACATGAATCTCGCGTATGACCTCCCTTTAGTAGCGAACAATTCTCGAAAAGATCGCGCACTCGTTTGCAGAAATTTTGAGTTCACTCGCACAATTACCTGGGGAGGTCTCGAATTTAGGGGTTCGTTCGGAATTTCTGCGGCGCTGCGCGATTTTCCAAGGTTGCACGTTAGATTTCGCCCGTGACTGCCAAAATATAGTATGAAGGCCTCTATGCACACGGATGTCTGGGCGCGGGCGATTGTCGAGCAGAATCAGCGTTGGCTGATGGCTTACTTTCTGTCCAGCACCGGCAACCGGCATCACGCCGAAGATCTGGTGCAGGAAGTCTTTGCGATCGTGCTCGAAAATTCGGCTAAGTTCGACCCCTCACGCAGCTTTGGCGCATGGGTGCGCGGCATCGCTCGTAACGTCCTGCTGCAGTACTACAAGCAGCACAAGCGCTCGGCCCTGGTGCTGGATGAAGCGGCGCTCGAGCAACTTGATTGCGCAGCCGAGCAGGCGGAAGCCTGTTACGCCGCTCCGGGCTTTGGGGTGAGTCGCCTTGACGCTTTGAAAGCCTGCCTGTCCAGCCTTACGGACCGTGCACGCGCCATCCTGCATCTGCGGTACAGCGCGGAGAAGTCCTCTCGCGAGATTGCGGATGAAATCGGCATGAATGCAAGCGCCGTGGATATGATGCTCAGCCGCGCACGCAAATCACTGGAAGCCTGCATCGCGCAGAAACTGAAGGCGGCGAACCATGGATAGCGAGAAGCGCGATGCACTCATCCAACGTTTCGTGAATGGCGCCGCAAGCGTCGCGGAAGTGGCGGAACTGCAGGCCTTGCTGCAAACCGAGCCAGCCCTGATGCGCCAGCTCTTCGCCGCCGCGGAACTGGAACGCGACCTGCAGCACATCTACAAACCAGAGCAGGCCAAATCCGATACGCGTGTGTTCCAGGCCCTGAAAAACCGCCCGGCGCGCAGCAGTGCCTCCGCACGCTTCGAATCCTCTCGCCGCACCCAGGTGCCGCGCCGCCGCATGCAGCGGCTGAATCCTTCGTGGGCGATTCCGGGAGCGCTCGCGGCCTGTGGAGTGCTCGCCCTGCTGCTCTTCCTGAGTGGCTCGCCGCGCCGCGATCGGGTTAACACCGCCGCAACATCACCTGTGACCCCTACAACAACCGGGCCGAATCTGCAGCAGACGCGCGAGGAACTCGCCAACGTCGAAGCCGAACAGCGCCGGATCCAGCAGCAGTTAGTCCGTATCGAGCGCGAGCGGCGGGAACTGGCACACACGCCGCAGGCACCGACCACTGCTGAGGCCCAGGAGCGCACGGCTAATCTCGAGCGCATCGAAGCCGAACGGCGTCGCGTCGCCGCGGAACTAGAAGCAATGCGCGCGACTCGCTCTCAGTTGCAGCAGCAACTGGAGGTCGCTCAAGGCCAGGCGCCGGTTTCGCCGCGCCCTGAACTACCCGTGGAGCCGCAGACGATTCCGGCTCCCGCACCTGTCGCGGATGTGGAACTCGCGCAGGTGGAGTATGTCGCCGAGGGCAACGTCAAGCCGGTGCTCGTGCGAACCAAAGGTGGGGAGCTCACGCGCACGCCACTCACCGCTCGCATGCGCCTGGTCGCGGGCGACAAGATTGACATCCCCAAGGCTGGCGGCACGCAGACGGCGCCGCGCGAAGCACGCGTCACAGTGAAGCTCTGGTGCGGTCCCATCGATCTGGCCGATGACACGCAGATCGAGTTCATCGACTTCGAACGCGTCACGCTCGCGCGCGGGCAGTTGTTCGCGGATCTGAACCTGGCCCAGCGCAACTCGCGCGCGGAGACGAGCGGACTGTACCAGGTTATCGTTGATACTCCGCTGGCCGATGTAATCGTCGAGGGCACACGTTTTGAGCTTGCCACAGACGTTTTGCAGACCCGCTTGCGGATGGAGGAAGGCAAGACGTCCTTCGTCAGCAGCCGCGGCCGCCAGCAGGTCTATGCCTTGCAGGAATCCGTCGCTCGCGCGAACGCCGCTCCGACAAAGCCGACTGCGATCGATTGGGTGTCGATCTGGCGCGGACGGCGGAAAGCTCCCGAACCGCAGGTCGTCAGCTTCGCGCTCATCAACACTGAAACGCGCCAGCCGATCGAAGGTTTTGACCCGCTGTTGGATGGCGCGGAACTGAAACTTTCGAAGCTGCCAACGAGACAGTTCAGCGTCCGCGCCAATACGGTCCCTGAGCAAATCGGCAGTGTGCAGTTTGGTCTCAACGACACACCCGTTTATAGGGTCGAAAGCTTCGCACCGTATGCTCTGAGCGGCGACAAAGAAGAGAACTACTCGGCCTGGAACCCGGAAGCCGGTTCGTACAGGCTCACCGCCACCCCTTATGAGCAGGCCAACGCCAGAGGCAAAGCTGGTAAGGGCCTGACCATCACCATCCGCGTCGCGCCCTGACAGCGCCCCTCAAAAAATTCCTGCACGCGTGACTTTTTCGTGTTAGATCGCGCGCCCTTTTTCCAAAGAGATGCTGAAACGCTTGCACTCATCACTTCATCCGGCCTGGGAAAAAGGAGAACCGCCGTGAGACACGCACCCAGACTTCAGCTTTGCGCCGTACTGCTGCTCCTGGCCTGCAGCGCCCAAGCGGCGGGCGTCTTTCAGGAGGCCAACGGCTTAGTTGTCGTCGAAGTGGAGTCTGCGCCCGTGGCTGGCTCCTGGAGCTCGCAGAGCGGCCTTGCGGGCTTCACTGGGACGAGCTACTACGAATGGAAGACCGGCAACACGGCGACTACCGTCGATGCTGCGGGGCAGGGGATTCTCTCGTACAGATTCAAGATTAACCAGACGGGCCGTTACCGCTTTCAACTGCGCAGCGCCGCGCCGCACAGCACTGAGCATAACGACGTCTGGCTGCGCGTGCCCTCGGGTGCGGTGAAGATTAAAGGCACGACGGTCACGTCCCTGGGTGCCGCATGGTTCAAGGTCTACCAGAACGCCGGCGCGAACGCCTGGTCATGGAACGCATGGACGACGGACCACGACGCACACTCGATCCACGCGGACTTCAACACGCCAGGCGAGTACACCCTGGAACTCTCCGGCCGTTCGACGCAGTTCAAGATCGACCGCTTCGTGCTCTATCACAGCAGTGTCTCTTCGACCACGGCGCTGAATACGGCCAACGCTCAGTCCTCGACGGCCGCAGCGAACACGGGCAATGTCACCGGCGAGCAGCGCAAGTGGCATAAGGTCACGGTCACGTTCGACGGCCCGACCACCAGCGAAACCGCAACGCCGAATCCGTTCACTGACTACCGGCTGAATGTTACGTTCACGCATCCGGCAACCGGCAAGACGTACGTTGTGCCCGGGTACTACGCCGCTGACGGAAACGCGGCGGAGAGCAGCGCGACCAGCGGCAACAAGTGGCGCGTGCATTTCGCGCCCGACGAAGTTGGCACCTGGAACTACTCTGCTTCGTTCCGCACCGGCGCGAACATCGCGGTGGACCTGAACTCAACGGCGGGCACGGCCGTTTCTTTCGACGGAGCGAGCGGCACGCTGAACATCCTGGCCAGTGACAAGTCGGGCAAAGATCTGCGCGCGAAGGGCCGCCTGAAGTACGTCACCAACGAGCGCTACCTGCAATTCGCGGAGACCAAGGAGTTCTTCGTCAAGGCCGGTGCGGATTCGCCCGAGAACATGTTCGGCTATGTGGACTTCGACGGCACTTCGAAGCAGGACGGCACCGCGCTGAAGACCTGGAGCGCCCATGTGGCGGACTCGACGGCGACGGATCCGGTCTGGCAGGGCACCAAGGGTCGCGGTCTGCTGGGCGCGATCAACTATCTCGCCAGCGAAGGCTGCAACGTCTTCAGCTTCCTGACCTACAACGCCGGGGGCGATGGCAAGGACGTCTGGCCCTTCATCGCCGCCACCGACCGCCTGCGCTACGACTGTTCGAAGCTTGACCAGTGGCAGCGCGTCATGGACCACGCGCAGACCCGCGGCATGTACCTGCACTTCAAGACGCAAGAGACCGAGAACGACAATGGCACGTGGGGTCTGGACGGCGGCGAAGTCCTGAACGAACGCAAGCTCTACTACCGGGAACTGGTCGCGCGCTTTGGATATCACCTGGCCCTGAACTGGAACCTCGGCGAAGAGAACACGCAAACGACGGCCCAGCGAGTGGCGATGGCGGAGTACTTCAAGGATGTCGATCCGTACGACCACCACATCGTCATCCACACTTACCCCGCCGAGAAGAGCCTTGTCTACACGCCGCTGCTGGGTAACGCCTCGCAACTGACGGGTGTGTCGCTGCAGAGTGACTGGGCCGCTGTGCACCGCGACACGCTGACCTGGATCAACAACTCGGCCAATGCCGGCAAAGCGTGGGTCGTTGCGAATGATGAACAGGGCAGCGCAGATGTCGGCATCCCGGACGACGCTTACACGCTGACTCCGACGCAGAAGCAGGTGCGCGGCGCGGTGCTGTGGGGCAACCTGCTGGCCGGCGGGGCGGGAATCGAAAGCTACTTCGGTTACCAGCGTCCGCACAGCGACCTGACCTGCCAGGACTTCCGCAGCCGCGACCGCTGGTGGGACGATTGCCGCCACGCGCTGCACTTCTTCAACACCTACCTGCGCTTCGCGGAAATGAGCAGCGCCAACGCTCTCGTCGGGAACTCGACGAACGACAACAGCAAGTACTGCTTTGCCAAGCCGAATGACACGTACGCGATCTACCTGGCCAACGGCGGCACCACGACGCTGAACCTGACCTCCGCCAGCGGCACTTTTGAAGTGAAGTGGTTCGACCCGCGCAACGGCGGCACACTGCAGAATGGCTCCGTGCTGAGCGTCACTGGCGGCGCGAGTGTCTCGCTGGGTTCCGCGCCCAACAATCCGACGCTGGACTGGGTGATCCTGGTCCGCCGCACGGGTACTCCGCCGCAGACCTACGCTCTCACGGTCGACAGCGGCAGTGGCGACGGCAACTACACGCAGGGCGCCGTGGTCACGATCACCGCCGATGCCGCTCCCGCCGGCCAGGTGTTCTCTCAGTGGACGGGTGCGACGCAGTACCTCGCAAACGTCTCGAGTGCCACGACCACTGTCACGATGCCTGCTGCGGCGATCTCCGTCACCGCCACCTATACCACTTCCACGTCTCAGGCTGTCACGAGTCTCACGCTGATCAACGCCGACACTGATCAGCCTGTTGCTGGCCATAATCCGCTCATGAACGGCGCCACGATCAACTTTGCCACGATCGGCACGCGCAATCTGAACATCCGCGCCAACACCAATCCTGCGACTGTTGGCAGCGTGCGCTTTGGGCTGGATACGAACCCGAGCCACATCGTCGAAAACGTCGCGCCTTACGCGCTCGCCGGCGACACCAGCGGCAACTACAACGCCTGGACCCCCACGCTGGGTTCCCACACTGTCACCGCGACACCGTTCAGTGGTTCGGCCGCGAGCGGCACCGCCGGCACAGCGCTGACGATCAACTTCACCGTCATCGACCAGGCAGGCGATACGATTGCGCCCACTGCACCGTCGAACCTGCTGGCCAACGCGAAGACTCACAGTTCGGTCTCGCTCTCGTGGACGGCTGCCACCGACAATGTGGGCGTGACCGGCTATGAGATCTGGCGCAACAGTGTCAGGATTGCGACGACAACCGGTACCTCGTATGTGAACAGCGGTCTGGCCGCGAGCACGACGTACAGCTACTTCGTGAAGGCTTACGACGCCGCCGGGAATGTCTCGGTGGCCAGCAACACGGTCACCGTTACGACTGACGCTGCACCGCAGGCGGTAAGCAGCCTGACGCTCATCAATGCCGACACCAACCAGCCCATCGCCGGCTTCGATCCGATCTCCAACGGTGCGATGATCGACCTAAGCACTCTGCCGACGCGGAACTTGAATATCCGCGCGAACACGAGTCCCGCTGTCGTCGGCAGTGTCCGCTTCGCGCTGGATACGAACAGCAACTTCCGCACGGAGAGCGTCGCGCCATACGCCCTGGCCGGCGACACAAACGGCGATTACTACGCCTGGACGCCAACCGTCGGATCGCACACGCTGCGCGCTACGCCGTACTCCGCCGCGAATGCTACTGGTACCGTCGGCACCGCGCTGACCATCAACTTCAGCGTCACGAGCGGCGCTGCGCTGCTGGCCGCAGCCGCCGGCGTGGATTCTGACGCCGACGGTCTGCAGGACGACTACGAACTCGCGCACGGCCTGGACCCGCAGAACTCCGACACGGACGGCAACGGGATCCTGGATGGCAGCGAGGTCGTCTCCGGCGGCAGTGTCACTCATGCCCAGAACCAGCAACTGTGGCTGGCCAGCCTGAGCGGCACACCCGGTGCGGGACCGCAGGCGCAGGCTTTCAGGCTCACGCGTTTCCAGGCGGTTGTATCCGTGAGTGCCGCAAAGGGCGATTCGTGTGCATTGTCCGCAATTCTACCTGGCGATGCCGCCGTCTCAGGCCTGCTGGTGCTGAGATTGGGCGACGCGCAGTTCGCCTTCGAGCTCGACGGCAAAGGCGACGCTCGCGGGGAGAACGGCACGCTGAGCCTGAAGAAGCGCAGCAGCAAGAAGGGCGCGAGCGTGACGTTGAAAGCCAAACTGCACAGCAAGAGCCTGGTTGCCGCGTGGAATATGAACGAGACCTCCCGCGAGCTGACTCTGCCGGTCACGGTGACAATTGGCGGCGTGTCCTACGCTGCGAATCTGGACGCCAGCGTTGCGCAGAAGAATGACGTCGCGCGGATCAAGAAGTAAATCGTCCCGAGAGTCCAACCATTCACGCGCGTCTAGCCACTGGGCGCGCGTTTTTTTTTGAACCCCCAAGACACGCAGACACCAAGAAGGCAAGATTGCAGATTAGTGATTGAAAATGCGAATTCAGACCGCCTTCGTCGGACGGTTCGGTCTGCGCAGCAGGCCGCCGCTGTTGTTAGCCCCACCTTCAGGTGGGGCGTGAGCCGCGGAACGCTCTCCCTCTCCCCTCTGGGGAGAGGGCCGACGTGAGCGCAGCGAACGCGGGGTCAGCGGGCCCGCGGAAGGCGCGTACGCAGCGCGGATCGCACGCACTCCAGCGGCGCCGACCCGGCTGAAGCGCGGGTTTACCAACGGAGCAATCTGCAACAACAATAGCATCCCAGGCATCCCTTAGCGGTCGATAACATCAAGGGGTTGTTGGTGCCCGAGCTACCGCCATGCGAACAGGATAGCAATAGCGAGCTTCCTAAAGTGCGGAGAAAAGAGCCTCCCAATCGCGCGCCTGCAGCAGGCGCTCGCGCCTGTCCGCCCACTCACACAGGAACAGCAACTTCATTGCTTCGAACGACGGTTCCCCTCCGTAGCCGTCGAAGAGCGGCTTCCACCAGTGGCTTGTGTGCGGGAAGAGCGTCACCATTTCGTTGCTGAACTTCATTAAGTCGCAGATGGGCGCCCCGGAAGCAGCAACTTCCATGTCGATGGATCCCGAGACCTGCCACGACCCATTCTCCTGGTAGAGGAAGAAATGCGAGGCGTGGCAATCGCCATGGATGAAGCGCGGGGGGTAATATTCGCTTTGCATGCGGTGCTCAAAGCTGGAGAGCAGTTCAACCATAGCCGCAAACAATTCGGGGGGCATCTGATTGCGTTCGCTGTGGAGTCCGGCGAGCGCCTCCTGCTGCATCTTCGCTGCTGAGCAGTAGGGATGTATCCATTGACCGGGCTCGTGCGGCGAAGACGGACCTTCCGGCGATCCCACGTATCCCGGATAGTTAAAGACGATTTCATGGCAGCGCCGCAGATGGCTGCCAGTCGTGCCCAGCAAGGCCTTGAAATCGTGCGGACTGCTTTCGCGTAGCAGCTTGGTAAGTGGTTCCCCTCGGAGCTGGCGCGTCAGTAGAAACGGCCGCTGCAAAGGATTGTGGAGGTGGTCACAGCTCAGGACGACTGCCGCAGCGGGAATGCCGCGCGTCGCGAGCGCCGAAAAACCGCCAGCTTCGTGTGTCACAACGCCAATCGCGCAGTCTTGATACCAGTCCTTGGTGTAAGTCTTCAGGAAGTAGACTGCCGCAGGCGTGGTGATGCGGAAGATGTGGTTGTGGGTCTTGATTAACTCAACGTCCGGTGCAGCGCACTGAATTTGAGCAGACGCGAGAATGGCTTGGGCTTCTACCGGCGTACAGGTAATCTTCATGCGCCCACGCTAGCACGCGTGGCGCGAAGTCAACTATTTAGGGTTGCGTCGCCAGGCAATCTTCTCAGACACGTAACCAACCAACGCGAGTCCGGCAACGCCGGCAACCCCGTTGGCCACAAGCCGAAGATAAAACGGTCGAGTTCCCTGCGTCCACCATTCGAGCGGGAATCCACGATAGCGGTACTCGAGGCGCTCCCGCTCAAGAGTCCCCTCTCGGTACGAAACATTCGCCCCGATGAACGCTCCTGCGAGCACAGTCAACAGCAGCAGCGTGGAGAGATGAAAGCGCCTCATGCCTTGTACCTGCGGCGGATGACGTATTCAGAAGCCAAGCACACCGCGATTGGCTCGGAATGTTGATTAACTGAAGCGGCCATGGGTAACGCCTAACGGCAACGAATTGGACCCACCCCAGTACGACCATGCATCGTACTTTATCGTCAGAGGCCCGCCATAAGATGTCCGGCCTTCAACTCTGACGAGTACACCGTGACGACGACGGTTTCCACAGCTTCGCTCGTGCTCTGGCCGGCGGCAAACAGCAATGGCTGGCGCGAAGCTCTGCTTCGTTGAGATTGTTCCTGTCAATACAGCGCCGACGATCGTCTCTCCCGCGTCGGCGACTCCAGCGCCGGTGGCGGTAGGAGCCGAAGTATCTTTTTCCGCGAGCGCGATCGACGAGGAGTCTGCCTCGTTAACGTACACGTGGGACTTTGGTGACGGCACAACCGTGAACGGTCAGAAGAGTTCCGTGACTCACAAGTTTATGACCACGGGGACGTATGACGTGAAGGTGCTGGTGAATGGCAAGTTCGGGTCGACCCAGATCGAGGTGAAGAACCGTCGCAGCCGCAAAGCTGAGCGCTTCTCGTACGGTGCCAGCCCTCCTTAATTCGTCCTGCGGATTCATCGAAGGTGTTGAACTGACGGAGAGGGGACGCAGTGGAGTATCTGAGGGTTCTCTCGTTCACGGTCCATGAAGAACGAATTTGACGAGTCGTTTGCCTTGCAGCGTCTCTAGATGTCCGTCGCAGGAGTACGGGGCAAAATGTATTCCCTCGTCTACCGCGGCAAATGCGCCCTCTTGGCAGGGGAGTGCGCTCTTCCGAGCGCCTGCTTAATGCGGAAGGGCAAAAGGCATCCTCGATAACGTGGTTCTTCTCTTCGCTTTATCTGGCGGAGCGACGGCCGACTGATCGCTTCCTCATCGTCCATGTATGCAAATACCGTAAGTGGGTCTGAAGATCTTCGCGACACTCGTATGGTCAGGCTTAAACGCCTATGACGTGGAGATTTCAAGAAGGCACGCGAACTGGGCGTGAGTTGTACATCTACAACCAAGGTAAAGATCGTTTCTGATTTGGCATGTACCAGTGGGCGGAGATGGGAAAAGGAGTGAAGGGTCGTATCCAGTGCGCGCTACTCGCTCTTCACGGATACCAGTAACTTCGACCAGGATGGCCGCGAGCCGGATACGGCGATGATTAATTGGGGAAAGGACGATATCCACCCCACGATTCATTTGGCCCGTTGCCGCGAAGGCTCTGACGACCTACGGTTCGCGGTTACGATTTACAATCGAGCCATGAAGAGCAAGGAGACGCCAGAAGGCAAGGCAGCGCTTGAATTTCTAGAGGGCATTAACCAGAAGATCGGCCCAGGTCGCCGCGAAACGCTCCAGCATTTCGGTGACGATGTGATTGCTTGAGCCTTTAAGGGTGTAGCGGCCCACGAGACTGTGAGACGGAGAATCCAAGGCCAGAACGCAGAGAAGAAGGTTTTGCACGCCGAGCATGAGGGAAAGACAGGACAGAGTTTCTCTATGGGAATGCAGCTCGGTTTCGCGGGTTGTGAAAGAGCAAATCGGGGAATGAGCGTCACGCCACGAGTTCTAACGAATCGATGATCTAAATTGAGAGCGTCGGCAGATGGAAGTCGCCGTGGAAGTGGACGCGCGACACGTCAATGGCCGGACGAATCGGGTGGCGTTCGAGCATCGGCTTGGTCTTCGCCAGACAGACTCGACTCCAGACTTCGTCAGGCGTGCGTCCTCCGTGCAGCCACATCACCGGTTGAACCGCCAGATGAGTGACATCGAACTTCCGCCGCGGCGCCGTGCCATCAACCTGTCGAGTTGACGGTTGAAAAAGACCTGCAACTCCAAATAAGTGACGCTGCTCTGTAGAACCGTCTTTTTCGAATCTGGATGACGCGGAGACGAGGTGCTAGAGGCCGCGACTTCTCGGTACTAAGGTCAGGCCCCTCGTTTCCCATCGCCGCGCCCCTTCTCCCCGTCGCTGAAGAGTGTGGTCCAAGGAGTTTTGGAATCATCCGGCAATCTCCAGGACTCTGTCCATTACAGGGTCAGGGAGGTATAGTATCGCTCGTGAAAACAGATTCAGAACTGCTCCAGGAGTACGTCGGAGGCTCGGACGACGCCTTCGATGAGCTGGTTCGGCGGTACATGGATCCCGTGTACCGCGTCTGCTTTCGGATCCTGCGCGAGCCCGCCTCGGCGGAAGACGCAGCACAGGCGACATTCATTGTGCTGATGCGTCGCGCGCGAAAGCTGCCCCGTCGTGTGGTGCTCTCAGGCTGGCTGTTGAAGACCGCTGCCTTTGTGGCGCGTGACGCCGTTAAGCTTCGCTACCGGCGCGTAAAGTACGAACGGTCAATGACGCCGCCACCCGCCACTGCGACGCAGGCTGAAACCGAGTTACTCCAACAGGAACTCAGCCAGTACCTTGATGCGGCCCTCGAGGCTCTGCCATCAGTGCAGCGGGATTGCATTGTCTTGCGTTTTCTGTGTGGGCGGACCGAGGAATCGGTTGCCGATGAACTGGGCTGCCCACGCAGCACAGTCTCGACACGCATCGCCACAGGATTGACGAAGCTGCGGGAGCGGCTGTCGCTATCCGGCGTCACTGTACCGGCCGTAGCGCTCGTCGCGTATTTGGGCATCGAAGCGCGCTCGAAGGCGCCGGACATCCTCGCCGCGTTTGTCAGCTCTATCGCGAAGGGACGGACGGTGCCGTCCGACGGGGTGCTGCTGCTTTCGCGCGGAACGCTCGCGCGGTACGAAGCGCAAGGCCGTTTGCCCTGGAAGATAGCTTCCGCTGCGGCGGCGATCATGCTGCTGGGACTGTGTGGCAGCATCCTCTGGCGAAGCCCTGCGGCGGGTCCGCCGACGAAGGCTCCACAGAAGATCGCTTCACGGGTTCCATCTCATTCGGAACCGGCGCCAGTCGTGGAAGAGTCCATCGTGGACGAGCCGCTTGTTTCGGCGCTGCCTGTGAAAGCGCCGAGTGAAGCCGCGGCGGCCGCGGCTCAGGTCGCGGCGCCTGAACCGAACCTGCGCGAGCCCGAAAGGATTGACCTCACGCGTCTGGCCGCGAACACATGGGTGGAACTCCGGCCCAAGCTGCTGATGGAGGTCGCGCGTCCGGGTGAGCAGGGACGCTGGAGCCGAACGATTAACAAGCTCGTGTACGACGCAGCATCGAAGCGCGTCTTGTTCTACGACCGCTGGGCGACAGACTCGAACGGCGGCGCACTTCACTACGCGAATTGCCTGTTCTCTTTCGATCCTGCAAGCAACGAAGTGCGCGCGCTGAAGCTCGATCACTGGACTGTAGAGAAC
>Ga0196964_10001400_pt1 | contig 12311 bp, 11 predicted proteins | sample S1_10metaG_FD_148615 | JGI IMG/M metagenome (GOLD analysis project Ga0196964, IMG submission 148615) | Soil microbial communities from Anza Borrego desert, Southern California, United States - S1_10 | ecosystem: Environmental > Terrestrial > Soil > Desert | place: USA: California | collected...
ACCAGCAGCTTGACGTCCGGCACCAGGACCGTGTCGATCGCCGGCGCGATCCGCTCGACGGCGCGGCGGGCGTTGGCCGGGGCGCTGCGGTCTCGCGGGATGTCGACGGTGAGCGACGGCACAGTGGCTCGGCCATACCGTCTTCCCGGACGTAGCGGGCGCAAACCCGCTGCGTCGCCGGACGGCCCGGCTTCCGCCGCCGCGCGCCGTAGCGTCCCGCTCCGTGCCCCGGATGCTGGACCTCCCAGGCCCCTCGCGCCGCGTCCGCGTGGAGCCGCTGCGCCTGCCCGAGCCGGTCCGCGAGACGGCTCCCGCCGAGCCGGGACCCGAGCCGCTGCGCGAGGACGTGCCGGAGCGCGAGCCCGTCCCGGCGTGACCGGCGCGGCGCCCGACCTGTGCGAGCCGGTCGTCGGCTACCGGGCGTGGCACCTGGCCGACGACGGCGTCCTGCGCCCGTGGTCCTTTCCCGAGCATCCGTGGGAGCCGGGAGTCACCACCGCGTCCTGCGCGCGGGTGCCCGGGCACCCGGCTCCCGTGACCTCGTGCTCCTGCGGGCTGTACGCCCTCAGCGACCCCTCCGACCGGCGGCTGAACTTCTCCGGCGACCAGGCGATCGGGGCCATCGCCGCCTGGGGGGACCTGGAGGTCCACCGCACGGGCTTCCGCGCCCAGCACGCGTGCGTGGTGGCGCTGGCGGTGCCCGATCGTGCGGGCGCCGAGCTCGTGGCGCGCCTCGAGGCCGCGGCGGCACGCCACCGGGTGGCGCTCGTGCCCGCGCGGTCGTTGAGCGCCGAGGCGCGCCGCCACGGCGCGCCGCTGTCGGTCGACGCCGTCTGGGGCGGCCCGGTGCGGGGTGCCGGCGCCGCAGCGCCGCCGATCGACCCGGCGACGGTCGCCGAGCCGGCGCGCGGCCTGGTGCCCGACGCGCACCTCTGGGTCGAGACGGCGCTGGGCTGCGTGGCCGTCGGGCTCACCCGCCAGCTCGGCGCGGCGCTCGGGACGGGCGCGCTGCAGGTCGACCTGGCCGAGCCGGGCGCGCAGGTCGCGGCCGGTGACCGGCTGGGGTCCGTGTCGAGCGCCGCAGGGACGTTCGTCGTGTGGGCGCCGGTCAGCGGGACGGTCCTGGCGGTCAACCCGCGCCTGGCCCGCGACGCCCGCGTGGCGGCCGCCGACCCCGAGGGCGCCGGGTGGCTCGCCCGGCTGCTGCCGTCGGCCTGGGCGGCCGAGGCCGGCGCCTGCGCCTGGGGTCCGCGCGCTGCGCTGGAGTACGCCGCGGCCCTCGCGCGCGACGCCGCCCACGGCGACGCGTTCGCCGATGTCCGCCTCGAGCGCCTGCGCGTCCTGCCGTCGGTGGCGTCGTGGTCGGGCGTGCTCGAGGCCCTGCGCCAGGAGCGCGCGCGGCCGCGGTTCCCCGACGCCGCCGCGGTGCGCGACGGGCTCGTGGCCCCGGTGGCGGCGGCGCTCGACGCCGACCCGGCGCTGCGGCGCCGGCTGGGCCGCCTCGGCCTGCGCGTGGCGTTCGAGCTGCGCGACGTCGGCACGGCGCTCGTGCTCGACCTGCGCGACGGCGGCGCAGCGGTCGTCGAGCCCGGGGCGTGCGGTCGCGCCGAGCTGCGCCTGTCGTCGACCGCCGACGCGCTGCACGCGTGGCTCACCGGCCGCCTCGATCCCGCGGTCGCCCTGCGCCGTGGCGACCTCCGCTCGTCACGCCCGCGCGGGGAGACCCTGCGCGCGCTGGCCGTCCTCAAGCACCTGCGCCTGGCGCGCCACCCGCCGGCACCGAGCTGGGCGCCGCCGGCCTGGGGCTAGAACGACGACGGCCCGCTCGTGCGGGCCGTCGTCGGCAGTGCGGATGAGAGGACTCGAACCTCCACGGGCTTGCACCCACAGATACCTGAAACCTGCGCGTCTACCAGTTCCGCCACATCCGCTTGCGGCCTCTGCACTCTAGCGATCCGGCCGCCGGCCTTGCGTCCGACCTCCCGGGCGTCCCCGCTGCCCATCGGACACCCGCGCGGCGCCACCGGCCTCGCGGCGTTACGGTCGCCCGCGCGGGCGTGCCGCGTAGATCGAATCAGGGGGAGGCGCAGGTGAGCAGCAGGATGGCAGCGGCCACGGTGGTGGCCATCGTGGCGGGGTTGGGGCCCGCGACGGCGGACGCGAAGAAGGACCGCTTCGAGAAGGCCGAGCACCGGTGTGAGCGCCAGGGTGGCGAGTTCAGGACGAGTAGCGGAGCGTATTTCTGCACCTTCGATGAACGCCCGTCCGACACGGTCCTGCGCCAGGGGCAGAAGCAGTGCGAGCGCGACGGCGGCACCTTCGGCACCGACGCGAGCGACCTCCCGCGCTACACCTACTTCTGCACGTTCGGCGACGCCTAGGGCGCCATGGCGCCGCCGGCACGCGAGGCCGGCGCAGGGCCGGCCGGTCGCCGACGGGCGGGACGGATCCAGGCGTCCGTTTGCTACGCTCGCCCACGTCCTGCCGCCATCGTCTAGGGGACTAGGACGCCGCCCTCTCACGGCGGAAACCGGGGTTCGAATCCCCGTGGCGGTACTGCGTGAACCCCCGGCCTCTACGGGGGTTCTCGCGTTTCGGGGGCCGGGAAGCGCCGCGGCTCAGCCTCTGGAAGCACCGTGGACATCAGGTCGTGGGCTCGGCGGCAGGTGGCATAGCCTTCGCCGATGACCTCGATCCCTGGGCTGGATGCGCTCCTGTCGGTGCCGGGCGGCCTGGCCGGCGCGCTGGGGACCCTGAACCGGATGCGGGATCGCCTGGAAGAGGTCGCCCGTTCCACCGCCGTGCTGCCGGCCATGAGCCAGCGGATCGAAGGGGTCGCCCGTCACACGGCCGCCCTGCCCGACCTGCGACGGGACATGGGCGAGGTCGCCGCCGCCACCAGGCCGCTGCCCGAGGTCGCCGAGGCCACCGCCGTGCTGCCCGGCATGGACCAGCGGATGGCGACGATCGAAGCCGCCATGCCGACGCTCGTCGAGGTGCAGGAGCACCTGGCCGAGCTGCCCGAGGCCATCCGCGAGATGACTGGCGTGCTCGAGCAGCTGCTGGGCTCGATGGCGCGTCTGGACGACAACGTCGGCGCGCTCGAGCGGTCGCTCGAGCCCCTGGGGGGCACGTTGGCCCAGCTCGACCAGACGGTCTCCGCGCTGCAGACCTCGATCGAGCCGCTGGCGCCCTCGATGAGCCGGCTGGACGGCGACGTCCTGATCCTGCACGAGGCGATCGAGCCCCTTGGCCGCCTCGCCGATCGGGTGCCGGGCGGCAACCGCCGCTGAGCCGGCGCTCGGCGCGGCGGTCCCGGCCCTCAAGCCGCGACCCGTGGTAGCAGCGTCGTCGTCCCTGGCTGGACGGGACTGTCCGAAGACCGGAAACCGGTGCGGTGTCGCTCCGGGACCCGGTACGCTGGCGCCGTGAGCCACGCCGTGTTCCGCCTGGCCCGCCGCGTCCGGCCGTCCGTCCGGGAGGACGCCAACCGGGTCGTGACCGGCCTCGCGCAGCGTCACAGCACCCGCGGCGTGCTCAATGCGGCCTACGAATTGCTGCCGCCCGCGCGCAAGGGGTGGACCCATGCCGCGTTCGGCCAGGTGCTCGGGACGCTGCCGGCCGACAGCGTCCAGCCCGGCGTGTGGCGGTCCGCCTTCGCCGGCAGGACCATCACCGTCCCGATCGAAGGGCCGCATGCGCCGTTCCTCCTGGACTTCGGGCTCGCGCTCGAAGGCCATGACGTCGAGGTCAAGCAGCTCTACCGGCGCCTGCTCACGTCGGCGGCGCCGCCCGCGGTCTTCTACGACATCGGCACGAACTTCGGGACGCATTCGCTGCTGTTCCTCGTCCATGGGGTTCGGACGGTGTCGTTCGAGCCGAACCCGGCCTGCCACGCGCTGTTCCGGTCGATCTGCGAGGCCAACGACGTCGAGCCCGACCTCCGGGCGCTCGCCCTCGGCGAGCAGGAGGGCAGCGTCGTGCTGACCTTCCCACCCGGGCTCACGTGGCTGGGGACCACGAAGCCCGAGGTCGGCGCGGAGCGCGGCGCGGGGCGCCCGATGGAGACCGTCGAGGTGCCCTGCGGGACCCTGGATGCCTTCGTCGCCGCGCAGGAGGCCGGCCCCGACCTCGTCAAGATCGACACCGAGGGCAATGAGCTCGGCGTGCTGCGCGGCGCGACGCGGACGCTCGCCGAGCACCGGCCGATCGTGGTCTTCGAGAGCCTCCACGCAGACCGCGGCGAGCTGTGGGACCTCTGGTCGGACGCGGGCTACGCCATCCGCGTGCTCCCCGACGGCCCAGCGCTGGACGCGCGCAGCTTCGGCACGTCCCCGGAGACGAACTTCGTGGCCGTGCCCCAGGAGCGCGAGCTGCCGGCCTGACGCGCCCGGTCGCGCCCGGGCCGCGCGGACAGGGCCTGCACACCTGTACCGGAATCCGGTGTACGCTGCCCGGGTCGAGTGGGGAGGACTACGATGCGCAGGGGCAGGATCGGGATGACGGCCGCGCTGGTGGCGCTGACCATGGCGCCGGCGGCGCACGCGGCGGGCGACACGACGGGCGCGACGATCGTCCCGTCGGCCGACGGGCGGCTGACGACGGGGCCGGGCGAGGCGCACGTCGTGCGCGACGACCTGGCGACGCGCAGCGCCGCTGCGGTCCGCCGCCCGCTGCTGAGCTTCGCCCAGCTGAGCGACACCCACGTCGTCGACGAGGAGTCGCCGCTGCGCGTGGAGTTCACCGACAAGCTCGGGACGATCTTCACCTCGGCCTACCGCCCGCAGGAGGCAGCCACGGCCCAGGTCCTGGACCGGATGGTCGCGCAGGTGCGCAACGCCACGAGCCCGATCACCGGCCGGGGGCTGAAGCTCGTGATGACGACGGGCGACAACACCGACAACACGCAGTGCAACGAGACGCGCTGGGTCATCGACCTGCTCACGGGCGGTCGGACCGTCGACCCGGACTCCGGGGTCGGCCCGCTCGGCGTCCTGCCCGCGCGCGAGCTCTGCCTCGGGGGCGACGCCACCGGCAGCGTCGCGGTGCCCGTGCCCTCTGGTTGCGACGCGAACGCCACCGGCCGGCGCTACGACGGCGTCCGCGGCGGCGACTTCTACGAGCCCGACGGCGGCGGCGACCCCGCCTACGCCGGGGTGCGCGACTTCCCGGGCTTCCTGGAGAAGGCCAACGTGCCGTTCACCGCCACCGGCCTGGGTGGCACGCCGTGGTACGCCGTGTTCGGCAACCACGACGGCCTGATCCAGGGCAACCAGCCGCGCAACCCGGGCCTGGAGGAGTTGGCCACCGGCTGCCTGAAGGTCAAGGGCGTGTCCGACGAGGCGATGGCCGACCTCGCGGCGGCGCCCGACCGCGACCAGGCGATGGCCGCCGCCTCGGCCAAGCTCGTGGAGGCGGCGGCGGCTCCGGGCGGCGCCACGGAGATCATCCAGGCCGACCCGCGCCGGCGCCCGCTGCGCAAGAGCGAGTGGATCGCCGAGCACCTCAAGGACGCGCCGGGCTACGGCCACGGCTTCACCGCCGAGAACCTCAGCAGCGGGATGGGCAACTACGTGCTGCAGCCGCGCCCGGGTCTGCGGTTCGTGGTCCTCGACACCATCTCCGAGCACGGCCTGGAGGAGGGCAACCTCGACGACGCGCAGTTCCGCTGGCTGCACGAGCAGCTGCTGCTCGCCGACGCCGCGCGCGAGCGCGTCGTGCTCTTCGCCCACCACTCCCTGCGCACCATGGGCCAGCCGCCGGTCAGCCCGTTCGCGCCCGGGGACGCGGGCGGGTCGCTGATGCCCGACGTGCACTTCGGCGAGGGCCCGCGCCAGTCCGGGCAGAAGACCCCGTGCACGACCGCCGATGCGGCGGCGCCGACGCTGCCCGGTGAAACGCTGCGGTGCCTGGCGCTGCGCCACCCGTCGGTCGTCGCCTTCGTCAACGGGCACGAGCACGCCAACCGGATCGACCCGGTCAGCTACGGCGCCGACGACGCCGTCTCGCAGGCGGGGCGCGGGTTCTGGGAGATCAACACCGCCGCGCACATCGACTTCCCGCAGCAGTCGCGTCTCCTGGACCTCGTGGCCAACGACGACGGGACCCTGTCGATCTTCACGACGGTGGTCGACCACGACGCGCCGGCCAATCCCGGCGGCGGGGCGACCACGAGTCCCAAGCGCTTGGCGTCGATCTCGCGCGAGCTGTCCTTCAGCGAGCCCCAGAGCGGCCGCGAGGGACCGCGCGGGCGGGTGCAGGACCGCAACGCCGAGCTGGTCGTCGCGGACCCCGCGGTGCGGTAGGCGCGGCCGGGCGCGCGGCCCGCTAGCGTGCCGCGCGCTCATGACCGACCCCATCTTCCGCATGGTCTGCGTGCCCGAGGCCCTGCTCGGGACGCCCGAGGGCTGGGCGGCCGACCTCCTGACGACCGGGGAGCTGGTCCTGGCCGCTGGGCCGGGCGGCCTGGGGGCCGTCGACCGGGTCCTGCACGCGCTCGACTTCTGGACCGCGAAGGTCGTGCGCACCGAGGCCGACGACGCCGCCCAGGAGGAGACCGTGCAGGCGCTCGCCGACGGGCTCGCCCTCGTCTGGGTCGCGCCGACCTTCAGCGACGGCGCCCGGGAGTGGGCGCGGGCGCGCGGCCCGATGACCCTGCTCGTGCAGGTCGACAGTACGCTGCCGGTCGACGAGCGGCGCCGCATCGAGCGCTTCGTCGCACTGCTGGGCCGCCAGGCGGAGTAGTCCCGGGACGGCCGTCCGCGCGCGCGGGTCCGAGGCCGGACCGGGTCGCGCGAGACGTGGGGCTCCCGGGCCGTTCTCAGCCGGACAGGCGGCACGATCCCGGGCCGTGCCGGGTGGCCGCGGTGGACGCGCTCCCGTGGCGACCGTCCATGGCCGCTTTGTCGACGCGTTTCTGGCCCTGTGACGGGAAATGCGGTGCCGCCAGGGTGCGGCGGACCGTCGGCTCTGGGCTTGAGCCCGTCCTCCCCGTCTGGACAGACGTCCGAGGGTAGGACCTACCCATTCGGATTGTGCTGAGGGACGGGAGCCGCCACATTGCGCCGCGCCGTCCCGTGGGGGCCGGACACCTGCCAACACCAGAAGAGGGGGACCAGCATGGACCGCTGGATCATCGGGGCACGCACGCCCCAGCGCGGCCTGGCCGCAGCCGTCGTCACGACCGCCGTCTGCCTGTCGGCGACGGGCGCCGCCGAGGCGGCGCCCGTCAAGAAGAAGACCGCCAAGACCTGTACGACCAAGGTCGTCAACGGCAAGCGCAAGACGACCTGCAAGAAGAAGTCCAAGCCGGTCAGGACGCCCAAGCAGGCAGTGCAGGGCCAGGTCGTGACGTCGGTCCAGGGCCCCGCCGGCGCCCCTGGCGCCCCGGGCTCGAAGGGCGACCCCGGTGCCGACGGCAGCCACGGCGTCGCCGGCGCCCCCGGGCAGCCGGGCGCGCGTGGCGCCGCCGGCGCCGACGGTGCGTCCGGTCCGGCGGGCGCCGCCGGCCAGGGCTTCGCCTGGCGCGGCGACTGGTCGCCGCTGACCTCCTACCTGCCGTACGACATCGTCCGTCACCTCGGGTCCGCCTTCATCGCGGTGGCGCCGAACCAGGACGACGCGCCGGCCGGCTCCGAGGCGTGGGACGTGCTCGTCTCCCGCGGCGCCGAGGGCGAGGCCGGCGAGCGCGGGCTCCAGGGTGAGCGCGGGCCGCAGGGTGAGCCGGGCAAGGACGGGGCTCCCGGTCAACAGGGCGATCGTGGGCCGCAGGGTGAGCCGGGCAAGGACGGGGCTCCCGGTCAGCAGGGCGATCGTGGGCCGCAGGGTGAGCCGGGCAAGGACGGGGCTCCGGGTCAGCAGGGCGATCGTGGGCCGCAGGGCGAGCCGGGCAAGGACGGCGCCCCGGGTCAGCAGGGCAAGGACGGGACGTCCTTTTCTTGGAAGGGCCCCTGGAAGTCCGACGCCGAGTACTTCCCCAACGACGTCGTGCTGCACCGCGGCTCGGCGTACATCGCGACGGCGACCACGACCGGGCAGGAGCCCGGCGAGGGCAGCCTCGTCTGGGACCTCATGGCCCAGCGTGGCGCTGCCGGCATCCCGGGCGCGCAGGGCGACCGCGGGCCGCAGGGCGAGCCGGGCAAGGACGGCGCGCCGGGTCAGCAGGGCGAGCGCGGTCCTCAGGGCGAGCGTGGGCCCGAGGGCGAGCGCGGTCCGCAGGGCGAGGTCGGCCCCCGCGGGCTGACCGCGCAGGGCTTCGCCTTCCGGTCGGCGTGGAAGGCCGACACGGCATACGACGCCAACGACGTCGTGCTGCACCACGGCTCCGCCTACCTCGCCACCACGGCCGCAGCGGCGGGCGACGAGCCCGGCGAGGCCGACGTGTGGGAGCTCTTCGCGAGCCGGGGTCTGCAGGGCGCTCAGGGCGAGCGCGGTCTGCAGGGTGAGCGCGGGCCGCAGGGCGAGCCGGGCAAGGACGGCGCACCGGGCCAGCAGGGTGAGCGCGGCCTGCAGGGTGAGCGCGGCCTGCAGGGCGAGCGCGGGCTGCAGGGTGAGCGCGGGCCGCAGGGCGAGCCCGGCAAGGACGGCGCCGTCGGCCCGCAGGGTCCCCAGGGCCCGAAGGGCGTCGTCGGCCCCATCACCACGCGCCTCGCGACCGGCACGGTGAGCAACAACGGCGGCACCACCGGTACCGGCGGCGTCGACGCGGAGTGCGCCGCCGGCGAGGTTGCCATCTCCGGTGGCGTGGCCACCGCCGTGCGCAACGGCGGCAAGCCGGCCACCACGGCCAACCGCCCGGTCGCCCCGGCCAGCGGCGCGCCGACGGCGTGGCGTGCCGAGGTGCGCAACGACGGCGGCAACGGCAGCGCCGTGGACATCACCGTCTACGTCGTCTGCGCTGCGCAGTAGGACGCAGCACCACCGACGCAGGACCGCGAGGGCGCCCGACGGGCGCCCTCGCTGGTTCTCCGCTCAGGCCTGGACGACCACCGGCGTGCCGAGCGGCACGCGCCGCAGTAGGCGGCGCATCGTCGCCTCCGTCGCCCGCACGCAGCCGTTGGAGCGCGCCTGGCCGATGCTGGACGGGGCGCTCGTGGCGTGGATGGCGAGGCGGTCGCCGCCCGGCCATCCCGGCGCCAGCCGCGTCTGGCGGCCCGAGATCGCCAGCAGGCAGCACCCGTAGGGGCCGCCCGGCGCGAAGACCAGGCGGTCGGTGACGGCGAAGCGCCCGGTCGGGGTCGGCGTGGCCGGCGCACCTACCGCGACCGGCGCGCGCAGCGCCGCGCGGCCGTGCCGGCGCAGGACCAGCCGCCGGGCGCTGACGTCGATGTCGATCCGCCAGGTCACCCGCTGCTCGGGCCGCAGGGCCGAGGCGGGCAGCCACGCGAGCCCTCCGCCGCGGCCCGCGGCCTCGCTGCGCACGGCCGCCCACGAGCCCCGTCGGCGCTCGACGAGCACCACCCGCGGCCCGCGGAAGCGCGTCCGCCGGCCGACGTGGGCCAGCACGCGCCCCCCGGGCGACGCGCGCAGCCAGGTGCGCCGCACGACCCGCGCCGTCTCGACGCCCGGTCCGCGGGCGGCCGGCCCGGCGGGTGCCGGCGTGGCCGCCACCCGGAACGGGCGCGCGGGCGCCTCCTCCTCGGCCACGTCGGGCGGGCCGTCGGCGCCGCACCCGCAGAGCAGCAGCGGCAGAGCGACCATCAGGGCGGGGAGCGCGCGGCGCGGCATCGACTCATCATCGGCGCCGCCGACCGCCTGCGCGAGCGGGCCGGTGCCGCGACGAACCCGCATGACGGCTACCCGCTCAGCGTGGCGGTCGCCACCACCAGCCGCCCTGCGGCGCCGCGCGGGTCGCCGAGCCCGGCCCGCGGGCGCTCGCGCCAGGCGGCCACGGCGATCCCTTCGCCGCCGGCGAGCGCCACGCGTCCGGCGAGGTCCGGCGCCAGGCGTCCGGCGCCTTGGCCGACCGCGACCGTGGCTCCCGGCGTGCCGTCCCAGGCGACGGGACGGGCGAGCACGCTGCTTCGACCCGGCCCTTCCTGGACCCACGCCGCCAGGACGACGCCGGGGCGCACGAACGCGACGGCCTCGCCCGAGGCCTCCTGATCGTCGGACAGCGGCTGCAAGGCCGCCGCGGATCCGAGCGCGAGCTGCAGCCCGGTGCGGGAGTTCTCCAGCCACGACGCCGCCCAGCGCCCGCCGCCGCCGGCGGCAACCGCGGGGGCGAGGCTGATGCAGTCGCCGGTCAGCCGCGCCGGCGCCCGGAAGGCCGCCGCGCCCGGGCGCCGCTGTGCGACGGCGCAGGGCGCCAGACCCGCGGCGTCGGTCTCGCGCCACGCGGCGACGGCCCCGCCGTCGGGCGCGACGCGCAGGCGCAGGTTGTTCATGTCCAGCGCGGCGCGCGCGACGGTCTGCAGCGCGCCGAGGCGCCCGTCGCCGCGGACGGGCCGGGCGACCACACGCGCGCCGCGACCGCGGCGCAGCGCCCCGGCCAGGCCGCGCTGCGCGGCGTCGAATCCGACGGCGGGCGACGAGCCGCGCCGCAGGATCATCCGCGCCGGCCCGAAGGCGCGACCGGCTCGGGCGCGGCGGACCTGCGCGCCCGCGTGGTCCTGCCAGGCCACGAGGGCCGCCCCCCGCGCGCCGGCCGCCACGGCCGGCTGGTAGGCGCGACGCCCGGCAGCGCTGACGCCGGTCGGCTGTCCGAAGCTGCCGCCGCGCGCGGCCCGCGCGACGACCACCCGGCCGCGCCGTCGCCACGCGAGCACGGCGTGCCCGCTGCGGCTCGCCGCCAGGCGCAGGTCCGAAGCCGGGCCACCGGCGACCCGTTCGCCGCGGACGATCCGGCCCCCTGGCGCGACCCATGCGGCGCGCACGCCGCTGTTCTGGCGCCAGGCCACCAGCGCGCCTCCGCCGGCGAGGGCGGCGGCCTGGGGCTCGGCGACGCGGTCGCCCGTCGCCACCGTGACCGCACCCGCCCAGCGCAGGACCGGCGGGGCCGCCGCCGATGGCGACGGGGCCGCTGCCAGGACCAGCGCGGCGGCTGACGTGACCGGGACGACCCGAGGAAGGCGCACGCGCTGACGCTACCCGGCAGGCACGGGCCGGGCGGGTGGCGCGGCCCGCGGCAGGTGCGGTGCGACCGGCGTCGAACCCCGACGCTCGGAGCGCGCAGGGGCGGGGGCCCGGCTGCGCGGGCTCCGCCCACACCATGGTGCACGACCTCCGTACCCCGGCGGCAGCCGTCCTGGCTGCGGCGGCGCTCACCGCTCCCTGGGTCATCCCTGCGGCGTCCGGCGACGGGCCGCGGGCGACGGGCATGGCGCCCGAGGCGGCGGTGGGGACCCTGGAGGCGCAGCGCATCAGCCTGACCGGCCCGCGGCCGCAGCGGCTCGTGCTGCGCCTTCCGGCGGGCGGCGCGCAACGCGTGCATGTCGTCCTGGTGGGCGGCGGGGTCCGGCGGCCGGTCGGCGTCTGGCGGCTGGGCGCCGTCCAGGGCGGCGGGACCCGCACGGTGACGTGGGACGGCCGCCGGCCCGACGGCCGGCCGGCGCCCGCAGGGCGCTACCGCTTCCTGGCGGCGGTCGACGACGGGCCACCGGCGCCCGTGGCGGCGGCGTTCGAGTTCGTTCGCGGCTTCTTCCCGGTCCGCGGACCCCACCGCTTCGGCGACGGGCTCGGGGCGGGCCGGGGCCATGAGGGCCAGGACATGACGGCGCCGTGCGGGACGCCCGTCGTCGCCGCGCGCGGCGGCCGGGTGCGCGAGACCGGGAGCGACGCCGTGCGCGGGCACTACGTGGTGGTCGACCCCGCCGGTGCCGACGGTGCGTCGACCGCCTACCTGCACCTGCTGGAGCCCGCCGCCGTCGCGCCGGGCACCCACGTGACGACGGGCCAGCCGCTCGGGCTGGTCGGCTCGACGGGCCGGTCGAGCGGCTGCCACCTGCATTTCGAGATGTGGTCGGCCCCCGGGTACGGCGTGGGCCGGCCAGTCGATCCTTCGCGCCGGCTGCGGCGGTGGGACGCCCAGACCGGCGGCGGACGCCACCTGGGCAGCTGACCCCGCCCTCGGCCGCTGCGCCGTGCGCGGCGCGTGACGCCGGGTACGGGGGACGGATGCATCGCCGGCAGTTGCTGCTCGTCCTCGTCCTGGCCACCCTGCTCGGCCCGGCCGTTCCCGGCGGGGCCGCCCCGGCCGGCCTCGGCCCCGCACCGGCGCTCGCCGCCGGCGAGACGGGCAGCCTGACCGCGCAGCGCCTGCGCGGCTTCGGCCCGCGGACCTCCCGCCGCCCGAGCTTCCGGCGCGGCCCGCT
>Ga0196964_10001401_pt1 | contig 12299 bp, 9 predicted proteins | sample S1_10metaG_FD_148615 | JGI IMG/M metagenome (GOLD analysis project Ga0196964, IMG submission 148615) | Soil microbial communities from Anza Borrego desert, Southern California, United States - S1_10 | ecosystem: Environmental > Terrestrial > Soil > Desert | place: USA: California | collected...
CCCGCAGCAGAACAGTTAGCGGCTCGGTTTCCGACAAGCATCCGACGGCGTAAGTGCCGTAGGCATCGCTGAGCTCCAGCGTGCCTGCCTCAACTCGCCCATCGGGATGGAAATCGATGTACTCACGCTGACCGGCCGGCGATGAAATCCACTGCGCGTTGGTGCCTTGAGGAAACGAGAAGTGCCGGCCGAACTCGTTGCCGAGTTCTTCGAAGTTCGCACCGCGCTGAGCCGTCAGCCAGTATTCGCCGTGTGCCGGATCGACATTCAAGCGGTAGACCGCCCCGGTGCTGACCGACTGCGTGCGAGCGTATTGTCCCAAAGCGATGACATTTGCGGCGGCATCGGCGCTCTTGCGGCCATGCATGAAGTTGCGCAGCGACGGCGCGGCAACGGCGACGGCGATGCTCATCACCAGCATGACCAGCACGAGTTCCAGCAGCGTAAAGCCGCCGGTGCGCTTAGCGCTTGGACCAGTTGTCAATGTCATCTCCGCCGCCTTCCTGGGCGTTGGGTCCGTACGAATACAGGTCATAGCCACTTGCGTTATGCGTTCCGGGCGAGCGGTACACATAAGGCGTGCCCCAGGGGTCATTCTCAACGGCTCGCTTGAGATAAGGACCTTTCCAATCCTTTGCGTTCGCGGGCTGCTCGAGCAGAACTTTCAAGCCTTCGTCGGTCGTGGGATAGCGGCCCGTGTCGATCTCGAACGCGTCGAGCGCGGTGCCGATGTTCGCAATTTCAGTCGCGGCCGCGGCGATGCGGGCCTGCTCAGAGCGCTTTGTAAATTTCGGCACCACCATTGCCGCCAGCACGGCCAGGATCACCAGCACGAGCAGCAGTTCAACCAATGTGAATCCGCGGGGCAGATGGCGAAGGCTGGAATTCCGGTACGTCATGTCTGGCGTCCTCACTTTGTTTATTCTCTCACTACTTCACAAGATCCTGCAGCTGGAACAACGGCATCAGCATTCCGACAACGACCGTTCCGATCACGGCGGCCATCACGAAAAGCAGCAGCGGCTCGGCCAGCGCGACCAGCATGCGCAAGCGGCGGTCGAGATCGCTTTCGAAGGCGACTGACATGCGCATCAACTCTTTGTCGAGCCGTCCTGTTTCCTCAGCGACGGCAATCATCTCGGTCACCGATGCGGGAAAGAGGCGCTCGGTGGCCCCGAGGCTCTTGGACAAACTCGCGCCGTGCTGAACTTCTTCGATCGCAGTGGCAACTGTGTCGGAAAGAATCTGGTTGCCGATCGCTTCCTTGGCGACTTTCAACGCGCTGATCAGGCCCACGCCGGAGCCGAGCAGCGTCCCCAGCATGCGGCTGAACCGTATCAGTGCGAAGCGCGCAACGATGTGGCCGAGAATGGGAGTGTGCAGCGCAATCTTCTCAACAAGACGACGGCCGGCCTCGGTTTCGAGCGTTCGCTTGATCGCGATGAACAATAAAACTCCGCCGATCAGCACGAAGACGCCTTTGTGGAGCACGATCTCGCTCGCGGCGACAATCATGCGTGTCAGCCACGGAAGCGAGGACCCGAAGTCTTTGAAGATCAGCGTGAACTTTGGGATAAAATAAGTGAGCAGGAAGATCAGCACGCCAACGGCCAGCGTCGCCAGCACCAGCGGGTAGACCATCGCGGCTTTGACCTTGCCTTTCAAGTCCTGCTCGCGCGTCTGGAATTCGGCGATCTGGTTCAGCACCGAATCCAGGAATCCACCCGTTTCTCCGGCACGCACCATGGCGACATAAACCTTGGGAAAGGTGCGCGGGTATTTGGCCAGCGCGTCTGCCAGCGAGGTGCCGCCGACGACATCGTCGTGAATCGCCGTCCACAGTGCACGCGCTGACGGACTGGTCGTTTCGCGCATGATGATGGTCAGACCGCGGCTGAGCGGGATTCCAGCGCTGAGCAGATTGGCGAGCTCAAGCGTGAAAGAGTCGACCTGCGCCTGAGAAGCCCGCGCGGCCGCAGGCGCGACTTTCCTGACCGTAACGGGCCCGGCTGAATGTTCCTGGACAAGAACCGGCGTGAAGCCGCGCTGAATGACCTGCTCAACAGCGCTTGCGCGGCTGTCGGCAGTCAGCGTGCCGGCACTTTCCTGTCCTTTCAAATCCAGCGCCCTATAGGCAAAAACAGGCATTCCTGCTCTCCGTTACGCGTGGCCGTTGACGGGCTCATCTTTTGTTGCACGCATGACTTCTTCAATCGTGGTCGTCCCGCTGAGGATCAGACGCCAGCCATCCGCACGGAGGCTGCGCATGCCCTGCTTGGTCGCAATCTTGCGAATCTCTCCGGCGGACGTGCGGTTCATAATCGCCGCGCGAATTTCGTCGCTTACCGACATCATTTCGCAGATGCTCATGCGTCCGCGATAGCCGGTTCCCTGGCATTCACGGCATCCTTTTCCGCGGAAGGTGGTCTTGGGCAGCTCGCGTCCGGCTTCGAGGCGGATCGTGTTCTTGGCAGGGATTTCGTACTCTTCTCTGCACTTTTTGCAGATCAGCCTGACCAGCCGCTGCGCCAGCACGCCTTCCAGCGAGGAGGCGACCAGGTACGGCTCGACGCCCATGTCCACGAGCCGCGTCAGCGCGCCGGGTGCGTCGTTGGTGTGAAGCGTGGAAAACACGAGATGTCCCGTCAGCGAAGCCTGGACGGCAATCTCTGCCGTTTCACGGTCGCGAATTTCGCCGATCAGAATGACGTCGGGATCGTGGCGCAGAATCGAGCGCAAGCCGAGCGCGAAGGACAACCCTGACTTGGTATTTACCTGAATCTGATTGATGCCGCGCAGGTAATATTCGACGGGATCTTCGACAGTGATGATCTTGCGTTCAGAATCGTTGATGCGCGATAGCGCGGCATAAAGCGTTGTCGTCTTTCCGCTGCCGGTCGGGCCGGTGACAAGAAAAATGCCGTGCGGCAGATCGAGAATGCGTTCGATTTCGGCGCGGTCATCGGGGGCCATGCCAAGCTGTTCAAGGCCCAGCAGCGCAGAACTGCGGTGCAGCAAGCGCAGGACGATACCCTCGCCGTGCAGCATCGGGATCACTGACGCACGAACGTCGAGCTCATCATTTCCGATGCGCAGCTTGATGCGGCCGTCCTGCGGCAGCCGCTTTTCAGCGATGTTCAAATGAGCGAGAATTTTGAGGCGCGAAATAATCGCGGCCTGGAACTGCTTGATCTGCGACGGGACGTTGACTTCCTGAAGCACGCCGTCCACGCGGTAGCGCAGGCGCAGCTCGTGTTCGAATGGCTCGAAGTGGACGTCCGTCGCGCGGAGTTGTATGGCTTCCGCGAGCACCTGATTGACGAACTTGATCACCGAAGCTTCGCCTGCAGCCTCGGCAAGATTGACGTCATCTTCTTCTTCGACCGCGACGGTGACGCTTGGCCCGTCCGCCTCGTTCGTCATCGTCTCAATCGTGTCTGCGCCGACGCCCAGGTACTTGCGCGCGCAACGGTCGATTTCGGAACCCAGCGCAAGCGCGACGCGGCAGTCGAAGCCAGTCGCCATGCGCAATTCGTCGAGACCCGTCGAATCAAACAGACGCGACGCGGCGATCGTGGCGACATCGTTTTCGATTGAGATGGGGATAAGCCGGTGCTTCAGCAGAATGCGGACGGGAAAACGCTGCAGTACTTCCTTGCTCAAGCTGATGTTGCTCAAGTCCAGGAACGGCACGCCAAATTTTGCGGCGAGAAAGCGAAGTGTCTGCTCTTCGCTGAGCACGCCGGACGTCACGAGCACTTCGTCCAGCGGCTTGCCTTCAGATACCAGCGGGCGCACGCGTTCGGCGCCGCTGGCATCAAGAAGACCTTGAGCTTCCATTTCACTGAGCAATGAATTCACGCGCAATCCCCGTTGTCAACCAGCGGAGCAGGCGAGGGTGCCTGCCCCGGACAATCACAGACTGCCTAGTCGAGCATTCCCATCATCACTAATTGCGCTTCCTGGCGCGGCGTGAGCAGTTCCCGCAGTTCCTCCTGCGCCTTCTTCAGTTCCGCACGCGCTTTGTCGCGCGCTTCGCGCAGCTCGGTCAGCTTATCCTTAACAGCCTTGTCGCCTTCTTTCGCATCAACCAGCTTCTGCAGTTCCTGCGACTTGCGTTCGACGTCGTTCTGCGGCTCGCGCGCGGGAGCCGTGTTTCCGCCACCGCCTTCACCACTGCGGCGCCGGAACAGCATGCCCATGCCGCTCATTCGCGTCTGCGTCTGGACCTTCTGCACGGCTTCGATTTTCGGCTGCAGGGCCTTCCATTCGTCGTCAGACGGCGCCAGCGTCTCTTTCAGGCGCTCCATCATGCGCTGACGCATCTGCTCGGGATCGAAGTTGCCGCGCTGACGGTTGCTGTTGCCACCGCCGCCTTCGCCTTCGCCCGCGAATCCCGAAATACTCATCATTGCAAGCAGGACGAAGCATCCTGCCAGAAGTTTTCGCGCTGTCATGTCTGGTTCTCCTCTTTGACATACGAGTGAATATATGCGCGCGCGACACACGCGGGCATGTGCTCAGCTCTATTACCTGAATTCTCCCGACGGATTCGGTGGCGGCCCTTTGCCGTCGTGCGTTCCGGATTGATGTTTGCCTTCGCGGCGGCGTTTGGTGATTTCCTCGTATTTTACGCGCTGCTCCTTGTTCAAAATGGCCTTGGTCTTTTCGGCGGCTTCATCACGTGCTTTGCGAGACTTCTGCGAGAGCTCTTCGATTTTTGCCTGGTAAGCGCTTTGAATGGCTTCGAAACGAGGGCGCTGTTCGTCGGTGATCAGTGCGCGCATGGCTTCGTCACGTTCCTTCTGAGCGGCCTCGCGCGCTTCGCGCTGCATCTGCCAGCTGTTGTTTTTCATGGCTTCAGTCCAGATCGCTTTCATTTTCTCGCGCTGCTCGGGAGTGAGATTGAGCTCACCCAGGAAACGGTCTGACTGAGGCTGCGCAGCCGGGGGCTGCTTCAGGAGCATTCCAGCCAACAGGCCGGCACCAAAAGCGGTGAGAAAACAAATCACAAAAAGGATGCGCGATTTCATCGGTCTTCCCGGAAGAGGGCCTGCACGAGAATGTCTTCTTCGTCAGGCGCGGGTGCGGCATCAATCTGTTGCGTTATCGCCAGCCGTTCCCATGAGCGCGCCTGCGTGGTCGTGGATGAGTCGTTGGACATACGCAGCAGGGCAATTCCACAGCCCAGGAACACGATTGCAGCGGCCGCGGTGAAGAATTGAGCGAATTGAAGCATGCGCTTCTGTTGCAGTTGAGCACTGAAAGCCATACGCGGGCGGCGGTCGTCCAGTGGTGCTGAAGAGAGAAATGCCGAGAGACGCTCCAGCCGCGCCAGTTCAAGACGGCATTGCGCGCAGCTTTCGCAGTGCTGAGCAAAGGAACTTTGTTCGTGCTCCGGCAGCGCGCGATCATGGTAGGCGCTGACTTTAGGGAGTTGTGGACAGTCCATGCGTCACTCCGTTAGTCCAGGTAATCTTTCAAAAGGAGCTTCAATTCCTGGCGCGCGCGAAAGAGCCGCGATTCGACAGTTCCAGCGGGAATCGCCAGCACCTCGGCAATTTCGCCGTAGCTCATGCCATCGAGCTCACGCAGAACGATCGCCTCGCGGAATTCTGGACGGAGCGACTGGAGCACTTCCAGCACGTCTATGCGAATTTCCTGAGCCACTGTCGGGCCAGCTGAGGAACCCTTCAGCAAGGAAAGCGACGCTTCCGAGAGCTGTAGCCGCTGGGCGGCTTTACGAATACGTCCGGAGCGATGATGACGCGCTGCACGCAGGTACAGAATGCGCGTGAGCCACGTCTTCACCGATGAGCGCGATTCAAAATTGGCCAGACCTTCGTATGCAGCGAGGAACGTCTCCTGGACGATGTCCTCAGCGTCGCTGCTCTGCCCGGTTAAGAAATAACCCATTCCAAACAACTCCCGTTCGTAGCGTTCCACCAGCGCATCAAACGCCAGATCGTCGCCGCCCTGCGCCCGGCGGAGAAGTTCGGCGTCAGAGTTCGACGCAGACGCATCGCCTTGGGAAGCAGGTCTCGGAGTCATAGTTCCTTTTGAACGGCAGTTTCTTCCCGCAATCTGAGAACATTTTCAGCCGCGCCGCAGCTGGGCTCTATATAAGGAGAGAGCGCGGCCGTTCCTGCTGCAGGCATTAGCGAGAAAAAAGGGTTCAAAATACATCCAAACGCAAGAATGCGTGTTTTCAACTGCTCTGAGGGAATGTACCTTGTTATAACATTTCAGGGTTGATGGAGTTAATGGTGAAAGGCGAAGCAGACGAAACGTCGCTCAGCGAAGAACTCGAGCTTGCGCGCAGGCAGGCAGAACTCTACGGCAGAGACGTCGCTGCGCTTTTCAAGGCTGAACGGAAACGGCGCCAGGAACTAGAAGCCGAACGCAACGCCTTGCGCATCGCCCAGAGCCGGCTGCATCGCCTGCTGGAATTCAGCCCGGCCATGATTTACGCGTGCGCGCCTGAAGGCCATGGCGCCATGAGCTTCATGAGCGAAAATGTGCAGGCGCAGCTCGGGTATCCAGCATCGAGTTTCACTGCAGATCCAACATTCTGGATCAGCCGTGTGCACCCTGACGATCTCAGCCGCTCGCCAGCAGATGTTGCCAGCCTGAAGTCTGGGAAAAACAGCTTCGAATACCGCTTTTTGCATGCCGACGGGTCGTACCGCTGGATGATCGATCATGTTACTCTCCAGCCCGCCACTGAGGGGCGCCATTCCATTCTGCTCGGCTTCTGGATGGATGTCACCCGCGACCGGCGCATGCGCGACATACGCCGGGAAATGCTCAGCCTGCTGGCCCACGAACTGAACACGCCCATGGCCGTTCTTCTCGGCATGGAGCGTTTGCTCGAAACCAGCACGGGTGAATTCCGTGCTGAAATCCTCGCCGCGATACGTTCGAATCTTGAGCGCCTTCATCATACGATTACCGACGTCCTCAGCATTGCAGAGATCCGCGCCGGCGGCCTGGCATCGAACTCCGGGGAGGTCTCAATCCCCGCATTGCTGCAGCAGCTTGCCGAACGGAATTCTGTTCGGTTCAGCCCCAAAAACATACGTTGCGAGGTATGTGCGGATCCTGCACTACCTCCTGTTCCGGGTGATGTGCGGCTGCTGGAGCGCGCTTTGTATGAGCTGCTCGACAATGCCAGCACGTATGCTCCGCAGAACTCCACGATAATGCTCGAAGCGTATGCGGATGGAGACTCAACTGTAATCGCTGTTGAAGATGACGGACCGGGTATTGACGATCGTGACCGGCAGAAAATCTTCGAGGAGTTTACGCAATCCGAGAACGTATTCACGCGCCGCCATGAAGGGCTGGGGCTCGGGTTGCCGCTTGTGCGGCGAATTGCGGAAACGCACAACGGCACTGCAGTGGCTGAGGCACCCAGGCGGTTGAAGGGTGCGCGGCTTGTGCTTTCGCTGCCGCGCGCAAACGAACAGCAGGATGCGCGAGCGGAAATTCAACGGCTGCAGCTGGAACTGGCAGAATCGCAAAAGCAGAACCTCGCGTTTGCGTCAGACCTGGCGAAAACCTATGCCGCCGAGCGGCACAACACGCATGCGCTCATGAAAACGAAGGAGCAACTTGAGCGTTCCGCGAAACTGGCGACGCTCGGTGAAATGGTCGCTGCGATCGCTCATGATGTCGGCAATATGATTTCACCCATCGGCGGCTATGCCGATCTGCTGGCCATGAATCCCGATCTGCCGGAGAACTGCAAAAAATACACCCGCCGCATCCAGGAGTCGACCACGCGCGCGGCAACCATGCTGCGGAGCCTGACAGATTTCGGCCGCCGCAGTGAGGGGCGAGCGCCAGTTCATATCGGCGATGTAATCAAAGAAGCGTACGAACTGCTGGAATACAACTTGTCGCGCAAGGGCGTTAGGGTCGTGATGAACATTGAATCTCCTCTTCCGTCGGTGCACGCCGATGCCGGACAGATTGAGCAGGTGCTGATCAACTTAATGGTCAATGCGCAGCATGCGATGGACCCCAACGGCGGCGAGATGCGGATTGAAGCTAAGAACATAAAAGACTGCATTCGAGTGAGCGTCACGGATAAAGGATGCGGCATTCCCGAAAACGTGATGAAACGCATCTTCGAGCCATTCTTTACGACGAAGGAAAAGGGGAAGGGAACCGGACTGGGGCTTTTCATCTGCCACCAGATCATTGACTCGCATGGTGGCGCCATGGAGGTTCAATCGGCTCCTGGCAACGGTTCCGAATTCAGTTTTACCCTTCCGGCGTTGCCTCCGAAAAAGAAAGAAACTCCGTAAATGCTGTCCTTTGTTACCTGGCTGAGTTGCTCAATTCGTAGAGTGAGCCGTCTTCGCCAAGCAGCAGGACGTCATCGACGCCCTTGCCGTGCTGATCGGCGCGAGTCCACGGGCTGGCCGCTGAAGGCGCAACTGGCAGAGGCTGCGCTCCATTTGCCGTCAGATTGTTGTGCGATGTCTCGTCGACGAAGAACGCACCCAGCCCACGGTTCACCAGCAGCAGCGATCCGGTTGCACCCGTAATCAACAGATCGATCCCAGTCTCTTCGTCCATCTGTACGGCAACGGCCTGGACATTTTTGAAGCCATCTTTGAACTTCTCAAATTTTTTCAGGTCAATTCCCGTGAGGCGCGAAAAATCTGCTGGAGGGCCCCCGTCTGCGTCGATCGCATAGCGCATGATCGCGCCACTTGCGATTGCCAGCACATGCGGCTTACCCGTATCTCCGAAATCGCCGAATGTCGCGAAACTTGCCTCGCCGTTCCAGAGCGTCTTCGCCGGCCGCGCCGTCCACGGCTTGTCCGCTGCTCCCGGATTCTCGAACACTCGCAGCTCGCCGCTGGCAGATGCCAGTAGTGCATCGAGCTTCTGATCACCGTTCACGTCCAGCAGCGCAGCGGTGAGCGGAGTGCCCTTCGGCAATTCAAGCGTGGACTTCGCCGCAGCGAACTTGCCGCCCTGGTTCAGCCACAGCGTTCCATCGAGCAGCACGTCGGCTTTGCCGTCGCCATCGACGTCACCACTGGCGTGATAATCTCCGGCATTGCCCCATGCGCCCGCACTAGCAGAGCCGTCTTCGAAGTTGTCGCCTTGGGCCAGGAACAGCTTCGTACCGGCACCCGAGCCGACCAGTAGATCAGGCTTCTTGTCACCGTTGACGTCGCTGGCCAGAATCCAGGAGGGCTTCTGTACGGCAAGTTTGCCGCGCTTTTTTACGCCTCCGGCGAAGGGCTTGTGTTTCCAGTCGTTGATGATGCTGTCGTTGCCGGCGTTCATGTCCGTGACGAGCTTCACCAGCGCCGAGGTGCGGCCGGGAAAACTGGGCTTGAGGTCTTCTTTCACCTGCACCGTTCGCCAGACGAGCATGTTTGAATTTGGTACGCTGGTCGCGAGAAGCCATGTGTCTGCGACATGAATGAGTCCCTCATTTGGATTGTTCATGATCAAAACGATTGGCTGGTTGGCGGCAGCGTCTTTGATCAGCTCGGCTGGAGCTGCGATCTGGACGCGGATCTTCGGTCCAGGTGCTTTGCCCTTTAGCGCTGTGCCTAATTCAACTGAAAGCACACGTGAGTCGGCTGCGACTTCGGTGATTTTGCCGGGCACGACCGCCTGGCTTCCTTTGTAGACCTTTTCAACGGTGAGCTCGACCTTGATTAACGCACAAGCTGGCGAAATTAGTGCAGAAATAATTACAACGCCGACGACGACTGACAGGTAGTATTTAAGCATTCAGTTAAGATCCTCTTTGGTTGGGCTGCTATGGAGTACACCTTGCAAACCTTCCGAAGAAAACGATTTTACAATGCCTTAACAGAATTTATAAACTCGGCCATGCTTCTTTTCCCTGGCCGTTACGCGATGCGTCCTGCAACTGCGGAGGTCGGCATGAAAACAGTCCCGCGCGGTGGACTTCGTTGCGCGCTCGCTTTCACTTCTATCTTTTACTTCTCCTCGCTTCCGCCCGTTCTAGCGGAAGATGGCGCCGATGCCGCGGCGCTGGGCATCCTCGATACCGGTCGCAAGGCCTACAACGAAGGCAAATTCGATGTCGCCGCTGAGCGCTTCCGCGAGTTCCTGAAAGCCAACGCGCAGAAGAAGGAAGCCCCTGCGGCTCAGTACGGCCTGGCCCTGGCGCTGCTGGAGTTCCCACAACGAGATGACGGCGCAATCATCGCGGCTCTTCAATCGGTTGTCGCTCAGCAGAATGCACCCGAACGCCCCTATGCACTCTTCTATCTCGGCTCGGTGCAGCGCCGGCAGGGGATGCAGTCAGCCGACCAGGCCATTGCAAAACCGGCCGAGGCTGCAAACCACAAGGCTGCGGCCGCCAAGCTGTTTGAGGAGGCGCTGAAAAACTTCGACGCTGCGGGTAGTGAGCTCGCAAAAATCGCAAAGCCGGCCGAGAAAGGTGTCTCTCCCGAACAGGAATGGATGCACCGCTGCCGCTGTGAGCAGAGCGATGTTCTGCTCCGACTGAATAAGGAAAAAGAGGCTGCCGAGCTTGCGAAGAAGCTCATTGATGATCCTGCACTGGCCGCAAGTCCTCTCCGCGAGTTATCGCTTTATCAGCTTGGCTGCGCCCTTTTCGCGTTGAAAGAACACCGTGGCGCCGGGCGGGCGCTGAGCCAGACGGCGCCCTTCGAGCAGGACTTCGGTCTGCATGCACGTTACCTGCTGAGCCGCATTCATCACCTCAGCGGCGAATACCCGGAAGCGGGCGCAGGATATAAGGCGCTGTTTGCGAACTACGAAGCAAACAAAAAATTTGCCGCCGAAGCAATGAAGAACCCTGCTGCGCACAAGCCCGCTGACCGAGCGCGCTACGAAACCCTGCTCAAGCCTCCGCCGGAATTCATCAGCCGCTCGGTCTTTTATCAGGCTCTGCTGCTCGCTGAGGCCGGTGAATACGGTGAGGCGTTAAACGGTTTCAATGCGTACGTAACACAATTTCAGAATCACCCTCTTATAGATGAGGCCAAGCTGCGCCTGGGCTATTGCATGGTACAGCTGAAGAATTTCGGTGAAGCAGCAAAGGTTCTGCAGCCTCTGCAGGGTCATGCGCAGCTGGGCGACCGGGCGATGTGGTGGCTCGCCAAGGCGCAACTGGGGCTGGCTGATCCGAACAATGCACAGGTTTTTGAGCAGGCTGCTAAGGGCGCGATCGACCTGCTGGCGAAAGCGGCGGAGAAAGCCGCTGCGCTGGGGCCATCAGATGCGGAAGCAAAAACCCGCCGCGCCGACATTCTGCTTGAACTTGGGGACACGCAGCAGCTTGCGAAACAGTACAAGGAGGCTGCGGCGACGTACGAAAAAGTTGTTGCTGAGAATGGAACGTCCGAGCGCGCGGAGGAGGCGACTGAGCGGCAGATCACGGCGCTTCACCTCGGTAAGGCGTTCAACGAATCGGAGGCGCTCTGCCAGAAGTTCGAAAAAACCTGGCCCAGGAGCACGCTTTTAGGTTCGGTCTGGTTTCGCAGTGCTGAGAACGCGTGCCTGGAGGCGATGGCGGCGGCAAGTGATGCGAAAGCTGCAGAAAACCGCGCGAGCTGGGAAAAGCAGTTTGACGAAGCAATCTCGCGCTACAAGCGGCTGCTTGAAAAGCATCCAGAGTTCGCGTACGTGAATCTCGCGCGCTACGGGATGGCAACAGCCCTCTTTCAGCGCGAAAAATATAACGAAGCGTATACGTCCCTGCGTGTGATTCTCGATGCGGACCGCAATGGCCCGCTCGCGGGTGTCAATTATCTGCTCGCGGACTGTCTGATCCGGCAGTTTCCTGCAGAAACGAACGATGCGATTCAGGCCGCAAAGCTGCTGGACCGCGCTGAGCAGGCCGCGCGGCTGCTCGAGAAGTACGTTTCCTCGTCACCGAAGTCGCAGACGACCGCCGAAGCCATGCTGAAGCTCGCCTATGCTTACCAGCGGACCGGCGCGCTGCTGATCGACCAGAACGAGCGGCAGAAGACGCTGCAGCAGGCGCGGCAGATCTATGAAAAGATCATGCACGACTACAACAACACGCCGCCGATGGCCACCGCCGTGCTCGAACGCGCTCACTGCATTGCCCTGATGGGCGATGTGGGCAGCGCGATGAACGAATACAACCGATTCAATGGCGATCCGCTAAAGCAGAATTCGGTAGCACCTCTCGCGCTGGTCCGCCTGTCCTCACTGATGCGAACACAGAACCGGCACAACGACGCGGTAAACCTGATGACCGAGTGCCGCAACCGGTACGAGTCGGTGCTGCAGAAGGACCCGCA
>Ga0196964_10001402_pt1 | contig 12296 bp, 9 predicted proteins | sample S1_10metaG_FD_148615 | JGI IMG/M metagenome (GOLD analysis project Ga0196964, IMG submission 148615) | Soil microbial communities from Anza Borrego desert, Southern California, United States - S1_10 | ecosystem: Environmental > Terrestrial > Soil > Desert | place: USA: California | collected...
CCGGGCGCAGACCGTTGCGGTCGAGCAGCGCCCCAATCACGACCCCGTCCGAGAAGCCGATGGCCGCAGGACCGTCCCAGGGTTCCATCAGGTTGGCGTGGTATTCGTAGAAAGCCTTCTTCTCGTCGTTCATCGATTCGTGTTTCGACCACGGTTCGGGGATCATCATCAGCATGACGTGCGGCAGCGAGCGCCCGGCCATGACCAGGAATTCAAGGGTGTTATCGAATTTGGCTGTATCGCTGCCATCCGGGTGGATGATTGGCAGCACCTTTTTGATGTCGCTGCCAAACAATTCCGATTCGAACATGGTTTCCTGGGCGCGCAGCCAGTTCTCGTTGCCGCGCAGGGTGTTGATCTCGCCATTGTGGATGACATAGCGGTAGGGGTGTGCACGTTCCCAGTTCGGGAAGGTGTTGGTGCTAAAACGTGAATGGACCAGCGCCAGGGCGCTCACAAAATCCGGGTCGGAAAGGTCGGGGAAGTAGGCGTCCAATTGGTCAGAGACGAGCATCCCTTTATAGACCATGGTTTTATAAGACAGGCTGGGCACGTAGAAGAACTCGCCGTCTTCGAACTTGCCGCCATAGCGGATCTCATTCTCAGCGCGTTTGCGGATGACGTACAGTTTGCGCTCGAAGGCCATCGGGTCGGTAATATTGGGGTTGCGGGCGATGAACACCAGTCGCATTTTTGGCTCACCGCGTTTGGCGGTTTCGCCGAGGGCCTCATTGTTGACCGGCACGCCGCGCCAGCCGAGCACGCGCTGGCCTTCCGCGGCGACGATGTTCTCGAAGTGGATTTCGATCACACGCCGGCGGACGGGGTCGGGCGGCAGGTAAATCACCCCGACGCCGTATTCGCCGGGTTCGGGGAGTGTAAAGCCCCTGCGGGCAACTTTCTTTTGCAAGAAGGCGTGCGGGATCTGCATCAGGATGCCTGCACCGTCGCCCGTATTTGCTTCTGCGCCCTTTGCCCCGCGATGTGTCAAATTGGTCAATACCGTCACGGCGTCACGAATAATTTCGTGCGATTTTTCGCCTTTGACATTGACGACGAACCCAATCCCGCATGCATCGTGCTCGAACTGGGGATCATAAAGCCCCTGCTTTTTGGGAAAACCAGGGTGTTTCCGATAAGTTTTCTCAGGTTGGCGTTCCATCTCTTCTCACTTTCCCTAACTGGGGTTAGTTTGGGCGCTGCTATACAAATTAATACTTAATTATACCCCTTGTTACGAAGTTACGCATTACCCATATGGGTAATGTTCGATATTTTAGCTGGATGCGATTCTTTTTTATACCAGAGACGATTTTCACATGGGGCCGAACCCAGCGTGATACGCACACTATCTTGCCCGGTTTCATAGTATATTCTTGCCACAAGGAAATATTCACATGGCATTAATGAGTATGCAAGAAGTGAGCCTGGGTTTCGGCGGGCCGCTGCTGCTTGATGGCATCCATCTGCAAATCGAACGCGGCGAGCGCGTCGGGCTTCTTGGCCGGAATGGGACGGGAAAATCGACGCTGTTGAAACTGGTGCACGGCGATATTCTACCCCAAAGCGGTATCGTCGCCCGCCAGCAGAACATCGGAATGGCTTATCTTCCGCAGGAAATTCCTGCGGGGCTGGCCGGACGAGTTGATGAGATTGTCGCAAGCGGGCTGAAAGCGGTCGATGTTGATTCCCACTGGCAGGACCGCCTCCAGGTGGAGCAGGTCGTCTCGCGTATGCAGCTCGATCCCAAGGCGCAGTTCGAAACGCTTTCGGCGGGCTTGAAACGCCGGGTGCTGCTGGCGCGTGGGCTGGTCACAAACCCCGATCTGTTGCTGTTGGACGAGCCGACCAACCACCTCGATATCGACTCGATCGCCTGGCTGGAGGACTTCCTCAAGCGTTGGGGCGGGACGTTGTTGTTCGTCACCCACGACCGCGAATTCCTGCAAAAACTGACCACCCGTATCATCGAACTGGACCGTGGACGTCTCTTCGACTGGGACTGCGACTACGCCACCTTCATGCGTCGCAAGGAAGCCATGCTCTCCGCTGAGACCGAGCAAAACGCGCTCTTCGACAAAAAGCTGGCCCGTGAGGAGCAGTGGATCCGCCAGGGGATCGAAGCGCGCCGCACCCGCAACGAGGGCCGCGTGCGCGCCCTGAAACGTCTGCGCGAACTGCGGCGGGAGCGCCGCGAACAGGCCGGGAAAGCGCGCATCCAGATCCAGGAGGAGCGCCGCTCTGGCAGGTTGGTGATCGAGGCAGAAAAAGTCGGTTATTCCTTTGCAGACCGGCCCGTCGTGCGTGATTTTTCCACCACCATCCAGCGCGGTGACAAGGTCGGGATCATCGGCCCCAACGGTTCGGGCAAAACCACGCTGCTGCGCATCCTGATCGGCGAACTGGCTCCCCAACAGGGCGAGGTGCGGCACGGCACGAACCTCGAAATCGCCTACTTCGACCAACTGCGCGCGCAGTTGGATGAAAGCAAATCCATCCTGGATAACGTCGGCCAGGGACGCGATACCATCACGATCAACGGGAAATCGCGCAACCTGATCGGCTACCTGGAAGATTTCCTGTTCACGCGCGACCGGGTCAAGGCTCCCATCAGCGCCCTCTCCGGCGGGGAGCGCAACCGCCTGCTGCTGGCGCGCCTCTTGACCCGCCCGGCAAACGTCCTGGTGCTCGACGAGCCGACCAACGACCTCGATATCGAGACGCTCGAAATCCTGGAGGGTCTGCTGCTCGATTACACCGGCACGCTGCTGCTGGTCAGCCACGACCGGGCCTTCCTGAACAACCTCGTCACCAGCACCCTGGCCCTCGACGGTGCCGGGGGCGTGCTCGAAACCGTCGGCGGATACGACGACTGGCAGGCCCAACACCAGGCCCGTGCCGTTGCTCCCCCCGTGGAAAAAGCCCGCAAACCGGCCCCCACCAACCCGGAGAGCGACCCGTCCGCTCCACGTAAACTGAGCTACAAGGAACGGCGCGCCCTCGACGCCCAAAAACGCGAACTGGCCGAGCTGCCTGCGCGCATCGAAGCCCTCGAAAACGAACAGCACCAATTGACCCTGGCCATGGCTGACCCCGGTTTTTACCAGCAGGATAGTGATGTAATTGCCCAAGCCGCCAGCCGCATCAAGGAACTGGAAGAAGAATTAGCCAGGGCATACCAAAGATGGCAGGAGTTGGAGGGGATAGGATAGGGTCAGTCTGGTTTTTTCGCGTCTCTGCCAGCCGCCGCACCCACCAGTTTTACGGATTAGTAACAATAGCAGCGATACCCTTTTCCCGTCGCCATCGTATACGAAGGTGGCGTCTGTGGGGGTGGATGGGCCGGGGGTGCGGGTAAGCGTCCGCGTGGCCGTGATGGCCGGGGTGGGGCTCGCATGCCCGGTAGGGTAGGGTTCGGGGGTTTGGCTGTCGCCTTCCAGGTAGGTGGAGCCGCTCGCGCCGTTTTGACATCGTGCCCGTAGGGTATGGCCGCTGCCGCCGCTGTCTGAGACCGTCACGTCCGGGACACCCCCCAGGTTTTGGGTCGTTTTGTTGAGCAAAACGATCGGGAAGCGACCGTTTGAATCCGTATGTAGTCCGGCCCAATTACCGGGCTTCTGTGGCTGTTTTTTCAAAGCGTATAAACTGCAGCTTTACAGATTGAACAGTTTTATAACGTAATACAATGGGGTTGAAAACTGATCTCACTTGTATATAAATTAAACTTAATCTGAATGTCTAGATTATTAGGGGACATAAAATTATACTCTGCGCTTCTTGAAGCCTGCTTACATTTTACCCAGCCCAACAGCAAGCCGGATGGCCGTCCGGCTTGCTCGTTGTCAAAAGCTTCATGCCTGTCAGCACCACATCCCGCTGGGCGCAAGGAAAACATGCCAGCGGGGAAAGAGCATCTTTGGACATCGGAAGAGGAAACGTAAAACATGAACAAATCATCAATCAGACTAGCTGTTATTTTGATGCTACTGGCTCTGCTGGCGGCATGTGCATCCGCTGAGACGGCTAATCCCGTGTCGGATGCGACCAACGCACCAACCGAAACGACCACGGCCACATCAGCTAGTGATGCGGAGCCTCGCCACCACACCGATGCTTTTGGACGCAAGGTTGAACTTCCCGCCAATCCACAGCGCATCGTAGCCCATTACTATGCCTCAGACATGGTCGCCCTGGACCTGCCCATGGTCGGCACCAATTATCCCAACGCTGAAGTAGTGCTGTCGCCCGAACAACTGCAAAACTATACCGACACCGGCGGGGGTGATCCCAACATCGAAACCATTCTGGCCCTCAAGCCAGATCTGATCTTTGTCCCTGATTTCACCGAAGCCTCGGTCGTCGATCTTCTGGCAGAGATCGCGCCGACGGTCGTAATCCCCTACAGCGGTGATCCCTTCGAACGGTTGCGTCTCTTTGGCGATCTGGTAGGCAAACCGGAAGCGGCCGAAGCCTGGATCGAGGCCTACAACGCCAAGGCTGCGGCCAAACGTCAAGAAGTCGCCCCCTCTATCAAAGCAGGTGAAACCGCAACGGCCTTTATCATGTATGGCGATGCCGTGCTCTACATCTATGGCCGCCCGCGTCTTGGCCCTACCATGTATGATGTCTTTGGTTTTATCCAGCCGCCCAGCGTGACCGAACTTTTCAAGAGCAATCCCGACGAGCTCTGGCAAGCCATTTCATTGGAATTGCTACCCGGCTATGCTGGCGATCGGATATTCCTGGTGCAGGGCGATGATGAAGATTCCAAAGCCGCCAACGAGAAGCTTCTTAATGACCCAATCTGGAAGAGTCTCCCGGCAGTGCAAAACAATAAGGTTTACTATGTGGGGGACCGCTGGGGACTCAACGATCCATTGACGTTGGCTTGGTTGCTGGATGAAATGGCCAAGGTGCTTCTCGAACAACGCTGAAATCAGCCATTGCCAATAGTTGAAAAAATCTTTATTACGAGGAGTAACAGCATGAAATACCGTATTTTGGCTATTCTAACCCTACTACTGCTATTGCTGAACAGCTGCGCGCCTGCCCAAACGAATCATCCGACAGCAGAACGAACGGCAGAAGAAACCACTGCCCCAGCTGAAGACGCAACGTCCGAAGCCACCCAAGCCGCATTAAATGATTATCCAATGACTGTCATTGACGGCGCTGGCCGTGAACTGACCTTCAATGCGCCGCCACAACGCGTGGTATGTTTTTATACCGATTGTGTAGAGTGGATGGGCGCGATTGGGATTAAGCCAATTGCAACAATGGCAATGGAATTGGCGACAGCTTCTCACGTTTTTGGCGAAGCGGGTAAAGATATTGAAAAGCTTGTACAGGGTGATAACGGGCCAGACCCGGAGCAGATTGCACGTCTGGCGCCTGATCTCATCGTTGTTTACTCAGAAGATGAAATTCCTGCTGTCAGCACGATCGCACCGGTTTTTGTGACGTATCATCCTGAGACGTTGCAAGATGCATTCACATCAACCCAAAAATTTGCGGCTATTTTTGGACGCCAGGCGGAAGCACAAGCGATGATTGAGCGTTTTGAACGCAGGCTGGCCGCCTATAAAGCGCTATCTCCCCGCAATGTGACAATCATGGCAACCGTCACGTGGGATACCAAGATGTTCTGGATCTTTGGGGGTTCGCTGGGGTGTGCCCTGCTGAATGAAATTGCCATTTGTGAGTGGCCCACTCCTGATGGCGCAGGTGCGTACGGCTACGAAGGCTCAGTTGAAACGCTACTTCAGTTTGATCCCGATGTGATCACCCTGCGAAATGGAACCGAAATGACGATTGAAGACTTACAACTGGAAATGGATAAGAACCCGCTCTGGCAAGAGATACGGGCTGTACAAACGGGTCGAGCAACACTGATTACACTCAATGACGATGCTACTGTTGAGGGTGTTTTAAGTGCCATGAAGGTGCTTGATGTATTCGCACCGATTATTTACCCGGATATTTTCCCCGCGCCACTCACCGATGAGCAGGTGCAAGAAATTTTGGCTGATAAATAAGTATCGATCCGAAAATTAATTGTGTCATTGCGAGGAGCGTTTCCCAGCGACGAAGCAATATCCGCTCAAACGAGGAGAATACTTCAGCAGCAAAACCTGCTGCTTCGCAATGACACTTAAAGAAGAAAAATATTTGTTTATGCTCAACCCAATACGCACCTTACTTCCTCAAGCCCTATCGCTGGCGCATGTTCGCCGTACTGGAAGTGGCCGGCCCGCCAAACGGGACCGAAGTCGGGCGCATGCACGGCAAAATCACGCTAGGATGGCGTTGAGTTTGCCTATCGACCCGGTCTATCTGTCCTGCATGACGTCACCCTGCGCGTTCATCCCGGCGAGACCCTGGCGCTGGTCGGCCCAACAGCGCAGGCAAAAGCACCATCATCCACCTGGTGGCGTGCTTCTACGACCCGCAGCAGGGGTGTACCTGCATTGTGATTGCCCACACCTGTCAACCGTTAACCGTTCGCAGCGCCGACCAGCTCGCCGTGCTGGACAATGGTCGCGTGGTGGAACTGGGCAAACATCAGGAGATTATCAATCAGGCTGTGCTGTTTGCACGACTGGTCGAACAGCAGCGACAATCTTTAATCTCATTACCCCATATGAAAGTTATGGTTCAATACCCGCTATCTGAAACATTTTCACACCTAACCAGTGTAAACGACTATATAAAAGCCCAGCTTAGGTCGCCTGCCGAATCTGGTTGGACAGAGCCGCGTTTGCTATTTTCTACTTCTTCGACTCATCTGCAAGATAGCGCCAGCCACTACCAAACCAGCCTGCGCACGACCTCTAAAAATATGCTTGGCAGTGCGGTGCTCCAGGCTTATCACTGGCAGTTGATCGTTTCTGCCATTGGCAGCTACCTGATTGATAGACGAGTGCCGGATTTATCACTTCACAACGCGCAAGCGAAACTGGATGAAGAAAGGCGCCTAGAGGTGGAGTCGGTTGCGTTTGTCAGCAGCTGCTTCTACGCCCTGCCCACCGATCCTGCTGCTGCTCATCCGGATGCTTCCATTGTTCCCAACATCGCCACGCTGCAAGATCAACTGCGGCAGGAATTGGAAACTCACCTCGGCTGGGTGATCGAGCAACTCGGGCAGACACTGGGCGCAAAACCACGCGGCTTGTGGCTGGACGTGACCGATCGCTGTGCCGCAACGCTCATCTGGCTGATGCAGGAGATCGACCCGGACACGGACCCAGCGGCGATTGAGCAGGAAATTGAACAGCTTCTTCTTGTGCCAGCTTCCCCCCTCAATCATCCCAAATTAGGCCTCTTTACGCTCACCTGCGGCGCTGAAACCCGTGCATTTCTCGACAAGTCAAGCTGTTGCTACTGGTACAGGATGGATGAGGCCGAAGGGAAACTCTGCACGACTTGTCCAAGACGGCCGAAGGATGAACGCAATCAGCTCTTACTGAAATACATGGCTGAAGCGCAGGCAAAGAAAGCACAGGAGATAGCCGAACAGGCGCCCGTGTCAGAAGCCTAATATGACCACAACTACTGCTTATCCACCTGAACAGCAAAGCAAAGCGCGCGCCCCAGCCCACCTTAGCCGCGTCGCTCTTGCGGGGATCCTTTTCCTGGCGGCATTGAGTGGCGTCGGTATTCTGGCCCTGATGATGGGGGTAACGAAGATTGCACCGGGTGATGTGTTGACCATTCTCTTCAGCGAAGCGGGAGAACGTGTTCCGCGCATCGTGATTTGGAGCGTTAGATTGCCCCGTTTCGTGCTGGGCGCGTTGGCGGGGGCGGCGCTGGCCGTTTCGGGGGCAATGCTGCAAGACGCGCTTAGAAATGAACTGGCTGATCCCAGCCTGCTGGGCGTCTCGACCGGGGCATCGCTGGTCGTCGCTGGCGTCGTGATTTTCAATATTCCCATCCCCGCTGGCACGCTCCCCCTTTTTGCATTGGTGGGCGGGTTGGGTGCCGGTATTGTCATCTTGCTGGCAACCCGCCTGACACGTGATCCGGTGCGCATGATCCTGATCGGGGCAGCCATGGGCGCACTTTTTGGAGCACTGATCACCATCATTATCATCCTGGGAGAACCAGATGAGCTGCGAGCGCTCTACGCATGGCTAGTGGGCAGCCTCATTGGGGGGGATTGGGATGATATACAACTGGCGCTGCCGTGGATTGGGGTGGCGCTGCCCATTGCCCTTTTCTTTGGGCGGCCGCTCAATCTGCTCCAGCTTGGCGACGACCTGGCCGAAGGGCTGGGCCTCCCAGTTTTCCGCACCCGCGCCATAATCTTTACGATTGCCATCGGGCTGACAGCAGCCGTCGTAGCGGTTTGCGGCCCCATTGGGTTCGTAGCCCTGATTGCTCCCCACATGGTGCGCGGTCTGCTACAAACGAGCGATGCTCGTCAGGTGCTCCCAATTAGCGCCTTGTTAGGCGCCCTGCTGCTTACCTCGTCCGATTTGCTGGCCCGAGAAATATTTAGCCCGGCAGAAATACCCGTCGGTTTGGTAACGGTCGCAGTCGGTTCGCCGATTGCCATCTATATGCTGCGACGGCTCATCGCCAGACGCTAATATAAGAGATCGTTTAAAGAGCCTTTAACCAGTAATAAATGGAGATAAACGGGATGAAAATCTTTGCTTACCCAAAGTATTGCTAAAATCTTTTTTCATCTCTGGTGAATTTCATTCATTAAACAGCTTCCAAGGAAATTTTGGCATGAAACTACTATTAGCGGAGAAACCGCTTCAATCTGCCCGGACAGTATCCGTGCAACGGGCTACCGCCGAACGAGCTTTTGCTGTGCGCCATTTCGAGCTATTGCTAAGTGCATGCGTTGTGCTCATCCTTCTGCTCATTGTGCTGCATATTGCAGTGGGTACCCTCGATTTCAGCATGCGCCAGATCGTGCTGGCACTTGCCAACCAGCCTGAGGAAGTATTACACCGGCAGGTGGTGTGGGGGCTGCGGTTGCCACGCGCGTTGGTAGCACTCGCGGCAGGCGGCATGTTGGGGCTGTCGGGGGCCCTCTTGCAGACCATCACCCGCAACCCTATGGCGGAGCCGGGACTGATGGGGGTATCGAGCGGCGCAGTATTGGCCATCGTGATCTTCATTGTCGTGGGCGCGAACGGTGCCATTGGGGAAGCTGCGGATGTGGGACTAAGCCTGCCCCTGGTGGGCATGGTTGGCGGACTGGCCGAAGGACTGCTGGTCTACGCACTCAGCTACAAACGTGGTATCGTCAGCGGTGCCGACCCGATGCGGCTGGTGCTGGTTGGCGTGCTGGTGGCAGGCGTAACCAGCGCGCTTACATCGGTGGTGCTCCTCACCGCCAACGAGAACCTGATGATGCGCATTGTGTACTGGACCATCGGCTCAACCAGCGGGCGGGTTTGGGTGCATTGGCACACGATCTGGCCCATTGCGTTACTGGCAATTCTACTGGGCATCCTGAGCATTGGCTGGGCCAACGCGTTGCAGCTTGGCGACAGCGTGGCGCGTGGCCTGGGCGTGCATGTCGAGCGGGTACGCCTTGGGCTGCTGGCCATCTCTGCCCTGCTCACGGCCGGGGCGGTCGCGGTGGTAGGCCCCGTTGGCTTCATCGGGTTGATCGGCCCGCATGCTGCCCGCATGGTCGCCGGGGGCGATGTGCGGCGGCTCTTCCCGCTCAGCATTGTCTTCACAGCAGTTCTACTGATTGCATCCGACATTGTCGCCCGTACGATCACTATTGGCTGGGTGGGCCTGATGACAGGATTGGACGTCCCGGACACTGCCGGTCTGCCCGTGGGTGCGGTCACCGCCTTGCTCGGTGCGCCATTCTTTTTATTTTTGCTATTGAAAGGTAGGACCGCGTTATGAGTCAGGCCAACGGAACAGGAAACAATGTGCTCAAGGCAGATGCCGTATCGGTTGGCTATACGGACCGGCCGGTTATTGAAGCGTTGTCGCTCTCGATCAAAGTGGGGCAGATTACCGCGTTGGTAGGGCCGAATGGCTCGGGTAAATCAACGCTGCTCAAGGCCATGGCGCGACTACTGCCGCTGAGCGCAGGCGCGGTTTATCTCGATGGCAAAGCCATTACGAAACTTCCTTCCGCCCAAATAGCACGTGAGATGGCGATTTTGCCGCAAGGGCCGAGTGCGCCACACAGCTTGACGGTGGCTGAACTGGTTGAGCAAGGGCGCTTCCCGCATGTCGGTGCGCTGCACATGTTACGCCATCAGGACCATGAAGCAGTGCGGCAGGCGTTACAGTTGACCAATATGACAGAGTTTGCCCATCGACCGCTGGATGCCCTTTCTGGCGGGGAGCGCCAGAGAGCGTGGATCGCCCTGACCCTGGCCCAAAGCGCCCCGCTGCTGCTGCTCGATGAGCCAACCACTTTTTTAGATATTGGTCATCAGCTTGAGGTGTTGAAACTGGTTCGCAGACTCAATGAAGAGCAGAAAATGACGATTGTGCTTGTACTGCATGATTTGAATCAGGCAGCGCGTTACAGCCAGCGCATGGTTGTCTTACAGCGAGGCGCGATTGTCGCGGATGGCGCCCCGGCGGACGTTCTGACACAGAATTTGCTGGGAAATGTTTTCAGCGTACAAGCCAATATCGTTACCGATCCAGTCAGTGGGACACCCGTTTGCTTGCCATATGATACGGTAAGCGTGATGGCTTTGAATAAAAATTTGACAATGTAGAGGAAAAACAATAACCCACACTCTTGCAGAGTTTGGTAAAGGAAATTATAGTTGACTCCGGCGGTCAAATCATCGGCTGTACATTAGGACTCGCCGTTTACATATCTTTATCTCTTATTGATAATTTCTACACCCCAGCAATGGGGAATGTGGCTTATTGATGCCGATTAGCTCCCATATGTGGGGCTTTTCATTGTCCGTTCGTCCACCTGGTAATAATTCAACACCTGACGCGCGCATTCGGCGGTTATTAAACCCAGGCACTGTTGTGCCGGTTGCAGTCAGATTACAGTTAAAATAAGACGATTTCATAATCTCCTTTATCAGGGCTGGGGGATCAAGGGTTATTTGAAAGGTTCCTTCATACGTCGGAAAGGATTCTCCAATGGACATGTCGTCAACGAACCAACACAAAACCTGCCACCCAAAATCCGTGTCTGAGTATCCCCTGCCGGCAGCGGGCATGACCCATGAACTGGCCCAGGTCGTCGGGCAGAACATGCTTGTCATCTCCCAAATGGACGACAGCATGCTGCTCAAGGTGGCGATTGACCCGTCTACTGGTAAACCGCAGGCGGTGGCTGGTTTCTCGATTGGGTCGATGTTTGACGGGCTGCACGGTGTGGTCGCATCGAAGGTCTATCCGGGCCAGGTCTGGTGCACCTTCCAGTTTGCCAACAAGCTCGTGCGTGTTGACCCCGGCGTCGGTCTCGAAACGCAGCCGGTGATCAAACAGGAGATCGCCATCCCAGCCCCTGGCCGTGGGCCGCACGGAATTATTGAAGAAGGGCAAAACGTCTGGACGACGCTCAAAGATAGCGCGCACGTGCTGCGTATCAACCATACCAACCCGGCGGATTACACCCTCTGCCTCGCCTTGCGCAAGCCGATCTTTGTGGCCCGGCACCCGACCTCCGGGCTGTTCTATGCTAGCCAGGACCAATCGAGCCAGATCCTGTGCATGGACCAGCAAGGAAACGCCATCTCGAATACGCCAATCCCGGCGACGGAGGGGGCAACACCGGTCGGCCTGGTCCCCGGCCCGGATGGGAATATCTGGTTCACGCTCCTGAACGCGCCGGGCACGTTTGGCCGGATCGACGGGAAAGGCTAATACACCTGGTTCTACCTGACCACAGCCCTGGGAAAAGCCGCCGCCTTGCTGCATCTCAGCTTTCACCCGAACCCGCCCGGCAAACTGCCGCGCCTTTTCCTGCTCAGCTCGTCGATTACCAGCCCCAATGCGTTGAACGCCGTCTTTGTGGTGACGCTCGACACTCGCTACAGCAGCATCGATACCCAGCAAACCTTTGTGATGCCGACACAGAGCAGCAAGGTGCACCGCGTCCTGCCCGCCTTTGGCGGACTCTACGTCAGCGAGCTGACCGTCTCGCTGCTGGCGCACATCCCCCTGCCCCTGCGGGCAGCGGAGGCTGCGACCAGTGTGGACGAGGCCTCAGACTACTGTTCGATGATGGGCCTGGGCGTCGATGCTCACATCATCCGCTATGTCTCTCACCACATCCGTAATGGTTAACGGGTTTCAGCGTTAATCCTGGAAGACACGAAGGGTGCAGGGAG
>Ga0196964_10001403_pt1 | contig 12288 bp, 9 predicted proteins | sample S1_10metaG_FD_148615 | JGI IMG/M metagenome (GOLD analysis project Ga0196964, IMG submission 148615) | Soil microbial communities from Anza Borrego desert, Southern California, United States - S1_10 | ecosystem: Environmental > Terrestrial > Soil > Desert | place: USA: California | collected...
TCAGCATGGGGCGTGAGTGCATCGAGCTGTGCCACCGGCTCTTCTCGCGCTTCCGCCCCTATGAAGCGTTCCCGGGCAAGGCGACGCAATTCCTGCGCGATCTGTTCGAGCGCGCGAAGCGGGCGAAGAAGTCGTCGATCGGATTGAACGACGTTCTGGATCTCTTCACCGCGCGCACCGGCTTGCCGGAACTGTTCCTTCGTGACGATCTTCCGCTCAGCTCCGCGGACGCGCTGCAGTACTTCGAATCGCAAGTTATCGGGCAGGACGACCCCTGCCGCCACGCGTCGCAACTCGTCGCCACATTCAAAGCCGGCCTGAACGATCCGACCCGGCCGCTGGGCGTGCTGCTCTTCTGCGGACCGACAGGTGTCGGAAAGACGGAACTCGCGCGCGCGATCGCCCGCTATTTCTTCGGGCATGGCGACCAGGCCGATGCGCGCATGATCCGCCTCGACATGAGCGAGTATGCCGGACACGATGCGCGTGAACGTCTGCTCGGCGGCCGGGAACAAAGCCAATTCCTGAAGCAGGTGAGGCAGCAGCCTTTTTCGGTGGTGCTGTTCGATGAAATCGAAAAGGCGGCGCCGGAAGTCTTCGACCTAATGCTGTCGCTGTTTGATGAAGGGCGGCTGAGCGATGATACCGGCCGCGTCGTGAACTTCCGCAGCACCATTATCATCCTGACGTCGAACATCGGAGCCGACAAGTTTGACGCCGCGGGCTTCCACGGCGAACGCGCGCCGGCGTACCAGGTCGAAGCGCAGTCGTTCTTCCGGCCCGAGTTCTTTAACCGCCTCGACGCCGTCGTCAGCTTCCGCCCGCTGGACGCGGAGGTGATCCGCAAGATTACGGTCAAGGAACTGGAGGCGATTGCCGCGCGCGAAGGGCTGCACAGCCGTGGCATTCGCGTACGCTGGACGGACAAGCTCGTTGAGCGTATCGCTTCAGTCGGAGTCGACCGGCGTTACGGCGCGCGCCCGCTCCAGCGGACCCTGGAGCGAATGATCATCGCGCCGCTGTCGCGCTGGCTGATCGCCCATCCGAAGGCCGGCGGTGGGATCCGTCTCGATATGTCGGATGACGGATCCATATTGATCGAACCGCTCCTCTGATCAGAGTTGCGTCCAATCGAAGACGATCCCGGGCCGCTCGGTGCGCTGCTGCATCAGATCCTGGTACGCGTTCTGGCACTCCTTCGGGGAACGCAGCGCCACGAGACCGTCGGTGTTGATGCTCCCTTCCGCAAGCCAGCGCAGCGCAGCCTGGTAGTTCTCCATGATGCTGCGGCAGCGGAAGTCAGTGGGGGAGTACGGGATCTCCCACTCCCAGCCGCTGCGCAGAACGACGTAATTGTGGAAGACGGCGTGCAGCAGGTCGAAGCCGTACATCTCCGTGCGGCGGCGCCACGGCACGCCAACGAGCACGACCTCGCCGCGCCGTTTCACCAGCTTGCAGCCCTCGAGCACCGACTGCTCGTGGCCGGAGCACTCGACATGCAGCGCCACGCGTCCCTTGATCGACGCGTCGTCGTGCGGCAGCGCCTCGAGCACGCGTTTAATGCCGCTCTTCTTCGCAGCTTCACGCCGTGCTTCGACCGGATCGAACACGATCACGTCGTAACCGCAGCGCTGAAAGGTTTGCGCGGCGAGATTTCCAACAAGGCCCAGGCCGGTGATGAGCACAAGATCACGCGGCCGCGCGGCCGTCGTGACGAGCGTGCTCATGGAGACGCCCATCAAGCGCGCGAGCACCGCGCGATCGGGCGCGAGGCCGTCGGGGACCACAACCGCGCTGTTCTGAGCGACGCGCTGCCATGAGCGGTGGCCGCCGCTGACGAAGACGCGCGCGCCCGGTTGCAGCGTCTTCACGTTCGACCCGACAGATTGAACCTCCATAATTGCCGCGTAACCCGGATGCGTCGGAAACTTGCTTCCGCGGTACGCGCCCTCGATTTCCGTCCCCGCGCTGATCAGGCTGGCGAGCGTTCGTCCTTCGATCTCGTCAGCGCCGAGCGGATCCGCCGGACGCGTGCTCGGCAGTAGTTCGGCGGTTTCCTTTGCTGTGAACGTGACGGCGCAGTCCATCGATGTTTCTCCAGGATGCAGGTGATTTACAGAGCCACCTTCAATTCAGTCGCGACTGAACGCAGATGATCGGCTGCCAGCTTGTACTCCTCCTCCGTCGGGAGGTGTTCGAGGAACACGGGAGTGTCGGGATGGAGCTTGGCAAGTTCCGACAAGAATGCTCGATAGTCGAGCGCTCCGAGACCGGGCCGCGTCTCATCGAGATGCACCGTCAGTTGCTCGCGCAGAATGATGTCCTTCGCATGGCAGCTCTTGATGTACTTACCGAGCTTGGCGAACGCGTCGCGGATCATCGCGCCGGTGTTGTAGTAGCGCTCGGGCGAGTTCACGAGATTCACCGGATCATAATGCACCGCGAACTGGCGCCGATCGATCGCCTTCACCAGTTTCAGGTAACTGTCCGCCGAATCCGGGAAGACCCAGGGCATCGTCTCGAGCGTATAGAACGTGTGGCGCGGCTTCACCGCGTCGATGATGCCGCGAACGGTTTCGACGATGAGGTCGAATGTCGCGGCGCTCAGGTTGTCGGGATGCGGCCCGTCCCACTTCTTGCCACGGGATCCGGCGATATTGACGCAGCAGAACGCGCCCATCTTGTCGCCGAGCGCGAGTTGTTCTTCGTTGTGGCGGATGGCCTTCTTGCGTTCCGCGTCATCCGTCGAGATGGGATTGCTCCAAGCGCCGATCTCGCCGATCACGAGGTCCGCGCTGCGCGCAGCGTTTTCCCACGCAGCGATCGTCTGCTCGGTCTGGTCCGGAAGCCTGGGGACACCGACGGCGCGGTACCCGTGAGCTTTCGCGGTTGCTGCCCACGTCTCAGGAGTGCTGATGTCGCCGTAAAGAGGTCCGCCGAGTCGCATGAGAATTCTCCGCTTACTTGTCGACACGTCCATCCACGCGGCGAACGATGCCGCGCGGATTCGAGGCCTGCAGTTCCAGCGGCAGCGCAGCATCAGGAAAACTCTGATACGCGACGGGCCGCACGAATCGCAGCAGCGAACTCGATCCGATCGAGTTGAAGAAGCTGTGCGTCGACGCGGGATACGGGCCGCCGTGATGCATAGCGGCGCAGACTTCAACGCCAGTAGGAAAACCGTTGAAGACGATGCGGCCCGCTTTGCGCTCCAGGATACGAACGAGTGTTGCATGCTCCTGCAGTTCAGCGGCGGTCGCGTGGATCGTGGCGGTGAGCTGGCCGTTCAGATTCCGCGCGAGCGCCAGCATCTCGGCGAGGTCGTCGCACTCGATGATGATCGAGAACGGCCCAAACACTTCGTGGCGGAGGGCCTCGTTCGCCGCGAATGTTCTTGCACCCACCTTCACGACGACCGGCGTGGCAGAGGATTTCTCGGACGTTTCGGGCGTGAGAACCTGCACGCCTGGAATCGCGCGGACCTTCGCAACGCCTTCGTGAAAGCCGGCGCAGATCCCGGCATTGAGCATCGTAGCAGCCGGAATCTTCGCAGCTTTCTCTGTGATGCTGGCAGCGGTCTTTGAGAACTCCGGGCTGCGCACGCCGATCAGCAGGCCCGGTTGTGTGCAGAACTGGCCAACGCCAAGCGACATTGACTGAACGAATCCTTCAGCGATGTTCTCAGCGCGTTCCGCAAGAGCGCCCGGCAGAACAAAGATAGGGTTCGTGCTGCCCATCTCAGCGTAGACGGGAATCGGCTCAAGACGCGCGGCTGCTGCGTCAAAGAGCGCGCGGCCTGCTTTCTCAGAACCGGTAAACGCGACGGCGCGAGTCAGAGGATGGCGTACGAGCGCGAGTCCGACGCCGTGTTCTTTGCCATGAACAAGCGAGAAGAAACCGGCGGGCAGACCGCATGCACGCCCGGCCGAGAGAATCGCCTCGGCGATCATCTCGCAGGTTCCGGCATGCGAAGGATGCGCCTTCACTACGACCGGGCAACCGACGGCGAAGGCGCCGAGCGTATCGCAGCTCGCGACTGAAATCGCGAGCGGGAAATTGCTGGCTCCGAATACGACCACTGGCCCCAGCGGGACGAGTTTGCGGCGGATGTCTGGCCGCGGCTGCGGTTTGCGATCTGGCAGCGCAGTGTCGATGACCGCATCGACCCACGAACCTTCACGCACGACCTGCGCGAACATCCGGGCCTGCGCCATCGTACGACCGCGTTCCATCGTCAATCGCGCGAGCGGCAAACCTGTTTCCTCGTGTGCGCGCTGCAGCAGCGCGTCGCCGAGGGCCTCGATCTCGAGTGCGATCTGCTCGAGGAATTTTTCAAGCACCGCAACCGGAGTGGCGCGGAACGAGTCGAAAGATTCATCCGCCAGACGCAACGCGCGATCGATCTGGTCGTCATCTGCATCGCGGAAGCTTCCCGGCAGCTTCGCGCCGCCCGCCGCGGCAATTGCGTGCCACGAAGCGCCTGTCCCGACCACACGTTCGCCTGCGATCAGGTTCGCGCCATGCGGTTCTCGAGCCACGTTCGACATGAGTCAGCTCCTGGGTGTATCTGACTGCATCCGGTTCACCAGCGTCCCGACTGAATCGATCGTGATGCGCACTTCATCGCCGTCATGCAGCGTAAAATCGTCCGGCGGCACGATACCGGTCCCAGTCATCAGGAAGCAGCCTTGAGGAAAGTCGTTGTCGCGAAATAGGAACTCAATCAACTCAGGCAGTTTGCGCTTCATCCGGCTCAGCGTTGTGGCGCCCTCAAATGCGCTGCGCCCAGCGCGAAGGATCTGCAGGCGAATCTCGGTGGCCGGATCGATCTGGTTCGCGATCAGAATCCCCGGCCCCATCGCCGCGCAGTGGCGGAAAATTTTTGCCTGTGGCAGGTAGAGCGGATTCTCGCCTTCGATGTCGCGGCAGCTCAGGTCGTTTCCGACCGTGAAGCCGATGAGTTCCCCGCGCGAATTGATCGCAAGCGTGAGCTCCGGCTCGGGCACCATCCAGCGGCTGTCGCCGCGCAGATGCATCTCCGCGCCCGTTCCAACGACGCGTTGGCGTGTCGCTTTGAAGAAGATCTCCGGACGCTCGGCATCGTACACGCGGTCGTAGCAGGTGCTGCCGCCGCTGCTCTTTGACTCTTCCACACGCGCCGCGCGGGAACGACTGTAGGTCACGCCCGCGGCCCAGACTTCCTGCGAGCCGATCGGCGCGGCGATGTGCTTCTGCAGATCGAATCCCGCCATCGCGCTGCCTTGCCGCACGAGCGAGTCGAGAAAGGTCTCGAGGTTGGCGCGATTGAAGAGAGCATCCCAGCCTTCGGGTTCCGCCACCGAGTAAAAGCGGCCATCAACGGCGACAACAGCTCCCACGGCGGTCTGATACAGCAGCATCGGTGATTCCTCTTTACCAGGACGTCGCAGGAGTAAGGGTTGATGGATTTTTCGCGCCGGCGAGCCGTCCAGCTTTGATGACGCCGCTCTGCATCACGGCGATAAACTTCGACCGGTCTTCGAGCAGAGAAATGTCGGCGAGGACGTCGCCATCGACGATCAGGATGTCTGCGAGTTTCCCGGCCTCCAGCGTGCCGATCTCATTTTCGCGACCCATGATCTCGGCGCCCGTCTTCGTCGCGCAGGTGATCGTCTCAAGCGGAGAGAACCCGACGTACTTGACGAAGAACGTGAGCTCCATCGCGTACTTCCCATGCGGATTCCAGGCGAAGCCGTAGTCGCCGCCCATGCCCAGGCGCCCGCCCGCCTTCAAAATCTTCCGCGCGCTTTCGGCGCCGCCTTCGAGCGTCTCCTTGTGGCCGTCGATGACGCTCTGCGGCATGCCGAACTCCGGCCCGTGAATCATGCTCGCGTATTCGAACTGCAATGCGGGTACCACCGGCGTGTTGCGCTTCAGGAGCAGTTCGAGGGCCTCGTCGTCCATGAACGTGCCGTGTTCGAGCGTGTCGTATCCGGCGCGCAGTGCATTCTTGATCCCTTCCGTTGCCCTGCAGTGGCCGGTCACTTTCATGTTGTGGTTGTGCGCGGTTTGGACGACGGCGTGCATCTCTTCGAAGGTCATGCAGAGTGTGTGATGGTCGTTCGTGTCCGGCGCGGCGGCGTCGCCGGTCGGATAGGTCTTCACCCACTCCACCCCGTCCTTGACGAGCTTGCGGACCGCGGCACGTGCCTCGTCGGGACCGTTGATGAGCAGAACCAGGCCTTCCATGCCGATCTTGCGGAAGTCCGGGTTCCAGTCCATGAGGCCGCCGACGCCGCAGATCTCGCGCCCACTCGCCGCCAGACGCGGACCGGGCACGAGATCGTGCTCGATCGCGCGCTTGAGCCACACATCGATGTTGAAGAGGCTTCCGCCACTGCGCGCGGCCGTGTAACCGCACTCGAGCGCCAGCCGCGCGTTGGCGGCCGCGAGAAGCGTCACGTATTCAACCGGGTATTTGATGTCGAGATCTTCGAGTGCCGCCACGTTGAAGTACGTGGGATGAAAGTGCGCCTCGACCAGACCCGGCATGATCGTGCCGCCGTTGGCGTCGATGCGCTCGACGTTAGCGGGGAGCTGCGGCGCATCTAACGCGGGTCCGGCGTAGACGATCTTACCATCACGCACGACGACGGAGCCGTTCTGAAGCGGCGCAGCGCCAATTCCAGTAAGAACGGTTCCGTTGGTGATCAGCAAAGTTCCGGTCGCCGTTCGCATATGCCCCCTTTACGCGTTCACCGACACGATCTGGCGGGACTCCGTTGGTTTATTCTGCGCTTCACCGTGGTCGCTCACCGTTTGCACGGCCTTGTTCGCGCGAGCCTGTATATGCGCCGCCATTTTTTCTCCGGCGAGCTTCCCATCGCGCTTCTCGATGGCGACCAGTACCTCCTGGTGCTCGACGAAAGCTTCGCGGAGAATGTCTGGCGTTCCGGTCATGCGGCAAAACGCTTGAACAAGGCGGCGGTACTTCGCGATCTCTTTGCGCAGATGCTCGTTGCCGCAGGCCTCAGCGAGCGCATCGTGGAACGTCAGATCAAACTTGAGCGCCAACTTCGTGAACTCGGCATCTGTGCGTGCGGAGCGAATTGCGTCCGCATCTTTGCGCAGCTTCTCGATTTCATTTTCTGACAACCGCGTCGCCGCGCGTTCAGCAGCAGCTTGTTCCAGCAGTGCGCGGAGATCGTAAATGTCGCGCAGCGTCTGCTGCGAGAACATTGCAACCCGCGCGCGTCGGTTGGGAAGGTGTTCGACTAGCCCATCCGCGGCTAGGCGGCGCAGCGCTTCATGGACGGGCGTGCGGCTGACGTTGAGCTGCCGAGCCAGAGACACCTCGTGCAGGATCGCACCGCTGGCGAGGACACCCGAAACGATCGCCTGAACGATTCTCTCGTAAACATCGTCTGACAAAGAACTTCTGACGATGACGCCTTGCAGAGGAATGACCGTGCTCACGCGGTGGCTTTCTCCAAAACTAAATACTGCATGCAGAATTCAGAATACAGATACCCTGCGTTTTCTGGCGCACCAAGTGTAATCCGACCGCATTCCAGCGATTCTACCCTTAATAGAGGAGCGTTCAGCGCTTTGAAACGCAACGCGCCTTCGCTAACCTGCGCCGCTTCGCAGAGGACTTCAATGCAAGACGCACCCACTTCCGCAGCCAGTTACCGCGGATTCATCCTGCCTGTACTCGCCGTATTAGCGGTGCTCGGCGCGTGCTGGGTTTTGCCGGCGCGGCTGGCCTTCGGAGAAGGCGCCTCGTACTACAAGTACGGCTTCATCGGCGACGAGTACCTCTACGCCGAACGCATCCAGCCGCTGATCGCCGGGACAACGCGGACGAATCCTTTCAACAGGGTCGTCGATCCAAACGTGTACTCGATGTTCTTCTACGAAGACACGCTGCGATGCGTGCTGAACATTACCGGAATGGACGTCTTCACGTTCTTCTGGATCTGGCGTGTTCTGTTTCCCGTTGCGTTTCTAGGCTCAGTCGTTCTTCTCATTTACGAATGTCTGCCGGAGAAAACCTCGCGATCGCTGCAGTTCTGTCTTGCCACCAGTTCCGCCGGATTCATCGCTGCTTACGTCGTCTACGAGTTCGTGCTCAAATTCCCACCTCTGGACGGTTGGATCAACCGCATGCCGAGCAACATGGAGTTCCCACATTCCGTATTGCTCGCGTGGGCGCTGGTGCGGATGTGCAAAGACTTCAGCTACAGGAACGGAATCATCCTCTCCCTGCTCTACGTTGCCGCTGTGTACCTGCGGATATACACGGCAGTTCCGTGGAGCGTCGTCATTCCCGCGACGATGGTCTTCCTGCTGATCCGCAAGACGTTCGACTTCAAAGTCGCGGCATTCACGCTCGGGCTCACGATCGTCCTGCTTCTGCCGTGGGCGTTCCTCGCCTATCACGATCGCCGTCAGATCGGGCACTCGGACATGTGGGGACGTTACTTCGGGCCGCCGCACTACGAGGTCCATGAACGCTGGAAGTTCTATCTCGCAGTTGCCACGACGTTCCTCCTGCTCGCCTTGGGCGCCGGCCGGAAGTGGTGGCCGTTCACGGTCAGCGTGGCGCTGGCGATGGCGTCGCTCCCGTTCATCTCGGGAAAGTTCCCTTTCGCGCGCGAAATCCTGCGCATGGACCGCTATCCGAATTTTTATCTCACCGTCCCGATCAGTCTCGTCGCATTGACACTGATCGAGCGCTCCCGCACGTGGAAGCCGGGCGCGTGGTTGCCTTCGAGCTCCGTGATGACCGTGTTGCTGTCGGCTGTTGCCATCGGCGGCGCATTCGTGGTGGGGAGATGGAACTACCGCTTCGATTTCGCCAGCTACACGAACGGACCGTATGAAACGATCGACGAAGACCTGAAGTTCATCCCGGCGTACGAATGGGTTCGCGTTCATACGCCTCCGGACGCGCTCTTCCTTGTCGATGACACGTGCGACTGGAGCGGCGGGACGCCGAAGAATCGGACGCGCGAGCCGTGGTACATCGAGGACGTGCGAAATGACTTCTTCCAGATCATCGGCAGGCGTCAGCGCGTCTATCACAACCGCCTCTTCACGCTCCCCGTTCCTAATGGGCCCTTTTATTCTTCACTCGGCCTGCAGCGCACGACTTTCGGTGCGCCGTGTGCGCGAGAGGACTACCTCAAGCTGTTAATGGAATGGCGCCCGGACTACGTCTTCTGGAGAAAGGAGAGCGGCGTCGGACGCGGCATGGGCGCGGTGCTGAAGGAGTTCATCGAAAAGGTACCGTACGAAGACGAGTTCGCCGTCGTCTGGAAGCTGAAACTGCCTCCGGCGCCCTGATTACTTTGCCGGCTGCGCCGGCATTGCGCCTGGCGCGCGCGGACCGCCAGTCTCCGGCGTTGTCTCAACCACTTCGAAATCGCCGCCGGTCAGCTTCTTGAGCGCCTCGAGTCCGCGCAGACGCTCGTCAGCGCTCGTCGAGATGTAAAAGTCGCGCCCGTGATCCGCCACGATCATGCCGTATTTCTTCAGCGCCAGCGCGACGGCTTTGGCGTGCTTCGGCAGATGATCGATCTTCACGTCGGCTTTCAGTCGCAGGCGCTGGCCCATCATCGGCAGGCTCGGATCGGTGTTCTTCGAAGAATGGTGCGTCGCGGGCCAGATGTAACCTCGGCACGTCGCCCGCGCTGTCACACGCAATGCATGCTCAACCATTCCGCGTTCGCATTCGTCATAGCGGACGATGGCGGGGAAAATCGATAGACCGGCGGCGTCTGCCGATGTCCAGTTCCGCGGCCGCGTCTTGTTGCTGGTTAGGTCAAAACACGCGGCAACATCCGCCTCGTAGCGCCCTTCACGCTTGTGAACATTGCAGAACTCATACGTCTTCATGTTGACGGGATCGAGCACGATCATGTGCCGGTCGCCGATCGCCGTCTCGTAGTAGCGCTCGAGGCTCATGCCGTTGGCATTAGCCGGGAACCCTTCGATCGGCGCGGCATCCGGAACCGGATACGGCCCCGGATCTGACTCGCGCGGATAAGAGACGATGCGCACCGGAACTTTCGCCTGCTGTGGCGGCACGATAACAAAGCTCATGTCGCGATTGACGCCGATCCGCGTGCTCGGCCCGCCCATCGACGCGATGATCTTGTCCGAGTCCTTGTGGACCGGAAGCTTGGAGATGTCTTCGTTCCACGGATTGTTCTGCGGAAAGATCTGCAGCGCAGAGGTGATCTCGTCGGCCTTGGTCGTGTTGTACATGACCGGCGCGTCGATCATCGGCAACGCCGGCAATTTCCGGCCTTCGTGATTCTTCACTATGTTCTCGACGATAGGAGGCAGTGGCGGAAGCGGAGGCATGGTTTTCGCACGCGCTGTCTCCGCGGCCGCAGCCTTCTTTGCGGCGATCGACTCGAGAACCTCAGCGCGCAATTCGCGTGCGCGCGCTGCTTCGGCCGAAGAGCTGCGTGCGAGTACGTTCAAGACCTCGAGCACCTCTTCACCCGCGCCGTTCCGCACCGCGTATTCAGCAACGGTCAGGCGCGGCGTGTCCTGCTGCGCCGCTTCTCGGGAGATCCGTACCAGATCAAGCTTCGACATCCTGGCCCAGGGCACGTTCATCTGCACGGCGCCGGCGTCGAGCGTGATTTCCGAATCAGACGCGGCTTTCACGCGGACCTTGCCGAGCGCGATCTGCGCCTCAAAGGGGGCCGCCTTCGCACGCGCTGCGATAATCTGCTTCAGGTTCGCGATATCGTCCTCGGCACAGCAGGAGAACACGATGAAGAGAAGCAAAAGAGCGCAGCGTTGCATACAGGTCTCCAGGGAATTCGAGTGGAAGACCACGCTCTTGCCGGAAGTCCTTCCGAAATTGCGCCAGTGCAGACGAGCGGCGAATGCCGTGGCTTTCCTAATCTTTTTTCCTCGAATAGTGTCTCCGCCTTATGCTGTTGTGGCCGCAAGGTGAACTTGACTTCAACGTACAACTATCAATGATAACCGCATTCGGCCCTCATTCTGATCGACCTCCGAGGCGGCGCGTCTTTGCGTCGGCGGAGCGTGGGGCGTTTCACGGAGCCAGGCGGGGACGGTCAAAACGCGATGAAAATAGGCATTCCAAAGGAAACGGCCCCGAACGAGCGCCGCGTCGCGCTCATCCCTGAGACGGTCAAGAAACTCGCCGCAAAGAAGATCGAAACGGTCGTCGAGACTGGCGCTGGAATGGCATCGTCTTTTTCGGATGCCGAATACCAGCAGGCAGGCGCGCAGATGGCCTCTTCTTTGGAAGACCTAGCGTCGAAGACCGATGCGATCGTCAAAGTGATCCGCCCCTCGAACGAGGAACTCGCCAAGCTCAAGGAAGGCACTGCGCTTGTCTGTCTGCAATATCCGCTCTCGAGCGCCGATTTCGTGAAAGGGGTGAGCGAACGAAAGCTGACGACGATCGCGCTCGACATGATTCCGCGCACGACGCTGGCGCAGGCGATGGACGTGCTGAGCTCGCAGGCGAATCTCGCCGGTTACTGGGCGGTCGTCGCCGCAGCCACGAAACTTCCCAAGATCTTTCCGATGCTGATGACCGCCGCCGGAACGATTACACCATCGCGCGTGCTGATCATGGGCGTCGGCGTCGCCGGATTGCAGGCCATCGGAACAGCCAAGCGCCTTGGCGCGATCGTCGAAGCCACCGACGTTCGGCCGGAGACGAAGGAGCAGGTCGAGTCGCTCGGCGGCAAGTTCCTGCAGGTCCAGGGCGTCGAGTACAAACAGGGCACCGGCGGTTACGCGGCCGAGCAGTCCGAAGAATACAAGAAGGCGCAGGCCGCGATGATCTCGCAGGCGATCGCCAAAGCCGACGTCGTGATTACAACTGCGCTGATTCCCGGCCGCAAAGCGCCGGTGCTCGTGACTGAGGAACAGGTCAAATCGATGCGCGCAGGATCGGTGGTCGTCGACCTCGCCGCAGAACAGGGCGGTAACGTAGTCGGCTCCGAGCCCGGTAAAGACGTCGTGAAAAACGGCGTCACGATCATCGGCGGCTTGAGCGTTCCCAGCAACGTCGCCTACCACGCCAGCCAGGCGTTCTCTCGCAACATCGAGAAACTGCTGCTGCACATCACCAAGGACGGCGCGTGGAAGCTGGACCTGAACGAAGAGATCACGAAGGGTTGTGTCATCACCAAAGAAGGAGAGATCGTGCACGCGAAAGTCAAAGAAGCGGTAGCGGGAGGCGCGAAGTAAGATGCATATCGACCAGATGCTCGCCGCGCTGTACGTCTTCTCGCTGGCCGCATTCCT
>Ga0196964_10001404_pt1 | contig 12282 bp, 9 predicted proteins | sample S1_10metaG_FD_148615 | JGI IMG/M metagenome (GOLD analysis project Ga0196964, IMG submission 148615) | Soil microbial communities from Anza Borrego desert, Southern California, United States - S1_10 | ecosystem: Environmental > Terrestrial > Soil > Desert | place: USA: California | collected...
GAGCGTGAGCTTCTGGCTTGACGCGCGCGCGGCGTCTTCCAGCAGTTCGGGCTTCAGCTGATTTTCCAGAAATTGATCGGCGAGGCCTTGATCGATCAAGATATCGTCGAACGGCTTGGCGTTGCCCGCCTCCATCAGCAACGCCGCGTCATGCGTGCGCCATGCATCGCGGTCAGCGCTGAGATAGGCGCCGAGCGCCTTCTCGCCCCACGGACAACGCGTTGGCGAGCAGATTGGTGAGAAGGCAGAGACGCTACGGAAAAGATCGGGATGGCGCATAGCGAGCGTCAGCGCGCCGTGCCCGCCCATGGAATGGCCGAACACGCCGCGTTCGGGCTTCAGCGGAAATGCGTCCTCCACCGCTTCGATCAGATCGCGCGTGACGTAGCTTTCCATTTTGAAGTGCGGCGCCCATGGCGCCTCAGTTGCATCGACGTAGAAACCTGCGCCTTGGCCGAGATCATACGCCGCATCATCCGCAACGCCTTCGCCGCGCGGACTCGTGTCCGGCGCGACGATGGCGACGCCGGCTTGCGCGGCTTGCCCGTACGCGCCGGCCTTTGTGGTGAAATTGTCCTCGGTGCAGGTAAGGCCCGAGAGCCAGATCAGGTACGCGAATGGCCCCTCGCTCGGCGGCGTGAAAACGGAAAAGCGCATTGGCGTGCCGGTGCTGGCGCTTTGGTGCTGCGCGTAAGTCAGCGTGCCGCCATGCACGCGGTGCTGCGCTCTGATCTCGATCATGCCGACGCTGTAACGGCGCCAGCGCGCAGCGCCAAGCGCGCGCTTAGGCCGCTTCGGCCCTCGTCACGCGTTGGGCGCGGGAGATCCAAGTGGCGACGTCGTCGGCGGTTGGCGCTGGGGCGTTGCCCCAGGCGCGCTGGCCTTCGTCGCTGAGGCCCCACTGCGCGACGGCTTCGCAGAGTTCCGAGGCGTCGAGGCTGGCCAATTCCTGAGCATCGTTCACGCCGCATGCGGCGAGCGCCTGCGCTTCGCGCGACTTCAGGCCTGGCACCGTGCACGCGAGCTGCGCTTGCGCCTGCCACGAACGGATCACGTCGGCGGAGATGTGGCGCGCATCGATTTGCTCTTCGCCCTCTTCCGGCTCGAGCCTCAGCAGGTCAGCAACAGTGCGCACGCCGACCGCTTCAAGGCGCTTGGCCGTCTTCGGGCCGATCGAGGGCGCATCGACGACAGGCGCGTTGGCCGCGAGCGTGCAGGGCGGCAGCTTCTTCTCGCGCTTCGCGAGGGGCGCCCCTTCAGGAAGATCGCGCACTGGTTTCGGTGCGACTTTTGGTTTTGGCGGTGCTGCGACGGGCGGCGCCCGCGCCTCCTCCGGTTCCAGGTCAACCAGATGCGATTGCAGCGGTTGCTTCGCTTTGAACGGCTTGGCCATCGCCTTGCCAGTGTTCGCCACCTTGCCGCGCGGCGCCGGGCCCGCATGCTCCGCGCCGATTTCGCGCGGCCACTTGGCGTCGAGCGAAGACAGCGGCGCCTTCAGCACCTCGGCGGCATGCAGCGCGCGCACGTCGCGGTCATCCTCGCACAAGGTCGCGCGCACTTTGCCGGTGCGGCGGAACTCTTCGTACTGGGCGGCCACGAGCCTGCGCGACGCCTCGTCGTCCATCGCTTTCAGCACGCTCTGAATAGGCGCCTGGAGCGCCAGGAAGAACGCTTCAAGGGCGCCGCCCACTTTCGGCGGTCGCACCGCCGCCTCCTCGAACGCCCGATCCAGCACGCGCGCGAAGCCGACGGCGGCAAGGCCGACGAGCGGCGAAATCGCGTCGATGGTCGGCTGGTCGAGGCCGCCCATCGGGTCCTTCGCGCCCTTGTCGAAATTGTAGTGCTCGATGACGAGGTCGTAGTGCGCGTTGGCGGCTTTCGCGCCCGCCTTCAGCATTTGCTTCAGCCAATCGTCGCCGCTCGGCGCGGCGACATCGGGATAGCCGCCAAGGTCGTGCTCCAGCGTCGCTTGGAAGGTGCGATAAGCTTTGAAGAAGCTGCGCTCCACGGCGGCGTGGATCACGTTCTCTTCTTCGCTTTGCTGCGTGTGAAAAGGCTGGTGCGGATCGACGTAATAGTGGCTGAGCACGCCGGCGGTGTAGGCCGCCATTTTCCAATCGCGCGCGGCGAGCGCGCGCACAGTGCGGCGATACCATTCCTGGCACGCCTCGATCGCCCCGCCCCAATCCTTATCGCGCACATGCAGGACGTGGTTCTTGAAGTCCTTGAACACTTCGTCCGGCGCCTTCGCGCCTTTCAAGTATTCCTCGTGATGGTGCAGCATGAGGTTGCGCCACGCGTCCGCATCCGCGTCGCGCAAGTGGCGCAGCGCATCGAGCGCCAGCCGATGATGGTTGGACCGGCAGCGGCTCGCGAACACGACCGCATAGAGCAACGACATGCTTGGCTCAGCCTCGCCTCAGGAGTGAACGTGAGGTTAAGGCTTGGCCCGCGAATCGTTACCGAGGTGTTAATTCTCACCCCGTTTACGGAGGAGCTGTCAGCGCGCGTAGCGCGATAACTGGGGAGTCGGGCTCGCGCCACATTCTGAGAGAGACTTTCCCTCCGGCTCGTTGCGCTCACCACCTCCCCCGCTTGCGGGGAGGACTTACGCCGCCTGACTCGTTTCGCTTCGCACCAGGCCCCAATCCTCGCAGAGAATGCGGACCACGCGCTCGTGGCGCTCTTCGATGGCGTTCAGCGTCCAATCCTCGATGCCCGCGATGTCGCGCGTGACCTGGTGGATCGGCGCGCCCGGCGTATTGAAGAAGACCTTGCGCTTGTCCGGGTACGGCTTGGTGTCCGCGATGGTGTTCTGCCCGTGCGTGATCAGCACGAGATTGCCCAGGAGGTTCGCCGCTTCGGCGCGGCGCACCTTGTCGAAAAAGCGATCATTCCACCACGGGCCGCCGGCGCGCGGCAGCACATGCTCGACCGTGACGTCGTCGGTCATCTGCAAGAGGTGTCCGTTCGGCATGGCCGCTTCGAGCCGCATCATGAGCAGCCGGCGCTGGCGGTCGCGTTTGCGCGAGCGGTTGAGCGTGGCAAAGAAGGCCATCTGCTCCTTTTCCGTCAGCTCGAGCGCGCCTTTCGGACCGTATAGCGCCTTATCGTCGCCGACGTTCTTCATCGCGCGCGCGTAGCGCGCTTCCTGCTGGCGATTATCGACCACGGCGAGTTCGCAGGCGAAGGTGAAGCGGTCGAGCGCCTGGAAGAAGCGCCGCGCGCGTTCGGGCTGGCCGGAATGCTCGGCCAGGAACGCGATCGCGGCGGGCGCCCAGTCCCAGTCCTCGACCTGTTTCATCATGCGCACGCGCCGGTTCACGTCCTCGCTGGCCGGGCCGACGTCGATGGAGTTGGCGAAAATCGCGCGCAGCGCGTCGGCATAGCGCGGCAGCTGTTCGAACAGGAACACCTTCACGCCGCCGGCGCGCTCGACCGCGGTGCGGAACGAGGCAAGGTCGCCAGGCGAAAGCAGCGGCTCGCCCGTGAGCAGGAACGGCATCATGTAGAGCAGCCGCGCGAAGTTCTCGCGCGAGAACATGTCTTCGACCTGCTCCCACTTCTGCGCGGCCTCGTTCGCTTCTTCGTTCGAGAGCTTGGAGTTCTCGATCAGATCGCTCTTGATAATGTCGGCGCCCGAGAGCGGCGAGCCGCGCTTATTCAGCGTGTTGAATACAGTCTGCGCGCAGCCGCGTTCATCGGCATCGACGACATTGAGTGTGCAGGCGCGCCCGACATAGGACATGAACGCGTCGAGTTCGCGGTCATCGACATCCAGCAGTTCGGATTCGATCGTGCGCACCGCGGCGGCGATGAGGTCTTTCGACTCGTTGTTCTTCGGCTCGTTGTCGCGCGCGAGCGCCGCCATTTGCCCAGGCTCTTGGATATGGCCGCGGAAAAAACCGGCGTCCTCTTCGCGCAGCGAAAGGCGCGGATTTGATCCGTCCATGATCAATTGCTGGTAGTGCTTCGCGCGTCCCGGCAACCGGTCTCGCGCATAGGCGAGCAACATGGTGGTGGTGGCCAAGCGCTGTTGGCCGTCTGAGATCTCGAACTTGCCGCGCGAATTGCGCACCAGCACGATCTGGCCGATGAAGTAGAACGTGGCGCCGCGCTTATAAGCGCGCCACAAATCGCGGATCAGCTCGCGCACTTCGCGTTCGGACCATGTGTAGGGACGCTGATAGCGCGGTACTTGCAGCCCGCCTTTGCGTGTGAGCACGCCGGCGAGGTTCAGGATTTGCGAGACAAGCCCAAGCGGTGTTTCGCCAAATCCCATCTGCAAACTCCCCAGTCCGTTCTTTGCTTTTGGCGGATCGTTACCGCAGCGAAAGCGAAGTGCAATCCGCGACGCGCGCATGACAGCTCTTCACTGAAGCGCGTCGCAGAAACGCCACGCCTTACGCGATAGGCGTTACGCCATAACCCGGCGCGTCAGCGATGCATGCGAAACTGGAGAAACCACGCGCTTCAAATGCAGGGAACAATGCGCGCGCCGCATCTGCATCTGTGAAAGCAGCGCGCGCCGGGCGCGCGTCGCCGGGCGCGGCGCCCGTAACATCCGCGACGCGCCGGGCGATGGCTGCGCCGGAGTCGAGCCACGTACATGGGCGTGGCGAAGCGGCGGCGAGTTCCTGCGCGAGCAGTGGAAAATGAGTGCATGCCAGCGCGACAACGTCAACTGCGCCGTCGGCAAAGAGCGCGTCAATCGCTTCATGAACTGCGGCAGGATCGATCGCCTCCCCGCGCAGTTTCCTTTCTGCCGCTTCAACCAGGGCCGCAGAGCCAAACCTTACGACGCGCTTGTCGGCGGCGAACTGGGCGATGAGGTCGTCTGTATAAGCGCGCTGCACCGTGGCGGGCGTCGCCAAAAGGCCGATGATGCCGGTTTTGGTCTGCGCGGCGGCCGGCTTGATCGGCGGCACCACGCCGACCACTGGCATGGACAAAGCGGCCCGCACATCCGGCAGAACGATGGTGGAAGCCGTGTTGCACGCCACCACCACGGCGTCCGGCGTCCATTGCTCCGCGATGCGCGCGAGCAGCGCCGGCACGCGCCCGCGCAGCGCGGCGTCCGATTTCAACCCGTAGGGCAGCCACGCATTGTCCGCGACATAGTCAAGCGACAGCGCGCGTCCGGACATCGCGACCGCATCGAGAACGGAGAGTCCGCCGACGCCGGAGTCAAACACCAGCACCCGCTTTGCCGCGTTAACCATTTAGGCCATTTGGGCTATGCAATGTGTTCCACCAAGCGCCTGATTTAAACTGCGTTTCATCAGTCCGCAAACGCACCGCACTTAGTTGTGGAAAGGCGATGTTAACCGCGTTGGCGCGAATCATGTGTAGGTCTAGTGACGTCCGGTGGGGTTTTGGTCAACGCGCCGTCAGAGTGCGTTCCGAACTGCGGGGTCTACATGAACGCCATCGGCAAATCTTCCGTCGTCTTCGTCACGCTGTCCGGTCTGTTCTGGGGCGGATGGACGCTCGGCGCGCAAACGCCTGAAGGGCAGGAAGCGCTCGCACGCGCCTATGCAACGTACGCCGAGCAGCAAGCCGCGGCGAACGAAGACCTCTTCAACACGACGGCGCTGCGCGCGGTGGTCTGCGGCAGCACCAGCGTGGACAGCGCCAATTCCAAGCCGTGCCTCGCCGTCGTCGCGGCGGGCCGCATGTTCATTGTCGATGCTGGCTCGGGCGCAGCCGACACGCTGTCAGCGCGCAACATTCCGATGAACCGCCTCGAAGCCGTGCTGCTGACCAGCGCCGGCCTCACGCAAACGGCTGACCTCGACGAACTCTACGGCGCAAGCGCACGCACGCGCGAAAACGCGCTGCTGCCCGTGTATGGCCCAGCCGACACACAGCGCATGGTCGATGGCTTGAACCAGGCTGCGGGCTTCGACGGCGCCTCGGGTGGCCTGCAGGCGTGGGGTCCCTCGCCTGAGCCGGGACGCTCGGTGATCGTGTTCGAAGCGGACGGCCTTATCGTCTCGGCGTTCACGACGCAGGAAGACGCTTTCAGCGGCCGCGTGGGCTATCGCTTCGACTATCGTGGCCGTTCGATCGTCGTCGGCGGCGACGGGCGCGTGGTCGGCGCGCCGGCGGCGGTGAATGCCGACGTCGTGCTGCAAGGCGCACAAAGCCAAGCGCTGGCGCGTCTGCATGACACCGGCCAAGCCACCGCCGCAGAGATCGCCGCGCAAGCGCGTGCGTCGAACACCGGGCTCGTCGTGCTCACGGGCGCGGACAACCAGATGGCTGGCCAAGTGCAGGTCGCCGAAGCACGCGCCGCGGGCTTCGACGATGTAGTCGCCGGCCGCGTCGGCATGCTGGTCGAGTTGCCGCTGGACAATTCCGAGATCAACGTCCGTCCGCTGTAAGCGCGGCGAAAACGGTCGCAGCCAGAGGGGCGCCTTCGGGCGCCCCTTTTCATTTGCCGACGGACTTGCCCGCGCCCTGCGTTAGAGTGGGCAAGCGGAGGCTGCCCATGCCCGACATGCACCTTGCCGCATTGGCGGCTCACCGGTTCGGCTTCGGCCCGAGGCCCGGCGAGCTGCGCCTGATCGCTGGCGATCCGCGCGGCTGGGTAAAGAGCCAGCTGGGTCGCCAGCCGACGCTTCCGCCCGCCATCGCCGCGCTTCCTTCGGCCGAAGAAGATCTCTGGGCGTTCGGGCGCTGGCTGGTGCGCCGGCGCATGAACGGGGCGAACGCCGAACGCGTCGAGGATCGCGCCGAACGGCAAGGCATCACGCAGGACGAGCTGCGGCGGCTTTCGATCGAAGACGAGTTCGTCGAGAACTTCCGCGAGCGCGTCGTGCGCGCCATCACCGCGCGTATCGATGCAGCCATTGCCAGCGAGCAGCCGGTGCACGAGCGGCTGGTGCATTTCTGGTCGAACCATTTCACGGTCTCGACCGCCAAGCCTGCCGCGATCGCGCTGCCGCCCTCGTTCGAAAAAGACGCGATCCGGCCTCATGTAGGCGGGCGCTTTGCCGACATGCTGATGGCCTCGACCAAGCATCCGGGCATGATCGTGTACCTGGACAACTGGCTCTCGGTCGGCCCGAACAGTCAAGCCGCCCAGAACCCGCGCCGCGCACGGCGCGTTCCAGGCGGGGGCCGCGCCAGCGACATCAACGAAAACCTCGCCCGCGAAGTGCTCGAACTGCACACGTTGGGTGTGAACGGCGGCTACACGCAGGGCGACGTGCAGGCGCTGGCCGCCATCATCACGGGCTGGACCTATGAGCGTCCGCGTTTGCGTGAGCTCGTGCGCGAGAATGGCGGCGACCGGAACGGCGCGGCGCTGTTCGAGTTTGATGCGGCTGCGCACGAGCCCGGGCCGAAGACGCTGCTTAATCGCACTTACGCGCAGACTGGCGTCGCGCAGGGCGAAGCTGCCTTGGGCGATCTGGCGCGGCACGCCTCCACGGCGCGGTTCGTGGCCACGAAACTCTGTCGCCACTATATCGCCGACACGCCGCCCGCTCCCGCCGTCGCGCGCGTCGAGCGCGCCTTTCGCGACAGCGACGGCGATCTGCGCGTTATCATGGAAACGCTCGTCGATAGCCGCGAGGCGTGGGAAACGCCGTTCGCGAAGTTCAAGCGGCCCGAGGAGTACGCGATCTCGCTGCTGCGCGCGGCGAACGTGCGCGAATTGCCGAGCAATGGCTCGGTCGCCGCGCTCACCACGATGGGTCAGCGCCCATACGCCGCGCCGGGTCCGGACGGTTGGGCCGACAGCGCGGAAGCCTGGCTGACGGCTGATCTAGTCTGGAAGCGGCTCGAGTTCGCGCAGGCTTATGGCGAACGCGTCGGACGTGCGGATGTCGATCCGGTGCAGCTGGGCGAGCAGTGCCTCGGTCCGCTGATGAGCGATGAAACACGCACGGCCATTCAGCGCGCCGAAAGCCCGGCGCAGGGGTTTGCGCTCCTGTTCGGCGCGCCTGAGATGCAACGGAGATGAGCATGCTGAACCGCCGCACGCTGCTGGGCGCTTCCGCCGGCGCTGCCGCCCTCTCCTTCCCGGTGTTTGCGTTCGGGCAGGCACAGGCGACGGACAAGCGTTTGCTCGTCGTCATCCTGCGTGGCGGAATGGACGGGCTTTCGGCCGTGCCGGCAGTCGGCGATCCGGCGTTCGCGAGTTTACGCGGACGCCTCGCTTTGCCCCGCACCCTGGCGCTCGACGACACGTTCGCGATGCATCCGAGTTTGCCGAAGATGCACGGGCTTTATCGTGCGGGCGAACTCCTCCCTATTCATGCGTGCGCGACGGCGTATCGCGAGCGCTCGCACTTCGATGCGCAGAATGTGCTCGAAACCGGCGCTTCGGCGCCCTTCGCACGCACGGAGGGGTGGCTGAACAAAGCGCTCGGCGCATTGCCGCGCGCGCGGCCCGAGATGGGCATGGCGCTTTCGGCGCAGGCGCCGCTCATCCTGCGCGGCGCGACGCCGGTGGCGACCTGGTCGCCCTCCGGCCTGCCGGACGTGAACGCCGACACGATGAGCCGCCTGCTCTCACTCTACGAAGCGCGCGACCCGGCGCTGGCGAACGCGCTGGAATCGGCCATGAGCGCCAACACCGTGGCGATGGAGTCCGGCGCCGACGACATGAGTGGGCGCGCCGGGCGCAACATCGTGCCGATGGCGCAAATCGCCGCGCGCTTCTTGAAGGACGACAGTGGTCCCATCGCCGCCGTGATGGAAACAACGGGCTGGGACACGCACGCCAACCAGGGCGTCGAACAAGGCGCGCTGGCGCGCAACCTTACCCAGCTCGACAGCGGCCTCGACGCGTTCAAGACAGAGATGGGCGCCGAGTGGCGCAACACGGTCGTGATCATCGCCACCGAGTTTGGCCGCACTGCCGCGCCGAACGGCGCGGGCGGCACCGATCACGGCACGGGCGCGGTGGCGTTCTTGGCGGGCGGCGCCGTGCAAGGCGGGCGCGTGCTGGCCGACTGGCCGGGCTTGTCCAGCGGCGCGCTTTATGAGGGGCGAGACTTGCGTCCCACTACTGACCTGCGCGCCGTGTTCAAGGGCGTGCTCGCGGACCACATGCGGATATCGGCGGCGGCACTCGAGCGCGACGCCTTCCCAGAGAGCGCCAGCATCCGCGCTACGCGCGACCTCGTCCGCGCGTGATGCTGCAATCACGGATGACGGTAGGCGGAGGGGCGTTATAGTCGGGCCATGCACGCCGATCCTTCGGCAATCTGGTCCTTCTCCCGCGCTCCATTGGCATGGGCGCTTGCGTTGCTCACATTGAATGTGAGCGCTGCACTGGCTGAGGTTGTGACGATCGATCCCGAGCCGTGGTGCACCGATTGGCTATGGTGTCCCGGCTACGAAGCCGTTGGCGTCGCATTCAATCGCGCGCCCGAATTCCATCCTTACGTACTGACAGCGATCCTCACGCCCTTCTTCGCGTATGCCGCCGCTCACATAGCCGGCGCGCCCGCAGGCCCGCGCCGGCATTGGTTTACGGGGCCGGCCGTGTTGGCGTTCATCGGAAGCATCGCGCTCAGCTTTATTTTCGGTCGCGGGCTCCTGCTCTTTTACAGCGTCTCCAATTCGTACCCCCCAGCCATCGCAGTGCTGCTGCTGCAGATGGGATTCGTGCTGGGAACGCTGGCGGCCTGCGCCGCGTCAGGCCTCACGCTGCTTTGCACCTTCGGCTGGCGCCTCGCGCGCGGTGGACTTCGACTCCGTCCTCAGTAAAGTCCGCCGCTCATGCGGGTCCTCCTTATAGCTCTGGCGAGCCTCTTCGCCTTCGCCGCGCCCGCGGCGGCGGACCGGTTCTGGCTCTCTTATGACGGCGCGGGCCTCGGCCTTGTGCCGCTCGGCGGCATCGAGGTGGACGCGGACATCGACGAGCAACGCTACAGGGTCACCGCAACGTTGACGTCGCGCGGTCTGCTGAATCTCTTCGAGCGAACGCACTTGGTCGCGACCTCTCAAGGCGTGATCGAGAGCGGAGACGTACGCTGGCGTCAGTACGATCTCGATCACCGCTACAGCCGCAAGCGCCGCGTCATCAACATGACGGTTGGCGAAGACGGTGCGATCAATGCGACGATCACGCCAAATTACCGGCTTTGGGGCGAACCGCCGGCGAGCGACGAGCAACGCCGGCGCTCGCGCGATCCGCTCTCGACCATGGTCGCGATGGCGGTGGATGTCGGCCAGACGCGGCGCTGCTCGGGCGTCTATCCGACCTTCGACGGGCGCTTCCATTATCTGATGGAGCTGGCGGGCGGCGAGATCGATGATTTCGACGACGCCGGCTACGAAGGCGAAGTGCTGAAATGCTCGCTCGCCTATATCGCCGTCGCGGGGTTTGAACCGCGTGATGCGGGACGCCGGCGCATACCGCACGGCGAAGTCTGGTTCGCCCTAATGCCGGACACCGACTTTGCCCCGCCCGTGCGCATCACCACGCCGATATCCGCCGGCGCCGCCGTTATCCGGCTCGCCAGCTTCCGGCGCGCGCGGGTGGACATCGAACTCACCGCGACGTCGCCTTGAACGCGCGCGTCGCCGCTGCCGAACTGCTGATCGCGGTGCTCGACCGCGGGCGCGCCCTTGAGGAGGCGCTCGCCGAGACGCAGAGCTTCGCCTCGCTCGAAGGCCGCGACCGCGCTTTTGCGCGCGCGCTGGCGACGGCGGGCTTGCGCCGGCTCGGCGGAATCAACACCGTACTCTCGCGTTTTCTCGATCGCCCGCTGCCGGAGAGCGCGCAATATGGGCGCGCGCTACTGCATATCGGCGCGACACAGCTCCTCGTGCTCGGCACGCCGGCGCACGCTGCTGTTGGCGAAACGGTGGAGGCGGCGAACTCACTGGGCCAAGCGCGGGGCTTTGCGAAGTTGATGAATGCGGTGCTTCGCCGCGTCGCGCGCGAAGGTTCGCTGGATGGGCTGCCGCCCGGCGCCGATCTGCCCGGTTGGCTCTATACCCGCTGGCGCGCGACATATGGCGATGACGCGCCGAAGATCGCGCAAGCCCTGCTGCGCGAGCCGCCGCTGGATCTCACTGTGAAGAGCGATGCATCCGCGTCAGCAGAAAGGCTCGACGGCGTGCTGACTCCAACGGGCAGCGTGCGCCTTCTCCCCTTCTCCCTCGCGGAGAAGGGGTCGGGGGACGAGGGGCGATCGAACACACACGGTGTTGAGCAGACTGTCTCATCTCAATCCGAGTCAGCGCGGCAGCTTAACGCCCCTCATCCCCTTACCCCTTCTCCGCAAGGGAGAGCGGGAATCGAGAATCTTCCCGGCTTTAGCGACGGCGACTGGTGGGTGCAGGATGCAGCGGCCGCGCTGCCCGCGCGCGGGCTCGGCGACGTGCGCGGCAAGCGCGTGCTGGACCTTTGCGCCGCACCTGGCGGCAAGACGCTGCAGCTCGCGGCGCTCGGCGCGCGGGTAACGGCTGTCGATAAATCCGAAGCGCGCTTAAAGCGGCTGCGCGAAAATTTGGCGCGCGCCAAACTGAACGCCGAAGTGATCTGCGCCGACGCGCTCGAGTATCGCGCCAGCGAACGCTTTGACGCTGTGCTGCTCGACGCGCCCTGCACATCCACTGGCACCCTGCGCCGTCATCCCGATGTCGCCTGGCTGCGCCGCCCCACCGATGTCCGGGCGCTAGCTGACCTGCAAAGCCAATTGCTCCAAGCCGCCGGTGCGCAGCTGAAGCCGGGTGCGCCGCTCGTCTATGCCGTGTGCTCGCTCGAACCCGAGGAGGGCCCGGGCGTGGCAGCGGCAGCGCTGACGCAAGGCTGGCGGCGCGATCCGATCCGCCTCGGCGAAATTCCGGGCGCGGACGAGTTCCTCACGCCCGACGGCGACATACGCACCCTTCCCTCGCATTGGCCCGAAATCGGCGGCCTTGATGGCTTCTACGTCGCCCGGCTGCGGCGCATTTCTTAACGCCGCGACATGCTCGCCTTGCGCCTCTGCCCGGGCGCAGGTAACCAGCGCACATGGCGCGCACGCTCATTGCACCGTCCATTCTGGCCGCCGATTTTTCCAAGCTCGGCGAGGAAGTATGCGCGGTTGAAGCCGCCGGCGCCGACATGATCCATGTCGATGTGATGGACGGCCACTTCGTGCCGAACATTTCCATCGGCCCCGCAGTGATGAAGGCGATCCGCCCGCACTCGAAGCTGCCGTTCGACGTGCATCTGATGATCGCGCCGGTCGATCCTTACATCCAGCAGTTCCGCGACGCGGGCGCCGACATCATCACCGTGCATCCTGAAGCCGGGCCGCACGTGCACCG
>Ga0196964_10001405_pt1 | contig 12280 bp, 8 predicted proteins | sample S1_10metaG_FD_148615 | JGI IMG/M metagenome (GOLD analysis project Ga0196964, IMG submission 148615) | Soil microbial communities from Anza Borrego desert, Southern California, United States - S1_10 | ecosystem: Environmental > Terrestrial > Soil > Desert | place: USA: California | collected...
AGCCGGCCCGGCACGCCGTGGAACGTTGCGAGTCCATCGCACACGGCATCGAACGGCAATCCGAGCGACAGCACCGCCGCCACAGCGCCCAGGCAGTTCTGAACGTTATGCGCGCCGACAAGCCCCCACTGGATCTGGCGCTTGCCCCAGGGCGTGTCGAGCTGGAAGCGCGTGCCGCGAATGTCCATGCCGCGGATGCGGCCGACCAGTTCCGCGCCTTGCTTTCCCGGCAGCGGAAACTTCGGCGGATCGTTGAGTGCAAAGCCGAGCACCTTCGCGGGCGTGTGCTTCGCGTAGTAAGCGCTCGTCGCGTCATCCAGGTTCAGCACAGCGGTCGCGTTCGAGAAGAGATTGCGAAAGAGGATTCCCTTTGCGTCGCGGTAGTCTTCCATCGTGCGGTGGTAATCGAGATGATCCTGCGTCAGGTTGGTGAAGATGCCCGCGGCGAAGTCGATCCCGGCAACACGATGCTGGCACAGTGAATGGCTGCTCGTCTCCATGACGCACGCGCTGCACCCGGCGTCCACCATAGTGCGCAGGTAGCGGTGCAGGTCGACGGATTCAGGCGTCGTCAGCGGCGCTTCAATCGCCTGCGAGCCCATGTCGTACTCGATCGTACCGAGCATCCCGCATTTCTTTCCGGCCGACTTCATCAGGTGCCGGATCAGATACGCGGTCGTCGATTTCCCATTCGTGCCGGTGACCGCGATCATCTTCATCTTGCGGTCGGCGTAGCCATAGAACGCCTGCGCGGCCAGCGCCAGCCCGAGACGCGCATCTTTGACGACGAGCTGCGGCAGGTGCGTCAGCGCTTCGTTCTTTTCGCTCAGGATCGCAGCCGCGCCGCGCTCGGCGGCCTGGCGCGCGAACTCCGAGCCATCAGACTTTACGCCTGGAAGCGCGGCGAACAGATCGCCTTTCTTCACGACGCGCGAGTCGTAACAAACGCCGGTGATCTCAAGACCTTCCTTGCCCTGGAGCATGCTCGCGTGTGCGGCGACTGAAAGCTGTTCGAGTTTCATCAGTGCGAACCCCGGGCGGGCGCCTCGGCCACAGTGCGCCGCGCATCAGTAATGGCCTTCTTCTGTTCATCGGCATTTTTGGGAGGCACATTGAGCACCATCATGCCCTTCTTGAGGACTTCTCTTGCGGCCGGACACGCGACCGTGCCGCCGTAATAACCCGCGGATTTGTGCGGCTCATCGACAGTTACGAGGCACACGATGCGCGGGTTGTCTGCCGGCGCGAAGCCGCAGAACGAACCGATGTAATGCGTGCTGCTGTAGGTCCGCGTCACCGGATCAATCTTCTTCGTCGTGCCGGTCTTGCCGCCGATTGCCCATTCGGCGCAGAACGCTTTCATGCCGGTGCCGCCCGGCTGGACGACTTTCGCGAGAATCTCACGCATCTGCTGGCTCGTCGCTTCACTGATCACGCGGCGCAGCGGCTGCGGGTGCAGCGAGTAAAGCTCCTCGCCCTTCTCGTTGACGATGCGCTGCACGATCTTCGGCCGGTAGAGCACACCGCCGTTCACGACCGCGGCATAGGCAGCGACGAGCTGCAGCGGTGTCACGCCGACCTCATGCCCCATCGCGACCGAATAGATGCTGTCGTTCGTCCAGACTTTCTTCGAACGGACCAGTCCGCGCACTTCGCCCGGCAGATGAATGTCGGTCTCGTCGCCAAATCCAAACGCTATTACCGTCTCGTACAGGCCGCCCGTCCCGAGCCGCATCGCGATCTTCGCCGCCCCGATGTTGCTCGATTTCGCGATCACGTCATCGAAGCTCAGCGTCGCATACGCGTGCGAATCATGCAGCGTGCGATAACCCAGCCGCCACGCGCCGTTCTCGCAGTGGATGCTCTCGCTGCGGCGCCAGAGTTTCTTCTCGAGCGCCATCGCGGCGGCGAATGTCTTGAACGTCGAGCCGGGTTCGTACACGTCGGTGATGATGCGATTGCGGCGGGACTCAGCCGGAAACTGCGCGGGCTGGTTCGGATCGAACGATGGCACGCACGCCATCGCCAGGATCGCGCCGTTGCTCACGTCCATGACCGTGCAGGTCGCCGACGTGGGCTGAAACTCTTCCATGACTTTTGCGAGCTGCTGCTCGGCCATGTGCTGGATGCGCGCGTCGATCGTGAGCGTGATCGAGAGTCCATCGCGAGGCGGACGGCTGTCGCCAGGCCCAATCGCGCCGTCGTTCAATGCGATCAACCGCCGCGCAGCGTCGCGGTAATAGCGCAGATACCCAGGCGTGCCGCTCAGGATTGAATTCAGCTCGAGCTCCAGCCCTTCCTTGCCGCCGTCGATGCCGGAGAACCCGAGAATGTGGCAGGCGAGCGAGCCCTGCGGATACGTGCGGCGGAACTCGTCCTCGAAGCCGATGCCGCGAATCTTCAGCGCGCGGATCTTGTCTGCGACTTCGGGCGCGACGTGCCGCTTCAGGTAAACGACGCGCACATCGTCGCGCGCCATCTTCTGCATCAGTGCTTCCGGCGCGATGCCCAGGATCGGCGCAAGCTTCTTCGCCGCCGTGGCAGGCTCCTTCAGAATCTTCAGGTCAGCGATGATCGTGTCGCACGGCTGGCAGAACGCGAGCGGCAGGTTGGTGCGATCGCTGATCGGACCGCGCTGCCCGGGGTTCATCTCCTGGACGACGCGCTGCTGTTCGGCGCGCTTAGCCCATTTCGTCCCCTGCCCCACCTGGATCTGTGCGAGCCGCAGTGAGAGGCCAATATACAGCGCGAGAATGACACTGAGGATCACACCGATGCGCCAGCGCGCGCCCGAACCCGGCCCCGCCGTACGCATCCAGCCGTCGCACGGGACGTGCTGGCATGACGACGCAGGCCGGGCGCTCTCTGGCTTTGAAACCGGCACGCAGGCAGTCTCGGTGATCGGGTCCATAGCCGGAAATCTCTTCAGGGCCGCGCGCTGCGAGTCGATCGTGACATCGGAGCCGGTGTTGCTGGCGCGGTAGCCGGCGCCGGCCGCGCGCCCTGCGGTGAACCCAGCGACCGAGCCACTGGAGGCGGCACTGGCGGCTGAGGCTGCGCCGTGTCGGTCGTTGCCGCGAACGAAGGCGGCGCAACCTTGAGGTTCAGCTCAGCGGCGCGTTCCATCACGGCCCGAGGCGACTGCAGCGCCGTGTGCTTGATGCGGTTGAGTTCGATCTGCTCGCGGATTTCGCGCAGTTCTTTTTCCTGCGCTGCGATCTGGTAGCAGAGCGCCGTCTGCTGCTGCCCGTCATGAACTGAGAGCAGCCCGGCACAGGCGAGCAGGCCCAGAAGCAAGAGATGCCGGCCGTTAATCACTCGTTAACCCCGAATTCAAATTGATGAACCGCCCACACTTGTGGTGGGGCAGACATTCCTGTCTGCCCAAAAACAGGAGCGAAGCTCACCTTTCCTCCCAACTTGCGATTCAAGGTGAGCTTCGCTCCCATCTGAGGGCAGACAGGAATGTCTGCCCCACCTATGTACAGCGTTCCAGCACGCGCAGCTTCGCGCTGCGGCTGCGCGGGTTTTGTTCGATCTCCGCGTCGCTCGCCGCCACGAACTTGACCGTCTGTTGGAATCGTCCAGTTTGGTCCAAAGCTTTAAAGGCATGCTTTACCAAACGGTCTTCCAGCGAATGAAAGGTGATGATCCCGATGCGGCCGCCGGGCGTCAGAAGCTCCGGCCCATCGCTGAGCAGAGCCTGGAGCGCGTCCAATTCGCCGTTCACCGCGATGCGCAGCGCCTGGAAAGTTCTGGTCGCCGGATGGATGCGCTCGTGCCGCCGCACCCGCAGCGCGCGCCGGACGAGTTCCTCAAGCTGTCCCGTCGTTTCGACGGGGTTCGCGCGGCGCTGCTCCACGATTGCACGGGCGATGCGGCGCGATTTCCGCTCTTCACCGTACTGGTAGATAATGTCGGCGATTTCGTTCTCCGGCCGCGTGCGCAGAAGGTCCGCCGCTGTCTGCGGCAGCGTCGGATCCATGCGCATGTCGAGCGGCTCGTCGAAGCGAAAGCTGAAACCGCGGTGCGGGCGGTCGAACTGCATGGAGCTGACGCCAAGGTCGGCGAATACCGCATCTGCGCTGTTTACGTGGAGCGCTGCGAGCGCCCCACGGATGTTGCGAAAGTTGTCTTGAACGAAATCCAGGCTGACGTCCGCCGCGTCAGCCAGCGGCTGCAGCCGGGCGCGCGCGATCGAAAGCGCCTCAGGATCGACATCGAAGGCGATCAGCCGCCCATTCGGTTTGATGCGCTCGATGAATGCAGCGGAATGGCCGCCGGCGCCGAGCGTGCAATCGGCGACGGTCTGGCCCGGACGGAGTTGGAGGTGTTCGAGCGATTCGTTCAGGAGAACGCTGACGTGCGGCGGAATCTCAGCGGGCGCCATGCCGGGCTACCTCAGGGTGGCCCGTCCCAGAGCGCCAGCGGCTGGGGCGGGCGCCGAAGGCGCAAGAGGCCTTCCATGAATACTCGTTCTTCAGGAATGCTGCGTTCAGGGAAGGCTTCTTGCGCGCTGCGCGCGCCCACCCCCGGCCGCTTCGCTCCGAGTTGGGCCACCCAGCCGGAACCTGGACCTTCAGTTTAAACGCTTGCGGCGGCCGCAGCATTCACAGCCGGCGCGCTCAGCGGCGCCGAACGGGAGATGCGCAACAGGCTCGCCATGTACGGCGAAAGTTCAATCTCGCCATACTCCCGGCCGAGGCTGCGCACTTCGTTGCAGCGCCGCACCATGATCTCGACATCGTCCGCGATCTGCGGCGAAGGCGGCACATCATTTCCCTTCGAGAGATGCGCCTTCACCCGGTCGAACGCTGATTTCTTTCTCGCCATAATCCACGCCCCTGTCGCTTCAACTGCTCCCTCGCTCCACGTCGGCCGCTTTCCCGTCGGCCTCGCGCTCTCCAGACCTGCTACAGATTCAGAATGCTCGTCACCTTCTCAGACATCGACGCCATCTTCTGCTCTTCGTTCTTGTCAAAGTCGCGCTGCAGTTCCGCCGGCCAGATCTTGATGAAAGTGAACGCGCCGCAGAACGCCACTTCGTCGCGAATGTTCAGCGCTTCCATCCACTTCGCCGGCAGCACGAAACGTCCCTGGCTATCGGGCTCGACCGGCTCGCACACGCGCGCCATGTACTCGATGACCGCAGCCTTCTCTTCGTTCGAAAGATTCGGTTTCTGCTTCACTTCATCCAGCTTCTGGTCGAACTGCTTCTTGGTGTACAGGCGCAGGTACGGCTCGTTCTGCCAGCGCATCAAGAGGAGCGGCCCTTCCTGGGCCTCGTCGAGCGCGCGCTTATGCTGCTTCGGAATCGCGACCTGATTCTTCCCCGAGACCTTGTGGTAGTTCGTGCCGAAGAACGTGGCCCGGCCTTGCGGCGCGCGCGCCGCTTCACTGCTGAGTACGGGACCGACTTCGCTCATCTGCGTTGCACCTGGCCGCACTCTTCACTACTTTTCACTACTTTGAGTGCTGGAAAGATACACGCCTACACATAGAGCGTCAAGACGTAAGTTCCTCAAAATTCAGGATTTACGATAACACAATGAATTGTGTGACGAGAGATTTGTCAACCACTACTGATTGTGGAAAAGGAATTATCGGGCGCAGATTCGCCCCTCTATATTGCGGAAAAAGATTTCAGACTGTGTAACCTTCTGCCGAGATTCACCTTTCAAAATCGCGCTAAAAAAATCCAAAAGTCTTCGCGGATTTTCGCCAAAAGACAGATTCGCTAAGTGTTTTAGTATAAGTGAGGAGCGAAGAGATTCGCGCGGTCATCCCAGCGCCTGGAAGACCTTCAACGCCTCCGCCAGCGTCGCATCCGAGGCCGCGTAGCTGATCCGGAAATGCGTGTCGCTGTTCGAGAACACGTTGCCTGGCACGAGCAGCAGTCGCTTCTGAATCGCTGTCTCCACGAACTGCTGGCCGTTCGAGTACTTCTTCGGCACGCGCGGGAAGAGATAAAACGCGCCGCCGGGTTCTTCGCAGTCGTAACCCGCATCGCGAAGCCCCTTCAAAAGGAAGTCGCGCTTCTTTCTATACGCGTTGACCTTGTCGCTGAGGTCGATGTTGAAAGCGCTCAATGCAGCGCGCTGAGCGGAACTTGGCGCGCACACGAATGTGAACTGTTGCAGCTTGATCAGTTCTTCGATCAGTTCCTTCGGTCCGGCGGTCCAGCCGATGCGCCAGCCGGTCATCGCCAGCGTCTTCGAAAGTCCGCCGACGGAGAGCGTGCCTTCAGGGTAGTACGCGAGCAGCGACTTCGCGTCGCCGCCATAAGTGAAGAGTTCGTAGATCTCGTCGCTGATGACGATGATGTTCTTCGCACGTGCGAGGTCCGCGATCTCCTGCTTCTCTTTCGCCGAGAGCGTCGCGCCGGTCGGGTTCGCGGGAGACATGCACAGGATCGCCTTGGTCCGCGGCGTGATCTGCTTCTCGAGCTGCGCGGCCGACACTTTGAAGTGCGGATAGGTGTCGTAGAAGACCGGCGTCCCGCCGCACATGGTTGTCAGATGCTTGTAGCTGACGAAGAACGGATCGGGGACGAGCACCTCATCCCCCGGGTTCACGAGCGCCAGAAGCGCGAGTGTCAATCCGCCGGAGGTGCCGCTCGCGATGAGACAATCGCCCGGACGCACGCCATGTCGCTGCTGATACTGGTCGAGGACCAGCTTGCGCAGTTCGGGAAACCCGGCGCTCGGCGGATAGCGGTTGAACCCGCCGCGAATTGCTTCGATATGCGCCGCCTTCACCGGTTCGGGGACGTCGAAGTCGGGCTGGCCGATCGAGAGGTTGATCGCGTCTTTGACGGTGGCGGCGAGATCAAAAATCTTGCGGATGCCGGAGGCTTCGATCCCGGCGACGCGTGCGGCGAGCAGTTGGGCGTAATTCATGGGCGGCATTTTCGGTAAGCGTATTGTGTTGTCGAACGACTTTTAACGGGCGGAAACGGCGTTGTGCAGTGACTTCATTTCCCGGCTCGGGTTATGATATCGCCGGTTCTCGTAGGGTGGGCGTCTCGCCCGCCTCCGCCGTTGGAAGAAGGCTCGGCACATGCGACACCTTTATCTAATCCTCGCGATTGCAGCGCTCGCGTTCGTCGGCTGCAACGTCGACGACGAAGGACGGGAGTTCTTCGCGCTAGACACGCCCGAACTCGAAAACGCGCACGTGTTGACGAGCAAAGTTATCACGGGCGCAGAACCGAAAGGCGCCGAGTCCTTCAGGACGCTGCGTGAGTGGGGCGTGAAGACGGTGATCAGCGTCGACGGCGCAAAACCGGACCTCGAGAACGCGCACGCGCAGGGCATCCGCTACGTTCATCTGCCGCTGGGTTATGACGGCATCAAGCAGGAACGCGCGGAACTCGTCGCGAAGGCGATTCTCGAATCCGAAGGTCGCGTGTATGTCCACTGTCATCATGGAAAGCATCGCGGCCCGGCAGCGGCCGCCGCGGCGTGCGTGGTGCTCGGTGAACTGGTCAATGCAGAAGCGGTCCGCGCACTTCAGACAATCGGGACCGGAGAGGAGTACCAGGGACTGTGGAAAGCCGCCCGCGAGACCAAACGCGTCTGCCACAAGAATCTGAAAAAGATCGATTGCAAGTTCGTCGAAAGCGCGCCTGTACCACCGCTTGCCGAGGCAATGGTTCACGCCGACGAGGTCATGGCGAACCTGAAGCTGTGCCAAGAGGCAGGCTGGAAGACGCCGCAGGACCATAAGGATCTCGAACCCGCGCACGAAGCGCTGAAGATGCGCGAGCTGTTCTTTGAAATGATGCGCACTGAAGCCGAGAAGTCGCGGCCAGAAGAGTACAGGAAGATGTCCAAGGCCACTGAAGACGCGGCGCGGGCGCTCGAAACGAAGCTCCGCGAGAAGGACTTGAGTGCTGAAGATCGCGCGAAAGCAGCCGGCGCGCTCTTCATGACGCTGAAGCAGAGCTGCACGGACTGCCACAAGACCTATCGCAACAATTCGTGGTAATTCCCCTCTCCTCTGCCGGTAGAGGGCCGACGTGAGCGAAGCGAACGCGGGGTGAGGGGTTCGCGCTTTCTCATTGAGAACGCAGCCGCGCAAACTAAAGTTTGACGCCACATGAGCGCCGCGCCCGATATTGATCACGCCCTCAAGTCTCTCTTCGGCTTCGACAGCTTCCGCCCAGGCCAGCGTGAACTCGTCGAAGCCGTTCTCAAAGGGCGCGATGCGCTCGGCGTTCTTCCCACAGGCGCCGGGAAGTCGCTGACGTACCAGTTGCCCGCGCTGCTGCTCGAAGGTTTGACCGTCGTCGTCTCGCCGCTGATCGCGCTGATGAAAGACCAGGTCGATGGCTTCAACCGCCGCAATAAAGGGACAGCGGTTGCGATCCATTCGAATCAGAAAGGGCGCGAAGCATCTGACTGCATTGCGGCGCTGAAGCACGGCCAGGCCTCGCTGCTGTACATCGCGCCCGAGCGCCTGGAAACCGGCCACTTCGTCTCCTTCCTGAAGGAGTTGCGGCCGAAGCTGCTGGTGATTGATGAAGCGCATTGCGTCAGCATGTGGGGCCACGATTTCCGGCCGTCGTACCTGGCGCTGGGAGGCATTGCCGAATCGCTACGCCCCTGCCCCATTCTGGCGCTGACGGCGACGGCGACGCCCGCGGCGCGGCGCGACATCGCGGCGCGGCTGGGTCTTGTGGATCACCTCGAGTTCACGGGCTCGTTCGACCGGCCGAATCTGCGTTTCGAAGTTCACGCCTGTTCGCAGGGCGAAAAAGAGAAGATGCTGAAGACGCTCCTCAAGACCGAGGAGAACGGGTCGCAGATTGTTTACGTGGGACGGCGTGCGGACGCGGATGAGCTTAGCGTCTTGCTGAATCGTAGTGGCTTCCGCGCGGTTCCATACCACGCGGGGATGTCCGGCGAACACCGCAAGCGCGCGCAGGACCAGTGGCTCAGCGGCGAAAAGCCGATCGCCGTCGCGACGCTCGCTTTCGGAATGGGCATCGACAAACCGGACGTGCGGACAGTGGTTCACTACCAGCATCCGGCGTCGCTCGAGGCATATTACCAGGAAGCGGGACGCGCGGGACGCGACGGCAAACCCGCGCGCTGCGTGCTGCTCTTCAGCGGAAAGGACAGTTCGCTCGCGCACTTCTTCATCCGCAATCGCTACCCGTCGTGGCAGGACGTGAAGGCGTTTCTTGAAGGCATCAACCCGGCTGGGTGCACGGATGAACAGCTCTCGATGCTCGGCCCGTCGGACATGACGCCTGAACAGCGCAACGTCGCGCTGCTCTCGCTGATCGAACAGCAGCTCGTATGGATGGACGACCGTGGTCTTTACTGCCGGCGGCCGCAGGTCCCGAAGTTCGTGCCTCTCGACAACATGAACCGGCGTCGCGACGCGGATTACGCGCGGCTCGAGACAATGCTGGGCTATGCCAAATCGCCCGGCTGCAATCGCGCGCTGCTGTTGAAGTACTTCGGAGAGAAACTGCCGGCGGATTACCGCTGTGGCAATTGCACGCGCTGCGATCCGGATGCGAAGCCGATCATTGAAGGCGGAGCGAAGAAGTCCAGCAAATCGAATCATGCAGACTTCAATCCAACCGCGCTTCAACAGGAGAAGGTTGCTGAGATCTCGCGGCTGCTGCTGCTCCATAAGGAGACGCTCGCGAAACAGAAGCTGCGCACGATCCGTCCGGTCGAGGGCTTCTTTCGCGGCGGCGTCGCCAAGGATGTCCCAGAAGAATGGCGCCAACTTGAAGGCTACGGCTCGTTCTCGTATTTGAAGCGAGCGGAGCTGGAGCCGCTGGTGAGAAAGGCGCTGGCGGAGACGAACATCTGGAAGGCGAAAGAACAGGCGCCTGACCCGAAGCTCGAAGCCGTCCTGGCCAGCGGCGATGTCTTTTGGAAATCCAAGCGCCGCGCGTACACCAAAACCGAGCTGCTGGCGCGCGAGGTCCCGCGACAACGAGGCCTGTTGATCCTGCGCGCGTTTGCATCCGAGAAGGACGGCTTCGCGCCGGCGAAGCTCGCGGGCATCCTGCACGGCCATCCGATGATGGCGCACGATCACCCGGAACTGATGCAGCATCCATTCTGGAAGAAAGTGCCCGACTGCAAGTACGACGACATGCTGGCCGATGTTCTGACGATGTGGTGCAAGGGATATCTCGAACAGTCGCCAGAGAATGCGCGGCTAGTGCGCATCTCCGCCAAAGGCCGGGGCGTGCCAAAGGTCGCCGTGCCGAACTGACGTCAGGATGGAAATTCGGAAGACCTGCACGTCGCCGTTCTCGAGAATCAGCGCGTACTCATCGATGCGTGTGGCAGGAAGGACGCTCACGGGCTGGTGGCCGGGGCCGGCGGTCGTCGCAATAATCTGAAGCCTCGCCGACTCAGTCTGGTAAATGCGGATCTCTTCTTTCGTGGCGGCGATGAGTTCTCCGCCGCGCGTGAAGCCGATCGCGGGACGGGTGAGGCCCACTGCGAATTTCTCCTGCTTGTTCTCCTGCGGCCAGAAGAGGACGCCGCCGTTCTCGAGCGACACCGCGATGCGTAGGCGGGTAAACGGAGCGGAGATCGCGAGCGCCACGGCTTTCGAAGGCAGCTCGCGAGTCAGTTGCTCGTCCCCGTTGACTTGGATCAGCGTTGAATCCATGAGCAGAAAGACACGCTGGTCGCGGGCGGCCATCGAGACCCACCGCGCCTGTCGTGGGCGCGGTCCAAAAAAGCCAAGCGGATGCTGCGACTGAAGTTTGCCGGCGCTCGTATAGTGGCTGAGGGTTGCAGTCTCGGCCGACATCTGGCAGGTAAAGGTCCTGCCGGACTCATCAAAGCAGAGACCGTACGTCTCAGCCGTAATGTGTTCGGATAACAACCCGATCATGCGGGCGGCAATAGACTCGTATGATGGAAAGTTCCGTTGCGGGACGTTCGTTCCATCGCCCAACGCGAGTACGACCGGTGCCTGATCCAGCCGGGGCACCTCCAGCAAGATCGGCGTCTCGCGCTTGATGATGTTGCTCCACGTCAGCGGTTGCAGCGTGCCATCCCAGCCGCCGCGCACCGCAACGAGAACGCTGCCGAGCGTTCCGGCCGCATAGAACACATCCGCATCCGCCGACGCAGCCGTCATCCACTTCGCCGGCGGCAGCTTGAAACTCTTCAGCAGCACCGGCGTCTTGGAGAGGTGCCGCTGCGCCGCGGGTTTGGAAGCGGCGCGCTGCTGCTTCTCGCGCGTCTCGATGTAACGCGCGACATCGCGTTCGAGCAGGCGGTCTTCCCGCGCCAGGCGCCATACACAATGGACGACGGTGCGAGCGGCATCGACACTCAAACCCGGTAACCGCTGCCCCGCCATGACGCGAACGGCGTCAGCGGCCATGACGCGGAAGGACGTATCCGGATAGGTGCCGCTCGCCGACTGCAGGACCTCGATCGCGTGCACAGAGCTCTGCGTATTGAGGTCGTCGCTCGCAACGCTGTGCACGGCTTTCGCTGCATCGCCATGCCGGCCGAGCCGCCCAAGCAGCGCGAAGCGATTCTCAAGACACGCCTTCGCCTGTTTCGAACTCGGCCAGCCGCCGGCGAGCGTCTGAAGCGCGCGCTCGGGTTCCGTCAGTTTTTCCTCGAGGATCTTCGCCGCGCCGACCAGGTTCGACTGCTGCAGTTCGGCGGCGACGGCTTTCTCGTATGCGTCGCGCGCTTCGTCGAACCGATGAAGTTTCTCGTACAGGCGCGCGACTTCCATCCATTGCTTGAGCTCAGTCCGGATGGCGATCGCGTCGAGCAGCAGGCCGCCTTCTTCGAGACATTCCGCGGCCTGAACCTTGTTCTTCAGAATGTCTCGGTAAATGACGGCAGCTTCGCGGTAGTGGCGTCCCTGCTTGAGCGCATTCGCTGCGGAAGCATCATCGCCGAGCAGTTCGGCGAAGATGTACGCGGCACGACGGTAGCGTCCGAGACTGAGCTCGCGATTGGCGGCGGCGATGTACTGCTCGCGCAGCTTCCAGCGCAGGTTTTCGGGAATGTCCCACGCATCGACGGCGAGGCCGCCATAACCACCCAGGCGGAAATCAATGTCGCGCGCGGTGAGTCGCGATCCGGGCGCCGCCACACCACGCCCGCCGCCGCCGGCAAGCGGGATGGCGAACTTCAGACCCTCGTCAGGGTTGCGCTCGAGCATGTTGAGCAGGCGGCTGAGCTCTTGATTGCGTGCGCGCTGCAGGCGCTCGTCGATCGCGTTGAAAACGCCGTTGGCCCACTGCGCGAACGAATCGAGGAAGTCC
>Ga0196964_10001406_pt1 | contig 12274 bp, 10 predicted proteins | sample S1_10metaG_FD_148615 | JGI IMG/M metagenome (GOLD analysis project Ga0196964, IMG submission 148615) | Soil microbial communities from Anza Borrego desert, Southern California, United States - S1_10 | ecosystem: Environmental > Terrestrial > Soil > Desert | place: USA: California | collected...
GGTGGACGAAAACGTCCTTGCCACCGTCATCACGCTGGATGAAACCGAAACCCTTCTGATCGTTGAACCACTTCACCTTGCCCGTGGCCATGCGAGCGACTCCTTAAAATAAGGCCTGATCCTGAAACAAAAAAACCCCAGGCGTCAGGACCAAACGCCGGGGGCTTAAATACAATTGTAGGCACTTCACTGACATCAAACCACGCACCACTTTCACGACGTACATACGTACGCTTTAGTCAAACGTCAACTTACCCGCTTAAAACGTGATTAGCAACATGAAAACTAGATTGTCGCAGGCGTCCATTCCCAACAGAAAAATCCGGCCCCGGACAAGTAAGCCGGCCCACGCCGTAAAAAAACGTGGGCCGGCGATGTAACATAATTGCCCGCGATCAGTTGTAAAGCTTGGCGATCTCGCTCAGCGGCTTGACCTTGATCTTGCCGGCCTGGCCAGCCTGCCCGAACTGAATCATACGCTCTTTGCAGACGGCCTGCATGGCCGTGCGTGCGGGCGCCAGGTATTCGCGCGGGTCGAACTTTTCGGGCGTTTCAGCGAAGACTTTGCGGATCGCGCCGGTGATCGCCAGGCGCAGGTCCGTATCGACGTTGATCTTTCTCACGCCGTTCTTGATGCCCAACTGGATTTCCTCGACCGGCACGCCCCAGGTCTGCTTGAGCTTGCCGCCGTACTTGTTGATGATGTCCTGCAGCGCCTGCGGAACGGAGCTGGAACCGTGCATCACCAGGTGCGTGTTCGGCAGCTTCTTGTGGATTTCGATGATGCGGTCCATCGCCAGGATCGCGCCGTCGGGCTTGCGCGTGAACTTGTAGGCGCCATGGCTGGTGCCGATCGCGACGGCCAGCGCATCGACGCCGGTCTGCTTCACGAAATCGGCGGCTTCATCGGGGTTGGTCAGGAGCTGCTCGCGCGTGAGCTTGCCTTCAGCGCCGTGGCCGTCTTCCTTGTCGCCCATTCCGGTTTCAAGATTGCCCAGGCAGCCCAGTTCGCCTTCGACGCTCACACCCTTGGCATGCGCCATCTGGCAGACCTTCTTCGTTACAGCGACGTTGTAGGCGAAATCGGCGTGCGACTTGCCGTCTTCCTTCAGCGATCCGTCCATCATCACGCTCGTGAAGCCCTGCTCGATGGCGCTCATGCAGGTTTCCGGGCTGTTGCCGTGGTCCTGGTGAAGACAGATGGGAATCTTCGGGTAGAGTTCGACGGCGGCCTGCATCAGATGATAGAGGAAGCGGTCGTTGGTGTATTTCCGCGCGCCGCGGCTGGCCTGGATGATGACTGGGGAATCGGTTTCCTTGGCGGCTTCCATGATCGCCTGGATCTGTTCCATGTTATTTACGTTAAACGCGGCAAGGCCGTAATTGTTCTCCGCGGCATGATCACACAACTGACGTAACGACACCATTGGCATGACAGAACTCTCCTCCTGAATTGTCTGACAGCAAATTTACACGCTTAAGAACGGCGGAACAGTCTAATCCTCACGTTACATGAGTAAAACATAAATCCAGGGCATAGAAGCGCATGATTTTATGAAATTGAACGCCCTCCAGCGCGTCTGGTAGCATGGCCGTGATCCATGCTGCCGTTGGGAGCGAACTTCAACCTCGGCCAAAGCGGCGACGGCTCGGCAACACGTGCGCGCTATAACTGGTCCGCACGTGGTGCCTTCGGCGCGCGGTGGTTTATGGATTGCGTATCACTACACGTCCCCGGTGGATGAGGCTGCCGGACTGGAGAGCAGGGCATGTATCCAAACTGGGCTGATGCATCGCAGAGATTCCCGGCAGTTGAGCGCCAGCAGACGCGCATCCGCCTCAACCGTAACGAGCAGCGCCTGCAGGTAAGCGAGCGTACGATCCGCCAGGTCGCGCGGCAGGAATGCGGCAGCAACATCGCGATGATCCTGCTGCGCCAGGCGTTCTATGAATACTGGCTGCGGCTGTGGAAACACACCTCTTTTCGGCGCAGCGAAAATGGCGAAGCGTGCAAGGCGTACTGCGCCATGAGTCGCGCCGAGTTTGAAGCGATCAACGCTCGCCAGCGCTGGGCCAACTGGCGCACGATTCCACGCGGGATTTCCGGACTTCTGCCCAACAGGCCGTTGACGATCATCGATCTCTGCTGCGGCACGGGAGATTCGACGGCTGTGCTGGCCTATTACGCTCACCCGGGGTCGCGCATTGTCGGACTGGAAAACAACCCCGCCTTTGTGACCGAAGCGCGCTCGCGTTCGTTCTGGGATGAACGCGGCCATCCTTGCACCGTGACATTCAATGTGCAGTCAGTGCTGGAAAAATTTCGCGACGCTGACGGCCAGATTTTTCAGGATGGCAGCGTCGACTGGATTAATTGCTGCGGTGCGATCGGCTGCCATTTTGATAAGGAGGCCACACGCAAGCTGTCAGACGAAATCGCGCGCGTGCTGCGTCCACGCGGGCTGGCGACACTGGATTCCGGCGAATCCGGCACAAGCGAGCAGGACCTGACGGCAATTATGCTCGCGCGCCAGATGAAGCCGGTGCACCGCGCCAAGAGCTGCATCTTTGACCGCTACACGCAGGTGTGCTTCCAGCGGCGATGAGTTTCTTAGTTTACAGCAAAGGCGCACGAATGAACGGAAGAGCAGCGATTTCGGTTTAATCCGGAGTTAGAAATTTTAAGTAAGTTTTCTCAGCGTCTTGGCGTCTACGCGGTTAAAGTCAGTCACTTCTCGTACGGCACAACCTTCGTCACGCCGTTGATGCCGAAATAGACGCGGCCTTCGGCGTATTCCCAGATGTAATTTCCGCCGTCGATGCCGCGGATGCCTTCTTCATAAATCGTCTTGTAGCGCGAACCCATGATGCGCAGGACTTCGTTGTTGCCCATGCCTTTGCGCACCTGGTTGATGTCGTGAAACATGTTGGCGCCGGTCAGAGATGGCGTCTTCGGCCTGGCGCAGCCGCCTGCGATTCCACCCAGGATCACCACCAGGATTGCCGTGCAAGCCGTGCGCATGAATGAAGCCCCTCCAGCGTTACTTACTTTGAATGCTTCTCAATCCAGGCCTTTATCTCATCCTTGCCGCGAGCGCCTTCAAGCTGATCGGCTTTCTTGCCGTCCTTGAAGAGCATCAGCGTGGGCAGCAGATCGACTTCCCACTTTTTCGCCAGCTCGGTGTTCTTATCGACGTCGATGTTAGCAAGTTTTACAGAGGGAGGCAATTCGGAAGAGAGTTCTTTCAGCGTGACCGCAATCAAGCGGCATGGCGCGCACCAGCTCGCCCAGAAATCCACTACGACCACGCCTTTGTGCGCCAGCACTTCACTCTCGAAAGTGGCTGCGGAGACGGCCGTGCCGACTGGCGCATGGGCGCTTGTCTTTTCTCCGCCGGAAGCTGACGGTTTGGCCGTCTCAGGCGCAGCAGGACCTAAGGGGCCCGGCGCCGAACAGCCCGCCAGAAAGAGCGCAGCGCTCAGCAGAAGCGTAACGGTCGCGTTTGCATTCATGTGCTCAGCCTGCTTCCTCGCCGGGAGATGCGTCGTCTCCATCCGTCGCGGAGGTGCTTCTTCCACCATCGCTGTCGGACGCTCGAGCTTCCTTGATTTTATTGAGCACCGAGAACGACTTTTCAATGGATTCATCCAGCTCGATTTTGACATGCGGCGTCGTGCGCGTTTTCAGGCGCTTTGCGATACGCGACTGGATCAGGCCGCGCGCGTCTTTAAGCCCGTGCATCGTGCGCGACTTGTCTCCGGCATCTCCCAATACGGAGACGTGGATGGTGCAGTACGCCAGATCGTTGGTCAGATCGATTCGCGTGACCGTGCAGAAACCGATACGCGGATCGGTAAGATGCTGGAGTATAACCTCGGCCGCTTCTTCGCGGATCACTTCTTTGAGACGTTCGTTGCGTAAACTCATGATGACTTCCAGTTATTAAGAGCCAAGAGGCAGGAGCCCGGCTTTACTCCTGACCGTAATTTAAAAAATCCTTCTGCACACCCGTCACCTGCACATTTGGATCGTTCTGTGCATAGCGAGATATCTCGCTGACGATGTCCTGAAGCAGCGGCTTTTCGTTCGCGACCGTTGAAATCCCCAGCGAGGCCCGATTCCAACTCTCCAGATCACCGACTTCCGAACAGGCTACGTCAAACCGGCTGCGCAGCCGTTCCTTAAGGCTGCGAACGGCCTGCCGTTTGTCCTTCAGCGAACGGGATCCGGGAATCAGAAGATCCAGACGAATGACGGCTATCCACATATCAGAATTTAAACAAACGACTTCAGCACAGAGGCAGAGAGCGCCAGGCCGTTACGAAGCGATATAAATTCCGCTCCGCGCAACGCCGGGTGCTCTGTGTCCCTGTGCTGAAGTCGTTTCAGTTTCCGTTTCTCACTTTCCATCCAGCGTGCGCTTGACCTGCTCAGTTGTGAACGCTTCGAGCAGATCGCCCTGCTTGATGTCGTCAAAACCATCAAGTTTGATACCGCACTCAAAGCCCGAGCGCACTTCCTTGGCATCGTCTTTTACACGCTTGAGGCTCGCCAGCTTGCCGGACCACACCGGCTTGCCGTCGCGGATCAGGCGCACACTTGAGTTGCGGGTGATCACGCCGTCAGTGACAAAGCATCCGGCGATCGTTCCAATCTTGCTGATCTTGAACGTCTGGCGGATGGCGACATGTCCCTGGATGACTTCGCGTTCGATGGGCTTGAGCAGGCCTTCGAGCGCCTTGCCGACGACGTCCACCACCTCGTAGATGATGCTGAAGGTGCGGATGTCGACATTGCGTTCTTCAGCCAGGCGGCGCGCACCGGGGTCGGCCGTTACGCCGAAGCCAATCACAATGGCGTCCGACGCGTCGGCCAGCAGCACGTCCGTTTCGTTGATCGCGCCCACGCCGTCGTGCAGGATATCGATACGCGCATCCGGCCGCGAGAGCTTGCTGATTTCGTTGCGCAGCGGCGCCAGCGAGCCCATCACGTCGACCTTCAGCACCAGCTTAAGCGAGGCGACCGCGCCCTGCGCCAGCAGGTCGCTGAGCGTTTCGAGCGTGACGTGCGCACGCTTGATAAGTCCTTCCTGGCGCATGCGCATGGCGCGCTGTTCGGCAATTTCGGCGGCGTCCTTGATCGAGTCCATCACGTGGAAGCGTTCGCCCGAAAGCGGCACTTCGTTCAGTCCCGTGACCAGCACAGGCGTGCTTGGCCCAGCGATTTCACGCGGCTTGCCGGTGTCTGAGAAAATCTGGCGCACGCTGCCGTAGGCATGTCCGCAGATGATCACATCGCCCTGCTTGAGCGTGCCTTCCTGCACCAGCAGCGTACAGACGATGCCGCGGCCCTGGTCCTTGTGGGCTTCGATCACCGTTCCGAACGCAGGCTTGTTGGGATTGGCCTTGAGCTCGAGCAATTCGGCTTCGAGCAGGATGCGGTCAAGCAGGTTGTCTACGCCGAAACCGGTCTTGGCGGAGACTTCCACACAGCCCACGTCGCCGCCGTAGCCTTCAACAAACAGCTCTTTGGCGGCCAGCTGTCCCTTGACGCGGTCCGGATTGGATTCCGGAAGATCAACCTTGTTAAGCGCGACGACGATCTTTTTCGCCGCCTGCTTGGCGTGGCTGATGGCTTCCTCGGTCTGAGGCATGACGCCATCGGTTGCGGCCACCACCAGGATGACCACGTCCGTGACGTTTGCGCCGCGCGCACGCATTTCAGTGAATGCCTTGTGACCGGGCGTGTCGAGGAACGTGACATCGCCTTTGGTGTGATGAACTTTGTACGCGCCGATGTGCTGCGTAATGCCGCCGGCTTCGCCTGCCGCCACCTTGGCGTTGCGGATGTAATCGAGCAGCGAGGTTTTGCCATGGTCGACGTGACCCATGATGGTAACCACAGGACCGCGCGGCCGCAGGTCCTCGGGCTTGTCGGCAACGTCGGCCTTCTTGAGCAGCTCTTCTTCGACGTCGCGCGCCTTCTTGATTGTGATACCGTGCTTGAGCGGGTCGAATTCGAGCGCGTAAATTTCGGCGTCCGAATCGGGCAGAATGGTGTTGATCGTCACCATCTTGCCCTGTTCGAGGAACTTGCGGATCAGGTCTGTGGCCTTGATTCCCAGCGCCTCACAGAGCGCCTTGATGGTCACCGGCGAGGTGACGTCGGCTGGGCCTTCACGGCGAATCAGCGGCTTGGGCGCAAGGTTGCGCTGCTTGGGCCGGCGGGCGCCGCGGAAGCGATCGTCGTCGCCGCGCAGCAGAGCCACGCCGCGGCGTGGGCCGGAGCTGAATCCTTTCATGCCGGCGGGCACGGCGCGTCCGGGCCTGCGCAGACCAGCGGCACGCGCGCGACTCTCTTCGTCGTCAGAGCCGCCGCCTCGGAACGAATCGGGGAGGCTGGGGTAGGAGACCTGCGGCTTGAAATCGTCGACCTTCTGCGATTCGACCTGCTGCGAGCCTTTACGGGCCGCGGGTTTGGGTGCTTCCTTCGGCTTTTCAGGTTCCGGTGGCGCAGGCGTCACGACGCCAAAGCGGGGATCGCTGCGTGCCACGCGCTGAATTGGCGGAGCCACTTCCGGACCGGAAAGAATTCGCTTGGGAGGTGTGCTAATTGGCGGCGGAACGATGCTGCGTGTGTCGAGAGTCTTCGGTGCTGCGGGAGCCGGACGTGCGGGCGCTGGCTTGGCCGGCGGAGGCGGCGTTGGAGGCACTGCCGACGCGGGCGTAACCACGCCAAAGCGCGAGGGTGCGGCCGGTCTGGCTTCTTCGATCACCGGCTTTTCCGGCGCAGGAGGAGCTTCGGCTGCAGCCGGTTCCTCAGCCGGCGCCTGTTCTGCAACAGGCGCAGGTGCAGACTCCGGTTCCACTACCGCAGCTGCGGCGGCTGGCGCCGGCTGCAGTTCCACGTCAGGCGGCGTGACGCTGCTGGTGGATTCAATCTCTTCGGCGGGACTCGACGGCGCTGCCGGAGTCTCTGCCTGTTCAGCCGCGGGTGCCTCCGCCTGCTGCTCGGCGACGGCTGCTTCCGGGGAGCCGCTGCCATCATCGGCGGGCTCTGCCTGCTTGCGCACAGAGACGCGCGTCTTGCTCTCCAGCTTCTCTTTAAGCATCTTGCTGCCGCCGAGCTTAGCGCGTAAGCGGTCAGCCTGCCCGAGAGTAACGGTGCTGGAATGGCTCTTCACCTTCATGCCTAATTCGAGAGCTTTCTCGAGCAGCATTTTGCTCGGAATGCCCATCTCCTTGGCAAGTTCGTGAAGTTTAACCCCTGTGGGTACGGCTACCTTTTCGGTCTTGCTGCTCATCCAATCCTTCCGACCCGCAGCTGCGCCTTTGCGCGGTACTGACGGGCTGCCAATGCATGCCGAGGTTAGCCCCCGGCATCCCTCGGCCGGAAGGCAATCAACTAACCACGGCTACCACTTTCTATCCATCCTGGCGGCCGTGCTGCTGCCGCCTGGCTGGGCGCCTTCAACCTTGCTGGCGCCCGCATGGACCTTTTCTTCCGCTCGAAAACGCGTGGCCTTGCACGCGCTTTCAGCGCGGCAAAACCGGCGTGTCTCCGCGCGGCTCACTGCGCTTCCCCCTTCGCGGCTGGCGCCGCTGTCGCGCCCGCTGCGGCCGTCTCAGCGGTGTTCACGTCGCCCTCAGGCGAGGCGCTGATCACAGGCTTGGCTCCGCTGGCTGCGGCTGCAGCCTGGGCCTCGCTGCGTTCCGCAGCCAGTTCCTCTTCGCGCTTACGGGCGTACTCAACGACCGCCTGCGCATCCTGCTCGCTGAGGCTGTACATCGTGTGCAGGTACTCGGCGCCCTTGTAAATGAGCGATTTGAGGCTCGTCAGCCCGGCCAGCAGGAACTTCTCGGCCACGCCCGCCGGCAGCATCGGGATCTTGTAGATCTCGGCTCGCTCGGCTTCGCGCAGCTTTCTCGCCTGCTCTTCGGTCATGATGTCGATGTGCCAATGCGTGAGCTTGGCAGTCAGGCGCACGTTCTGGCCCTTTTTGCCGATGGCCAGCGAGAGCTGGTCTTCCGGAACAATCACGCGCGCCCGCTGCGTTTCGCGATCCAGTTCGACGGCGGAAATTTCGGCCGGCGAGAGCGCGTTACGGATGAACAGATCCTGCGATTCGTTCCAGCGTACGATATCAATCTTTTCGCCATTGAGTTCTTCGACGATATTGCGGATGCGCGTTCCGCGCACGCCGACGCAGGCGCCGATCGGGTCGACTTTCATGTCGGAGGAGTGCACGGCGATCTTGGTACGATGGCCCGGCTCGCGGACGATGCCCTTGATTTCGACGATGCGGTCGCCGATTTCAGGCACTTCGACCGTGAACAGTTCCTTCACCAGGTTCGGGTGCGTGCGGGACAGAATGATCATGACCTTCTGACCCTTCTTCTGCACTTTCACGACGTAGGCGCGGATGCGGTCGCCGGGGCGGTACTGCTCATTGAACACCTGTTCCTGGCGCGGGACGATGCCTTCCGTGCGGCCGAGGTTAACGATGATCGCGCCCTTGTCGAAGCGCTGGCAGGTGCCGTTGACGAGCGTATCAATCTTGGCTTCGTAATCTGTGTAAATAACGTCGCGTTCGGCTTCGCGGATCTTCTGGATCATGATCTGCTTGGCGGTTTGCGCAGGAATGCGGCCGAAGGTATTCGGGTCCATGCGGCGGCCGTCTTCGTAGGCCTCGATGTCGCCTGTGAAGCGATTGATCTTCACTGAAAGATCGCCGTGCGGCCCCCAGCGCTTGCGTGACGCCGTAAGGAGTGCCTGCTCGATGGCCTCGAAGAGAAGTTCTTTTGAGATGCCTTTGTCGCGGTGAATCGAGTCCACCAGTCTTAACAGATCATTTGCTTCCATGCTTATCCTCACCTGCTATGGGTTGCCCTTCGTTATCCCCGGAGCCTCGCAAGAGGATGGGGTGAATGGGCAACATTTTGTCCCTATTCACTTTTTGCCGTACGTTACGGCTAAATACCCAAACCGGCAGGCTCCGCCAAAATTTCGCGGAACTGCACAGGTCTGAGGCTTGGCCGATCGGTCTTGCCGGGGATAAGTTGCCGAAGCGAACAGATGTCCCACTGGCCCATACGGCGTCCAATGCACGAGTGTAACCTGTTCAGAGACGTTGGCAAGCACGATACTCTAAATGGCGACTTTCCGAAAATGGCGAAGCGGTCAGGACATAATTGCATTTTCGCTTAATTTAGGATGCGCTCGGCATTTATTTTTTCGCACAAGACATAGGACTCGCCGAGCAGCAGTGCACGAAGGGAACCGGAATGGGGTACCCATGCGTTTCCATTCCATCTTTTTGCCGGGCGCTCTTTTAATCTATTTGTCTTAACACCATGTTGTTTGAAGGCGGCTTCGTATACATCAATGATTCGGACAGGGCCGTCTGCAATGAGGCCGCATGTGCCGCTAAGCAATTTCTTCAGAGGCATGCATGGATTCAAATAATTGTTAAACGGAATCCATCCCTGGGTTATTTGCTGATGGGCCTGGTATAAGGCACCGATCATTGCATCCGCGTTTTCCGGGCGGCCGTGAAAGTAAAGCTCCTGGCGCGGTTCGATCTCAGCCCAAATGAGAGGATGATTGTCCCTGACATAGATAGGGAGGAAGTTTTCGTCCACGAATCGGTATCGCAAGGGATTTGAACATCTGAGTTCCCATGTGTGCTGGTTCTCGTCACAATCCGTCGTTAGTTGGTCAATGCGAAGAATCAAAGTGAGTTCGCCGTGCTGTAAACGGATATTCTCTAACGTTCCAAATGCAGCCTCATAAATGTCTGTCTCGGGGTTCAGTAGATCGTCGGACATATGCTTGCTTTCACTAACTATTTAAAACGCCTTCTGCCGTTTATTCAGATACGCCAGCAGCGCGGTGCTCAGCATCTCGCTTGTGGAAAGCGGGACGAAATCGATGTCGCTCTGACGGCAGAAACGCTTGATCTTCTCCGTGTGCGCGGTCATCGCCTCTTTATAAGCCTTCGCAATGTAGCTTCCCTGTGCGGTGATAATTTCGTTTGTTTCGGCATCCACGAATTCGGTGTTGTCGCGATAAGGGAATTCGCGTTCTTCTGGCGCGAGCAGATGAAAAAGCAGAATCTCATGGCGCCGGTAAGAAAAACCTTTCAGCGCGGAGATGATTTTATCGGCATCGTCGAGCAGATCCGAAATCATGACGATCAGACCGCGCTTGGGAAAGCGCTCCGGCAGGCGTGCGAGACCTTTTTCAGTATCGGTCGTCTTCTCCGGCTGCAGCTTCGAGAGTAGCGTGTAGAGCTGGTGCAGGTGAACGGTGCTCGAGCGCGCCGAAATCACATCGGCCATGGAGTCGCGGAAAACGGCCAGACCTGCCGCGTCACCCTGATTGATCATCAGGTACGCCAGCGCGGCCGCGAGATTGCGGCCGTAAATCCACTTCTGAATGCCTGGAGAGGTTCCCTCGGTCAGCGCGCCTTCGCCGCCGAAGCGCATCGAGCCGCTGGCATCCAGCAGAATGTAGCAGCGCGTGTTGGTGTTCTCTTCGAACTGCTTGATGTAAATGCGGTCTGTGCGCGCGACGACTTTCCAGTCGATGAACTTGAAGCTGTCACCCTTGGCGTATTTGCGGTAGGCGCTGAATTCGGAAGAGAAACCGTGGTACGGGCTTTTATGCAGCCCGATCAGAAAGCCCTGAACGATCAGCCGCGCGACGAGCTCGATATTGGAAATGCGCGCGATCACTTTCGGATCGAGAAAGCGCGTGTCTCCATCCGTTTTGGGGGAGCGCAGGTCGTTGGGTGGACTGATGGTCGCGGCAGCCATGTTTCTTCATCCCGGCAAGCGTTGCGTAACATCCTTACATTCACCACGCCGGGCACAAGCGGAAATCCAGCCGCATGTGGCGAGATGGGTAAAATCTTTTCATTTAAGAACGCTTCAGCTTCGCCCGGAAGCTACCCGCGAAAGGCCCAGTGTTCGCTCCATCGCGAGTCGGATTTTTGTGCCGCGAGAGGATGTAATGAACACATTTCCCACTTTGAACTCAGTCGCGCGTCTTCCGAACCGCATTCTCATCCGCCCGCTCATGCGCAGCGCGGAAGCAAATCGTTCCGGGCTTGTGATGCTTGCCGTTCTGGTGAGCGTCTATGCGCTGCTGCGCTTCTGGAATGCGTCGACCCAATGCCTGTGGGTCGATGAGGTGTACAGTGTTCAATTCGGACGGCAATCCTGGAGCATGCTGATCGATCAGGTTGCTGACGACATCGTTCATCCGCCGCTTTTTTATATGGCCATGCATTTCTGGATCGCTGCCGGTGGAGAAAGCGTGACGTGGCTGCGGCTCTTCCCGATTCTCTGGTCTCTCGCCGCGCTCGCGCCGTTTTTCGGCATTTGCCGTCAGCTTGAAATAAGGTCTTCGACGCGCAACACGGCGCTGTTTCTGATCGCTGTTAACAGCTACCTGGTTTACTACTCGCAGGAAGTGCGCATGTACAGCATGCTGCTGTGCGTCAGCCTCTGCTCGCTTTACCTGTTCCTGCGCTTCATCCAGCCCGCGCGGCCGCAGCGCTGGATTACGCTCAGCCTGTTCGCCGTCAACCTGCTATTAGTGTACACGCATTATTACGGCTGCCTGTTTGTCGCGACCGAGTTCCTCTATGTTCTGCTGTTCCGCAGGACAAAGCTCGCTTCGTTCTTCGTCTCGTGCGCGGTCGTGGGGATCTGCTATCTGCCCTGGGCGATGCTGATTCGCGATGCTGTCGCGGCGCACCGCGGGCTGGATTCGAATCTCGCCTGGAACGCGCGGCCTGGCGTGCTGCAGATCGCGCGGCTGTATGCAGGAATGAATGGCGCGCTGGATTTCCGCGGCTCGGGAAATGGATCGTTCGTTCTGTGGAATCTGCCGATCGTGCTGCTCAATCTGCCACTGCTTTACTGGGGCTGGAAAGCGTGGAAAGGCGAAGTGTATTCACGCAGCCACAGCGCCACCACGTTCTGGCTGCTGGCATTGCTTGCGACACTACCGGTCGCCGGCGCATTTCTGCTGAGCCATATGCTGTCGCAATCGATCTGGGGCGACCGGCACCTGATCATTATTGCCGTCCCGTATCTGCTGCTGCTTGTGCAGGGAATCTACCATCTTGCCCCGCCGCTGCGGACCGTTTGGCTGGGCGCTGCAATCGCGTGGGCGGTGACCACGAGCGTGCTGGACGCCAATTCGCGCACGCGCTGGGATGACTTCACCCAGGCAATGATCCAGACCGAGCAGTCGTCTGAGCCC
>Ga0196964_10001407_pt1 | contig 12268 bp, 14 predicted proteins | sample S1_10metaG_FD_148615 | JGI IMG/M metagenome (GOLD analysis project Ga0196964, IMG submission 148615) | Soil microbial communities from Anza Borrego desert, Southern California, United States - S1_10 | ecosystem: Environmental > Terrestrial > Soil > Desert | place: USA: California | collected...
CATTAAATAATATCTTTAACGCAACCATGAAGAAGATAGGCAAAGAATATATCTATGCACTCTCCAAGCATGGCAACAAGTTAAGACAATACAATGTTCATTCCTTAAGACATTCTGGAATTACTATATTTGATGAGACACATAATAGTCCAATAAAGACTAGGCGTGTAGGCCGTTGGAAGAAAGGCACAATGTACGGAAGCCAAGAAATCTATCGAACCTACCGCTATGATGACATGCGAAAAGACTTAGAGAAAGCATTCAAACCATACTACATACTAATAGAAGAAACACTTAGAATGAAGAAGTAAGTTTCTTATTATATTTCTTTTCTTTATAATAAGTTAGGCTTGCCATAAATAAACATATAGCGAATCCATATCCGAAAGGAGTGATGAATGCTGCTAAGATAGCGCAAACTAATGCGAACCATGCCCAGAACTTCCATCCGATTTTTTTCTTTGTCATAGTAGGAAACACCATAAACAATATCCTTAACAATTCATAAATTAGCATAAGTATAAAAATTTAACTCAAAACAACAGCCTATTATTGCATGGACACCCCCTCACAATAATTTGTCATGACACGAAATAAATAAAATAAAGCTAAATGTCGTGACAAATCAGAAAGGAAGCAATGCCTCAGGTTTGCTTTTTAGAAGGCCTACGCCTATCTTGTGCTGAAAGATCATTAGCAACTTTACAACCTAACAAGTTCTTGATGACATTTTCATAAACTATCAAAGCATGCTTAATCACTTTAGCATCCTGGCCGTAGTTAGTATTAGTTTTCAGAAACTCCAAGCGTTCACGTTCTTCAGGATTAATCCTAACTTGAATCCTTTCACCTTCAGCATCTTCCTTTTCCTCATCCAGGTATTTAGATCGGAATGGTTCTGTGATTAAGTTATTCTGTTCAACACCTTCCTTCAAGATAGTATCCCTGCTCATTCTAAAGCCTCGCATCTTGGCATTAATTCAGAATCAGAAACTAAGCTGCAATCAATACGAGCCAAGCAATCAACACGCAACAAGGAATGACAAGGGTACTCATACCTAAGAGTACATTGAGCCTTACCATAATGATCTAAAGGCACATCATAAAATAACTTAGCACTAGCCATGCTAATAGTTAACAGCCCAATAACAAATACAATAAATATCTTGTTCATTTTATTCACCCTAAATAGTCTGGCTTATTACCAGTATAATTATCAGCAACTTCTAAAATCGAACGAGCCTCAGCCAACACTTGACCAGTACCTAATTGCGAATCATAAACCGCATAACGATTCTCAGTCATCAAGACACGAACAAATATATCACGCCCAAAAGATTGACGCAAAGATATAAGCCGATTAATCAAATCATAGCCTGCCATTAAATTAACAAGACCATACTCTACCCCATCAATCACAACTACATTACTATCTACCATTTTCTTTTCCTCCAATACCTATAAGGCCAACACAATTTACAATAACCGTCACCTTCTTTATTATAAATATCAATCCAACGCTTACCACAACGAGCACAAGCCCCAGACAAAACATTAGTAACCATTTTATTCCCCATCATTAATTTAGGATCCAAGACTTTTCTTTGCAAGGCTTCGCTGTTTCTCTTCCTCTAAAAGTCTCTCCACTAACTTAATATGATAATATACTTCTGTATGCTTAATACATAAATTACAAAACCAGTTACCATTCTCATCCTTCTTATATTTAGGTACTAACTTACATAACGCACACTTATACTTTGACCATTTGCCTCCCATTATAATCAATCCCCTAAATTTTTTTAACAAATTATCAAAAAATATTCTTTTACCGGAAAATTTTTGCAAAATTTCGTACCCGCATGGGTGCATATATACTATTATTTAATCAAGTGTATCTATGCATCGTAAATTCGTTTATAGACGACAATCGTGTCCACATTTTTGAACCGATCGGATAAATCATTACATAGATCAAATGTGGCATACAAAATACTAAATAATCATCTTACAAACTCCTCCACTTTTAATTGATAGCCCCTATCTGCTAAAGACGCTTTCATTATATCAATAGCAATATTAACATCACACTCAGCAACACAAGGAGCAAGTCGAAGCTTAGCAGAAGCATAACATAATCTCCTTAATGATTCTAAAAACCTAGCCCCAAAATGTAAACCAGACTCATATGAACCCTTAAGAACAATATCATAAAAAGTTGTAAGCTTATCTTGTAAAGATTCTTCTATTCTATAATCAATAACATGATCCGAAGCATAAGTAAAATACTTCCTCAAGAATAAAGTATCATCTTGTGGAGATATTATATTAAATATCTTCTTTGCTAAAGCCTGAGGACTAACTGCCTTAGCTCTAAATACTAAATCAAATCTCTCAAATATGTGAGGCTTAAGATTCACAAGACTAGGACTAATAATAGAATCCTCATAACTTATAAAATTACCAAGAGCCAGTATTCTTGCATTAGCTTTAAGCGTAGCATTGATTGTTGCTTTATTAACATTAACTTCATTTTCTTCAAGAGGCTTTCCAAGCTTCTGAGAATCGTCCATGTGTAACTTATCAAGTTCATCAGTTATACATAAGTCATTGCCGGCAAGGATAACTGATCCAGCTTCTAAAGCATAGCCTCCTAAAAATTCATCCCTTACCACGCTTGCGGTAAGGCCTACGCCTGAGGCAGCACTACAATCAGCAAAAACACTTTTAGAGTAAAGCTTCTGAGCTTCTTTAGCTAAAACACTCTTTCCAGTGCCTTGCTTCCCCCATAATCCTATATTCAATTTTAATCTAGTAGGTTTAAATAAATAAGCAGGATCCTCAGATAATACTCTTTGTAATAATAAGGCTTGCTTAACCGATCCATAACCTTCGATTCTAGTGGCAAACTTCTTCTCTAACTCGTATAAAGTCTTTTCCTTATGATTTGAAGCAAATTTGTTTATAATAGCAATATCTTCCGAATTTAATTCTATCTTACTCTCTCCAAGAATATTAAGAGTTACAGCTTCAAAGATAAAATCAAATCTGGTTAACTTACCTCCATCACGACCAGTAATAGGAACTTCTTTTAAGATTCCAACTATTTCCACATTCTTGCCAGTTATGAAATCAAAATTACCAACAGCAGTCAAAACATCTTTAAGTATAATATCAATCTTAGAATCGGTTTTATTTTCGGATTGAACCACTAAGAGTTGAACATCTACTAATTCTTTACTAACCAATCTAAAACGTCCCTTTCTACCACAAGAGCAATTACTTGGCTCTTTGAACTTCTTATCAAGCTGCAAGACAATCATACTATTGCCACATCCAGGACATTCAAACCTAGCATTAACAGCCTGAGGCCTGACATCAGAAGCCCTACGCACAACTCCTTTAATTACACGAAGCTTATTCAAATCTTTACTTCGCAGATTAGCTATTTCAACATGACAAGACTTTGGAATATTAATAATAGAGATATGTAGATTGTTATTAGAAGTAACCAAAGGTTTAGATCGTTGTTTATAGTCTTGTGCAATCTTTTCAATATACTCGTTACCTAAAGGGGTATTTTTTAGTGCCTTGCTGTTGACATTGGAGTTGACATGATTGTTGTTGACAACCAGTTGACATAAGCCCATGTCAACTACCCCATTTTTGACATCTTCCCTAAAAAGTAACTTAGAAAAGGCAGATTTATCCATTCCCAACTTATCTTTAGCGACACTATATTCAATAGTTTTATCGACGCTGAGAAGGTATAAAAGCTTTAATTTATTATTAATACAATAATCAGGGAATGTATTATTATTGTCAACTTTGTCAACCTTGTCATTTATGTCAATTGACATAGTTGACAAGGTTTCGTCTGCCAGTGATATTTTACAAATCTTAATTGTATCTTCAGGGTTTTCTATTAATTCTTCAGCTAGTTCTGTGTTGAACTCTGCAAGCTTTGAAAATTCTAATACTTGTATTTTAGAATTAAGCTTTGGCGGATAGAACTCGAAATATTCTTTGAAAGTATCGATTTGATCGTTTATATCTAAAGAGGTACTCATTGTCGCACCTCGAGTTGTTTTATGCTTTTAACGGAGTTAGAATCGAATTCGTAAACCTTTCCGTATTTATCTATGAACACTATTTTTTTATTATATTCTAGAATGTCTGCTGTAAACCAAAGTGTTTTACCTTGATCTCCTATTTCAACTTTACATAATTTATTTAAAAATATCTTTCTATATCCATACTCTGCCTGCTCCATACTTCCACCTTATTTTTTTATATTAGTTTTTTGTTTCTGAATTTTGTTCCTCTTTTTGCTTTGCTGGTACGGATTCCTGAGTATGTTATTTGTTCTAGTTCGCCTATGGTATTTATTCTGTTCTTGTTGGCTTCTACTATTGCTCCCTTTGTTGATTTGGATTTTCTAAACCCTTTAGGTAATGGTATGTCTAAAGTTTCTCCTTTTGTTCCTTTGATTCTGAAACTTGCTCTTGCGGTGTTATCTACTATGTTTTGTCCTAATTGTGATAGGCTTTCAATATCTTCTCCTATGTTTACTGGCCTGAACTTTCCAGCCTTCTTTACTTCTAATGTTAGCCTTTGACCTTTCTTTTTAGAATTATCCAATAATAAAATTGGTGGAGTGTTTACTTTTGGCGGTCTTGGCTGTGGTATGTTTATATTTGATGGCTGTTGTTCAGGCCGTTCAACTGGCATTTGTTCAAGAATAGGCATTTGAATTTGTTCTAATTGAGGTATCTGTTTTTGTTCTGGGGATTGTTTTCTTTTGTTTCGTTGTTGTGGCTGCGTGTCTTGAATCTCGTTTTGTATTATTTCAAAGTCCAGATCAACTGCTGGCTTGCTGATAATGTCTTCTCTGCTTCTTATGATATTCTTTATTGTTGGTGATGTATCCCTGTCCAGGTCTCTGCTTGTTCCTATTATTATGTTTGGTCGTGTTTGGCTTTTGAATGTAGGTGTTCTAATATTTATGTTGGCTATGTTGCTTATTGGATTTGTTTCGCTTTGAGGTATTGTAACGCTCTTGGGCACTTGTACTAAAGAAGGTGTCGGCGAACCTATTTCTGTTGTTGATAATCCTAGGCTTGGCTCAAATATTTTTATGTTGTTTCTTTTTGCGAATTCTTTTAGTTCTGCACCACTTAATTCTGATAGACTACTTCTTGTACTAAATATATCGGTGTTTGCTTCTCTGAGTGCTTTAGCTTGCTCAGGTGTAATCTTCTCAAAATTTATCTGTATATCTCTTGTGTTTATTACTTCTGTTATTTTTTGTGGTTGTTTTGTTTCGATTATTTTATATCCTTCTTTTTGTAGGATGTTTGGTTCGAATACTTTCTGACCATATACTGGTATTGCTTTTTGGCTCTGATATTTTTCTATAAATCCTATGCTCGTATCTGTCTTTGTTAATATTACACCAGGTTCTTTTATTGTATCAACAATATATTGTTTTTCTAATTTTGCTTTTTGTATTGTTCTATCTATTACTTTAACGTTTTGAATTGTATCTCCTATTAAAGTACTTCTTGTAGTTGTGGTTGTTGTGTCTCGTGTTTGTATTTTACTACCTGGTGGCTCATATATCTTTGCTGCTGTTTCTCTCTGAGTCCCTAAGCTTATAGGGCTTTCAGATTGGAATTTTTTTTCTATTATTGGCTTGCTTGATCCTCTGCCTAAGTAGTCTTTAGTATTATACAATCGGTATACTGATTTGCCGCTCGCGTCTGTTTCTATTATAGAAATTACGTCATTGCTATACTTTACCCTTTCTGCCATGACGTTTGGTAGCCTTTCTTTTTTTTGTGGGAACATTTCTGCTATTTGGATAAGTTCCGTTTCTGCTTGTTTAAGGGTTTTACCCTTCTGATTTATTTTGATTTGGAAAAATTTAGTTGAAGTGCCAGGGATTCCTGATTCGCTTACCGGTATTCCTTTTGATTGTAGTTCTAATAATGTCTTTTTATCTAATCCTAAAAACTCTATTACTTGTGATGATTTACTTCCGAATCCCGTACTTATTGTTTCATATCCTTTTAAGTTTAGTATTTTTACTGGTTGTGATACTTGAGGTTCAATAACTTGCAGTTTTGCTATTTCTGATTTTGTATATGGTATCTCTATGCCTGTTTTTTCTGCAATGATGCCTTTTATATTAACTAGTCCTCCTTCTCCTCCGTAAATATCTCCTGTTGTTTCTGTTACTATTCTATCTCTTATTTTTTCAAAGTCTTTTGCATTTCTTATTACTTTGTTTGCTTGGTTTGGAAACTCGTTTAGGCTTGTGAATTTTAACGGAACTCCCCTTTCTCCTAATATTTGCATATTTTCTATTGTTGGTGTTATTGGTATTCTTTCTGTGACTGCCCCGTATTGTGTTCGTTGTATGGTTGTTGTCTTTCCTGTATCTATATCTTGTATTATTGTTCTTGTTCCTGTCCTGCCTTTATCAGATAGTGTTTGTTTGATTACAATCTCTCTAGGTATGACATTTACTTCCGTTGATTTGAATCCAGTTATATCACTTATAACAAAGTCTACGTTTGGTATTGCGTTTGTTTGAGTGTATTGTCTTTGAGGAGTTCTCACAACGTCTCTTGAAGATAGAATAGTAGTAGAAGTTGTTTCAACATTTGGAAACTCTGCAAGAGCAGTATTTCTTCGCTGTACGACTTTAGACCTTCCCGCTAATCCTCCTCCAACTAAACCAGTTATAAGTGTACTAACTCCTTCAGGAGTTCTAGGATCGAAGACCTTTATACTTTCCTTTCCAGCATATTTTAGTTCAGGAACGACTTCTTGCTTATATCCTGGTAGTGTGTACGCTTTTCCTGTAAGATATGTTTTTTCTCCTGCCGATGTCAACTCTTGACCTAGTATAGGTGTAGCCAGAAATAGTGGAAATGAAATTAAATTTTGTGCAGTTTTTCCTACAAAACTTCTCTCTTCGTAAGGTCTGCCTCTACCGAGTGTTAAAATGTTAGCGGTTAATTGGACTCTCTCTCTTCCTGGATCGCTAAGAATATTCTGCTCTCTTTCTTGTTGAGCTGCTATTTGTTGTTCAAATCTAGCTGCTCTTGGATCAATAGGGTTTAAAGGTCTTGTATTTGATACTACGCTGGAAGATTGTCCTGTTAGGCCGTTTTGATTAATAGTGTCTTGAACTTGCCGATTAACTACTTGCCGTTCAATTTCCCGTGTACCTTCTTTTGTACTTTGTAATCTTGATGTTGCTTCTGCCGTTCGTTGTCTTTCTTCAGGTGTCTGAAGTTCAAATGCTTTAGAAACACCTTGACCACCTTCTGTAAAAGTTACATCACGAATATTCTGTTGCTCAGGAACATCTTCTTTAACATTCGCATAATCCCTATAAAGCCTCTTTAATTGATTCTTTAACGTTGCAAGTGTTCCAGGAGGAGCACTTATCTTTCCGCTCTGTATAGCGTTTATATCCTTTTCTAGACCTTTTATTTTTCTTAATGTCCTATCTGCTTTAGAATTAGTTACAGAAGCTTGCTGTGCTTCCTGTTGCTGCTGTTGAGTGGCTTGGGTTTGAGAACTACTCTGACTATCCGCATTAGCCTGACCCTGCGGATTAATATAAAAAGGAGGATAGTTTTCAATAATAGCCATTTTATTCTTTTAATACCTGCTCTGCATTCCTGACTGCGGAATTTATGAAAAAACTCGCAATGCTTCGTCTATCCTTGTCGCTCGCCTTTTTTATAAGCTCCATATCGTTTACTGAAATTCTAGATATGGTAAACGGAATTTTGTCGTCTGTATTCATTATATCACCTTGATTTTACCATTATAGTAAATTGTGAACTTTATAAATATAGTAGGCACTCCATTATAATCATTGCAGTATATAATTACCATAATGGTAAAATAACAATATTTATATATTATTTATGTTTTATGAGAGCATGGTAAGATTAAATCCTGGAATTATTTCTTTAAGCATACTTGTTTCTATCTCTAAATGGGAAATTTATTATTACTTCGATTATCACACTTCCAAATTTAAAATAGTCAAGGAAAGAGACACACTTACAACAACTAACCATAGTTTAGATTTGTGGAAGTATTGGAATATAAAAACTAAAATTATGAGTAGCTCTATTAAGCAACACATCTTATATATAATTCATTTAAATAAAAGCATAAACGGATTAGATCTTTCTAAAATACTTAAGATTAGTCCTAAAACTACTTACGTACATTTAGAAGATCTATTTAAGTTGAAACTTATTAAAAAAACAACAGGAGTTAGCAAGTACAACCAAAAATATATAATTAATGAAGATATATTAATTATCAAAGACTATACAGAATATTTAAGTTCAGCTTTATCCAACTGGGCAAATTACAAAAAAGAAGTAGAAGAAGAGCTCAAAGAACTAAAACAAGAAGAATATGAGGCCATACAAAAGAACTATACTAGCGCAAAGTAAAAATAACAGTTATAATAACACCTATTTAAATAATAAACAATATTCTTTTTTCACAACTATGACGCATTTTACATATGAAGAATTACTGAAAGCAGCTAAACTTAGTTTTGATTCAGCTTTTACAAAGGAAGGTAGGCAAGCAATATCAGAATATATTCCTATTACTGCAAGTTTATACTTCTATACAAATATAATTAACCCCTTAAATAAACCCGTGGATCCTACAAATATAAGCACTTGTGAAGTAAATATTAATGTTATTGACAGAAGCCATGCTGGAGGAATTGTTGTGGGAGTACATAGAAATTTAAATCTCCACGATAAAGAACACTGGCAATTTTTTGACGGCACAAAAGGAAATTTGAATGCAGATCTCATTTCTGATCTAACGACTTCATCTGCTGTTCTGATTAAAGACATGTATTCAGAGTTTCAACGTAAATTAAACGAGTAAATTTTAATTATAATGCTGAGTCTACATACTCAATAGATTTATATATTTCTTCATATAATCTTCAGAATGGTCACATTTATTCAAGTAAGTGAAATAACATTAGGGGTTTCGTATGTTCGCATCTGCGTGGGTAGCCACTACAGAAGGGATAGCTAATGGATTATTATTTATGGTTGCAGGATTTGTAATAATAGCTCTTCTAAAAATTTTAGAATACGCCTACATCGAACATATGGGAACACATCATGGCTGGCACATATTTAAATAGAAATACTAATTCTCCTCAATAAAAATACTACACCCTCAAACATTACTTTCGATGGAGGATTCGGAAGGGGCGTTAAACTTAAAGTAATGTTTAAGGGCGACAGATTTAAATATAAGTTAGTTCTAAGTATACCTATGATAGACAATAACACCCTTCTTTGGAGAAAATACGAAGATAGATGTCTTAATGAAGGATTGTCCAAAAAAAGAATAGATAAAGTTAAATACATATTTGATGTTGTTCTAAGAGGAGTAAATAACAAAGATTTACAAAAAGTAACTAGAGAAGATTTAGAGAGATTTATATACGCACTTAATAGAAATGAATTCAAAAAAACAAACGGAAACAATTATAGTGGGGCTTCTAAGAGCGATATAAAGAAATTCATTAGAAGATTCTGGCGATGGTTTAAATGTAATGATGAAGTTTACCCACCAGAAGTCGCATGGATAAAATCAAAAATATCAAAAGATGAAAGACCAATAGAAAAAGAAATTATACCTTTTAACGAAGTTGTTAAATTAGCCAACAATTTTAGATTCCCAGAATACAAATATCTAGTCTTAATTCTCTACGATAGCGGATTTAGGATAGATGAAATGCTATCGGTTAAGAAAAAAGACCTTACCTGGGAAGAATACGATAAAGAACAAAAATGTTTCTGGATAAAATGTAATAGATCTAAAACAATCACTAGAAAAATACCCATACCTTTATTCACAGAAGAAATAAGAGACTTTGCCAACAGCACATATTTTAAGAATCTTAAAGACGATGATAAATTATTCAATAAAGAATATCCGGCAGTTCGTAAAACATTGAATGAAACATCTGAAAGAGTGTTAGGAAAAAGAGTATCACCTCATTTATTCAGACATAGTTCAGCCACTTACTGGGCGAGAGAATTAGAAGGAGATATGGTCTTACTATGCCAAAGGTTCGGATGGTCTTTATCTAGTGACGAGGCCAAAACATACATTAGGCTGAGTGGATCTTATGAAAAAGCCGCAGTCAAGAAAACATATAGCAATGAAACTAGTAAATTAAAAGAAGAAGTAGATCATTTGAGATCTGAATTAACCGAATTCAAAAAATATACTGAAGTATTTCAAGCAAGATCGCTTGCTTACGAGAACGAATTATTTAAAATTAAATCCGCAGAAGGTAAAAATGAAGATGAAACAGGAGAATACCTTTACGAAATATTGAAACCAGCTTATGATAAAATAAAGAAGGCTAGGAAACCCTAGAAAGAATTCCTAGCCAGAGTTAAGTCCAACCAAGGAAATAACCCGTATAGTCCTAATTCTATACGGGTTTATATAATTAATGAAAAACAAGAGGTAAACCCCTATGTTACAGAGAACTATTATTAAACCAAAGAGAAAGAACTTATTTGTAGAAGATGAAGAAATTGCCTGGCTATGGCACGAAAGCAAGAAATACCCGAAACTACAACTAGCAATAGGTTTTGCAATGATTAGAGGATTCAGAAGCGAAGAAATATGCGCAATAAACATAGATGACTGGAGAGGAACACCAGACCTAACGAAAATCGAAGCAATACTAGAAAAAAGCAACATCAAAGACGAATTCCCAATAATAAAAGAATTTGTAGTAATAGTTAATGAATACATACAAAAGAACCTACACTTACTAAAGAATGGATACCTATTTAGTTCATATACTTCAACAAAAAGAGAACATTGGGATAATAACACATTCGCAACACTATTTGCAAGACTAAGAAATAAAGTAGGTAAAAACCACCCACAAATTTTAGAAAAATACAAGACCTTAACAGCAAGATACAAAATACTGAAAGTAATGGATCAAGGAATAATACACCCAAAAGACATACGCACAAAACAAGGAGGCCAAGAAAAAGCCATTAGAAAGCAAATCGATAACCTATACCAAGAAGGATTCATAGACATAGATTCTAAACTAACAACTAAAGGAAAAGAATACATCTCAAAAGAACACTACGCAATAAGATTCAGAGTAAGCGTACATTCCATCAGACGATGGTTTGAGACAACTCTTTATGAGAAGGGATTAAAGCCTGAAGAGATTGCAGACATCATGAGGTATCTTGATCCTAGAACAGTATACACATACCTGAACCCATACAAGGTCTGGAAGAATGAGAAAGAGATATTAAAAAACACTATCGGGGAAAAGTTCAGAGAAATAGAAATGCTAAGCGAAGGACAAGTAAGACTAAATAGGTTCTTCGATAATCCAGAGCCAGATAAAATTGTTAAGAGAGTACTAGACAAAAAAGCAATCAAGGATGAAAGTTTCAAAACACGTACTAGTTTTAGCTTCAAAGATTTAGAAGCTGAATACAGCGATAACGAATATGAAGAAAGCTATTGAGAGGTGAGAACATGACAGAATCAAAATCAATAATAGACTCAAGTAGAGTAATAACCATAGAAATTCCTCCAAAAGATAATAGGACAATAAGCATCGATATATACGATAATGAACAAATGATGCAAGAATTCCTTAAACTAACAGAAGACAAACTCAAAAATATTAGTAAGATGGCTAATCGTGCAAAATATAAACTCCACCCGCGCGGAGAGTCAAAGTATGGTGATCTTCCAAAGGCATTGGAGAAACAAGATATATTCATGTTCTTTAGAAACCTACCAAGAAGACGTAGACCAAGATTAAACTTCTTAATGATATTCTTCTTCATGCTGCGAAAGAGTGAACGCCTCCCAAAGACAATACTTTGGGATCAGAAGTTAGTTGGATTATGGAATGAGAAGTACGATCGTATTGATTACTTGCCGATTCATGGAATGACAAAACAATTACTACAAGCATATATTAACATCAAACCATACACCAGAGAAGTTACATTAAATAATATCTTTAACGCAACCATGAAGAAGATAGGCAAAGAATATATCTATGCACTCTCCAAGCATGGCAACAAGTTAAGACAATACAATGTTCATTCCTTAAGACATTCTGGAATTACTATCTTTGATGAGACACATAATAGTCCAATAAAGACTAGGCGTGTAGGCCGTTGGA